>Ga0172382_10000619_pt1 | contig 66591 bp, 64 predicted proteins | sample Leawel138RmetaG_FD_122245 | JGI IMG/M metagenome (GOLD analysis project Ga0172382, IMG submission 122245) | Leachate microbial communities from a municipal landfill in Southern Ontario, Canada - Leachate well 138R metaG | ecosystem: Engineered > Solid waste > Landfill > Unclassified | place...
AGACCATCGAATATCGGCGCTTGCAGCACCGCAAGCTCGCCGCCTAACATCAACCCCCAGACGAGGCCCGCACTCCGCTAATCTACGCCGCGAGTTGTGCCGAATGTTCTGACGACGAACATACCTCATCACCAGTCATCCACGCGACCTGAACATACAGCAGCTTTCGCAGAGCGAACTTCAACCCATGAACGCCCGCTCTGTCGGCGATTGGTGTCATCAACCATCGGCCGTGCTTATGTCAGCTTCTCTATTTGTCGATCCCAGAACCGGACAGTCAGGCTTCGGTCCCAAATATGACTAAATACCTTTAGACTGCATCCCCAACGGCTCGCAGGCGATAGACGTCAAGCAGATCGAAGTCCGATCGAATGCCCTCGACGGTAACACGACGGTTTATGTTACGGCGTGTCCTCCATCCCCAACCAACATCGAGCCGCCACACTCCACCACCGTCCATTTCCAGCGTGTAGCCGAGGCATGTCCATCGCAATGTTCCCGTAAGGGTATGTCGGGTGCCTCTCGGCATTCCCTTTCTCCCCGGAAGTCGATGGCGGTACGCCCCCGCTTGTCGACTTCACACCTAAACCCTGGTGATCGGGGAGGTAGTAAACCGAGGTAAGTCGGCCCTGTGGCCTTTGGGCGAGAAGCCTTGGACATACGCCACAGGCTCCCCGACCATAGGGTCAAGGAGTGTGGCGCTGTTACGGTCAGCACCAACCGCTTACCTCGGGGTTACTACACCCCCAGCACCGTCTCCGATGCCTAAGAACCGTGCGTGGCGGCTCCTGCTTTCCGTATGAGGAATTGCCGGCCGTTACTCAATGGCAACCTGCCCCAAGACGCAGGATTTCGGAGAAGAGCCAGCTAACGAGGCGCAGAGAGCGGGTCCGCAGACCGGGCCGCTTATCCGCAGAGCCGGAGGATGGGCCTGAGACGTGGCGTCTCCGGGTGTATGATGCCGGCCATCATCATGGAGGTGGCAGTGGGTGGCATCGGGTCTGGGGCACGGCGTTCAACGAACATCGGCAACGTCGAGGACACGCTGGCGCTGGCGCTCGCATCCAATGCCTGGATCGCGGGCGCGGTGATGTTCCTGGCGGGCCTTGCCTGGATCGGGATGCTGACCTCGCTCAATGTCGCGGCGCAAATGGCCTCGCCAGGCTGGGTCAAGGCGCGTGCGCTCGCGGTCTATCTGCTGGTCTTCCAGGGCGCGATGACCGGCGGCAGCATCCTGTGGGGCTCGCTTGCCTCGCGCACCGATGTCGCCACCGCGCTCACCGTCGCCGCGATCGGCCAGGTGGTCGCGCTCGCGCTGGCGTTCATCTGGCAGTTGCCGAGCGACGAGGGAGTCGACCTCGCGCCTTCGCAGCATTGGGCGGAACCCATGGTGGCGATCCCGCCCGCTGGAGATCGAGGCCCCGTGGCGGTGGAGATCGAGTATCGCGTCGATCCCGCGCAGCAGGCCGAGTTCATCGCCGCCCTGCGCCGCTTCAGCGCCACCCGCCGCCGCGACGGCGCGATTCGCTGGGACGTGTGGAAGGATGCCGCCGAGCCGGGCCGCGTGACCGAGTGTTTCGTGGTGGAAAGCTGGATCGAGCATGAGCGCCAGCACGCCCGCGTGACCAATGCCGACCGCATCGACCAGGATTTGCTCCACGCCTTCCACATTGGCGACGAACCGCCTGTCGTGAGGCATCTGCTGCGCCCGGCATGATAATACGCGGCCTCGTCGCATCAACGGCAGCGATGCTCGCCCTGGCCATGCCGGGCGGCGGAGCGCGCGCGCAGGCCGGCGAGGTCGAGCAGACCAACTGGCGCTATGACAAGGACTGGTCGGTGCTGCGCGACACGCCGCCCGATCCGCAAGCGCCCTGGTGGCGGCCCGTCAAATATGTGCCGCTGAGCGAGGACGGCGAAGTCCATGCCAGCTTTGGCCTCGAGGCTCGCACCCGTCATGAAGGCTTTCGCGCCAATCTCTGGGGCGGCGGGGATGCACCGGACGACGGCTATCTCTGGCTACGCCTGATGCCGCATGTCGATCTCCATGCCGGCCCTGTCCGTGCCTTCGTCCAGCCCATGCTTGCCAAGGCGCGCGGGGTTGGCGCGGGCGCCGGGCCGGCGGATACGACCGGCATCGACATGCTCCAGTCCTTCGCCGATCTGCGATTGCCGCTTGGCAGGGGCGCGGCGCTCACCCTGCGCGGCGGCCGCGCCTTGCTTCCGCTGGGATCGGAACGCCTCGTCGGCACCCGCTATGGTCCCAATGTGCCACAAGCCTTCGACGGCGCGCTGCTGATGCTCGATTCCGGCCCGGTCCATGCCAGGCTGATCCTGGTGAAGCCGGTCGCCGTCGGCCCTGGCGATTTCGACGATCGCACGTCCGACACCAAGCGGCTGCGCGGCCTCTACACCACCACGCGGATCTCCGAAGCCCTGTCGATCGACGCCTATTGGCTGAACTATCGAAACGAACAGGCCCGCTTCGTCCAGGGCATTGGGCGTGAGAAGCGCGACACTTTCGGCCTGCGGGCCTTCGGCCATGCCGATGGTTGGGCCTGGAACTGGGAGGCGATGCTCCAACGCAGGCATTTCGATGATGCTCGCATCCGCGCCTGGTCGCTGGCGTCCGAGACGAGCTATCGCTTCGCCGACAGCACCCCTGAAGCCGCGCCTGCGGCTGCGCGCCAATATCGCCAGCGGCGACGATGATCCGGCCGACGACCGGCTCGGCACCTTCAACCCGATGTTCCCCAAGGGCAAATATTTCGGTGAGTTGTCGCCCATTGGACCCTACAATATCGCCAATATCCACCCGAGCATCGACCTGGAACTCGGCCACGGCGTCACCCTCGACATCGCCGGCATCGCCTATTGGCGGGCGAGCCGCCACGACGGCATCTATGACGTGCCCGGCCAGATCATTCGCGAAGGGGATGCAGGCAAGGCCCGCTTCATCGGGACACAAGCGGAAACGATGATCGGTTGGCAAGCCGATGAGACTCTGTCATTCACCGCATCCTATTCGCTGTTCCGGCCCGGCCCCTTCATCCGGCAAAGCGGCCCGGCGCGGACCATCCACATGGTCGGCGCCGAAGCCATGTATCGCTTCTGATGGGTGCGGAAACCACGATCATGCGTCTTCGACGCCCATAGCTGTCACCAATCCGCCATGCGCCGGCGGCAAACCAAGTCAACAAGTGGAGGACCAAAGATGGAATATGGTTTTATCGGGTGGATCGTCGTCGGCCTTATCGCGGGCGCGCTGGCGAAATGGATCATGCCGGGCAAAGATCCGGGCGGGCTGCTCGTCACGGTCCTGATCGGTATTGCCGGCGGTGTGCTCGGCGGTTTCGTGAGCAGCAAGATCGGGCTCGCGGGCAGCGGCAATATCGTCAATATCCTGATCGCGACCGCCGGAGCCGTCGTGCTGCTCTGGCTTTACCGGGTATTCAAGAGCCGTTCGGCCAATTGAGCCGATGCAACAGGGTCGGCCGCTGCGGCGGCCGGCCAATCGGCTACCCTTGGCGAGGTCGTTAAGGCCTCACTTTCTCGTTCAAGGCGCCTTTTTGGGGAAGCGGACACGTCCGGCACGGTCAGGCCTGCCGGAGCGCGCTCCTACCTCTGACCCTCAAGCGCTCGCCGCCTCGCCACATGGACCTGGGTCGAGGCCGAAGCGTGTTGGCGCATCTCGTGCTCGATCTGCAGCGATGCCATGCGCGGCAGGTCATGGGGGCTGGGCGCGGGCTTGCGATGACGCGCTGGCAGCGCGCGGCATCCCATCCGACATGGCATCCGATATTGCGCAGATAATCGGCAAGCGACATCCCGACGGCGATTTCGCCAGGCTCCAGGTGAAACATGTCCTCGACGCGGTCGTTGTAAAGCCGGATCGTTCCGTCTTCCGCGACCATCAGCAGGCCGTTCGACATATTGTTGAGCGCTTCGGAAATCTCCGCGCGGGCCTGCTCGACTTCGGCTCTGGCCATCGTCTTGCGCCGGGCATCGATGCGGCCTTTCGCAGATAAGATCGCCACGGCGAGAACAGCCGGCATCACGGCGACGAATAAGAAGCCTGTCCAGCCGAACAGATCGAAGCGCCATGCGGCAAAGCCCCCGGCCACGACCAGGACGGCGATCGCCAACACCAGGCAAACATCGCGGCGCCGGCCGAATCAGTATCTTTCGCCATAAGATCGGATACGCCTACTGCCGCACCCGGCAACGGCAGCGGCGACATCGGCCTTGCTTACAGATCGCGGAAGCCCTTCACTTCCTCATCCTTCGCACCCATCGCGACGAACTGGTCGATAAGCCACGAGGCGGCCGGTCCCGGCGGATTGTCCCGCCGCCAGATGCCGATGAAGCGGTAAGTGCCGCCGGGGTGCTCGGGGATCGCAAGGCGCTGCAGCGTGCCGCCCACAAGATCGGGCTGGATCAGCGGCAACGGCATGTTGCCCCAGCCGATCGCTTCGCGCAGCAGGGCATACTTGGCGCCCAGATCCGCGAGCCGCCAGGTTCTGGGGCTGAGCACCGAGAAATCCTGCCCTTCGGTGAACTCGGAGCGGTCGGTGAGAACAAGCTGGACATGGTTCTGCGCCTCGCCCGGCGCAATCCGGTCCATACGGCCGAGCGGATGGTCGGGCGCGGCAACCGGCACCATCGGCACCGAGCCGGCGGCGACACATTCGACCGCTTCAACACCCGCCGCCAGCGGACCGGAGATGCCGATCCCCGCCTTGCTGTCGAGAACCAGCGCGGTGACGGCGCCCAGCGCTTCGACATGAAGACGCAAGGTCACGGTCGGATATTCGGCCTTGAAGGCGCGGAGGATGCGCCCGACCCGTTCGGTCGGCAGCATCACGTCGATCGCGAGGTCGACCTCGGCTTCCAGCCCTTCCAGAACGCCCTTGGCCTTGGCCCGCAAATTGTCGACATCCTTGATGATGACGCGCGCCTCGGCCAGCATCGTGCGCCCCGCTGGAGTCAGCACCGGCTTGCGCGTGCCCTCACGCTCGAACAGCGCGAAGCCGAGTTGCTCCTCCAGCCCCGCGATGGTGTAGCTGACGACCGAAACCGCCGGTTCAGCTTCCGGCTCGCCGCGGCGAAGCTGCCGCCGTCAACCGCCTCGATGAACACTCGAAGCTGGTCGATGGTGGGGGTGCCTGGATTCACCATCGTTCAACTCCATGGAACAAAATCGCCGAAACTATCTGTCTACATCCGAATGGATGCAACAGCTATGCCTCTCCGATGCGAGGCGACCATGCACTTTGCAGGCCTCAAACGCGGAGACTTTGACGATGATCGAACTGCGTCCCTTCGCTGAACTTGGTGGCGAAAATCACGGTTGGCTGGATGCCAAGCACCATTTCAGCTTCGCCCATTATCATGACCCCAGGCGGATGAGCTGGGGCAATCTGCGCGTCTGGAACGACGACACCATCCAGCCCGGCACCGGCTTTCCGCCGCATCCGCATCGTGACATGGAGATCATCACCTATGTCCGGGAAGGCGCGATCACGCATGAGGACAATCTCGGCAACAAGGGCCGCGCACCGTCGCGGGCGACGTGCAGGTCATGAGCACCAGCACCGGCATCACGCATTCGGAATATAATCGCGAGGACATCACGACCCGGATCTTCCAGATCTGGATCATTCCCACCCGCAGCGGGGAAAGCCGAGCTGGGGGACGCGCGCCTTCCCGAAGGGCGAGCGCAGCGGACGTTTCATCACGCTGGCCTCGGGATACGATAACGATAATGAAGCGCTGCCCATTCGCACTGATGCGCGCGTCGTGGGCGCGACGCTGAAGGCGGGTGAAACGGCGGAATATCCACTGGGCGCCGACCGAAAAGCCTATCTCGTCCCCGCGGTGGGAGCAGTCGAGATCGAAGGGATTCGGGTCAATGCCCGCGACGGGGCGGCAATCAGCGAACTTGCCATACTCAGGGTGACGGCGCTCGAAGACAGCGAAGTCGTTCTTGTTGACGCAGCCTGACCGACCGCTTCAACACGGATCGGAAAACAGAATGAACGAACCCATCCCCTGGAAGGCGCCGGCTGTCATCGCGGTCAAACGCAAAGGCGAATATCACCCGGAAATCGGAGGCATGACCCTGAATACAGCGCTCGAATATGCCGCCAACCCGGATCTGCCTGCGTCCACCAAGCTATGCATTCTTGTCAATTGGAGAGGCAGCGAAGTGCGGATCGAAGGTCGCCACATCTGGCAACTGGCCGCGCGCCCCGACCGGCCGCCACTACCTGCTGAATGATAAGCTCGTTTTCGATCAACCCGTTAGCAACAGGAGGAAAGCATGGCGCATACGTTCGAGATATACAAGGATAAGGCGGGCGAGTTCCGGGTCCGCTTCAAGTATAATTCCGAGGTGATGTTCTCGACCGAAGGCTACAAATCCAGGGCATCGGCGCAGAACGCCATCGACTCCATCAAGAAAAACGGTCCGGATGCGCCGGTCGAAGACAACAGCTGATCTTCGCGCCCGCCCATGAGCATGGGGTTTGCACCGGCGTGCGGACCCCATAATCCGCATCGGGGGCTGGCCTGATCCTGCTGCACGCCGCGAAGCGGCCGGTTATCTTCCGCCTGGAGATAGTCAGGCGCCTTCCGGTCCGGCCCGGTTGAGCATTTTCCTTGTGGCCGCCCCTGCGCGCTCACCGATCTGCAGGGTTGCCATATCCGCAAGGTTGGCATTCACCACTTCCGGGCCGACGCTCCGCAACTGCCCCTTCTCCATGATGATGGAGAGCATCTCCGCGATCTCCAGTTCCCCCTCGCCGGGAAATTTCCGGAACATCACGTCTCCGGCCAAGGTGTCGGCATGGGCGGCCAGATCCGCATCCGCCAGTTGCACATGCTTCAGGAACGTTCCGGGGATGGCGCGAAGCAGTTCCATATCCCGCCGAAAATCGCGCGAGCCTTTCTGCAGGTGCCAGGTGTCCACCACGATCCCGGAATTTCCGCGATCGGCCGCCGATACGATGTCCCACACCGCCGGCAGATCGCGAAGGCCCCAGAATGGAATGAATTCAATATGAATTTCAATTCCGTATCCGGCGGATATGTCGCAAAATTTCGCAAAATCCTCGACAAGCCGGTCATGCGGAATGCTGCCTTCATCGAAGAAGGGAACGGCCACCGCGGCTTGCGCCCCCAGCGCCGCGCCAATCTCCAGCGCTTCCACCATGTCGATATCGAAAAGCCCCTCGATCCAGGCATTCAGATCGGGATCGCCCTTCGTCGCGCGCCAGTCCTTGACCCAGGTCGCAATGCCGTCGAGCTGGGTGTAGCGCACTCCGTGCCCGGCAGCCATTTCCACAAGGTCCGCAGCCGTCAGACCTTGCTGCATCATTGCCTTGGCGCGGTTCGGCGCGATCGCAAGGCTGGTGAAGTTTCCGGCCTTGGCAATCTCCAGATGCTCCTGAAGACTGAGCGCGGAATGCCCGACCGGCCAGAACACCAGATCCAGCTCGCTGGAAGGGGCAAGGCCCCGGCCAGTCTCAGAAGCCATCCGCATACCTCCCCGGCTCAAAGCGGCCTGATCGGGTCCTTGCCGTCCCAGTTCCGCGCGCTGTCCTCGACGTCGCGATAAAAGGTCAGGATAGCCTCGGTGCCTTCGGTAAGCTCGGTCATGAAGCCATAGGCCTCCCGCGTGTCGACATGGGCGAAGCGGGTGCCGTTGAAATTGCCCGAGGTCGCGGGCTGGAAGCCTTGCGAGAGGCATCCGGCAAGCGCCTTGTCATAATCATGATTGATCATGCCGAAGTGATGGATGCCACCGATCCCCGGGGGCGGGCCATCCGGATAGCTGTCCTTGAAGGCAGAGGCAGCGTCGTTGTGCTGCTGGACGCATTCGACCTGCATCCCGTCGAACTGGCCCCAGCCCACGCTGAGTTCGAGCTGGGATGGCTGCCCGCGATATTCCGTATCGATCACCATATGCCGGGCAACCCGGAAGGGACCCGCCCCCCGCTCGATCCAGATCGCCAGGGCCTCATCCAGATCCCTCACATACCATGCGCCCTGAACAAGCGCATTCGCACCAGCAAACATCAATCTCTCCCTATCATGAAAGCACGCCGTTCCTGCCGGCGCGCCCTAATATCCGTATGGAGCCACACCCCCGACCAGTTCGACCCGGAACGGATATTCCGTCTTCGGCGGCAAGGGTTGCCCCTGGATTTCCACCGCGACCGATGCCTGGACCAGCGCCAGCAGCAATTGCGCGAGGCGGGCCGCATCCTCCGGCATGTCATGCAGCGGAAATTGATCGAGGTAATCCAGAATATCGCTCGCCCGCACGATCAGCACATCGTAGAATTCCGTGATCTCGGCCATGGTGCTGCGGCACCTGGCATCGACCCGCTCATTCACCGTGGGCTTCGCCCAATGCGCGACGAACCGCTCCAGATCCGCGAACTCGGCCGGCAACATATTTGCGTCGCTCATGCTGCAAGCGCCTCCTTCACGGTGCCGGCAGAAGCCCAGCGCATCACATTGTCGATCGAACGCCGGATGGCGACTTCATTGTCCTGCAATTGCATGAACTGCTTGGCTCCCGCGCTCACCCCGCGCTGGGTGCGTTCCATGTTGCACAGGTCTTCTGCGATGACCTCCAGCACGCGAGCGACATAAAGCTCCTGCTGCAGGCGCTGGCGCATCGTCATGGGCTTGGCCATGAAGAAGCGCGCTTCATGCCGTGTCTTGTCGACCGCCAACGGCCAGAACTGGTGCAGCCAGAAGCCCCCGGGGCCCCAGTTGATATGGGTGTGCGGGAAGATATGCACGGAATCCATCGACCATCCGCTCGTCTTCGTCGGGTTCACGACCGGATGCGCGAGGAATTGCTGCATGTCGTCCAGCTTGTTGGCGGAAATGACGCTGCCGGCACCTTCCAGCTTCTGCGCGACGCGGTCGATCTTGTGCTTTTCCTGCAATTCGAAGTTCGGATTCCCATACATCGAAACATGGGCGTGCTGGCCCAGCAGCTTGGCATCGAGCAGCCGCGCGAACGGATTCTCGTTGGACGAGAAAGTCGCCCCGATCGTTTCGGGATGGATTGCCGGGATATGATAGCTTTCCAGGAAAGCGTCGGACACGATCTTCCAGTTCGCGCCCACATCCGCCCGCACAACAAAGGCATTGTCGGGGAAAGTATAGGGCACGCCCGCCAGATAATCCGCAAGGGGACCCAGAAACTCCTCCAGCGTCACTTCGGGAGCCTTCTGGAGATTGATGAAGATGTAGCCTTCCCAGATGGACACCGCGATCGGCTCCAGCCCGCACTTGCTCTTGTCGACCCCGAAGAACGCTCTCTCGTCCGGCACGCCCATCAGGGAACCGTCGTTGCGATAGGTCCAGTTGTGATAGGGGCAGACAAAGCGCGATGCCTTGCCTTCCCGCGCCATCACCACTTCCGTCCCGCGGTGCGAGCAGGTATTGTGGAAGGCTCGGATCTTACCGCCCTTGGTGCGCGTGAGGAGCACGGAAACGCCGGCGATGGTCACATCGCGGCGCATGAAATCGCCAGGCTCCGGAATATCTTCCACCCGCCCGATCACCAGCCAGGCGCGCTTGAAGATCTGCTCCTTCTCCGCCTGATAGAACTCCTCCGAATAATAGGGTTCCAACGGCACCGGACCAGTCGACAGACCGGACTGCTGGGTGAACCGATGGTCGATGTCGAAAGTGCTGCTCTCAAGGGGACTGTTCATGAAACTCTCTCTCCGGACCCGTTTCTATCGTTCGCAAATTCTATCGTTCGCAAAACGCGAACATGATCGTGGCGGAGGCAGTGCGCTTATTCTCGGGAGTAAACGCACTGTAGGTTGCATCCGTTGGACCGCCGCCGCCAGTCGTGATGACGATACACTGTTTACCGCCCACAGCATAGCTTACTGGAAAGGCATTCGGAACATCGGGAAGGCGAGCCGACCAGAGTTCCTTGCCGGATGAGCTGTCCAGCGCCCGGAAATAACGGTCGAGAGCCCCTTCAAACAGCAGCCCTCCTTGTGTGGCCACGACCGCGCTGGAAAGCCCCGCGCGGCGCCGAATGTTCCAGCCATCCGACTTGCCGCTGACGTCCAGCGCATCCACGCGGCCGAACTTGCCGTCGCTGTCCGGCCTCGGCAGCATCTGATAGGCAATGTCCCAATCGGCTTCCTGCGGGCGCCACATATAGTTCATGCAGGATTCCGTGCCGGGAATGTAGAGGGTTCCGGAACGCTCGTCATAGGACGTCGCCGGAAAATTCCTTATGCCGGAGGGGAACGGGCAGATCGGCACGGCTTCGTTTGCGATCGGCTCCGCGCCTGCGCGAATGGTCTTGCGCCCGGTCTTGGGATCGATGTCCGTCACCAGATCCTGCAAGCCCAGATCGCGCGAGAAGAGATAGTCGCCGGTCCTGGCGTCCAGCACGTCGAGAACGCCGATCTTGCCCATGGTCATGACCACCCGGCGCGGCTTCCCGTCGACGGGGATCGTAGCCAGCGTGCGCTCGAACGACCAGTCCAGATCCCACAGTTCCCGGGCCATGTGCTGGTAATGCCAGACCAGCTTCCCGCTATCCGGCTCCAGCGCCAATGTGGTGTTGGTATACAGCGCTTCATCGCGCTGGCCCGCGGCCGATTTTTCCATCAGTGGCTTGATGCGATAGGTCTGGCCGGTGCCTAAATAGACCAGGCCGGTGGATTGGTCGTAACTGCCCGTGGTCCACACCGATCCGCCGACCCGCTCATCCAGGGGCGCGCCATTCCAGCTATCGTCGGGCGACCCGGGCGGGGCGATCGTGTTGAAGCGCCAGAGTTCCTTGCCCGTCCGGCTATCCAGCGCAACGATGAAGCAGCCGCCCGGGACATAGCTTCCCGCGCAGCCGGATATGCCCTGGATGACCTTGCCATGGACCACCACCGGCCCGGCTGTCATGCGCAGCATCTCGCCCGGGCCTTCGACGTGATGATCCCACAACAGCTCTCCGGTCCGGAAATCGAGAGCCAGCATGTGATTGTCGACGGTGGGAACGAACAGGCTGTGCCCATACAGCGCCATGCTGCGGGGATTTGTCACCGGGGGGCCGAGCGGCTTGACTTTGGCGGGGCGGCTGTATTGCCATAGCACGGTGCCCGTGTCGGCCTCGATCGCCATCACCGTGCCGGCGCTGTTGGCGAAGATCACGCCTTCATGGACCAGCGGCGCGATCTGGTTGGTGCCCGGGGGCAGGGCCAGGCTCCAGCGCATTCCAAGGCTTGCGACATTCTTGCGGTTGATGCCGGCGAGCGGCGAGAAACCCTGCGCGTCATAGGTGCGGCGCCATTGCAGCCAATCGGACGGCGCAGGCGCGAGCAATTCCGCATCGGTGACCTCTGACAGACTCGCCAGAAGTTTCCGGCGACGTTCCATCTCCGCCTTGAAGCCATCGTCGTCGAAATCGGCTTCGCCGAATTGTCCGCCCGCGACATTTCCTTCGGAAACGGCAGCTTCCGCTTCGGCAGGGGCCTGCGGGGGCGGAGCGGCATCGTCCGCCGCCAGGCTGCCCAGCTTGTTGACGTCCGCTATATATCTGGTGACCTGGTCATATTGGGCGCCGTTCAGCACCCCGGCTTGCCCCGGCGGCATGCTCTTGGCGATATAAGCCCGCAGGCTCGCCACCTTTCCTGCCCATTTCTTGCGGAACGCATCGCCGGAAAGCGCCGGCCCAAAGGCGCCCTGCAATGTGCGGCCATGGCATCCCGCGCATTGCTCCGTATAAGGCGCGGGCGCCACCGATGCCTGCGCGCCAGCCGAAAGGATCGCCGGAAGCGCCAAGGCAACCAACAGCGACAGCAGGCACAGCCCTGATTTCTTGCGCATCACCTGCCCCCGACGATCAATCGATCGGCTTCCAATCCGGCGCCGGCAGATCGGGCCAGACCTTCGCCCGGGTGGCGAGCCAGTGGCAGAGCGCCGAATTCACCTTTGTCGGCTCTTCCTGCATGATCCAGTGCCCAGCCGGCACTCTGAACGCAGTAAGATCGGAACAGAGCCTGCGCATCTCCTCGCCGAAGACGGTATTACGCACGGTGTCGCACCAGTAATCGTAATCGGCGGACACGAACAGGACCGGCATATCCAGCCGCCCGCCATTGACCGAGCGGGAAGCGTATTCCGCATTGGCTTCATGGTTCATGTAATAGGAATCCGCACCGAAGAAGCCGGAGCGTCGATAGGCCGCGACATAGGCGGACAGGGCGTTCTGATCGACGATGGCGTCATCGCGCGCCGCTTCCGGCGGAGAGGCATCGTTGCCGAACCAGCCGCCGCGCTTGCGCACCCCCGCGGTAATGGTGGGCTGGTCGAATCCCTTGGGATCGCCCTTCCCGAACATGAAGCGGAAGAAAGCCTCGGTGTCCCGCTCGAACACCTTGCGCGCCCTGTCGAAACTTTCCTGATAGAACAGCATGTAATCCCACGGTCCCGCCGGGTGCTCCTGGGGATCGTATACCGACCGATCCACCGTGGTAATCAGGTGATCCACGCCAAGCTCGACAGTCCGGTAAGGAACGCACAGGCTGGCGACCGCGCTGCATTTTTCCGGATAGTGGGCCGCGAAACTCCACACGACCAGGCTCCCCCAGTCATGGCCGATCCACACGGCCTGGCCTGCGCCCAGCGCGTCGACAAACTCGGCCATGTCGCGATTCAGCTTTTCCAGCGCGTAATCCTCGTGCTTTTGATGCACGGCTGACCCGCCGAAGCCGGGCATATCCGGCGCGATGGCGCGGAAGCCCAATTGCCCGAAAACCGGCAATTGATGGCGATAGCTGATCGCCAGTTCCGGCCAGCCATGGATGAAGATCAGCAGAGGCCCGTCGACCGGCCCCGCCTCAAGATAGCGGATGCCCCCGCGAGAGAGCTTCACGTAATTTTCGGTTACGACTCCGTCATCCTTCGGAAGCCGGTCTGCATTGGGCATTACACTCTCCACGGCAGGGAAATCTTTGCGAGAACCGGGCCGAAGCCCGGATACCGTTTGTTTCTTTCGAGCGATTATGGGAAAGCCAATCGGGCCGCCGCAACTACAAAATGTGATGGAAATTTTGGTTTGCATGAGGCGGGGCCGAATTGGCAAATAGGGCGATGACGCCCGAGTCATGATCCTGAGCTGCCTTGAAGACCCATGACACGCACGCAAAGCATCTCGGAAATAGTAGCGGAAGTCGAGAAGGCGACGCGGTTGCGCGTCTATACTCGGCAATATTCCATTATTTCATATATTTATGAAAATGGAGTTTCATCCCCTCATTCTATCCTGACGGCCTGCGCGATTCCCAGTTCAACTCTTTTTCTGGCGCTGAACGAACTCAAGAGATCCGGACTGCTGCAGGCCAGACCCTCCCCTGCCGGCACGGGCCATCAATGCTACGATTTGCACCCCGATACGCGGAACCTGCTGGAATGCGCGCACCTCTCCATCCATGCATGGATGAAATCGCGATCCCCCCAGAGGGGAGAGAATCGGTTTGGCTCGATGCACGATCGGATAAAAATGATAGAGGATGAGCTTGGAATAAAATATTATTCGATAGAATATAGAATAGCCGTCAATCTCTACGAAGCCTTTGAAGCGCGGGCGGTGGATCTCCTGGAAACAGGAGAGTATTCGAGCACAGCGCTGTTCTACACTCTAAAGCGAATGTCGGACATGAGCATCGTGGAGGCTCGCCCCGATCCGCTGGATCTGCGCTCGAAAATATATTCCCTGTCCGACCGGGTGCGCTCGGTGATGGACGAAGCGCATCGAAAGATCTTCGAACGAGGCCTGCTCGTCAACTAGAGTCAGGCCCCAGGCCGAAGATCCGGCCGGCATCGCGCGGGAACCCTGTCGCGTCGTCAGCCTGCAGTCCAGCCGGGGTAGACGACCCCCCATCTTCATATTGCCATCCCATCGCTCCGCATTCCGCCGCGTCGGGAACCGGGTTCCGCTGTGACGCGGCAAGCCAGGAACTTGTCGCGCCGCGTTCCGCCCTGTAAACTTCAGGGAGATAATATATCGCCAAAATCATACGATCAACATCATGCCGGCTGATTAATTCATGATAAAAGAGCAATATCCTTTGTTTCTGTCAAACAAGGAAGTTTATTTAAACTCCGATCTTGAAGTAAAGGACAAATATACAGGCGATGTGGTAACTCGCGTCGCCCTGGCGGACGCCGGCACCATCGCGGATGGCATCGCAGCCGCGCACGATGCCGCCGAACCGATGGCCCGCATGGCGAGCTACGAGCGGCAGGAAGTGCTGCAGCATTGCGTCGCGCGTTTCAGGAAACGGGAAGAGGAACTGGCCCAGGTGCTGTGCATCGAGGCCGGAAAGCCGATCAAGGACAGCCGCGGGGAGGTGAGCCGGCTTATCGACACCTTCAAGATCGCGGCGGAGGAGGCCGTCAGAATAACCGGCGAAGTCCAGCCTCTCGACATCAGCCCTCGCGCACGAGGGTATCAGGGAATCTGGAAGAGAGTGCCGATCGGCCCGTGCTCCTTCATTTCACCCTTCAATTTTCCGCTCAACCTGGCCGCCCACAAGATAGCCCCTGCCATCGCGGTCGGCTGCCCCTTCGTATTGAAGCCGGCCAGCAGGACCCCGCTCGGGGCCTTGATAATCGGCGAAATCCTGGCGGAGACCGATCTGCCGGAAGGCGCCTTCTCGATCCTGCCCGCGAGCCGGGACGGCGCGGAATTGCTCACCACCGACGAACGTTTGAAACTGCTTTCGTTCACCGGCTCCCCTGAGGTGGGCTGGGATCTCAAGGCGAAGGCCGGCAAGAAGAAAGTGGTGCTGGAACTGGGCGGCAATGCCGCCGTAATCGTCGATCAGGATGCAGACATCGACGACGCGGTGAGCCGCGTGTTGTTCGGCGCGTTCTATCAGTCGGGCCAGAGCTGCATCGGCGTGCAGCGCATCCTGGTCCATGAGAATATCTACGAGCAATTCCGCCAACGCCTCGTCGAGGGGACCAAAGCGCTCGTCACCGGCGATCCCCGAAAGGAGGGCACTTTCGTCGGCCCGATGATCGACGAAGAGGAAGCGAGGAGACTCGAAGCCTGGATAGCGGAAGCCACCGTGAAGGGCGCTCGCCTCCTCTGCGGGGGAAATCGGGACGGCGCCATGCTGGAGCCGACATTGCTGGAAGGCGTGAGGCGCGACACGAAGCTGAACCTCGAGGAGGCGTTCGGGCCGGTTGCATTCCTGGTGCCATTCGGTTCCTTTGAGGAAGCGCTGGCGATCGTCAATGACAGCAAGTTCGGCCTGCAGGCCGGCATCTTCACCCGCGACATCTTCAAGGCGCTCGACGCTTGGGATCGCCTCGAAGTCGGCGGAATCGTGATAAACGACGTTCCATCCTACAGGGTGGACAACATGCCATATGGCGGGGTCAAGGATTCCGGCCTTGGCCGCGAAGGCGTTCGATTTGCGATGGAGGATATGTCGGAAATCCGCAATCTCGTCATCCGCAGGCGCTTCGACCAATAAGGCCGCGCAGCATTCCCCGGCCTCGTCTATCCACCCCGATGCACAATCCATGGAAATTCCCGACATGACCGTTCTCAGCCAGCCGATCCGCGTCGCTGCGCTCTACAAATTCTTTCCTCTCCATGATTGCGGCGCGGCACGCGCGGCGCTGGCGAAACTGTGCTGCGCAAAGGGCGTCAAGGGCACGCTGCTGGTCGCCCCGGAAGGCATCAACGGCACCATTTCAGGCACGGACGGTGCAATCGGCACAGTGCTGGAACATATCCGCCAGTGGCCGGGCTGCGAGGATCTGGAAGTGAAGTTCTCGCGCGCGGAAACCCAGCCGTTCCATCGCATGAAGGTGCGGATCAAGCGCGAGATCGTGACCATGGGCCAGCCGGGAATCGACCCGCTGCTGAGCGTGGGGCATTATGTCGCGCCGGAGGAGTGGAACAGCCTGATCTCGCAGCCCGGCACCATCCTGATCGACACGCGCAACGACTATGAGATCGCGGTGGGCACGTTCCGGGGCGCCATAGACCCCAAGACCAGAACCTTTCGCGACTTTCCCGCATGGTTCCGGGCAGAGCGCGACAGGCTGCTGGGCGCTGGCATCCCACCCAAGGTCGCGATGTTCTGCACCGGCGGCATTCGCTGCGAGAAATCCACCGCCTTCCTCAGGGCCGAGGGACTGGACGAAGTCTATCACCTGCAGGGCGGAATCCTGAAATATCTCGAGACGATCGCCCCGCAAGACAGCCTCTGGCAGGGGGAATGCTTCGTGTTCGACCAGCGCGTGACGGTGGGCCACGGGCTTGCGCCCGGCACCCATGCATTGTGCCATGCCTGCCGGCGGCCGGTCAGCGAAGAGGATCGCGCTTCGCATCTCTATGAAGAAGGCGTCAGTTGCCCGGCCTGCCATGAGGAACGCACGGCGGAGCAACGCGCGCGCTATCGCGAGCGCTTCCGGCAGGAGCGCCTGGCCATCGAGCGAGGCGCGGCGCATGTCGGCGCCACCCCGGATCAGGCCCGATAGGCGATGCTCCACGGCTTGCACCGAAGGCATTCCCCGGATTATCGCGACATCAAGCGGTCCAGCAATCGGCGGTTGTTACGCAGATCGAAGGCCAGCCGCGAATAGCCCGACAGGCTGGCGCCGAGCGGATTGGGCTGTAGCCGAAACGCGTAGAGGGTCTTCGCATGGGCAAGCATCAGCACATCGACGATCGCGTCGCGGTTGATCTCGTAGACATCGCCCTTCTGCCCGCTCAGATCGTGCAAGGGACGGCTTTCCTCCGGTAGCGAGGAGAAGGAATATACATCCGCGTCGGGACATTCCGCGCGGATGAAATCCAGCACTTGCCGATTGTCCGTCGCCACGAATACCGGGCCTGCCAGCTTGTCTTTCAAGCCTGCGATCCCGGCCCGGTAATCGGTCTGATAATCAGTCGCCCTGACATGAAGCGCGGTGAAGGGCGCGCCGATCTCCTTCATGCGCCTGACCACCTCGAGCCGGAGGGCAGGATGCAGCCGCATCCTTTCCAGAGCCTGCAGCGGAAACCGGCTGCGCCCCCAGGTGTGATGCACCAGCAGGGGATGATCGTGATCCCGGGTGAAATCGAAAGTCAGCGGGATGCCGGTGGCCCGGTCTACCATCGGCCCACACGGCTTGCCCGCAACCGCGGCATATTCATGCAGGCGGCCCGACAATTCCGCGGGATGCACCGGCAACCTCGCCAGACGTGCCCTGATGCCGGAAATGTCGAGCAGCAGATTGCGCCTCAGGCTTCCGAAATAGTTCGAGAAGCGATCCCGGAAATATTCCGTGGTGGGATGGCTGGTATCGACCAGAACGATTCTGTTCCACTTGTCGGCATAGACGCAGCACAAACCGATCTGGCAGAGCATATCGTAAAAGCCGCCCGCGGGCCGGCATAATAGAAACCGCTCTTTATGACGCATGATGTGCGGGTGGTGACTGCAGGCCCAGGTTGATCGCGGCCGCATACCGCGTCACCCGGGAGCGCCAATGCCCAACATATCCGGTTCGGCTCTATTTCGGCAGGCTGGCCCCACCGGCTTTGCAAAACGCGCGCATTCCTGCGCTATTATTAATCAGGAACGGATGCAAAGCACCCGCCCCCCCCGCTCTCGGAAAATCAGTCCCGCACGGCGGCCCGGATGATCTTGCCCGTCAGGGTCTTGGGCAATTCCTCGACGATGTCGATGATCCGGGGATATTTATAGGCGGCAAGGCGCTGCTTACAGAACTCCCTGATCTCATCCGCCTGCGCGGCGGCCCCGGGCTTGAGGCTGACCACGGCCTTGACCGTTTCGCCCCGATACTGGTCCTGCACGCCGACCACCGCCACTTCCCGTACCGCCGGATGGAGATAGATCACATCCTCCACCTCTCGCGGCCAGACCTTGTAGCCGGACGCGATAATCATGTCCTTCTTGCGGTCGACCAGATAGACCCACCCCTGTTCGTCGCGAAAGCCCATGTCCCCGGTCATGAACCCGAACTCCCGCATGGCTTCCTCGGTTTCCTGCGGCTTGTTCCAATAGCCTGAAACCACCCCAGGCCCCTGCGCCACAAGTTCCCCCACCTCGCCCACCGGGACTTCGCGCCCATCGCCATCCCGGAAGGTAATCAGCGTGCGATTGACGGCGATCCCCGTCGAAAGCGCACCCGATTGCGGATCGACCGGAATGTCGGCGCCCACCGGCGAAGCGGTGATCGGCCCGCTGGTCTCGGTCAGCCCGTAGACATTGCCGATCCACAGGCCGGTCCGGTCGAAAAACTGCTGGCGCACCGCAGGCGGAATCGGCGCGCCGCCGGAAAGAATGGCGCGCAGGCTGGAGAATTGCTCCTTCCGGAAACCGGAATATCCGGTCAGCGCATTGAGGGCGGTGATCGCGCCGACAGTGAAGCTCGGCTTGTGCTCCACGACCGCCTCCAGCATCACTCTGGGCTCGAAGCGATAGTTGAATATCACTGGCGCGGCCGCGTCGATCGCCAGGAAGATATGGCCGGACAATCCGGTCACATGAAACAACGGCGCCAGCGCAAGCACCGCATCGGTCTCGCGCAGATCGACCCAATCGCGATAGAACCGCGCGGCCGAAAACATGTTGCCATGGCTGATCATCGCCCCCTTGGGCCGTCCGGTAGTGCCCGAGGTATAGACCAGCATCGCCGTGTCATCGGCGTCGAGAGCGGCCCGTTCGGCGACCTCCCCGGCCATCGCCGCAAGCGCATCCTCGAACCGGCTTGCGCCGCGCAGCGGACGATGGCGATACGGATCGCCCAGCCAGGGGTCGTTGCGCGTCTGCCGGTCATGCGCGGACACGGCGAGGATGATCCCAGGCAGATGGGCATCCCCTTCCTCGGCCAGCAGATGCAGGCTCTCGTCCACCGTGCTGTCGTGGCACACGATCGCGGAAGGCCCGCAATCCTCGAACAGGCCCGCCAATTCGCGCGCCTTGTACATCGGGTTGGCCAGAACGGTGATCGCGCCGATCTTCGCGCAGGCCACGAGCACGATCAGCGTGGCGGGAACATTCTGCAGGCACGCCATCACGCGGCCCCCCTTGCCCACGCCATGCTCCCGCAGGAAGCAGGCCAGCGCATCGCTATCCTCGTCAAGCTGGCGATAGCTGCGCGATCCATCGAAATAATGATAGGCCGCACCGTCAGGATTGCGGCTCACCGCCAGATCGAACATTGCGGCCAGCGTCTCGGCAGTATTCATTCGCGTCAGTCCCCACCCAGTTATTCCGGGCGCTCCACGGCCCGCTATCCGGCTTCCTTCGAGGAAGGAAAAGCCCCGGTCAAGATTTGGCAATGCCGGCAACGGCAGGATAGAAGGAGGAATTGACCCGATCACGACAGACCGCGCGGCAGGAGGCAAGATTGACTGAGATCCGGATCGAGAAGGACTCCATGGGGGAAATGGCCGTCCCCGCCGATCGCTTGTGGGGGGCGCAGACCCAGCGTTCGCTGGAGAATTTCCGCATAGGAGGCGAGGTCATGCCCCGGCCGGTCATCCGGGCGCTCGGCCTCATCAAGAAATCCGCGGCCCGGATAAACGCCGAAATGGGACAGCTTGCGCCCGAGCTTGCGGAGGCCATCATCGCTGCCGCCGGCGAAGTGGTGCGTGGCGATCTGGACGAAAACTTCCCGCTGGTGGTCTGGCAGACCGGGTCCGGCACCCAGACCAACATGAACGTCAACGAAGTGATCGCAAACCGGGCCAATGTGCTGCTGGGCGGAAAGCCTGGCACGAAAAGCCCGGTCCACCCCAACGATCATGTGAACATGGGGCAATCCTCGAACGACACATTTCCTTCCGCCATCCATATCGCATCCGTCACCGAACTTCGCGAACACCTGATTCCGGCGCTCGAGCATCTGCAGGCATTGCTGGCTGGCAAGGCCAGGGCCTGGGCGCACATCGTCAAGATCGGCCGCACCCATACGCAGGACGCGACGCCGCTCACGCTAGGGCAGGAGTTTTCCGGCTATGCGCGGCAGGTCCAAGCGGGGCTGGAGCGGCTGCGGGCCGGGATGGCGGGCCTCCATGAACTCGCCCAGGGCGGCACCGCGGTGGGCACGGGCCTGAACTCGCCGCCGGGCTTCGGCGAAGCGATTGCGGCGGAGATCGGCAAGGAAACCGGATATCCTTTCATATCCGCGCCGAACAAGTTCGAAGCGCTGGCAGCGCAGGACGCGCTGCTTTTCTGCCACGGCGCGATCAACACCCTCTCCGCCAGCCTGTTCAAGATCGCCAACGACATCCGCCTGCTCGGCTCCGGCCCGCGCTCGGGCCTCGGGGAGCTTGCCCTGCCGGAAAACGAACCCGGCTCGTCCATCATGCCGGGCAAGGTCAACCCCACCCAATGCGAGGCGATGACCCAGGTATGCGGGCAGATATTCGGCAATCATGCGGCCCTGACCTTCGCCTGCAGCCAGGGACAGTTCGAGCTGAACGTGTATCGCCCGCTGATGGCCTATAATTTCCTCCAGTCCGTCCGGCTGATGGGCGATGCGGCGCAGAGCTTCTCGGACCATCTCCTTGCCGGGCTCGAGCCGCGGATCGACAATATCAAGGCCGGCGTGGAACGGTCGCTGATGCTGGTCACCGCGCTGGCGCCGCGTATCGGCTATGACAAGGCCGCCGCGATCGCGAAGACAGCCCATGAAACGGGGGCTACGCTGCGCGAGGCGGCCATCGCGAGCGGGGCCGTCACGGCCGAGGAATATGACCAGATGGTTCGTCCGGAAAACATGCTTGGGCCAAAAGGCGGTTGACATCGCGGGCTTCGCCTAAGACACGAGTGTGCAATCCGCGTCTTAAAAACTTTTGCAACAGAAGTGGCCCAGATAAGGTGCTCGACTTGCAGTCGCTTGACTTACTTTGCGAGAGTGTGCCGTTCCCGCTCCTGGGCCTTGCCGGGCCAGACGTAGCCGGAACGGGCTGCATTCGGGGGGAGAATGGATGATGACGGCCGAGCCGCAGGCCAAATTGCGCCCCTCGACCGAGGAAACGCGCATCAGAATAATCGAAGCCGCTGAACGCCTGTTCGGCGAACAGGGGATCGAGGCGGTTTCCCTGCGCACCATATCCGCGACGGCGAGGCAGCGTAACAATTTCAGCGTTCAGTATCACTTCGGTGACCGTCTGGGCCTTTTGCGTGCCATCTTCGAATATCGCGAGGCGGAGCTGGACGCGATCCGCGAAAAGCTGGTGACAGAAGGCCGGAAGCGCGGCCAGCTCGGGGACATGCGCTTTCTCCTGCGCGTCTGCTTCTACCCGGAATTCCGCCATTTCATGCAGAACAACGGCTTGCCGTATATCCGGCTGCACTTCCAGTATCTCGCCAATCTGCGGCCGCGCGGCGTGCTTCATCCGATCGACTACGATTCACCATCCAGCACCTATCTGCGCGAGACGATACATTGCATGCGCCAGAAGCTGCACTTCCTCAACGAGCAGCAGTTCGCGATGCGGCTGGAAGCGGTCAGCTCCATGTTTCTCGGCGCGATCATGCAACATGCCGCGCGCCCGCAGGAACCTGCGCTGCACGCGGCAGTGCATTACCCTTCCCTGTTCGAAACGCTGCTGGAAATGATGGCGGTGGCCATCACCGTTCCGCCATGGGATTTCTCGGGGGAGGACTGAGGCCGAACGGCATCGGCATCGCTCCGAGGCGGCGCCGGCCTCTCATCCAGCCTACAGGGCGGTCAGCCCGCCATCGATGACATATTCGCTGCCCGTGACGAAACCGGATTCGTCCGAGGCGAGATAAACCGCCAGAAGCGCGACATCGGACGGCTCCCCGACACGGCCGATCGGCACGGAGCCGCTGGCGACCTTTATGCCTTCTTCATCGAGGGAATCCGTCATCATCCGGGTCCGGATATAGCCGGGATGTATTGAATTCACGCGGATTTTCCTGGCTCCATATTCTATCGCAAGCTGCTTGGTCAGACCGCGCACACCGAACTTGCTGGCCGCATAGGCGACATTCGGCGTGCCGTAGATCGCCACGATTCCCGAAATCGACGACACATTGACGATGGAACCGCCCCCGGCGCGAAGCATGGATGGAATCACATGCTTGGAACCGAGGAACACGCCCGTCAGATTGACGGTGCAGACCTTGACGAAGTCCGCCTCGGAGAGGTCGGCGCAAGGCTGAACAGGCCCGATGATGCCCGCATTGTTGACAAGCGCGGTGACGGGGCCGAACGCCTGCTCCGCCGCTGCGACAATGGCCTGCCAATCGCCCTCGCTTGCAACGTCGAGGCGATGGAAAATCGCGGAATCGCCCAATTCTTCGGCAAGCGCCAGGCCGCGCGCCTCGTCAAGATCGCCCAGCACCACCTTCGCGCCTTCCGCGACGAACAGCCGGGCATCCGCTTCGCCCATTCCTTGGGCAGCCCCGCTGATGATGGCAACCTTCCCGGCCAGCCTTCCCATTGCAAATCCTTCCATTTCTCACCCAGCTCCTGCGCTAGATAGCCGAAGGCCGATCGGAATCAAGCAAAAAATCGAACACGCGACTTACCTGAAGGGGGGATAATGCGGAAAAGCGCTTGATCCGAATCATAACTCGGATTAGAATAAGGCAATTGTTTTAAAAAACCCGGCGGTGCATTATCAGCCGGAACAAGAATCGTCAGTCTGGACGGGAGGGAAGGGAAGTGCAAGGCGTGGAGAAGGTTGTCCCTGAGAAAAATCTCGACAATATGGTCAGGAAGCCGGAAAACGTGCCTGCGGATTGCGTGGTCGATTTCAATCTCCACCAGCCCATCCCCGATGGCAAATCCGCACACGAATTCTGGCGGGAATTGATCTCCCAGGCCTCTCGGCCAGTGATGTGGACGCCGCATAACGGCGGGCACTGGATCGTCATCGAGCCGGATCTTTGCGAAACTGTCCTGACCGATTCAGAGCATTTTTCGAGCAGGGTCGTCATCGTTCCCCGCGAACCGATCGGGGAAACCTATTCGAACTTCATCCCGCTTTCGCTCGATCCGCCGGAACACGCCCCCTACCGCAAGATTCTCAACGACAATCTCGGCCCCAAGCAGATCAACCGCCTTAAAGACGAAGTGTCCGGTCTCGCGGTCGAGCTGATCGAGGGGTTCCGGGCAAAGGGCCGCTGCAACTTCGTGCATGATTTCGCCGAGCAGCTTCCGGTCCGCATCTTCATGCGGCTGGTGAACCTTCCGGAAGAGGACCTGCCGAAGCTCAAATATCTGGCAGATCAGTTCACGCGACCCGACGGGACCATCGAATTCCACGAAGTCGAGAAGCAGTTCAGGGACTATATCGGCCCGATCCTGCGCGAACGGCGCGGCGGCTCCGGCGATGACATGCTGACCAGAATGGCCAACGCGGAAGCGAATGGCCGCCCGCTGACCGACCTGGAAGCGGAGAACCTGAGTATCCAGGCCCTGGTCGGCGGTCTCGACACCGTCGTGAACCTGCTTGCCTATGTATTCTCGCATCTGGCGGTGAATGACGAATTGCGGCGGACTCTTGCCAGCGATCCAGCCAGGCTCGAGGAATCCATGAACGAGTTCCTGCGCCGCTTCCCGGTCGTCTCGGATTCACGCGAAGTCCGCAAGGATGTGGAATTCGGCGGCGTCACCATGAAGGCCCGCGACATGGTCATGGCCTCGACCATCGCCATCGCCATGAACGAAACGAGCAACGCCGACGCTCTCGATTTCCGGTTCGACCGCAAAACCCGGCGCCATTCGGTGTTCGGCCGCGGCAACCACACCTGCCCCGGCATGTATCTCGCCCGGCTGGAGCTGAAAATGGTCCTGACCGAATGGCTCGCGCGCATTCCGGAATTTCGCTTGGCGAAGGGCACCAGCCTGACCTTCACAAGCGGCATTGTCGCGACAGTCGATCCGTTTGAACTGGAGTGGGATGTCTAGCGCAGCGCTCCTGGCGAACGCATCGGTTCTTCCGGCGGCGTTTCCCCGGAGCATTCCAACCAACCCGATCAATATCCGCGACCTGGCTCGTCCGTGTTTCCCCAGGTCAATCGCAAGGAGAGGATTCCAAGTATGAAAGTCGGTATGTTCCAGACCCCGTTCGTGAGGCCCGAACGCGACGCAACGTCTGTTTTCGATTGGGCTATCCGCCAATCGGTGGTCGCGGACGAAGTCGGTTTCACCGAAATGTGGATCGGCGAGCACCTGACCCTGGATTGGGAAGGCATCCCCTGCCCCGAGCTGGTGATTGCCGGTGCGGCCCGGCTGACGAAGAACATCAAGTTCGGCCCTCTTGCGCACCTCCTGCCCTATCACCACCCCTCCACGCTTGCGATCCAGACAGCCTGGCTGAGCCAGATCCTGAAGGGGCGCTACATGCTCGGCGTGGCCGCGGGCGCATATCCGACCGACGCCGCTCTCGCCGGCTTCAAGGATATTTCCACCAATCACGACCGCATGTTCGAAGCGATCGAGATCATGGAAAAGGTCTGGAAGGCCGTACCTTTCGATTACGAGGGGAAATACTGGAACGCAGGCTATCCTGACCCCAATTCGCCGGGCGCCCATATGCGCGACACACGCCCCTATGGCGGTGAAATGCCGATGGCGATGACCGGCCTGAGTTCGCCGTCGCCGTCGATCAATTTCGCGGCCAAGCGCGGATGGATTCCGGCCTCTGTCTATGCCGGCAACAAGTTCCTGCGCACGCATTTCGAGGATTATGCGCGGATCAGCGCCGAAAACGGCTTCAAGCGCGATCGCTCGGTCCATCGTGTCGTCCGCGACGTGGTGGTCGCGGAAACCGATGAGGCGGCACGCGAGCTGGCAATCGAGGGCGGCCTGGGACGGGCCTGGAAGGAATATCTCAAGCCGACTTATGAGCGCTTCGGCATCCTCGCGGAACTCATGCCCGACAAATCGATCGATCCCGCTGACGTCGATGCCGAATATCTGGCGGAACACGTCTGGATCGTCGGCTCGCCTTCGACCGTTATCAAGAGGTTCGAAAACTGGTTCGATGAGCTGGGCGGCCCGTTCGGCACCCTTCTGATCTACAGCCACGATTTCATCGACAACCCCAAGCCCTGGGAAGAATCGATGCGCCTGCTTGCCCAGGAAGTGGCGCCGAAACTGCCCTGAATCGAACAAGAAGAAAGAGGGACGGAAATTCATGGGAAGGCTTTCGGGGAAGGTCGCGATCGTAACGGGCGCCGCACAGGGCATGGGGGAATCCCACGCCCGCACCTTCGTTCGCGAAGGCGCGAAAGTCGTCCTGACCGACGTCAATGCAACGGACGGGGAACGCATCGCAGGCGAACTGGGGGATGCCGCCCATTTCATGCGGCATGACGTTGCCCAGTCCGACCAATGGAGCGCGGTCGTGGCCGAAGCGGAAAAGCGCTTTGGCCCGGTCAATGTGCTGGTCAACAATGCCGGCATCATCGGCCCGGTTTATGAAGACTTCATCTTTCCGGAAGCGGATTTCCGGAAAGTCTTCGAAGTCAATGAGCTCGGCGTATTCCTTGGCATGTGCGCCGTCATTCCGAGTATGAAGGAAAATGGCGGCGGGTCCATCGTCAACATCTCGTCCATCGCCGGGATTACCGGCCCCGGCGCATCGTCGAACGCCGCCTATGTGGCCACGAAGTTCGCTGTCAGGGGGATGACGAAATATGCAGCGGTCGTGCATGGAAAGGACGGAATCCGCGTAAACTCCGTGCATCCAGGCGTGATCCTGACACCCATGATGGCGGCAGTTCTCGATCCCGAAGGGGGAGATATGGCTGGCGCGATCCCCCTCGGGCGAATGGCCCAGCCGTCCGAGGTTTCCAACCTGGTCCTGTTCCTCGCATCCGACGAAGCATCCTACATTTCGGGCGAGGAACACGTGATCGATGGGGGGCTGCTGGCAGGTTAGTGAATTACGAATACCGATCGGCCGACAAATGATGCGGCCGGTCGCAACAAGGGAGGTAATCTAATGAAATACAATAATGCTCTGTTAGGCTTTGCGTCTGTCACGGCTTTGGCCTGCGGCACGCAAGCGGCTATCGCTCAGGAGGAGGCTCCCAGCAGCTACGGCGTCGGCGAAATCGTCGTCACTGCTCAGAAGCGCCAGGAATCCGTAAACAAGGTCGGCATGTCGATCACCGCGCTCGCGGGCGATCAGCTGGTCAAGCAAAACATCGTTTCCGCGGGCGAACTCGTGAAGGTCGTGCCCGGCTTCACCTTCACGGAAGCGCCGCGCGGTTCGCCGGTCTTCGCCATTCGCGGCATCGGCTTCGACGATTCCACCGTGGGCTCGGCATCGACCGTCGCGCTCTACACCGACGAAGTTCCGATCTCCTTCCCGATGGAAGCCCGTTTCCCCACGCTCGACCTCGAACGGGTCGAAGTGTTGAAGGGGCCGCAGGGCATTCTGTTCGGGCAGAACTCCACCGCGGGCGCGATCAACTTCATCGCCGCCAAGCCCACCGATGAATTCCATGCGGGCTTCGACGGCAGTTTCGGCCGCTTCAACCATATCCAGGCGAGCGGCTTCTTGAGCGGCCCGCTGACGGATACGCTCAAGACCCGCCTTGCCGTCATGGGCCAGAAGTCCACCGGCTGGCAGACCAACAATTGGGTTCAGGGCCAGCAAGGCCTGGAATATGTCGATCGCAGGAATCTCGCACTCGGCACGGTTCCGGTCACGCTGGGCCGCGACTACCAGAACAAGCTGGGCGCCAAGCGCGGCTTCGCCGCCCGCTGGATCACCGAATGGGAACCCACGACCGACCTGAAGATCACCCTCAACGTCAATGGCTGGGTCGACAAGTCGGACACGCAGGCAGCCCAGCTGCTCTATTCGTTCCCACTTCAGGCGCAGGTCCCCTTTATCCCATACAGCCATTATCCCACCCCGCCGCGCAATGCGCGCTCGGCCGACTGGGACCCCTATATCAATACAAATCGGGTATCGGAATCTGTCGGGAAGCAGGAAAGGCTGCGTCGCGACGACAGCTATCTTCAGGTATCAGGACGCATAGATTATAGTCTGACTGAAAATATCGTTCTGACCTCAATCTCGTCATACAGCCGCTACAAGCAGAACTACGGCCTGGACGTCGATGGCACGGCGCTCAGCAACTTCTCGATCGGCGACCGGGCGCGGGCGCGCACTTTCAACCAGGAACTGCGCATCGCGGGCGACTATGACAATCTGAAGTTCATCATCGGCGCCAACTACATGAAGGCCAAGACGCAGCAGTATAACCGCTACTATGTCGATGAATCCTCAGTGTATGTCGGCTTGTTTGAAAACACGGATTCCGGGGCATTCTTCAGGCAGCCGATCCGCGACATCGCGGCATTCGCCAATGTCGATTACACGATCGGCCTGCTCACGCTACATGCCGGTGTCCGCTATACGGAAGACAAGCGCAGCTACACCGGCTGTACGCTGGACTATGGCGATGGCGTTCAGGCGAATGCCTTCAATCTGGTTATTCCGGGCCTGAACGCGGCAAAGGGTGTGCCGGCTGGGCAGGAACTGCCGAACATCCAGCCCGGTGGATGCACCTCCAGCAATGTTCTCACCAAGGCCGATTATGTAAGCACGTCCAACCCCAACGGCGAATATTTCTCGCCGGGTCTGGCACATTACGAACTGAAGGAAGACAACGTAAGCTGGCGTCTCGGCGCGGACTTCCAGGTCACGCCGACCACCATGCTCTACGCCAACGTGTCGAAGGGCTACAAGTCGGGCAGCTTCCCGGCGGTCAACGTCGCCAACAACCTGCAGCTCGAAGGGGTGAAGCAGGAATCGGTGCTCGCCTATGAAGCGGGTATCAAGGCCGGCCTGCTGGATCGTCGCGTCCAGCTGAACATCGCCGGCTTCTACAACGATTACCGCAACAAGCAGCTGCGCGGCCGTATTCTCGACCCGTTCGGCTTCTTCGGCGTGCTGGACAAGCTGCTCAACATTCCGAAGTCCCGCGTCTATGGTGCGGAAGCCACACTTCAGATCGCCCCTACCCAGGGCCTCAACCTGAATTTCGGCGGCACCTATGTGAACACCAAGGTCACGCGCGATTTCTTCGCCTATGACCCGGTGGGCAACCCGATCAACTACAAGGGCCTCGTCTTCCCGCACACGCCGAAGTGGAACTTGACCGCTTCCGCGGATTACGAAACGCCGGTCAACGACAAGCTGAACATCTTCATGGGCGCCAGCATGCTTTATCAGAGCAAGACCATCGGTCTGTTTGGACGTCCGGAAGAGATTTCACTGGTCGATCTGGACCCCACCCAGTTCCCCGGCGTGAAGGTTCCCGGCGATGCGTTCAACAAGAAGGCCTACACCACGGTCGACGCCCAGCTCGGTGTCGCCGCGGAAGACGGCCAGTGGAGAGCGTGGATCTGGGGCAAGAACATCTTCAACACCTACTACTGGAACAACGCGACCCAGTCGTTCGACTCCATCTATCGCCTGACGGGGATGCCGGCGACCTACGGCGCCGCCGTATCCTTCCGGTTCTGACCTGTTCCCTTCGCTCCTCTCTCATCGGGGGAGCGAAGGCGCCTTTGATGCTTGCATGAGGTGACAGGACAGCAAGGGAGCGAAGCTCCATTGCAAAGGGCCTCTCGCGCTGAATGAGGGATGCGTGAGAGGCCCCGACACCCCCCTTATGGGGGTGTTTTTTTGCCCGCGCGACCGGGGTTGTCAGCTATGCATAAAAGGGACGGATCGAGTAAATTGACTTGCATCAATGCCGCGCCGGTCAGAGAATTTCACCTCAAAGCCAATGCCCTTGTCCGCTGTTCAGGAGACGAGGCGGGCAGTTGATCTGACAAAAGGATGGGATTGGTGAAAGTTTCGGAAAATTCAGTGAACGGTGAAGTGCTCGACGCGATCGTCCTCGGCGGCGGCTTCGGCGGGATGCATATGCTCTATCAACTGCGCGAGCTTGGCTTCAAGGCGATTGCGCTGGAGGCAGGCAGCGATGTCGGCGGGGCATGGTACTGGAACCGTTATCCCGGTGCGCGCTGCGACGTGGAAAGCCTGGTGTATTGCTACTCCTTCTCACCGATCATCGATGCCGAGTGGAAATGGTCGGAACGCTATTCCGCCCAGCCGGAGATCCGGCGCTATATGCGCTTCGTGTGCGATCGGCTCGACCTGAGGAAAGACATTCGTTTCAACTCGCGGCTCGTAAAGGCGGTATTCGACGAGGCAGCCAATATCTGGACCCTGGAGACCGAGAACGGCGACACCTACAAGGCGCATTTCTTCATCTCCTCGGCGGGCCCGATCTCGGCGCCGATCTGGCCCGACATTCCCGGAAGGGAGGAGTTCCGGGGCGAACTCCATCACAGTGCGCTTTGGCCAAGGGACAAGGAACCGGATTTCACCGGCAAGCGCGTGGCGGTGATCGGCACGGGTTCGTCCGGAACCCAGATCATCCCGCTTGTGGCCAGGCAGGCCGCGAAGCTGAGCGTGATGGTGCGCACGCCCAATCTTTACATGCCGGCCAAGAACCGCCGGCTCACGGACGAGGATTACGAACGGTGGGAAAAGGTTCGCGACACCGTGCGGCGGCGTATGCGCACATTCGAGATCGTCGGCTCGGGCGATCTCTTCATGGAAGAAGACCTCCTGCAGATCCGGAACCGCCCTGGCGCCGAGTTCACCCCAGAACAACGCCGCGAGATTCTGGAGCGCCGGATGGAACATGGCGGAGCAACGGTGCCCCGCGCCTTCACCGATGTCGTCACCAATCAGGAAGTGAACGACCAGATCAGCGAATTCATCCGGGAACAGGTGGCGCAAACCGTAAAGGACCCGAAAACCGCCGCGATCCTGACGCCCAGCGAAGTCGCCTATGGCACGAAGCGCATCACGGTGGGGACCGACTATTACGAAACCTACAACAGGGACAATGTCGAGGCGATCGACGTCAAGGCAACGCCGATCGAGCGGTTCACCGAGAAGGGCCTGGTGATCGGCGGCGAGGAAATGGAATTTGACGCCGTCATCTGCGCATCCGGCTTCGATGCGGTGACGGGCGCGCTTACGATCATCGATATTCAGGGTGTAGGCGGGCGAACCATCAAGGATAGCTGGCACGACAATTGCGACACCTATCTCGGCCTTGGCGTCGCGGGTTTCCCCAATCTGCTTATCATCGGCGGGCCGGGCAGCCCTTCGGTGCTGGTCAATGTGGTGATCGCCAACGAATATCAGGTCGAATGGATTTCCGATCTGCTGCAATATATGCGCAAGAACGGCTTCGAGCGTGTGGACGTCGATCCTGAAGCGCAGGAACGCTGGGGCGAGAAAGTGCGCGATGTGATAAAAGGCACCGTGCTCGAAAAGTCCAGAAGCTGGTATGTCGGCGCCAATGTGCCGGGCAAGGCCCAGGGCATTCTGGCTTACGCGGGCGGGCTGCATAACTACATCCAGGCCTGCGACCAGGTAGCGAGGGAAGGATATTCCGGCTTTCATTTCTCCAGAGGAGCGGAAGAAAGCTGAGGGCGAAACTTCGCGGGCGGATCGGCTCCGTTCCGTTTACATTCAAGTGCGGTCGATAGAAGCAATCGCAGATATTCAGCTGTCGGAGAGGATTACGGAATGCCGCCAATGTCATTCGAAAACGATGTGGTCATTGTAACCGGCTCCGGCCGCGGACTGGGCCGCGAACATGCGCTTGCCTTCGCCGAACGCGGCGCCGCGGTGGTGGTCAACGATCCGGGCGTGAGCATGGACGGCACCGGCAGCGGGGAAAGCGTTGCCCAGACAGTCGTGGATGAGATCGTTGCCGCGGGCGGCAGGGCGGTGGCGGATATGAACTCCGTAGCCACGGAGGAAGGCGCGGCAGCCATCGTCCGGACCGCGCTGGACAATTTCGGCACGCCCACCGTGCTGGTGAACAATGCGGGCACCATCCAGTTCGCCGAACTGGCCGACATCAGCATGGAAAACTGGAAGCGGATGCTCTCCATCACGCTGGATGGCACCTTCCTGATGTCCCGTGCCGTCTGGCCCCATTTCAAGGCCGCCAATTATGGACGCATAGTCAGCACGACCTCGAACGCGGGCTTTGCCGGGAACGAAACCCTGACCCATTATGCCGCCGCCAAGCTGGGCGTGGCCGGCTTCACCCGGGCCTTGGCCCGCGAGGCGGTGGACACCGGCATCAGGGTCAATGCAATCGCGCCGATGGCGGTCACGCGGATGAACCGGGATGCATTCTTCGGAGGGGCCGAGGCGGAAGGCGACAGCGACTGGCGCGAGGATATTCGCGCGGGCAAGCTGCCCATGGGCCCTGCCTCGATCGTTTCGCCCGCCGTGTTGTGGCTGGCGCACCGCTCCACCGAGATCAACGGCGAAATATACAGCACATCGTCAGGCAAGGTCGCCCGGGTCGCCTTTGTGGTGGGCGAAGGCTACTTCAACCCCGATCACACGCCCGAAGACCTGCGGGATAATGCGGAGCGCATCCGGACCCTGGGAGATTTCCTCGATCCGACTTCGACGGCGGACGAACTGATGCTCATTCCCCGCCTGTTCCAGAGTGAAGGCGCCATGACGGATTGAGAGAATATCGCCCTGGGATGCTCTTTCCGGGGTAAAATTGCCGGGAAGGACTCAATCCATCTTGCCCCGGGCAGCGAAAAATAGAATTGTCCCGCGCTTCGCCGCCCCAACGGGCGATAATGATAATTCGGATGCCTGAGTAACCACAATGACCACCCTGTCAGCCGTCAACCCCGCCATCGATCAGCCTTGGCGGGATCAATTCGAACCGTTTCTGGTCCAGTTGCTGGATCGGAAATATGCCCGCCAGGGCAAGCGCCGTTATGTGCCCCGCAATGCCGCTGAAGTTGCGGAACGGCTCGATGCGTTTCTCCGGGCGCAAGGCGAAACCAGGCGGGCGCGCAATGTCCGTCGCATGGGCGGCGGGGCTTCCAAGGAACAATTCTGTTTCGATCTGGAAAGCGCCGACGGTTCCTCGGAACTGATGGTGTTGCGGATGGACCCGCTGGAGGGCATCGTCGAAACCTCGCGCGCGCGTGAAGCGGAAGTGCTTGACGCCATACAGGGAATCGTCCCGGCACCCCGCATAGCCTGGGTCGATCCGGACGGCGCCTATATGGGGCAGCCTGCCATGATCGCGCATTTTGTCGGCGGCGTGACCAAGCCGACCAGCGGCAGCGGCGGGCCTTCCGGGCTGGGCATCAGGTTCGACACCAAGGTCGGCGAAGCGCTGACTCCGCAATATGTCGGCAATCTGGCCGCAGTTCATTCGCTGGATCTTGCGCGGCATCGGCTTCCCAGCTTCGATGTGCCGAAACCCGGCACCGAGACAGCGGTGTGGCAGGTCAATTTCTGGTCGCGCGTGCTGGCGGACGACGGGATCGATGCATCGCCGATCCTCCACTATACGCAATACTGGCTGAGGCAGAACCTGCCGGTTTGCGAAAAGCCGGTGCTGCTGCATGGCGACTATCGCCTGGGCAACTTCATGTATGATGAAGACAGCTTGCAGATGACCGCCATCCTCGATTGGGAGCTTTCCCATATCGGGGATTATCACGAAGACGTATCCTACTCGCTGGAACCCTTGTTCTGCTCGAAGGATGCCGAAGGCGATTATCTCGTCTCGTCGATGATGAGCGTGGACCGCTTCCTCCAACTCTACACCGAAATGTCGGGCAACGTCATCGATCCCGCCGCGCTGCACTGGTATCGCGTTCTGAACAGCTACAAGCTGGCCGTGATGAACCTCACCTCCGGCATTCGCGCCGCGCGCGACGGCACCAATCATCAATGCGCCTTCCTGGCGTTCCTGTCCGCAAGCGGCACCGCGATCGCCGCCACGCTGGCCAAGCTGCTGACCGGAGAAATCAAATGACCCCCGGCATCGATATACGTATCCAGAGCATCATCAACGGGTTGAACGACGTGATCTTCCCGGCGGTCGATCCCAAGGAATCCCTGGCCGCGGAGCAAAAGGGCATGATAATTGCCCAGCTCGAACTCATCCTGAAGCAGCTTCCCTTCGTGGATCGGTATCATTCGCTTTGCCGCGACGACATGCGGCAATGCGCCGAACGCATGCTCGCCGGAGCAGCGGGCGGCACCGCGACCCTGGCTGCCTGCGAAGCGCTGAAAGAAATGCTCGCGGCGCCCGCCGACAACCCCCGGGACGATTACAATCGGGTCGGCCAGGCGGTGGATGCCCTGATTGCCGCGATCGGGCAGGACGGCGACGCGGGCTACCGGGCGCAGGCCGACGCCATCATGCTGGGGCTGGCGGACCGCCAGCTCTGGCGCGACCGGGTCTGGTCGGCCGATCTCGGGTTCGATCCCTATCCCGCCGAACTTTGCTCGATAGAGGATATGGCGACCGGCAAGGTCGCTCCGCCCAACAATAGCGGGAACTGACATGAAGATCACGGAAACCGCCGATTATCTGCGGGTTGCGCAGCACACGCTCGAAACCAAGATCGCGCCGGAGATGACCTCCAGCGACGGCCAGGCGGCGGCTGCCATCCTTGGCCGGGTGCTGGCGGAATTGCGCCGCCGCGAGGAAGTCTCCGCGCCTCCCCTCGCCGCCAGCGTGGCGGTGGCACGGCAGCTCGCGGAAAAGCTCCGCGCGCTGGCAGCGGATAACGGCATCGCCGTGCCGCCGCTTTCCGCGCGGGCAGGCGAAGCAAGCGATTTCTCCTCACTGGCGCGGCAGCATGCGGCGCTCACGGAAGAAATCGAAGCGCTCTCCTCCGCCCTCGCCAATGGCCGGGAAAAGCTCAGGGACGAGGGCGCGCAGAACAGGCTGAGCGCACTGCTGCTCGAGGTCGGGCAATGGGACGAAGCCTTTCCCTCGGCCCAGCGGACCATCGCCCTGCCTGCGGCGCCGGAAGCACCGCCGCTGCCCGGCGCGCCACTGACGCAGGATTTGCTGCAGGCTTTCCTGCGAAGCGTCCACCCCGATGGCGACAAGGTGGAAGTCGTGGAATTCAAGCCCATCCCGGGCGGCTTCGGCAAGCAGACCTCCCGCGCGACATATCGGGACGGATCGGGCACCGAACATCTCGTGATCGTCCGCAAATCCGATCCGACGCCAATGGCGCACAAGGGCGCATTTCTGGTCGACTATGAGTTTCACCTGCTGCGCGATGTCTACAAGGCGGGGATATTGCCGATGGCGGAACCGCTCTGGCTGGCGAAGGATTTCCCCGGCGTGGACGCGGATTTCTACGTCATGTCGGCTCTCCCCGGCGCCGTGCCCAGTTCCTTCCTGGGCGCCGCCTCTGCCACGATCCCCGAAGAGATCATCCTCGACATGGCGGAGAAGATGGCAAAGCTCCACCAGATGGAGCTGTCGCACCTGACCGGCTATCTCAACGCCTACGACAATCCCGCCGTGCTCAATGAGACCATCGAAGGCTGTTATCGAAGGTTGATCGCGGAATGGAAGGATTATTACGAGCAGAACAACCACCTGCCCTCACCCTTCGTGGTCTATCTGCTCGACTGGCTTTCACAGAACGTCCCGACCAACCATGCATCTCCGGTACTGGTTCACGGTGATTTCAACGTCCACAACGTGCTGGTGGACAATGGCAGGATCACCGGGGTGCTCGACTGGGAATGCTCGAACATCGGCGCGCCGGAACAGGACCTCGCCTATATCCGCCCGATCATTTCCCAGCATATCGACTGGGACCGCTTCATCGACCATTACGAAGCCTCAGGCGGGCGCAAGATCGACCGTGGCGCGATGGATTTCTACATGGCCTTTGCCGCCATGCGCCTCTGCGTGATCTTCAACAAGGGGGTGAAGAACCTGCAGGACGGCGTGAACGACGACATCCGATATGGGATCATCGACCTCGATCTGACGCCGGAATTCATGAAGCAGGCGCTGGCCTGCACATTGAGCAAGTAGGGATTGCCCAGTCACTCTTGCGTCGCATGCAAACAATATTGCGTCGCCTTGAGATAAGCCCAACCGCTTAACCACGGATAGTATCGCCGCCAGGCAATTGTTCCGGCGGCGGCTCTATCCATGCGCTATTCCCTGTTCACCCTCGCCCGGCAGGCGCTATCCGGCCACAAGGGCTGGCGCCCGGCCTGGCGCGACGCCGAACCCGCCGAAGCCTATGACATCGTGATCGTGGGCGGCGGCGGGCACGGCCTCGCCACGGCCCACTACCTCGCCCGCAACCACGGCATCGCCCGCGTGGCGGTGGTGGAGAAAGGCTGGATCGGCGGAGGTAACGCTGGCCGCAACACCACCATCATCCGCTCGAACTACGGCCTGCCCGGCAACGAGGCCTTCTACGAATGGTCGATGAAGCTGTGGGAAGGGCTGGAGCAGGAGCTGAACTACAACACGATGGTCAGCCAGCGCGGCATCGTCAATCTCTACCACTCCGACGCCCAGCGCGACGCCTATGCGCGGCGCGGCAACGCCATGATCCTGCATGGCGCGGATGCGGAAATGCTGGATCGCGATGCGGTTCGCCGCATGGCCCCCTTCCTCGATTTCGACAATGCACGCTTCCCGATCATGGGCGGGCTGCTGCAGTCCCGCGCCGGCACCGCCCGGCACGATGCCGTGGTGTGGGGCTATGCCCGCGCAGCATCGGCGCGCGGGGTGGACATCATCCAGAACTGCGAAGTCATCGGATTTCTTCGCGACAATAGCGGCGCGATAACCAGCGTCGAAACCACCCGCGGGCCGATCCGCGCAGGCAAGGTCGGGCTGGCGGTGGCGGGCCATTCCTCCCGCGTCGCGGCGCTGGCCGATATTCGCCTGCCGATCGAGAGCCATGTGCTGCAGGCCTTCGTCAGCGAAGGGTTGAAGCCCACGATCCCCGGGGTCATCACTTTCGGCGCGGGCCATTTCTACGTCAGCCAGTCCGACAAGGGCGGGCTGGTGTTCGGCGGTGATATCGACGGCTACAATTCCTATGCCCAGCGCGGCAATCTGCCGGTGGTGGAAGATGTGTGCGAGGGCGGCATGGCGCTGATGCCGATGATCGGCCGCGCCCGCATCCTGCGCTCCTGGGGCGGGATCGTCGACATGACGATGGACGGCTCCCCGATCATCGACCGCGCGCCTGTGGAAGGGCTCTATCTCAACGCCGGCTGGTGCTACGGCGGGTTCAAGGCGACCCCCGCATCGGGCTGGTGCTTCGCCCATCTGCTCGCGACCGGAAAGCCGCACGAAACCGCCGCCGCCTTCCGGCTGGATCGCTTCGCCAGCGGGTATCTAATCGATGAAAAGGGCGCCGGCGCCCAGCCCAACCTGCATTGAGGGGAACCGGAGATGCGCATCCCCTGCCCCTATTGCGGCGAACGAAACTCCGGGGAATTCGTTTATCGGGGCGACGCCGCGCCGATGCGACCCGAGGGCGCCGAAGGCCTGTTCGACTACGTTTATCTGCGCGAGAACCCGGCGGGGCTGCTGCGCGAGCACTGGTATCACGCGCAGGGATGCCGCAACTGGATCGAAGTGACGCGGGACACGCGCAACCATGTCATCAGCGGCGCGATCCTGGCGCGAGAGGCGCGGCGATGAGCCGGTTGGCGACAGGCGGGCTGATCGACCGCTCCCGCGTGCTGAACTTCACCTTCGACGGGCGCGAATATGGCGGATTTTCGGGCGATACACTCGCTTCCGCGCTGATCGCCAATGGGGTGAAGCTGGTCGGCCGCTCGTTCAAATATCACCGCCCGCGCGGGATCCTGACGGCCGGCCCGGAAGAACCGAACGCGCTCGTCACGCTGCACAGCGGCGCCAAAACGGAACCTAACAGCCGCGCAACCACCACAGAACTGTTCGAGGGGCTGCAAGCCAGCAGCCAGAACCGCTGGCCCAGCCTCGAACTCGATCTCCTCGCCATCAACCAGCTCGCATCGCCGCTTTTCGTCGCGGGCTTCTACTACAAGACCTTCATGTGGCCCGCCCGCTTCTGGGAAAAGCTGTATGAGCCGCTGATCCGCCGCGCGGCCGGGCTGGGCAGGCTGTCCATGCTGCCCGACCCCGACAGCTACGACCGGGAGCATGGCTTTTGCGACCTGCTGGTGATCGGCGGTGGCCCCGCCGGGCTTGCCGCCGCGCTCACGGCGGGCCGGGTCGGGCTGCGCGTGATCCTGGCCGAGCAGGACATGCGCCCCGGCGGGCGGCTGCTGGCGGAGCGGCATGAGATCGAGGACATCTCCGGCGCCGCCTGGGCCGAGGCAATCGCGGCGGAACTGGCTGCCCTGCCCAATGTCCGCCTCCTGACCCGCACGTCGGTGTTCGGAGCTTATGACGGCAACGAATATGGCGCTATCGAGCGGCTGGGTGACCATCTGCCCGCCTTGCCGGAAGGCCAGGCCAGGCAGCGGCTGTGGAAGATCGTGGCCCGCCATGCGATCTTGGCCAGCGGCGCGATCGAGCGCCCGCTGGTGTTCGGCGGCAATGACCGGCCCGGCGTGATGATGGCGTCGGCCGTCTCCGCCTATGTCAACCGCTTCGCCGCCCTGCCCGGCAAGCGCGCGGTCGTCTTCACCACCACCGACAGCGGCTGGCAGGCCGCGCGCGATCTGCTGGACGCGGGCGTCCAGGTGGCCGCCATCGTCGAAGCGCGCCCGCATGGCCCGGCCTTTGCCAACGATCTGCGTGCGCGCGGGGTGAATATCCACACGGCATCCGCCGTCACCGATGTGCGCGGGCGGATCGCCAGGGCGGTGAATATCGTGGATTGGGCAGGAACGCGCCACACCGTGTCCTGCGATCTGGTGGCGATGAGCGGCGGCTGGAACCCGGATATCGGGATCGGCACCCATCTCGGCGCAAAGCCGGTCTGGTCCGACGCCATCCATTCCTTCGTGCTGGATGCCGCGCCGCAGGGGCTGGTGCTCGCGGGCACGGCCGCCGGACTGTTCCCGCTGGGGCAAGTGCTGGCCGATGGCGCGCAGAAAGCGCAGGCGATTGCCGAAGCACTGGGCCGCACCGCTCCAGCCCCGGCATGGCGGACGAGCGAAGATGCCGCCGATCTGGCCCCGCTGTGGCAAGTGGGCGTGCACAGGGGCAAGGCCTTCGTCGATTTCCAGAACGACGTGACCGACAGCGACGTGGCGCTGGCCGCGCGCGAAGGCTTCGTCTCGGTCGAGCATCTCAAGCGCTACACCACGCTGGGTATGGCGACCGATCAGGGCAAGACCGGCCAGCTCAACGGGCAGGCGCTGCTGGCGGCCGCCACCGGCAGGACCCTTGCCGAAACCGGCACGATCCGCCCGCGCCCGCCGCATCTTCCTGTTTCCATCGGGGCGATGGCCGGGCATCATCGCGGCGCGCATTTCCGCCCTGAACGCCGCACCGCCAGCCACGATTGGGCCGTGGAAATGGGCGCGGTCTTCACCGACGCGGGCTTGTGGAAGCGGGCGCAATATTTTCCCCGCCCCGGAGAATCGAGCTGGCTGGAAAGCGTCAATCGTGAAGTGACCGCGACCCGCAGCGGCGTCGGCATTTGCGATGTCTCCACCCTGGGCAAGATCGACATCCACGGGCCGGACGCGGGCGTCCTGCTGGACCGGCTCTATATCAACAGCTTCTCCACTCTTTCCGTGGGCAAGGCCCGCTATGGCGTGATGCTGCGCGAGGACGGCTTCGTGATGGACGACGGCACCACCACCCGCTTCGCCGAGGATCGCTTCTTCATGACCACTACCACCGCCAATGCGGCCCGGGTGATGCAGCATATGGATTTCGCGCGGCAAGTGCTGTGGCCGGAACTGGACGTGCAGGCCGTATCCGTGACGGAGCAATGGGCGACCTATGCCGTCGCCGGACCGCACTCGCGCGCCTTGCTGCAAAATGCCTTTCCCGATCTCGATCTGGCGAACGAAAGCCTGCCCTATATGGGCGCGGCCGAATTCCGCTGGGGCGCCAGCACGGCGCGAATCTTCCGCCTCTCCTTCTCAGGCGAGCTGGCCTATGAGGTCAGCATCCCTGCCGATCAGGGCGAGAGGCTGGCGCGCCACCTGTTCGCGGCGGGCCAGGCGTTCGGCGTCGTCCCCTATGGCACCGAGGCGCTGGGGGTGATGCGGATCGAGAAGGGCCACCCCGCCGGGAACGAATTGAACGGCCAGACCACCGCCGCCGATCTCGGCATGGGTCGGATGATGTCGAAAAAGAAGGACTTCATCGGCAGGATCATGGCGCAGCGGCCCGGCCTTGCCGATCCCGCCCGGCCCGCGCTGGTCGGCCTCAAGCCGGTGGACAAATCCCATCGCCTGCGGGCGGGCGCGCATCTGCTTGCGCCGGGAGCGAAGCCGATGGCCGCCAATGACGAAGGCCATGTCACCTCTGCCGCCTGGTCCCCCACCCTGGGCCACTCCATCGCGCTGGGGCTGCTGGCCAATGGGAGGGAGCGCCACGGCCAGCGAATAGTCCTGCACGATCCGCTGTGCGGAGGCGATGTCGAAGCGGAAGTCTGCAACCCGGTATTCGTCGATCCCGAAGGAGAACGCGTGCGTGGCTGAAACCCTGCTGATCGAACAACGGACCGGCATGGCCCTTGCCAGCGTGATGGCCCGCAAGGGGGCAAGCGCCCGGGATCTGGGCAAGACATTCGGCCTGCCTGCCCTCCCGGAAGGGCCGGGTTCCGTGCGGATCGACAGCCTGTCCTTCTGGGGAACCGGGCCGGGCGCATGGCTGGCGATTGCGGATCGGTTCGATCCGGGCTGGCCCCAACGGCTGGAACAGATCGCGGGCCGGTTGGCGTCGATCTCCGACCAAACCGGCAGCTATGTCCTGTTCCGCCTCTCCGGCAACGGCGCGCGGACCCTGCTGCAGCGCGGGGCGGCGGTGGATCTCGATCCGCGGGTTTTCGGACCTGGAAGCGCGGCCACGACTGTGATCGCTCATATCGGTGCGATCATCCATCGCGACGAGGCAGGCTATGATGTGGCGGTGTTCCGCAGCTATGCCGCCAGCTTCCATCATTGGTATGAAAGCGTGGCCGCCACGGTCTGAACCCAAGCGTTCAGCAATCCAGCGTGGCGGAGCGCTCCCACTCCGTCAGATGGCGGGCATAATCGTTCCACTCGGCATGCTTCAGCTTGAGATAAGCGGGCACCAGCGCGCCGAGCGCACGGTCCAGCACTTCGGACCCTTCCAGCGCGCGCAGCGCATCCAGCAGGTTGAGCGGCAGCTTCTTCACATCGCCCAGCGTGTGCCCATCGGTATACATGTTGATGTCGAGCCGTGGCCCGGGGTCGCGGCCCGCCTCCATCCCGTCCAGCCCCGCCGCCAGCACGGCCGCCGGCATCAGATAGGGATTGGCCGCGCCATCGGCCAGCCGCAGCTCGAACCGGTCACCCTCCGGCACGCGGATCATATGGGTGCGGTTGTTGCCGGTCCAGGTCACCGAATTGGGCGACCAGGTCGCGCCGGACAGCGTGCGCGGCGCGTTGATCCGCTTGTAGCTGTTGACCGTGGGGTTGCAGAAGGCGGCCAGCGCATCGGCCGAATGGATCAGCCCGCCGATGAAGGCCAGTCCGTCGCTCGACAGCCCCACCGCGCTCGAGGCATCCTCGAAGATATTGGCCGCGCCCTTCCACAGCGAGACATGCATGTGGCAGCCGTTGCCGGTCAGATGGCCGAACGGCTTGGGCATGAAGGTGGCGCGCAACCCGTGCTTTTCCGCAATCGACTTGGCCATGAACTTGAAGAACGCATGGCGGTCCGCCGTGACCAGCACGTCGTCATAGAGCCAGTTCATCTCGAACTGGCCATTCGCGTCCTCATGGTCGTTCTGATAGGGTTGCCAGCCCAGCGCCAGCATGGAATCGCATATCTCTGTTATCACGTCGTAGCGCCGCATCAGCGCCTGCTGGTCATAACAGGGCTTGGCCTGGGTATCCGCCCCGTCGGAGATCGCGGAACCATCCGGCGTAATCAGGAAGAACTCGCACTCCACCCCGGTCTTCATGGTCAGCCCCTTGGCCGAAGCGCGAGCAGCCTGCGCCTTGAGCGCATTGCGCGGGCTGGCCGCGACCGGCTCGCCATCCATCCAGATATCGGCGGCGAGCCAGCCCACTTCCGGCTTCCACGGTAGCTGGATCAGGCTGTCCGGGTCGGGCCTGGCGAAGATGTCCGGGTCCGCCGGGGTCATGTCCAGCCAGCTTGCGAAACCGGCAAAGCCCGCGCCAGTCTTCTGCATCCCGCCGATGACCGCCGCCGGGACCAGCTTGGCGCGCTGGCTGCCGAACAGGTCAGTATAGGAAATCAGGAAATATTTGATGCCCTTGGCCTCGGCGGCATCGGCAAGATCGAGTGTCATGGCGCAAACCCCTTCAATCGGACACGGGCGCTTGCCCATGCCGCGTTGACGACTCTTCCTGCCTGCAAACGTAATTCTTTTATCGTTCAGTATGTTATTTCAAAATCTGGCGCCGCCCGGTATCCAGTCCGTCCCGGCCAGCGGCACCCGCGCCATGGCTGCCGCCTCCATGGTCAGCGCGACCAGATCCTCGGGCTCAAGATTGAGCAGATGGCTCTTGCCGCAAGCCCGCGCGATGGTCTGCGCTTCCAGCACCATCACCGCCAGATAATTGGCCAGCCTGCGCCCGGCCGCCACCGGATCGAGCCGCGCGGCCAGTTCCCGGTCCTGCGTGGTGATGCCCGCCGGATCGCGGCCTTCCTGCCAATCGTCATAAGCGCCCGCCGTGGTGCCGAGCGCGTTGTATTCCGCTTCCAGCGCCGGATCGTTGTCCCCCAGCGCCACCAGCGCGGCGGTGCCGATGGAAACAGCATCCGCGCCCAGCGCCAGCGCCTTGGCCACATCCGCGCCGGAACGGATGCCACCCGAGACGACGAGTTGCACCTTGCGATACATCCCCAGGTCCTGCAGCGCCTGCACCGCCGGGCGGATCGCCGCGAGAGTCGGAATGCCGACATGCTCGATGAACACGTCCTGCGTGGCGGCGGTGCCGCCCTGCATCCCGTCCAGCACTACCACATCCGTGCCGGACTTCACCGCCAGCGCCACATCGTAGTAAGGCCGGGTCGCACCGACCTTCACATAGATCGGCTTTTCCCAGTCGGTGATCTCGCGCAGTTCCTCGATCTTGATTTCCAGATCGTCCGGGCCGGTCCAGTCCGGGTGGCGGCAGGCCGAACGCTGGTCGATCCCCATCGGCAGGTTGCGCATCTGGGCCACCCGGTCGGAAATCTTCTGGCCCAGCAGCATCCCGCCACCGCCGGGCTTGGCGCCCTGGCCGATCACCACTTCGATCGCATCCGCCTTGCGCAAATCGTCCGGGTTCATCCCATAGCGCGAGGGGAGATACTGATAGACCAGCGTTCTGGACTGGCCGCGCTCCTCTGGCGTCATGCCGCCGTCGCCGGTGGTGGTGGAAGTGCCGGCGATGCTCGCACCACGCCCCAGCGCCTCCTTGGCCTGCGCCGACAGCGAACCGAAGCTCATCCCGGCGATGGTGATCGGAATATCGAGATGGATGGGTTTCTTTGCATAGCGCGTGCCGAGCCAGACATCGGTGGCGCATTTCTCGCGATAGCCTTCCAGCGGATAACGGGAAACCGACGCGCCGAGGAACAGCAGATCGTCGAAATGGGGGAGCTTGCGCTTCGCCCCGCCGCCGCGAATGTCATAGATGCCGGTAGCGGCCGCGCGGCGGATCTCCGCCAGCGTATGCGGATCGAAAGTCGTCGAATAGCGCGGAAGAGTCTGCGGAATATTGCCGATGTCCATCTTCCGGTTCCTCAATATGCCGCCGCATTGTCGACGTGGAAATTATAGAGCGTGCGGGCCGAGCCGTAGCGCCGGAATTGGTCGACCGAGACTTCGGCGCCGACCCCGGCTGCATCGAGCAGGCCGCGCAGTTCCGCCCGGTGCTCGTCGCGCAGCTCCTTCTCGATGCAATCCGCGCCCAGGCTCTTTACTGCGCCGCGCACATAGAGCCGCGCCTCGTAGATCGAATCGCCCAGCGCATCGCCCGCATCGCCCAGCACCACCAGCTTGCCGGATTGGGCCATGAAGGCGCTCATCGGGCCAATCGAGCCTTTCACCACGATATCGACGCCCTTCATCGAGATGCCGCAACGGGCCGAGGCATTGCCATCGACCACCAGCAACCCGCCATGCGCGGTCGCCCCGGCGGACTGGCTGGCGTCGCCCCGCACATGGACCTTGCCGGACATCATGTTCTCGGCGACACCGACTCCGGCATTGCCTTCGACCACAATCGTCGCGCGCTGGTTCATGCCGCCGCAGTAATATCCGGCGTGGCCCGCGATCTTGACCGTGACCGGGGCATTGAGCCCGGCGGCAAGGGCATGTTGGCCTGCGGGATTCTCCACTCGCCACAGGGTTTCGTTGGTGTCGGCGGGCAGATCGTGGAGCGCCCGGTTCAATTCGCGCCGCGAGGTTCTCGCAAGATCGACCACCGCCATCAATGGCGCTCCCACGCATAGACCCGGGCCGGTTCCGGCTCGAACACCCGCGCCCCTTCGATTCCCGGCAGCCCGGCCAGCGCGCGATATTCGGAGCCGAATGCCACGTAATCGTCAGTCTCGGCCATCACCGCCGGCTTGCAGGATATGGGATCGCGCAGCACCGCGAAGCCGCTTTCCGTGCCGACCACGAAGGTGAAGAAGCCGTCCAGATCGTCGAGGCTGGCTTCCAGCGCCTGGGCCAGGCTGGCCCCTTCGCGCATCTTCCAGGTGAGATAGCCCGCCGCTACCTCGCTGTCGTTGTCGGTCGCGAAGCGAATGCCCTGCGGCTCCAGCATCCGGCGCAGGCTGCGATGGTTGGACAGCGAGCCATTATGCACCAGGCATTGATCCTGCCCGGTGGAGAAGGGATGCGCGCCATCCGTCGTCACCGCGCTTTCGGTCGCCATCCGGGTGTGGCCGATACCGTGCGTGCCGGACATACTATCCAGCCCGAAGCGCCGCGCCACCTGGGCGGGCAGGCCCACTTCCTTGTAAAGTTCGATCCGCTGACCCGCGCCGGTCACCACCACATCCGGGCGGTTCGCGGCGAGCCACGCCCCCACCCGTTCCTCGTCCTGCCGGGGCACGGACAGCACCATATGGGTATCGCGCACTTCGGCGCTCGCCACGTCGCCCAGCGCCTGCGCGATCATCGTCAGATCGCCGCCGCGCAGGGTGAGCTTCAACCGGCCGGGATCGCCCGCGCCGTAAACCGCGAAACCGGCGCTGTCCGGCCCGCGCCCGGTCATCACTTCCAGCATGTCCGCCAGCAGGGCGCCAAGCTGCGGCTCCAGCGCCGGGGACTTCAGGAAAAGACCAACGATCCCGCACATCCGCCACTGATTCTCCAAATACGACCCGTGCTGCCGAGGTAAGCCACTTCGGCGACATCTGTCAATTTATAAGAAACAGTTTTTCCTGTTAGGAATAAATTTCTGATCTAGCCCCTGGGATAGACGATCAGCGAGAGATAGCGCGCCACCGCCCCGCTCAATTGCTCCGGCCCATGCAGGGCGCTGCTGTCGAACAGCAGGGAATCGCCAGGCTGCAGGTGATAGGTCCGGGTTCCATGGCGATAGTGGACTTCGCCTTCCAGCATGTAGAGGAACTCCACCCCGCTATGGCGGAAGCCGGTGAAGGCGACCGCATCCTCGCGCAAGGTGATGAGATACGGCTCGACCACCACGTCGCCGCGCAGCACCGCGCCGAGCAATTGGTAGATATGCCCGACCTTGGTCCCGCGCCGGTCGATCGTGACCCCCTGCCCGGCCGGGACATAGGAGCAATCCTGCCGATCCTCGAACGAAGCGAACAGCGAGGACAGGGAAACCTGCAGGGCCGAGGAGATCGCCTGCAGCGTGGTCAGGGATGGGGAGATCGCGCCATTCTCGATCTTGGACAGCATCCCGTTGGAAATGCCGGCGGCGCTGGCCAGATCGGAAATGGACAGATCCTGATGCCGCCGCAGCGCGCGGATCTGATTGCCCAGCGCGCGCTCCAGCTCCCGTTCGGCAACGGCCGGCGCGGACGATCCCGTGCCGAACTCGCCATCCTCCTGCTCTGCCATGTCGATCTTGCCGGTAATGCGGAAATTCCTTGAAGCTGGCCCGATCCCGCAAGCCACAGCAGGGATAGGACCCTATTTCCTCCAGATCAACTCTTTGCCCTTTCAGGAAAAGCCTTTTCACCCTCTTCCGCGATAGGATGCCACCCCCTGATCCGGCACCCACAAGCCATCGGGCGCCGGGCCGGATTGCCAGAATACGTCAATGGGAATGCCTCCGCGCGGATACCAGTAGCCGCCGATGCGGAGCCATTGCGGCTTCATTTCCGCGAACAGGCGCTGGCCGATCCCCACGGTCACATCCTCATGGAACCCGGCATGATTACGGAACGAGCCGAGGAACAGTTTCAGGCTCTTCGATTCGACGATGGTTTCGCCAGGCGCGTAATCGATCACCAGATGGGCGAAGTCCGGTTGCCCGGTAACCGGGCAAAGCGATGTGAATTCGGGCGCCGCAAAGCGCACCATGTAAAGCGCACCCACGTGGGGATTGGGCACATAATCCAGAATTGCCTCATCCGGCGATGCTGGCAGGGCGCTTTGCTGCCCGAGATGGCGTGGGGCGGATGTGTCATTCATGGCGCGGTGATGCCGCGATCGACACTTCCGCACAAGTCATCCGTTTGACGTTCGCGGTTCAGCCGCTATTCAGCGCCCCCTGCCCTTTCGACGGCTACAAGATGAAAAGATGAAACGCTTTGCCCCTGCCCTTGCCGGTGTTGTGACCGCTGCCTTGCTGGCGGCCCCCGGCGCTGTGCTTGCGCAGGGCCAGCCTGATTCGGTGACGGGCTTCAAGTTGCCCCCTGCCCCCTCGGATACGCCGCAGGTCCAGGGCCCGGTGGTTGAAGGCGTTCCGGTTCCCCGGGCGCCGCGCCCGACCTCGACGCCAACGGCGGCGGCGCCGACGGTCGTCACGCCCTCTCCCGCCCCATCCCCGGCGCAGCCTGAGGCACCGGCGGCGCGGCGCAGCCCCGCAACCCCTGCCACGAGCGCAACCGCAGGCGCAACGTCGCGTTCTCCGTCGCCATCGGCTACGCGCGCCGCGAACGCCGAATCGGCCAGCACCGAAACGGAAGGCCGCGCGACAGCGCCATCCGCATCGCCCCGCACGGATGATGGGGATCAACCTACCGCGCCCAGGGCCGAACCCACCGCCGCGCCCCGAGAAACGGCAACGGCCTCCCCCTATCCGGCAACCGTGCAACTTCCCGCCCTGCCGCCAGCGGCGGCGGCCTCCGGCAGTTGGACGGACAAGTGGCCCTGGCTGCTGGGCGGCTTCGTTCTGGCCTGGCTCATTGCCGGCCTGGCCTGGCTGTGGCGGCAGCGGCATGAAACCGGCGGACGGCTGCTCGCGCCGCCCATCGAACGCCCGCGCCCACGGGCCGCTGCCAACGACGCCAGTGCCGAGCCTTCGCCGCCGCCCGCCGATCCCGGGCCGGAAGAAGAACTGGCCGAACTCGCGGCCAACGGAGCCTCGCCCCTGCGCTGCACGCTGGAAGCCACGCGGCTCAGCCTCACCCTGCTGAATGTGACGCTGTCCTATCGCCTCACGCTGCACAATCTTTCAGGCGGCATCATCCGCGACATCACGGTCGGCAGCGATCTGGTCACGGCCCATGCGTCCCTGCCAATGAACCAGCAGATGGCCGGAGCGGAGCAAGTGCTGCAACCCCAGCACAGCCTGCCCTTGCTGCTGCCCGGCCAGAACACCCAGCTGAGCGGCGAATTGCGCCTGCCGATCCCCGCCATCCATCCCCTGCGCAGGGCGGACGCGGTGATGTTCGTTCCGCTGCTGCGCCTGCGCATAGATGCCCAGGATCTGGACCAGATCGTCTTGCAGACCGTGGTGATCGGGCAAAAGCCCGCCGGGCCGGGCGCGGGCCTTCGTCCGTTCCGGCTCGATCTCGGCCCCCGCGTCTATGGCGAGATCGGGCACCGCCTGCTTTCCGTGCAAGGCTGAAGCCCTCTCGACGCCGGACGCGGCTCGCGTTAGTCCGGGACAGTGAGCAGGAAATCGGACAAGGCGGAGCAGGCCACCCGGCTGGTATTGGCAGGGCGGCGGAGCGAATGGACCGGGGCGGTGGTCAACCCGCCCGTCTGGCGCGCCAGCACCCATCTGTATGAGGATTCGGCCGATCTCGCGCGCGGCAGGGCCAATGCCGATGGCGAATTCTATTACGGCCGCCGTGGCGCGCCGACCCAATGGGCGCTGGCCGAAGCCCTGACCGAGCTGGAGCCGGGCGCGGCGGGCACCGTCCTCTATCCCAGCGGGGTGGCCGCCATTGCCGGGGCCTTCCTCAGCGTGCTGCGCGCGGGCGATGTTCTGCTGATTACCGACAACGCCTATCACCCGAGCCGCGCGATGGCCGACGGCCTGCTGAAGCGCTTCGGCGTGGAAACGCGATACTTCGACCCGCTCGACCCCGAGGGCTTTCCCGCGCTGTTCTGCGATCGCACCAGGGCCGTGCTGTTCGAGACCCCCGGCAGCCAGACGATGGAAATATGCGATATTCCGGCGCTGGCCGCCATCGCCCGGGAGCGTGGAGCAGCAAGCCTGATCGACAACACCTGGGCAAGCGCGCTTGGTTTTCCCGCGCTGGAGCGCGGCTGCGACATGTCGATCATGGCCCTGACCAAGCATGTCGGCGGCCATTCGGACCTGATGATGGGCAGCGTCAGCGCCACGCAGGATCACTACCGCAAGCTGCGGCTCACCTCGCAGAGCCTTGGCCAGATCGTCTCTCCGGACGATGCCGCGCTTGCCCTGCGCGGGCTGAGGACCCTTGGCCTGCGGCTCGAGAAGGAAAGCGCAAGCGCCCTCAAGATCGCGCAATGGCTCTCCGCCCGGCCGGAAATCGCGCATGTGCTGTGCCCGATGCTGCCGGGGGCGCCGGGCCACGATTTATGGAAGCGCGACTTCACCGGCGGCTGCGGATTGTTCAGCATCATCTTCAAGGGCCGGGACGAAGCGGCGCGGGCGCGCTTCATGGACGCCCTGCGATTGTTCGGCATCGGCTACAGCTGGGGCGGCTTCGAAAGCCTGGTCATTCCGGTCGATCCGGCGGGCCTGCGTAGCGTCACCTCCTGGCCGCCGCCGGGCTGGGACGGCAATGACAGGCTGGGCATCCGGCTCTCGATCGGGTTGGAAGATCCGGACGATCTCATCCGCGATCTCGAACGGGGATTGCAGGCGATGGAGCAAGGCCGGTGAGTTTCGCGCTGCTGGCCGCCGCCGCTCCCGCCGCGAAGCCGGGGGAAGAAGGCGTCAGGGGCGCGGAAGGCATCAAGGACGTGGTCGCCGCGCGCAGCGACACCGCCGGCGATTTCGTGCAGACACTGGACAGCCTGGCGTTCCAGATCGGCCATTCGCGCTTTTCGGTGTGGGATGCCCTCGTCGTCCTGCTGGTCATTGTCGGCGTGTTTCTCGTCGCGCAGCTTCTCAGCAAGCTCGCTCATTTCACGCTCACGCGGATCACCCATCTCGACGAGACGCAGAAGCTGCTGGCGGACAAGCTCGCCTCCATCGCCGTGTGGACTTTCGCGATCCTTTTCGGGATCGATTTCCTGGACATCGACCTCACCGCCCTTGCCGTGTTTTCCGGCGCATTCGGCCTCGCCATCGGCTTCGGCCTGCAAAAGACCTTCGGCAATCTGATCGCCGGGATCATCCTGCTGATGGACCGTTCGATCAAGCCGGGCGACGTGATCGCGGTCAGCGACATGAGCGGGCGGGAAAGTTTCGGCCAGATCCGCAAGATCGGCATCCGCGCGATCTCCGTGACCACGCGCGACATGAAGGAATATCTCATTCCGAACGAGAACCTGATGATAAATCAGGTCGAAAACTGGTCCTACAGCACGCGCGACGTGCGCGTGAAGGTCCCGATTCCCGTGGCCTGCGACAGCGACATCGAGTTGGTCGAAACGCTGATGATGCAGGCCGCGGTGGATGCGCCCCGGGTGCTGGAGCACCCGGAACCCAAGGTGCTGATGGTTGGACTGGGGGAAGGCTCGATCCAGTTCGAGATACGTTTCTGGATAAGAGACCCGGAAGAGGGGATCGGCGGAGTCTCTTCCGAAGTGCTGAAACGGGTATGGCGCCTGTTCAAGGAGAACGGGGTCGAGATCCCCTATCCCCAGCGCGACATCAACCTGCGCAATACCGAGCAATTGGAACGGCTTATCGCTGCGATCGGCCAGCGAAGCGCGGACGAGGCCGAGGAGCGCTGAGGCGGGAGCGGCTGCCGGTAAAGCTCACCTTAGCACCTGCAAAACCATTCTCGCTGGCGATCTCGCGCGCGAAAGGCCATGTTCGGGCCATGGCAATAAGCGGCAAGTCAGGCACTGTGTATCTCGTTGGCGCGGGTCCGGGCGATCCCGACCTGCTGACGCTGCGCGCCGCGCGGCTGGTGATGGGTGCGTCTCTCATCGTGCATGACGGGCTGGTCGATCCGGCCGTGCTGGCGATGGCGAGACCTGCCGCGCGCATGATCTCGGTGGCGAAGCAGCGCGCCCGCCATACCCTGCCGCAGGATGAGATCTGCGCCCTGCTGGTGCGCGAGGCACTGGCCGGGAACGATGTCGTGCGCCTCAAGGGCGGCGATCCGTTCATTTTCGGACGGGGCGGCGAGGAAGCGGAAGCCTGCCGCGCGGCGGGGGTCCCGGTTGAAATCGTGCCCGGCGTCAGCGCCGCCAATGGCGCCGCGGCCGCTACCGGAATCCCCCTGACGCATCGCGATGCCGCCAGCATCGTCAGCTTCGTCGCGGGCCAGTGCAAGGGGCTGACGGAGCAGAACTGGGCGGGCCTTGCCGGAAAGGGCCGCACCCTGGTGATCTACATGGGCGTCAAGACCGCGCCGCAGATCGCAGAAAAGCTGATGGCGGACGGTCTTTCTCCCGATATGCCGGTCGCGGTGGTGGAAAATGCCGCGCGAGCCGCTATGCGCGTGCTGCGCGGGCCGCTGGCCGGATTGCCCGACCTAGTGGCGCGCGAGCGGGTGAAAAGCCCCGCGCTGATTATTATAGGCGAAGTCACGGCGCGCGAAGACGCAGCGCTGGCGATTCTCGCCAGGGAGACAGTTGAATGAAGATCCTGACCGGAAACGACCTCAAGACCGGGGCCGTGATATGGTGGACCGGCACGGACTGGTCGCGCCATGTCGATGACGCGGTGGACGTGGGCGATCAGGGCGACGCCATCGCCGCCGCAGAATCCGCCGCCCGCCGCGTGGTCGATGCCAATGTGATCGATGGCGAAAAGACCGCCGAGGGCGTGCGCCCGGCCCATATCAAGGATCGTATCAGGGCGCTGGGGCCTACCGTCCGCCCCGACCTGACGCTGAAGCCGGCCGACCCCAATGCCGGAAACTGGGTAATCTGACATGTACAAGTATGACCAATACGACCAGGCGATGGTCGATACCCGCGTCGAGGAATTCCGCGATCAGACCCGCCGCCGCCTCGAAGGCACGCTGGCGGAGGAGCAGTTCCGCCCGCTGCGCCTGCAGAACGGCCTGTATCTCCAGCTCCACGCCTATATGCTGCGCGTCGCGGTGCCCTATGGCACGTTGAGTTCCACCCAGATGCGGATGCTGGGCGACATCGCGGACAAGTACGACCGGGGCTATGGCCACTTCACCACCCGGCAGAACATCCAGTATAACTGGATCAAGCTGGAGGACGCGCCCGACATCCTGGCCGATCTCGCCACGGTGGAGATGCACGCCATCCAGACCAGCGGCAATTGCATCCGCAACATCAGTTCCGACCAATATGCCGGCGCCATCGCCGACGAGCTGGTCGACCCGCGCCCCTATGCCGAGTTGCTGCGCCAGTGGTCGAGCTTCCATCCCGAATTCCTGAGCTTGCCGCGCAAGTTCAAGATCGCGGTGATCGCTTCGGATACCGACCGCGCGGCGATGCGGCTGCACGACATCGGCATCCAGATCGTGAAGAACGAGGTCGGAGAGATCGGCGCGGCCTTCTATGTCGGCGGCGGCATGGGCCGCACCCCGATGATCGCGCCGCTGATCCGCGATTTCGTGCCGCTGGACCAGCTGATTACCTATTCGGAAGCCTGCCTGCGCGTCTACAATCGCTACGGCCGCCGCGACAACAAATACAAGGCGCGGATCAAGATCCTGGTCCACGAGCTGGGCAAGGACGAATATACCCGCCAGGTAGAAGAGGAATTCGCCCATCTGCAGGCGCAGAATATCGAGCCGCCGCTGGCCGAGCTGGAGCGGATCAAGACCTATTTCACCGATCCGCCGTTCGATACGGGCGCGCCCGACACGCTCGACCGTTCGGACCCGGACTTCGCCCTGTGGGTGGATCGCAACTGCGACGCGCACAAGCAGCCCGGCTATATCATCGCCACGGTCAGCCTGAAGCCGGTCGGAGGCATTCCCGGCGACGCCAGCGCGGACCAGATCCGGCTGATGGCCGATCTCGCCAGGGAATATTCCTTCGACGAGCTGCGCGTCACCCATGCCCAGAACATCGTCTTCCCGCATGTCAGGAAGGCCGATCTCTACACGCTATGGCGGAAGCTCGATGACGCCGGGCTATCGACGCCCAATCTCGGCCAGATCGGCGACATCATCGCCTGCCCCGGCCTCGACTATTGCAGCCTCGCCAATGCGCGTTCGATCCCGGTCGCGCAGAAGATTTCCGAACGCTTCGCCGAACAGGGCAAGGCGGAAACCATCGGCGAATTGAAGCTCAAGATCTCGGGCTGCATCAATGCCTGCGGGCATCATCATGCCGGCCATATCGGCATCCTCGGCGTCGACCGGAAAGGCGTGGAGAATTACCAGCTCCTGCTCGGCGGCAGCGAAGGCGCGGACACGTCGCTCGGCCAGATCACCGGCCCCGGCTTCAGCGAGGACGGGATCGTGGATGCGGTCGAGAAGGCGACCGACGTCTATCTCGCCAACAAGCAAGGCGACGAGCGCTTCCTCGACACCTATCGCCGGATCGGCATGGCTCCCTTCAAGGAGGCCATCTATGGTTGAGGCCCAGTTCCGTTTCCGGGAGGACGAGCCTGTCGCCGACCCCGCGGTGACCGTGGATTCCTTCGGCGAGCAGACCAATGCCGCCGCCGTTCGGCTGGAACCCGGCGACGATGCGCGCAAGCTCTTGCCCTTTCTCGATCGCATCAAGCTGGTGGAAGTGAATTTCCCCGCTTTCACCGACGGGCGCGGCTATTCGGCGGCCCGCATCCTGCGCGAGGCAGGTTATCAGGGTGAGCTGCGCGCGGTCGGCGCGGTGTTTGTCGACCAGCTCGGCCATCTGCGCCGCTGCGGCTTCGACAGCTTCGCGCCGGAGCAACCGATCGACCCCGCCGATGCGGAAAATGCGTTCAACCGCTGGCCGGATGTTTATCAGGCGACAACCGATGGCCGCGTCCCGATCTGGGCCAAGAGACATGGCTGAGGCAAGTATGGCTACCCGGAAGATCGACCGTATCGACGCAGGTCCGCGTTTCACCAATGCGGATGCGATCCGGCTCAATCACATGTTCCGGGGCAGCGATACGCGCGAAATGCTGGCGGGCGTGATCCGCGAAGGGCTTGCGGGCGACCTGGCCGTGGTGTCCAGCTTCGGCGCGGAAAGCGCGGTTCTGCTGCATCTCGTGGCGCAGGTCGATCCTTCCGTCCCGGTGCTGTTCCTGGATACGGGCAAGCACTTCCCGGAAACGCTTGCCTATCGGGACGAGCTGGTCGCCCGCATCGGCCTCAAGGATCTGCGCATCCTCACTCCCGATGCGGCAGTTCTTGCCGCAAAGGACGACAATGGCCTGCGCTGGTCGTGGGACCCGGACGGCTGCTGCGAAATCCGCAAGGTCATCCCGCTGGCCAATGCGCTGGCCGGGTTCGATGCATCCATCACCGGCCGCAAGTCGTTCCAGTCGGCCACTCGGGCCGGGTTGCCGCGCTTCGAAATAGATACTTCGGACGCGCAGGGCCGGCTCAAGGTCAATCCGCTGATCGACTGGTCGGCCGAGGATCTCGCCGCCTATTTCGTGGAGCATGACCTGCCCCCCCATCCGCTGGTGGCCCAGGGTTATCCGTCCATCGGCTGCTCGCCCTGCACCAGCAAGGTCGAGCCGGGCGAGGACCCGCGTTCGGGCCGCTGGAAAGGCTGGAACAAGACCGAATGCGGCATCCACAGCCCGAATAATCCGGCAGGCAAGGACGACGACCTTCCCCCCGAATACGAACCTGTATTCTGAACACAGGCGACGGCGCCTGGCGCGCCGCCGGTTCACACATTCGATGCGGGAAACCGCTCCGCGCCGGGAAAGGCCGGAACAGCCGGCCACGCCTGGCTGCAATAGGCTTCCTGGCTGGGCTGGACTGTGCCCGGATCGTCCAGCGTCCCGGCCTTGATGATGGTCAGCCCCGGTATCGCATCCGCGATCGAAACGATCGGAGAGCCGCAATCGCCGCAGAAATGGCGATGGACCGGCTGCCCGCTTTCGCCCCGATCCTCGAACACCTTCGTCATCCCGGTCTGCGTATAATTCGCCGAGGGTATCGCAAGCACGACCGAAAACGCACTGCCGCCCTGACGCTGGCAATGGCGGCAATGGCAGACCGCCGTAATCAGCGGATCGCCGCTGTAGCGATAGCGGATCGCGCCGCACAGGCAGCCCCCGCTCCGGCTGCTCGATGATCCATCCCCGGTCATTTCCTGCGTATCCCCTCTCTCAGATGAGCCGCGCTTCACACTGGCTTCTATGCCTGAACCCCGCTCAAGGCTTTATCCAGGGTTCCGGCAAGATTTGCCAATCCTTGCTCGATGACCGCGATTTTTCGTGGCGATCAATCGCATCCCAGCCATCATTCGGCGCAAGGGCCGAAACATTCGGGCACCGGAAGACTTGCAAGGTCTGACGGGTCGACAAGGAGATGAGCGATGCCCAATCAGAACCGGAACCCCCAGCGCAACCAGCAGCCCGGCGAGGCGACCGAACGTCAGCGCCAGCAGGAGCAGCAGGACCAGGCCAATCGCCGCCAGCAAGGTGAGAATCCGAGCCGCGAGAAGAATACGGATCGCAATCGGTAGTCAGTCGCACCGCCCAGCATACTCAATCCCTTGCCGGAGCGAAGCCTGCCGTACCCATCCATGCCCCCCATGCGGGCAGAAGCCTGCAAGCCCGCGGTCAGTTTCGTTCCGGCCCTTTTTCGATTTCAGAGCCAGCCCCGCAAACGATACCAGGCCGCGGTTGCGGCAAGCCCTTCCGGCGTCTTGATGCGAGGGGTCCACAGCACCGGGGGGACCGCCTTGCGCTTGCTGACCACCCAGTCCGGATGGCTCATGTAATTCACGCGGTCGGATGTCAGCTTCGCCTTTCCGCGCCGCAGCCAGCCATCGACGCGCGCTGCATGGAGCAGGGTCTTGCGGGAGAGATGCGGCGACCAGGGACGCCGGCCAAGCGCCGATCCGATTTCCCGCACCAGTTCCCGATTGTTCCATCCGTCTTTCTTGCCGTCGTCAGGCTCGAATATCTGGCGGGTGACATCCTCGCTGCTGGGCAGCAAAGCCAGCAGGAGAGCGGCAAGATCCGCCACATGGATCACCGATACGCGCCCGGGCGGCGGCAGGGGAACCACGCCCCATTTCGCGGCCCGGAACAACTCGAGCATTTCCCGGTCGCGCGGGCCATATACCGCCGGGGGGCGAACGATCGTCCAATCCAGCCCGCTGGCGGCCACGATCTTTTCAGCCCGGGCCTTGGAAGCGCCATAGGCGGAGAGGTTCGGCTGCCGCGCCGCCAGCGACGAGATGAATATGAAACGGGGCACGCGCGCCGCCACCGCCGCTTCCACGACGCTGAGCGTTCCCGCGACATTGCCTTCCTCGAACCCGGCCTGGTCGGGCGCATTGACCACTCCGGCAATGTGGACGACCGCTTCCGCGCCAGCGCACAGCTCCTTCAGGGCCGCTGCATTGGCGAGATCGCCGCGCACCCAATCGATGTTCTCGCGCGGCTCCTGCGGCCGCCGGACCAGGGCGCGCAATTCCAGCCCCCGTTCCAGCGCGAGTTCGATAAATGCCTGGCCGACAAACCCGGTTCCACCGGTAATCGCAATGGTCACAACAACACCAACTGATCTCTATGCACCACTGCCGAACGCGGAGAGTAGCCGAGAATCTCCGCGTGGTCTGAAGAATTGCGGCCCATCAGCCGGGAGCATTCCCCGGCGTCATATTCGACCAGCCCCTGGGCCAGCGGGCGGCCGGCCCCATCGCAGATCGCGACGGGATCGCCGCGATGAAATTCGCCATCCACGGCCGTGATGCCCGCCGCGAGCAGGCTGCCGCCCTTGGTGAGAGCCTTGGCAGCCCCGGCATCGACCTTGAGCACCCCTTTCAGCCGCAGCCGCCCGCCGAGCCACGCCTTGCGCGCGCCATCCTTCCGGCGCGGCAGGAACAATGTGCCGATATTGCCACCAGTCGCGCGGCTGACAGGGGAATCATGAGTGCCATTGAGAATGGCCAGCACGATTCCCGCACGCTCCGCGATCTCGGCCGCCTGCAGCTTGGACGTCATCCCGCCCGATCCCAAGCCGGAACCCGATGCCCCGGTTGCCATGGCGTGGATTTCCGGCGTCACCCCGCGCACGAAAGGCATCAATTGCGCCTCCGGATCGGCGGGATCGCGGTCATAGAGGCCATCGACATCGGACAGCAGCATCACCGCGTTGGCATGGGCGGCCTGCGCGACCCGGGCCGCCAGCCGGTCATTGTCGCCAAACCGGATTTCCTGGGTGGCGACACTGTCATTCTCGTTCACCACCGGCACCGCCCGCGCCTTCAACAAGCGGCCAAGGGTCGCCGAGGCATTGAGATAGCGCCTGCGGTCTTCGAGATCTTCCAGCGTCAGCAGCAATTGAGCCGCGACCAGGCCTTGCGCCGCGAGCAATTCGGACCACAGTTCGGCCAGGGCGATCTGCCCGACCGCCGCGGAGGCCTGCGCATCCGCGAGATTGGCGCGTCCGCCCTTGGGCAGGTCAAGCCGCGCGGCGCCCAGCGCAATAGCCCCCGAACTGACGATGACGACATCCTGTCCGCGCTGATGCGCCGCCGCGATTTCCGCGACCAGGCCTTCCAGCCATTGCCGCCGCGGGGCGCCGCCCGAGCCGACAAGCAGGGCGGAGCCGACCTTCACCACAAGGCGCTTGCACGCCTTGGCGTCCAGCAAGTCGGAAAGGCAGGAGATCGTCATCGCGGCGGGACTTAGCGGGTGAAGCAGCGCTTGAGAAGCGCTGTCAGAGCGGCGACCAGGGCTGCTCGTCTTCCTCATCTTCCACTTCACCGCCAGGACGTTCGGTTGTGGTCGCGGCCGGCAGATAATTCAGCACTTCATCGAGCAGACGATCCATCCCCTGGCCGGTGGCGCCGGACACGGCATGGACGGCCCCGGCACCGGCCTGCCTCAATTCCCCGGCGAAGGCTTCCGCCAGTTCGGCATCGGCAAGATCGATCTTGTTGAGGACGATCAGCCGGGGCTTTTCTTCCAGGCCCGCGCCATAGGCCGCGAGTTCGCCTTCCACGATATGGAACGCCTCAACCGGATCGGTCCCCGCGATGTCGATCAGATGGATCAAGACCCGGCAACGCTCGATATGGCCAAGGAAGCGGTCGCCGATGCCCGCCCCTTCCGCGGCGCCTTCGATCAGGCCCGGAATATCGGCCAGAACGAATTCGCGGTTCCGATGGCGCACCACCCCCAGCTTCGGCACCAGAGTGGTGAAGGCGTAATCGCCCACCTTCGCGCGGGTGTTGGAGATCTGATTGATGAAGGTCGATTTGCCCGCATTGGGCAGGCCGACCAGCCCGACGTCGGCAAGCAGCTTGAGCCGCAGCCACACCCACATTTCCTGCGCCGGCTCTCCGGGCTGGTGCTGGCGCGGCGCGCGATTGGTGCTGGTCTTGTAGCTGGCGTTCCCCCTGCCCCCCAGCCCGCCTTCCAGCAAGGTAATCCGCTGGCCGGGTTCGGTCAGGTCGGCGAGGATCGTTTCGCCATCATCGTCGGAAATGATCTGCGTGCCCACCGGCACCTTGATGACGAGTTCCTTGGCGCTGGCCCCGGTGCGATTCTTGCCCATGCCGTGGCCGCCGCGCGCGGCCTTGAAATGCTGGGTATAGCGGAAGTCGATCAGCGTATTGAGGCCGGATACCGCCTCGAACACGATGTCGCCCCCACGCCCCCCGTCACCGCCGTCGGGCCCGCCATACTCGATATATTTCTCCCGGCGAAAGCTGACCGCGCCGGGGCCACCCGCGCCGGAGCGGACATATATCTTGGCCTGGTCGAGAAAATGCATGGAAGAACCGTAACCCGTTCGGGGTAAGGCTGTCTAATGCCATGCCCGGTTGATCGTAGGACTGGTGGAGCCGAGGGGAATCGAACCCCTGACCTCGTCATTGCGAACGACGCGCTCTCCCAACTGAGCTACGGCCCCGTTCCAGTGCAAACGCAGGCGATCCACCCGCGAGAGCGGGCCTCTTAGCGAAGAGAGCCCGCCCATGAAAGTGCAAAATTACGCCGTGGGATACGGCGACAGGCTTACCAACCCGATGTGCCGGTCGACGAGGTCGATGGCGGCACCGGAATCGGCGAGGGAGCCGGCTGCGGCGCGCTCACGCTGACCGGCTGCTCCGCTGCCTGTCCCGCCACCGGAGGCTGGTAGTCGGCGGACAGCCGCACGGCCTGGGGCTGCCCATAAAGCGCGCCATATTGCGCGTCCCAAAGCGCGATATCGACCTTGTATTGCTCGAACGAGCGGTAGAAGCCGTCGAATACGGCTTCCAGCCTGGGCAATTCCTGAAACGCGAAAGCCTCGAGCTGGCCCGGCGCAATCGAGAGGGAATTGTTGCTCATCTGCAGCGCGGCGTTGCAGAATTCATGGATCGTCGGCGGAAGCGCGAAATAATTGTAGACCTGCGTCGTATAGCTGTCGCGAGCGCGCTGATAGCCGGTGCCATGCTTGGTCCGCCACTCCTTCTCCACCACGTCGTTGGTGCGGGCGAGTTCCTTCTTGTGCGTGACGAGGAACCGTTTGTAGCCATCCAGGATCGGTGCGTAGGCGACATCCGTGCAGTTCAGCGATGCGACCACGTAAGCGGAACGCAGGTTCCAGATGCGCTGCGCGGCGCTGATATCGGCATTGACCGTCTGCCGCACCCCGAAGGCGTTGACGGGGGGAATATACATGGTGGGCGCCGCGCCATTCGGCGGAACCGGGCGCGCGGGTATGGCCACAGGCGGCGGGGGCGGCGGAGGCGACGGAGGCGGTGTCGCGCAACCGGCAAGCGTGGAAAGGCCCGCCGCGACGGCAAGGGTGCGGAATTTCGTAAAAGTCACACGTATCATAATGGCGCGGCCCCTCCATTTCCCGGCGCCGGAAACCATTCCACGCCGAGCCTTTCGCCAGGATTAAGCGCCTGCCCTACCCCCTTGTCCGCACAAATAAAATGCCCGGGAGGAAAAATTTCCTCCCGGGCACGATAAAGCGAATCTGGCGTGCGATTATTCGCGGCTGCCCATGAAGCTGAGCAGGAACTGGAACATGTTGATGAAGTCCAGATACAGGCTCAGCGCGCCGAGAACGATCGCCTTGCCGGCGAAATCGGTGCCGGCAACCTGATAATACATCATCTTCAGGCGCTGAGTGTCATACGCCGTCAGCCCGGCGAAGATCAGCACGCCGATGAAGCTGATCGCCAGATGCAGCGCGCTCGACTGCATGAACATATTGACGATCATCGCAATCAGCAGCCCCACCACGCCCATGATGAGGAAGGTGCCGAACCCGGACAGATCCTTCTTGGTGGTGTAGCCGAACAGGCTGAGGCCCGCAAAGGCGCCCGCGGTCGCGAAGAAGGTCGCGGCAATCGAGGCATCGGTATAGACGAGGAAGATGGTGGAGAGCGACATGCCCATCAACACCGCGAAGCCCCAGAACATCGCCTGAAGCGTGGCGGTGCTGAAGCGGTTCTGGCCGAAGCTCATCGCGAAAACGATCGCCAAGGGCGACAGCATCACCAGCCACATCAGCGGCGAGCCGATCATCGCCTGCACATAGCCCAAACGGTCCATCAACAGCGCGACGATGCCGGAAAGCAGCACGCCCGACGCCATGTAATTGTAAATAGAGAGCATGTGCCGGCGCAGGCCCATATCGTAGCCGGCGCGGGTAACGGCTTCACCATTGAGGCTCGGAGACGCTCCGAAGCCGCGCTGGGTCGTCCGGGGGTCATTCCAGTTTGCCATGGTAATTCCTAACTCCTTTGCCGGCCTCCCGAACGGGCCGGTCCATTGGAAATATCGCCTTTGCTTCCCTCATTTTCAAGGAAAACCGGCAAAAATCGGTCCCCCGGCCAAGGCCAGCCCAGATTGGCGGCGAAATCTTCCGGAATTATTACCGTTTACCGCCATCCCGGCTTTGCGCGCCCATTTCGGCCCCCCGGTCGCGCGCGGCGCGCAGCGTGCTTTCGATCAGCCGCAGGAGCGCGCCGTCCTGGTCCAGCACCCGCAGCCCCGCCTCGGTGGTTCCCCCCGGACTGGCGACCTTGCGGGCCAGCTCGCCCGGCGAAACGCCCGCCCCAGCGGCCAGCGCGACCGCGCCTTCCGCCGTGGCAAGGGCCAGTCGTTCCGCCTGCCCGCGCGGCATTCCCAGAGATTCGGCGCCAGTCGCCAGCGCATCGATGAAGCGATAGACGAAGGCCGGGCCTGAGCCTGCCAGCGCCGTCACCAGATCGAACTGCGCCTCATCGAGCCATTCGGTGCTGCCGAGCGGAGCAAGCGCATCCTCCAGTGCCACCTTGCCGGCAGCGTCGATCCGCGTCGCGGCGAGCGCAAGCGGCGATTTGCCCAGCGCGGCGGACAGGTTGGGCATAAGCCGCACGATCGCGCCCGCATCCGGGAAATGCCGGGCGAGGCTGTCCAGTTCGACCCCCGCGAGAATCGAAAGCAGCGTGGTTCCCGGCCCGGCCAGCGAGTTGAGCGATGGCGCCACGGCATCCAGCATCTGCGGCTTGATGCCCAGCACCAGCAGGTCGAACGATCCGGCCGGAGGGTCGCGCAGCAGGGTCACGCCCGCAGGCACGGATTCCAGCACGGGATCGACCACCGTGAAGCTCTGCGGCGGCAGGCCGCCAGCCAGCCACCCGGCGAGCAACGCCCCGCCCATGTTGCCACAGCCCACAATCAGGATTTTACGATCGTCCATCAGCCCTGCCCGCCCGATATATGCATGTCGTTAAACATGCATGGTTCGCTAAGGCGAGCGGCCGGAATGTCCAGCCGATAAAACGAGCCGGGCGGGTCAGGCTTCGCCTGCGGCGTCCACCAGCGCGCTGTCCAGGGCATCGGCCGGGGTCTTGTCGCCCCACAGCACGAACTGGAACGCGGGATAGAAACGATCGCATTCCTCGACCGCCGTTTCGACCACGGCCTGCGCCTGGCTCAGGCTGAGCAGGCCATCGTCCCCCAGCATCACGCCATGGCGATACAGCAGCACCCCGCCATTCGACCAGATATCGAAATGGCCCAGCCAGAGCTGTTCGTTCACCATCGCCAGCAATTCGAACATCGCGGCGCGCTTCCCGCTGGGCACCCGCACATCGGGCAGGCACAGCAATTGCAGAACGCGATCTTCCTCGCGCCAGATGCCGCGCAGCTGATAATTGGCCCAGCTTCCCTGGATTTCCCCGGAAATCTCGTCCTCGCTCACGAATTCGCAGGGCCAGCCCCGGGCTTCGAACAGTGAGGCGAGCATGTCCACGGGCGCAGCATCGTCATCGCGCCCGATATCCTCACCTCTGGTGCCCATCATGTGCAATCCATTCCTTCCGAACCGGATGCTGCATGCGACGAGCGCAGCCGTGGCCGCAATGCAAGGTAAACGCAGCATTGGGCAAAACTCGATAAGCCTGTTCAAAAGCTGTGCAAAAGCGCTGGAAAGAGGCCGGGGCCAGATTGCCCGCCTTCAGTTGCCCAGCGGTTCCACCGCTTCGCCTTCGTCGCTGGTGAATGGGAAGGAATCGATCCCGGCGGCCTTGAGTTTGGTGACGAAATCCTGCGCGGCCTTCGCGGAATCGAACGGCCCGGTGACCATTCGCTTGGTCTGCCCCCATTTGGCGACATAGGCCTTGCGCCCCTTGAACAGCTCCGGGTTGGCGCGGTTCAGCCGCCGCCAATCGAACCCGAGCGCATTCTCGTCCCTGCCCGTGGCGACCTGCACCCACGACCTGCTGGGATGGACAGGCTTGGGCGGCGGAGCGGGCTTGGGTGCCGGGGTGGCCTCCGCCTTGGGCTTGGGCGGCTCTTCCCGCCTCGGCTTGATCTTGGTGATATCCACCGCGCCCGCCGCGACCGTCACCTGGCTATTCGCAACCGCCAGATCGGCAAAGGCATCGGCAACGCGCACGGGCACCTGCGCCGGAACGGCCTGCGCGGAGGCGCTGGCGGGGGTAGAGGCCGAGGCGGGCGCGGCAACCGCCACCCCGGTGCTCGGCGCGAAGCCCGCTGGTGGGACGGCGGATGAAGCCGGCGGCTGGCTGGCCGCGACCGGCGGCAATTCTCCCGAGCCGGCCGGCGCGGAAGCCGCCGCAGGCGTATCGAAGCTCGCGATCTGGGCAGCGCCCGTCCGATCCGGGGAAGCCTGCGGCGGGAGGGACCATGACGCAGACGGCGAAGATCCGCTCGCGGATGCAGCGGGGGCCGTCGATGACGCGGGTTCAGCCAGCGAGATCGACGGGCGCGGGGCTTCCGCGCCGGTCGATGCGCTTGCCAGCATGGCCCCGCCCTGAGTGCCCGGCAGGGGCGGAGGCAAAGCGGAAGCGGAGGCGCTTGCAGACGCGGCTGCGGATGAGGCGGGAATCGCGGCGGCCGATGCAGCCGGAACCGGCGCGGGCGGCATTGCCGCGGCCCTGGCCCGCGCCGCGGCCTGGGCGGCGGCGACTTCCCGCGCCTTGGCTTCGCTCGCCGCGCGGGCTTGCGCCTCGGCCGCTGCCCTGGCTTGCGCCTCTGCCGCCGCCTTGCGCTCCGCTTCGGCCCGCGCAAGCTCGGCCTGCTTCTTGGCGGCCAGTTCTTCCGCCTTCTTCCGCTCGCTCGCTTCAATCGCCTGGCGGCGTTCCAACTCGCGCTGTTCGCGCCGCGAGAGCTGCTTGGCCCCGCCCAATGGCTCGCCCTTCGGCACCAGCGCGGAATCCGCGCCCTGCGCGGCCCGCCTGTTGCGGTTGTCCTTGTTGTATTTCGCCACCCGCGGATCATCCTTGCCGATATCGGCGGTATTCGGGAAATGCCCGAAATTGGCGGCCGCCGCCTGCTGGGCCGGAGTCAGCCGTGGCATATAGCGCAGATAGGGGGAAATGCGCTCCGCCAGAGCGCGCGGCATGGATTGCTGGGCAATATCGGTTGCCGCCTTCGCATCCCCCGAAATGGCAAGGATAAAGGCCCTTGTTCTGAAGGCCGCGGAATCGTTCCGGTCAAGCAAGGGCTGCAGGACCTTTTCCGCCTCGCGGCGATCGCCGGAAATGGCGAGGCTCAGGGCAAGCCTGCGCGTGACCTCGTCATTCCGTCCGCTTGCGAGCGCCTGCCTGTAAAAAGTCTGCGCCTGCCCGTTGTCACCGACCAGATCCCAGGCGAGGCCACGGTCGCCCGACAGGAGCGTGGAGGAAGCGCCATAACGCTCCGCCTCCTCGAACATCATCAGGGCATCATATGGATTTTCACTGCGGACCAAGGCAGCACCCATGCCGACCTTGGGCCGTGGATCGCTGGGGGAAAGATCGGCCGCCCGGCTGAAGAAGCCGATTGCCGCATCCGTATCCCCTAGTTCGATGGAAGCGGAACCCGCATCGACCAGCGCGGTGACATCGCGGGGATTTCCGGCGAGGCGCTGGAGCGCGGATTCGAGATTGCCGACAGCGGGCGACGGCAGCGCCTGGACGACCGGGCGAGACACGGACCCCGCATCGCCCGCGCCCTGTGCAAGAGCGGGCGCGCCTGGCAGGACGAGCGCAATCGCCAGGGCGATGCCCGAAACCAGGGCCACACCCCTGCCAGCCATGCGTCTATCCGTCACAAGATCCGTGCCTGATCGCCATACCCATTGCGCCGTGCCGCAGCGAGCCCAGCAGGGATGGCCCTTGCATGGGCCATATGAACCTCGCGCGAACAACCCGGCGGGCAAACCCGCCCGGCCGGTCAGCCGCTACTGATTGTTCTGCCGGCCCAGAAAACGCGGAATATTGAGGGCGGAACCACCGCCATCCTCATCGCCGTCATCCTCGTCGCGTTCATCGCGCGTGCCGCGCGACAGATTGGCCATCCGCTCGAACAAGGTGGTGCCGGCGCTTGCCCCGCCGCCCGCATTGGGCTGGGCAGGGGCGGGCGGAGCATCCGCAGGCTCGCCGCCAGAGATCAGGCCGCGACGGCGGCCCAGCAGGCCGCCGGAAACCGGGGCATCCTCCGCAACGAGGCGATCCGCATCGCGCAACAGCCCGTCATCTTCCGGCGCAAGCGAAGCATAGCCGGCAGAGCCGCTGTCATCCTCGGCTTCGCCGTCCTCTTCCGCGGCCGGCGTATCGTTCAGCTCGAAAGTCAGCTCGAACGGCTCATCGCCCTGCGCGGCCCCCGGCGTCCCGGCCTCGATGCCGCCGAACCCTCCGTTGCCGGAAGCCTCTGCCGCGACAGGAGCCTCATAGGGTTTCTCGAAGGCGCGCGGTTCCGCCTGGGGAGCGGCTTCCGCAAGCCCGGCATTATCCGCCGGTGCCGCGCCATAGGACAGTTCCGCTTCGGTCGGCAGCGGCAGAACCGGCCGCTTCGGAGCGCGGCTCGCCCCGAGATTGAGCGGACGGGCATCGGATTCCACGGCGCCCACGCCGCTGGAATCCTGATCGATGCCGGTGGCCACCACCGACACCCGGATCTTGCCCTGCAAATCCGGGTTGAAAGCCGAACCCCAGATGATGTTGGCGTCCTGATCCACCAGTTCGCGGATATGATTGGCCGCTTCGTCCACTTCGAGCAGCTTCATGTCGTCGCCGCCGATGATGGAGATGATGACACCCTTGGCGCCCTGCATGGAAACGCCGTCGAGCAGCGGGTTGGCGATCGCGCGTTCGGCCGCTTCCAGCGCGCGGTTCTCGCCCTCGCCTTCGCCGGTGCCCATCATCGCCTTGCCCATCTCGCCCATGACGGAACGGACGTCGGCGAAATCCAGGTTGATAAGGCCCGGCATGACCATCAGGTCGGTGATCGAACGCACGCCCTGCTGCAGCACCTCATCCGCAAGCTGGAAGGCTTCCTTGAAAGTCGTCTCGGCCTTGGCCACCAGGAACAGGTTCTGGTTGGGGATCACGATCAGCGTATCGACATGCTTCTGCAGTTCCTGGATGCCCGCGTCCGCCGCGCGCATCCGCCGCGTGCCCTCGAACAGGAACGGCTTGGTCACCACGCCCACCGTCAGGACGCCCTTGCGCCGCGCCGCTTCTGCGATCACCGGGGCAGCGCCGGTGCCGGTGCCGCCGCCCATGCCGGCCGCGATGAAGCACATGTTCACGCCGTCCAGCGCGCGCTCAAGCTCTTCCACCGTTTCCTCGGCGGCGGCGCGCCCCACTTCCGGCCGCGATCCCGCGCCAAGGCCCTGCGTGATGTCGGGGCCGAGCTGGATGCGATGCTCCACGATCGAATTGTTGAGCGCCTGCGCGTCGGTATTGGCGACGATGAAATCGACCCCTTCGATCTCCGCGGCGATCATATTGGCGATAGCGTTTCCGCCAGCGCCGCCTACACCGATCACAGTGATCCGGGGGCGGAGTTCCTCGACAGACGGTGGGCCGATATTGATGCTCATTATGCTCCCTCCAGGAGGCGTCATGCGTGACGGTGCGTTTGACTCCGCTTCTGCCACAAAGCGAATCGCCCGTGCAAAGCGTAAATAACCTTATCCACAGCGAGCCTGCGCCACAGGCCGGGCAGAACGGTGCCCAGGCGAGGCAGAGCGGGGACCGATGCGGCGATCGCCATCAGAAATATTCCCGCATGGCGCGGAAGACCCGCTGAATCAGCGCCCCTCCGCTGTAGCGCATGGCCGGCTGATAGCTAAGGCCGATGCTCCGGATGTCCACGGGATCGGCGGACGCATACAGCACGAGGCCGGCCAGAGTCGAGAAGCCCGGCACCGCATGCGCTTCCGGCAAGCCCCTGAGCGCAGGCGGGCGCCCGATCCGCACCGGGCGGCCCAGCGCGGCCTGCGCATAATCGGCAAGACCCGCCAGTTCGGAGCCGCCGCCCGTCAGCACCACCTGCTGCCCGCGCTGTCCGGAAAAGCCCATCCCCTTCAGCGCCGCGCCGATATCGGCGGTCAGCCGGTCGAGTTCGCGCGTGAGCACCGAGATCAGCTCGGCGCGCGGAATGCGGTTCTTGTCGTCGGCATGGCGCGCAACGGGGCCGCCTCCTTCATCGCCCGGCCCCAGCACGGGGACCATCTCGCGATGGTCTGCCGGGCTGGCGATGGCCGAGCCGGCCACGCATTTGAGCCGTTCGGCCTGGAACCGGCGAATCCCGAAATGGGAAGCCACCGCGTCCGTGATGTCGGCGGAGCCGTAGGGCAGCGCGGCCAGGCCCAGCAGCATCCCGCCCGCATGAACCGACACATTGGTCATCTCGCCGCCGATCTCGATCAGCGCCACACCGAGTTCGCGCTCTTCCGGCGAAAGGCAGGCATAGCCGGCGGCGACCGGGGCGGCCACCACCGCCTCCACGTCGACATGCGCGTTCTGGACCGCTTCCGTGATGTTGCGGATCGGCGCGCCATCGGCCAGCATCACATGGATGTCCACGCCAAGCCGCTCCGCATGAAGGCCGCGCGGATTGGGCACGCCATGGGCGCCATCCAGCGTATAATGCGCGGGCTGGGCATGCAGCACCATCCGCCCGTCCGGCTGGATCGTATCCCGCGCCGCGACCAGCAGATGCTCGACATCGCCATCCTCGATCCGGCGGCCGCCGATATCTATCTCGACCTCGGCGACGCGGCTGGTCAGGCCTGCGCCGGAGCAGCCGATCCATACGCTGGAAATGCTCGTCCCGGCCAGCTTCTCCGCCCGTTCGATGGCATCACGCACGGCATAGGTGGCCGCCGCCATGTCCGTGACATATCCGCGCTTGATGCCCTGCGAGGCGCGATGGCCCGACCCCAGCACCACCATCTCTCCAGTCTCGGACAGGCCCGCCACCATCGCGGAGATGCGGAAGGAGCCGATGTTGACCGCGCCGAAGACGCGCGCAATGCGCGGCGTGGAAGCCATCATCGCTTCTCCTTCGGGTTTTTCGCATCCAGCATGGCCTGCTCCGACCGCCCCGGTATCCGCATGTATATCCGTTCCGGCGCCCGCATGTCGAAGGCCGCGACCTTTCCGCCCAGCAGGCGATTCACGCCATCCAGCCGGGCGAAGGAAACAAGGGCCGTGGTC
>Ga0172382_10000620_pt1 | contig 66574 bp, 58 predicted proteins | sample Leawel138RmetaG_FD_122245 | JGI IMG/M metagenome (GOLD analysis project Ga0172382, IMG submission 122245) | Leachate microbial communities from a municipal landfill in Southern Ontario, Canada - Leachate well 138R metaG | ecosystem: Engineered > Solid waste > Landfill > Unclassified | place...
AATGGCGACACGATGGATTTGATCTATCCCAGCGGCAACGTGCTCACAGTAAGCTATTAATCTATTAGATTAGTTTAGGGGCAGGGCGAGGTACTATCTCCCTGCCCTATTATATAAGAATAAATACCAAGAGGTAAGTATCATGATAGACAGAGAACATCTGGAAACCGTACTGGACAAGATCCGCCCCGCCATCCAATCTGATGGTGGAGACGTGGAGCTGGTCAATATCCGTGAGGATAATGTGGTGGAAGTACGCCTCACCGGCGCCTGTAAAGGCTGCCCGATGGCCACCCTCACTCTCAAAGCGGGCATTGAAAGAATTGTAAAAGAAGAAATCCCTGAAGTTAAAGAAGTAATCTCAGTGAAATAATGGACACTCCCGTCCGCAATACCGTAAGCAGCGGTTGGACACGAACCTCACGGTTTGTGCTACTGATACTGTTTACGGTATTTTTTTACCCGCTGGTGGCGGCAGAGGTGGATTGGGGGGTGGGAATCGGGCTGGTGCATTCCACTTACCGCACCCGTGGAGAGATGCCGGATTTTGCCCATAAAATCAAGCATTTTCGGGATTTTCCCACCGTCTCCCTGGAAGCAAGCATCCCCATCTCACAATATTTAAAGCTGAACGCCCGGCTGTATCCCCATAGCCGCAACTTTACCCTCTGGGATAGAATGGATAATGATGTGGTGCAGCTGATAGAGTATTACCTGGATTTGCCCCTCAGCGTGCGCGGATACCTCAGAGGCTTGGAGGTGGGTGCAGGGCTGGGGCTGGGCTTCAAATTCACCGATGTCGGAATAGAGGAATTCTATGACACTGACTTCTTCGCAGGAACGGAATTGCCATTCCTGATGCCCTCTTTCAATCTCTCCATGCGGATGCCGCTGGATAAGAAGGGAGCCAACGGCCTCAGCCTGGAATATCATCAGGACCTCGGCCCCTTCAGTGATGCCTGGGATTATAAGGTGTATCATAAGCGTGTGGTGGCGGAGCTCTCCCATCGCTTTATGGGGATGGACCCGCGCAGTGATCTGATAGATGATCTAAACCTCAATCAAGGATCCAAAAAGGTAAACCTTGCCTTGGGCGTAGGTTTCCAGGTAAACAGAATATATCCCGACCAGCAGATGTTGGTGAAATTTGATGATTATGAAGCCCCCCGCCTGATGTGGCTGCCCGCTGTTGATATGGATATAGGCATCCATCCCAATATCCAGCTGCACACGGGTGTTTCCCTCAATAGACGAAAGTTTTCCCTCCGAGAGCTGGGCTATTGGCAAAAGAGCTACAAGTGCAGCGCCAGCTATGTGGATCTGCCCCTTATGTTAAAGAGCAGGATTGCCGGCATGGAATTGGGCGTAGGGGCGAACCTCTCCATCCTCACCTCTGCCAAATACACCCTGGCTCCAACCTTGAGCCCACAGTATGAACCCCACAAAGCCGCTGCCATCATCCCCGCAGCAGGCGCCGGTATCAAGTTTAACCTCAAGGGCAAGCACTCCCTCAACTTCCTTTACAGCCACGATCTGATACCCTTTTCCACAAACTATGGCATTGATAAAGACCAGGAACAGCTAAAGATCTATTGGGCATACAGCATCATGAACTCTCATAAACTGCAGGATATCCTGCCCGTAGCCAGCATCAAGCTAAATGATCATCACAGATATTTGTCAGTGGGCGCACAGGCTGTTTTCGTTAAAAAAGATACCTATTACAGACCCATGCTTGCCTATGAATCCACCTGGCAATACCCAAATGGTTGCAACTTGGGCTGGAGGTTTACGGGATCAACGGGCTCCGATACTTATACAAACAGCTTTTATCTCTATGTTGATGGCACTATCCAGCCCCGCATTGGCTATCGCTATGCATTCATTGAGCCTTGGGTTGCCGCAGGAGGGGGTGCGATGGCGGGTATTGTTGGTGCCGTTGGGGGTTACTTTTTCGTTATGCTGCCATTTGTGATGCCCAAGGTGAGTGCGGAATTAGGGCTGCGCTTCCACCTCACAAAGCGTTTGAATATGGATGCCAGCTGGCAGGTTTCTCGGATTCCAAAGCTATTTTTACCCCTGAATACATACGAAAGTGTCACAACAAGCGTAAGGGGCCCGTCTTTGACATTGGGCTACAGTTTTTAATCCCGCTAAAAGAGTAGCTGTCTTATATCCTCTGGGCTTTTAGCCGGGCGTTTCGCCGACTTCAGTCGGTCTTTGAAGCACAAGGATGAAAGTGTGTAACAATATGATAATATTGGTCTTGCGCAAGAATAAGTCCACCGGTTTTAACCGGGTTATAAAAACCTGTAAGATAGGGGACAGGTATTTGTTTTAAGGAAAGCAAGGTGATAGTGTTGAGAAATATTGTGACCGTAAACCATGAAAAACATGAAATTGTTGTTATAATTAATAAACCAACTGAAGTCGGATAAACGCCCAGCTAAAGCCAGGGGATACAAGGACTTGTCACTTCTTGCCCTTTAACCACCCTTGTCTCACCCTTGTCTCACCCTTGTCGAGACAAGGGTGAGACAAGGGTGGTTAACAGGGAAGAGGTGGATAAAAGGGTCACCAGCCGATGGATTAGGGGTTATTAACAATTAAGATTATTAGAAGTCTTTCAGGTAGGTTTTATCCAATATCTGGATTAAAGAGCGATACTTTTCGCGCAATTCCTCGATATGCTTTTGCAGAAAGAATTCACGCTCCAAGGCAATCAGCCTTGCCTTCAGCTTGTCTTTGATCTCTTCAAAGGTGATTGGTTCCGGCTCTTTGCGGTCTGTGAGCATCAGAATGTGATAGCCGTGATGGGAGGGGAAGACAGGGCTGATATCACCCACTTGCATGCTAAAAGCCATGTCTTCGATGGCAGGGGTGATCTCTCCACGTCTGAAATACCCCAAATCCCCACATTGGTTGCAGGTGGGGCAATCTGAGCATTGGGCACACGCCTGTTCAAAATCCTCTGCACTCTTGATCTTGGCACGAATGGAATCCGCCCTGTCTTTGGCATGGGGGGTGTTTTTGCCCACCAACACGTGGGAGGCACGCACGGTCTCCACGGAGGTGAATACCTCCTTATGCTCTTCATAGAAGGCGTGCAATTGCTGGTCGTCTATCTCAATGCTATCTTTCCACAGATGTGTCAGATATTTGCCCACCACGATCTTACGCGTGATTTTAAGTTCCAGATTGCGGGCTTCTTCAAGGCTGAGAGGCTGATCTTGGCTTTCAAAATCGGCAAGGCATTGCAAAAAGTGTTCATCAAACTCCTCCTCGCTGGCCTCAATGCCCAAAGAACATGCCTCTTGATACAATAAAAAACTATCTATCAGTCTATTAAGACTATCTATCTTGGCTTCGATCAGGTGCTCTTTGCAGATATTCAGCTGAACAGCGTCGATGGCTATATCGGCTTCTGATATTTCATATTCCGCAATCTTGGCTATTATCGTCATTTCTGTATTCCTTTTTCCTTTCAGCAGAGGCAAATTCCTCGCTGATACGGGTATATAATACAGATAAATTAAACGTAAAGCCAGTGAATGTCAAATCAAAATCCACCTTGCGGTACCAAGTCACCTGTCTCTTGGCATAGTTGCGACTGCCCTGAGCCGCCATGGCAACGGCATCTTCCAGGCTTTGCCTTCCCTCCAGATAGCCCCTGTACTCTTTGTAACCAAGGCTGTTCAAACCGGGATCATCCCAAGTATAAGAGCTTGCCAACAGCCCCTGTATTTCCTCCAACAGCCCTGACTCCACCATTTTGTCCATCCGCAGGTTGATGCGCTGATACAGCTCTGCACGTGGGGGATTGAGCAAGATGCGGAAAGGCTTGTAAAGCTGCTGTGGAGCTTGCCGGTGCCAGTGTTCGCTCAGGGGGATGCCCGTAGCCTGATACACCTCCAGCCCGCGGATGATGCGCTGGGTGTCCATATTGCTGATGCCTCCTGCAAATTCCGCATCCACAGCTTGCAGTTCCTGATACATTCTATCCAGTTCCGCTTGCCTGGCTTCAGCATCCTCTGCGGAAGGCAGACGCTCTCGCAATGCATCTTTAATCTCTGCAGGGATGGGAGGCAATTCACATATCCCTTCCAATAAAGTCTTGATATACATGCCCGTTCCGCCACACAATACCGGAATCAACCCTCTGGCATGATAATCCTCTATCACCTTTCCGGCATCTCTGGCAAAACTGCCTGCATCGTAGCTGCAATCGGGATTCACGATATCAATGAGGTGATGGGGGATACGTGCCTGCTCCTCTGCCGTGGCCTTGGCGGTGCCGATATCCATGCCCCGGTATATCTGCCGTGAATCAGCGGAGATGATGCCAGAGCCCAGATGCTGTGCCAGCTCCAATGCCAGGGCGCTTTTTCCTGATGCTGTGGGACCCTCCACGATCACGATGGGAATCATAGGATGCGCTTGAATTTCTTATCAAAATCCTGCATGCTCATCTTGATGATGAGAGGACGCCCATGCGGACAAAAATATGGCGTCTGGCAGGCAAAGAGATCATTGATCAGATTCACCATTTCCCTGCGGGTGAGGGGCTTGCCGGCTTTCACTGCCGCTTTGCAGGCTATGGATTTGGCAAGGCTAATCCTAAAATCCGGGTTTTCCTCTATCTCGGATTCCAGATGCTGGAGGATTTCCAAAAACACCTTGCCGCCCTGCCAATCGCTCAGCTCTGCGGGGATTTCCTCTATCACCAGGGAGGAGCCGGAAAATTTCTTTACCACAAACCCTGTCTTTTCCAGCATCTCCATATTCTCTTCAATCAGCCGTTTTACCTCAGCGGTGATGTAAGAAGGGATATCCACCACCAACGGTACGATCAGCTTTTGCCGCGTGGGCGGTGCGCCGTGTATTCTCTGCAAGAGGCGCTCATAAATGATGCGTTCATGCGCCGCATGCTGATCTATAATCACCAGTCCATCTTCCACTTGCACAAATACATAGGTATTGTGAAGCTGCCAGGGGTTGATATAATCTTCCTCGCTTTTTAAGAGCACGCTAATGCCCGGCTCCCGGGTTTCTGTTGCGGGAATGGGGGCGGCGTCTGCTTCCGGCTGGGATGGCTCTTCTTCAGAGGCTGCCTTTTGTGGAGGGGGTTTAAAGAGATCATCCTGCCACAATTGTTCAAATTCTTTCTTATATTCCGAATAGCGCGGCACCTCCACCCGGCTTTTATAGATGCTCTGCTCCAGGGCGCTGGCTTCAGACACTGCCGCTGCCTGGTGGAATTTCTCCCTTGCCGAGGCAAAGATGCCATCCTCATATCGCGTGAGGGCATCCGTGAGGGTGGAATGCACCAGCCCATGCAGCCTCTGCTGTTCCCTAAAGCGCACCTCCAGCTTGGCGGGATGCACGTTCATATCAATCTGTTCCGGAGGCACGGTGATGAAAAGCAGATAGGGCGGAGTGCTGCCCTTTGCCCAGGCTCTGGTTTTTAGGATGAAGGGCTCGTAGGCGCTGCGGATGGCATGGCGCAGGGTTTTGTCGCTGATATATTTGCCATTCACAAAGGTATATTGGATGTCTATCAGCCTGTCTCTGCGCTCTTTAAGCCCAAAGATATAGCCGCTCACCTCATAGCCGCTCACGCTGTTGGACACGGTGATGAGATCATCGTCTTCCAAAAATGCGCTGCCAAAAACCTCTGCCATCCTCGTCTCCAACTGCTCTGTAGCGATATAGGTGTGCAGGGTGCGCCCCTCGGAGATGAGCTTGAAGCTGATCTGGGGCCACAGGATTGCCTGATAGTGAAAGTATTTGAGGATATGCCTTAGTTCCGTCTGCGCACTGCGCAAAAACTTCCTGCGCGCCGGCAATGCCTTAAACAGCCCCTTCACGGTGATATTGGTGCCCACATTGGAGGCGGTGCGGTCTATATTGCGCAGCCTCCCGTGGGAGAATTCCACCCGCGTGGCGGTCTCTTCCTCAGCCTGCCTGGTGATAAAGCTCATATTGCTCACCGAGGCGATGCTGGGCAATGCCTCTCCCCGAAATCCCAGGGAATCGATGTGGATGATATCTTCCACATTCCTGATCTTGCTGGTGGCATGGCGCTCAAACGCCAGCAGGGCATCATCATAGCTCAGGCCATGCCCGTCGTCTGATACCTGAATCAAATCCCTGCCGCCTGCTTCCAGCGCGATGGTGATGGTCTTGGCACCGGCATCAATGGAGTTTTCCACCAGTTCTTTCACCACCGAGGCGGGGCGTTCTATCACCTCTCCGGCGGCTATTTTGTTGCGTACGTCCTCAGATAAAACCTTGATAATACTCATTTTAATACCTGAATACAGATCCGTTTGTGAATTCCCTGATGATCGAATTATGCGGCACCAAGGCATCTGGGATATCCCTCACGTGGGAAAGCATGCCCAAAAGCCGCATGGATTCCATATAGGCGCTGCTGTTTTTGGATACGTTTTGCAGCAGCTTCCATGCGTGTTTGCGCAGGATGCCCAGCTCGTAGGTGAGGCTGCTGTTGAACATATAATCAGCGTTTTCTTGGAAGGGGAAGATGTTCTTTTCTTCGCCTTCACGAACGTCCACCCAGCGGGTGAGGGTCTCTCGGGCAGAGTAACCCCGGTATTGGTGGTCTCTCACCATTCTGCGCAACAGCCTGCAATCTGTGGTGGGAATGCGGTTGTGGTTGTCTATATTGAGCTGGTTGAGGGCGCTCACATAGATTTTTACCTTGTTCTTGGCGGGCACGGAGGCGGTCAAAAGATCATTCAGCCCGTGAATTCCCTCCATCACCAATACATCGTCTTCGCCCAATTTCACATAGTTGTGGCTGCGGCGGCGCACTCCGCGGATAAAGTCATACATCGGCAGCTCCACTTCGTTGCCAGCCAAGATATCCGTCAATTGCTGGTTCAAAAAGTCCAGATCCATGGCATAGATGGATTCAAAGTCAAAATCGCCGTTATCCTTGCGTGCCGTGTGTTCCCTATCCAAAAAGTAATCGTCCATACCCAGCACGATGGGTCTTTTGCGGGATGCCTGCAGCTGCACGGAAAGCCTCTTGGCAAAGGTGGTCTTACCGCTGGAGGAGGGCCCTGCAATCAAGATCAGTTTTACGTCCTTTTTGGAGGCGATATCGCTGGCAATCTCGGCTATCTTCTTTTCATGCAAAGCCTCTTCCACCAAGATGAATTGGGAAATATCATAATCTATCACCAGGCGGTTGATATCCATAATGGTATGCACTTTCAGGATATTGAGCCATTTATCGTGCTCTTGGTGCAGGGCAAATATCTTTTTGGGCAGCTCAAAGGGTTTGGGGATGCTAAAATCCTTGCCGCTGGGGAATCTGAGGATAAAGCCCGGCTCTTGATACACCACGTCAAAATCCTGGATCATCCCCGTTTTATCTGCCAGAGGCCGGATATAAAAGTCGTAATAATGCCCACAGCGATACACCTGCACGCTATCACGGTAGGTAAAGCTGAGGTTCTTATGCAAGTCTTTGCGCCCCAGATTGATAAAGATATCCAAGGCTTCTTGCAGCTTCACCTCTTCCTTATTGATGGGCAGATTGCTATTTACAATCTCACGCATCTCTTCCTTTACCCGCTGGCAATCCTCTGCCGTGAAGATATCCGTGCCAAAAACCTCACAAAATACACCATCTCCCACGCTGTGCTCCACCACCAGGGAGTGTTTTTCTCCCAAGAGGCTATACAGCGCCTTGCCCAAGATAAAGATGGCGCTATCCTGATAGATGCGGTATCCTTCCGGGTGGCGGGCGGTGATGCAATTCACCATGGTGTTTTGCTGGAGGAGATATTCATCATTGACATATTGCGTATGATTTATTTTGTAGCTCAAAACGAGGCATGGATCTATATCCGTCTCACGGATAACATCAGCCAGCGGCTTGGGGTCTTCGATCTCTATGTTGCTGTGGCGGACGCCATTAAGTCTGATATCTATAATCATTTTCTATTCCTGCTTTTCTTTTTTTCAAGGAAAGCCATTTTTTTGAAACTGCATAAAAAGTCAAGTGATAAGGAGAACCGATGCTAAAACTGAAAACCAAGCATATCAGCAGGGAGCTCTACCGCTACCTGGGAATTATATTCGGATCGTTATTCTTTGCCATGGGCTATTCATGGTTTTTGTTGCCCTACAATATCGCCCCCGGCGGAGTGGGTGGCATATCCCAGATTTTATCACGTTATACGGGCATTCCCAATGGCATCGGCATGATCCTTATCAACGTGCCCCTCTTCATCATCGGCTTCATCTTTGTAGGCAAATCCTTTGGTACCAAATCCATCTATGGAATGCTGGTGGCATCGCTGATGACAGACCTCTTTAACCTCAAGTTTCTGCACAATCTGGGCATTATCAAAAACTTGGCAGAATTTACCCACCAGGTAAATGGACACACGATTTATGCGCTTTTACCCCCCGAAGACATGCTGCTCACGGCTGTTGCCGGCTCGGTGCTACTGGGGCTGGGATTGGGGCTGATATTTAGATTCCGAGGCTCCACCGGTGGCACGGATATCCCCGTGGCATTGGTGAAACAGCGCTCCGGGCTTTCCATCGGCAGCGCATACTACGTAGTGGAAACCGGCATCATCCTGGCAGTTGCCATCTTCCTCAAAGATCCCAAAATCCTCATCTGGGGATATATCAACCTCTTTATTACCACTAAGATCACAGACCTTGCCTCCGAAGGACTGCCCTATAACAAGGGTGTGTATATCGTATCCAAAGAAAACGATGAGATCAAGGAGCAAATCTATAGGCAGCTCAATCGCGGCGTCACTTTCTTTAAGGCAAGGGGCGGATATGCCGAAAAGGAAACAGACGTTCTCTTTTGCGTGCTCAACCGCAGCCAGGTGCCCCAGCTCACAGATATCGTGAAAGATACAGATTCCCAGGCATTTATGATCGTCACAGACGTCTATGACGTGTTGGGTTATGGCTTCAAATCCAGAAAGATAGACCTGAGCGATAAGAAGAAATAAGCGGGCTTGCTGCGCAAGCAGGGGACAGGGGACAGGGGGAAAGCCAGCCGCTGGCTGGCTTAGGCGATAGGTATTAGGCGTTAGGTTTTAGGTCTTCGCATCCTTAACCAAATATATTTTGCCACTTATCAATAATATTACTTGCCATATAGTTGTTCCTTCATATATTATGGGTAACATTAAGATAACCAAGGAGGATACCATGAGAAAACTTATGGTAATTTTACTAATCGCGGTTCTCGGCCTGTTCGGGACCAACATGTTGAACGCAGAGGTATCTCCCTTCTCAAGGGAATACGATGCCTGGAAACAGAAACAAATCATTACTCCAGAGAATGAGGTGAAACCCACCCAACCATCTCGTCCATTTTCCAGTGTTAAAAATGACTCCAGAGACGAATGTGAACTTCTGGTACCTTGGGACGACACTTTCACGCTGGCTATGAATCCCAACGATGATGGCTACACCGGCCTGATCACTCTGCCCTTTACTTTCAGCCTGTATGGGACTGAATACACACGATGTTATGTGAACAACAACGGCAACGTCACCTTCGATAATGGTCTTAGCAGTTACACCCCCTGGGGATTTCCTATCTCCGGATATCCAATGCTGGCACCTTTCTTTGCAGACGTGGACACCCGCGGAACCGGCACTGTCTGGTACAAGATCGAATCCAACCGTATGATCGTGATCTGGGACCATGTGGGATATTACGGTAGCCACACAGACAAACTAAATACCTTCGAGCTGATCTTCAGCGATGGCACCGATCCCCAGATTGGACTGGGCAACAATGTTGCCTTCAGTTATGGCGATATGTCTTGGACCACCGGTGATGCCTCCGGTGGAAATAACGGATTTGGCGGTTATGCAGCCACAGTAGGCATCAACAAAGGTGATAACGTGGAATATGCACAGATCGGCAGATTTGATCACGCCGGTACAGATTATGACGGCCCCTTCCTCAATAACGACGGTGTGGACTGGCTGGATTGCCAGCTCTTCGTCTTCAACACCGGTGGCGAAGAGGCCAACGTGGCGCCGGTCTTTGTTACCACTCCACCTTCACCAGTGGAATTGACTGTGGGAGAAAGCTGGAGCTTTGACGTAACCGTGATCGCACCCGAGCCCAACCAGCTTGTGGATGCGGTTGTGGACCACGACATCCCCTTGAATTACGTGATCATTCCCGCAAACACCCTCACCTTCACCCTTAGTTACACTGCCACGGCTGCGGATATTGGAACCCACCTGATCACCATCACTGCCACAGATGATGGCACGCCACCCCTCTCAGCCTCATACGAGTTTGAGATCATCGTCAAAGATGTCCTTACCACACCTGTGGAATTGAGCGGCTTTACCGCCACCATGTCTGCCACCAACGACGTGCAGATCAAATGGACCACCCAGTCTGAGACCAACCTGATGGGCTTCCGCCTTTACCGCAGCGAAAATAGCTTCCAGAGCGGCTCCATACTGATCACGCCCGTGATGATTCCCGCCACCAATACCAGTGTGCAACAGAGCTACAGCGTCACCGATAACGAAGTGGAGATAGGTCATAGCTACTACTATTGGCTGGAAAGCGTGGATTTCTCCATCAGCCAGTTCTTTGGACCGGTGAATGTGACCATTCAGGGAGAAGTTCCCGCCGTGAACCCCGATATAAGCCAGCTGAAAAGTGCTTATCCCAATCCCTTCAAAGCAAACAGCAACACCAAAATTGAGGTGGATATCAAAACCGGCGAAAGCGGCACTCTTACCATCTTCAACCTCGCGGGACAGGTGGTGACCAGCTACAATGTAAGAGAAGGTACCCACATCATCGATTGGAACGGAACCGATGCCAATGGCAAAGCCTGCAGCAGCGGGATTTATTTCTACAAACTCACTACACCCACCCTCAGCCAGACTCGGAAGATGCTGATCCTGAAATAGTATCAAATAACCTTGGTATGCCTCAAGGCCTCGTATATGCAGGTTTCCTGTGGCATCAGCCAAAATAACAATAAGGGCACGATCGCCAGATCGTGCCCTTTCTCATTGTGTGGCTGGTTATCCTTGGCAGATTGCTACTCAGCAGAGTCTGTTTCACCTACTCTTGTACCCCCTGGCTTTTAGCCGGGTGTTTCACCGGTTTTAACCGGTTTTAAATCAAGGACTTACCTCCTTCTTTAACATAGCATAAAATACAAAAACAACAATCCATCTTTATCTTTAAAGCCAAATTCATCAATACGTGTATATCATTGATAGTATGGGACTTAAAACCGACTGAAGTCGGTGAAACACCCGGCTGCAAGCCAGGGGGTACGACGCCCTTTAACCACCCTTGTCTCACCCTTGTCTCACCCTTGTCGAGACAAAGGAGAGACAAGGGTGGCTAAAGGGCAAGGAGTCTGTACCAATGCATTAAGCGAAGGCTCTTTGCTCCCATATCAAAGGCAGGTTATTCCCATATTGATGGTTATGCTTTCATATTTGTGGGGTGAGGGAAAATTATCTGTATTTTTTTCAATAGTTTCAACTTATAAAAATCCTCAGATTCAGAGAAAACACTTGACAGGGAAATTAGTGTTATTATAGTGCATCCAGACTCTAAAAGGAGGAGTTATGAAAACGAGAATTTTTGTCGTATTCAGTCTTTTGATACTGATGTTTTTGGTGACGGGCTGTCCTGAAAAGCATCCCAAGAAGCCACTTACAGCAGCAGAAGCACTTAACAATTATTGGGATTATCAAACGCAGGTAGTCGATGCTTTGACAGATCGCGATGCAACTATGGATCAGATCACAGCTAAAATACTGGCAATGGGAAACAATAAAAATGGGAATGCCCATGCCGAAATTGAACAATTGATCGGTCAATATATGGCAAACTGTGATGCTGTAGCAGCCAAAATGGACAACTTGATCAAAGCAGAAGAAAGCATCGTAGCTTATGGAGACAAGGGTATACTGGGCACAGTAGCCAAAGGAGTCTATAATGCTGGTAAAAGTGTGGTGGTAAACTCAGGACGCATGGTGCGTTCCGCTTGGCAGGTTATGACTTTTCAAAGACCCATGATTGAAGTCTTGAAAGACCCCAATTCCGGCATCCCCATTGTTTCCAATTGCGCTGAAGTATTACGAAATCATTATGCCAAATCAGATCAAATTATTGTGGAAGCTATCCTTAACTGGAATCCTGCAACTTCTCCGCAGGATACGGATAATAGCCTGCCTTACGATCAATTGCCCGGAGATACTCCTCAGGAAAAAGCTTTTGCCTATCTCAATCTCAGCGACGATGACCCGATGAAAAAAGAGACTCGTTTTAATTTGTCCCTGTGGTCGTCTAAATATCGCCAGATATTGGCAGAATCTGTCAACGAATTCGGATCAGTGGCGGTTAAGCTTGTAAGTGCTGCATACGCAGGCACTGAAGTGCTACAAGAAGTGTATGACCAACATGTTAGGGACACCACGGCTCCCCAGCAAACCGGCACCGTAAAAATCCGCATCCAAAAGGATAGCACTGGCAACCCTCCCATTACCGAAGATAGGAAGGTTATTATATCCCAAAAGAATACGCCGGAACATGATCCTCGTATTACCATCGTCGACGATCCTCCTGAAAACTATGATCAGCCGCTGCCTCCGGGGCAATATAGTATAATTGTATTGGCAGATGGTTTTGTTCGCGAAGTATATGAGACCGTGCAGGTGGTAAAAGATCAGGTGGTGGATGTGATTGCCAAGCTGCGTAAGCTGGCTGATAATCCCATCATTATCGAAGACCTCACCGTGTCTGGTGGCGTAACGGTGGGCGAGAAAATAACAGCCCAAGTAAGCTGCGTGAGTACAATGGGCAGCAAGCTTTCCTTTGATTGGAGTGTAACAGGTGGTACCTATAGGAACTTTAAGGCCAATGGAACCTCCCTCAGCTTTGTTCCCACAGAGCAGGAGCAGTACACCATTTCCGTCACCGTGAGCGATGATCATAACAACCAAAAAGTCCGCAGCGTAGAGCTTGCCACAATGGGAGGGAAGCTGGCGATAGATGATTGGGAATTTACTGCAGAAAATATTAATGATAACAAGCTGAATCCCGGAGAAAAGGTGACCGTGAAGCTGTATGTTTCCAACACAGGAGACGTGCCTATTTCTGGTTCTCAACTGATTGTGGGCTCCGACAGAGTGAGCGTGCAAAGCAATCCCACAAACGTAACCATTGCTGTGGGCGAGACCAAGCAAGTATCTGTGCAAGTGGAATTGCCAGTGGACTATTCTGAGCATGATATTACCCTCACCTATCAATTGACCGCTCAGAATGAAAACCAGACGCCAGTGGTGATTGCTGATCAAATCAGCATTCCAGTGGAGTTTTATGTGACCGTTGACCCCATCACACAACAGGTTACCAATCGTATTACAACCATCACGGGTGTGGTGGCAAATCCCAAATTGGGAAGTGCCATATTGGTGGTGGACGGCAACTTTGATGAAATGTATGAAATAAGCATCAATAATAGTGGCCGCTTTTCACAAAATATTGTGTTGAAGGGATCTCAAGAGGAAGAAGAACACACAGTTACTGTGATTGCCGTCTCCGGTGCGTGGACTGCAGAGGAAAGCATCGTGTTTTCTTCCCTGATTCCAGTCATGGCATTAAGAGTAACCCTTACTTGGAATACCAATGGTACAGACGTGGATTTGTGGGTCACAGATCCCAATGGCGAAAAGTGTTATTATGCAAACAGAACCACCGCCAGCGGGCTGAGATTGGACGTGGATGATACCAATGGCTATGGACCTGAAAATATCACCACTTCCACCATCATTCCCGGAGATTATCTGGTGCAAGTGCACTATTATAGCGATCACGGTCATGGTGGCGTCACAAACTGCCAAGTGGCGGTTCAAAAAGATGAGCTGAGTGGTCAACCTCCCGTAAACTACCATGGTGCTGTGGAACACAGGGATTTATGGACGGTTACAGTATTGCACTATGATGAAGTGAAAGGATGGTCTTTCAAAGATCAAGATGAGATTGCCAAAGTGGATAGTTCCACACTTCCAACCAAATAAACCTAAGCCAAAATAAAAGAAGCCCGCTTTGCCTGATGATGCGAAGCGGGCTTTTTGTATGTATATATTTTCTTATATTATATTGCTTTGGATGCGCCCCAAGGCATTGTCATCACCCAGGATGGCGAAGGTGGTGGGCATATCCGGTCCATGGGGCTGGCCTATCAAAGCCAGGCGCAGGGGAGTGTAATAGGCTTTGCCCTTCAAGCCGGTGGCAGCGATGCCTTCTTTTACCAGGGCATCCACCTTTTCGGCATTCAAGGGGAAGTGGGATGGCAGTTGCTCTGCCCACCACATTAGCACCTTCTGCGAGCTTTCGGATTGGATTACTTCTGTATCTGCCTCGCTGAGGGGAGCGGGGGAGATGAAGATGCGGCAGTACTGGGCAATCTGGGGCAATAGCTGGGAGCGTTCACGGGCGGCCTCCACCATCAGCTCCAGCACTTCCGGTTGGGGCAGGGGCAGGTTTTGCTGTTCAAAATAGGGTTTGCTGCGCTCTATCACTGTTTCCAGGGGTAAACTGCGCAGGTAGTGGCCATTCATCCAATCCAGCTTGGTGAGGTCGAATACGGCTCCGGCTTTGCTCACCCTTTCCAGGCTGAATGTTTGGCACAGTTCTTCCAAGCTATACAGCTCCCTGTCGTCTGCCGGATGCCAGCCCAGGAGGGCGATGAAATTGAGGAGGGCTTCGGGGAGGTAGCCCTTTTGTAGATAACTTTCCACAGAGACGTCGTTCATGCGCTTGCTGAGCTTGGAGCGGTCTGGATTGAGGATGAGGGGTAGATGTACCCACTCTGGCGGCTTCCAGCCCAGGCGTTCATAGAGCCAGATGTGTTTGGGCGTGCTGGAGAGCCATTCCTCGCCTCTGATTACGTGGGAAATCTGCATATAATGGTCATCCACCACGGCGGCGAGGTGATAGGTGGGGAATCCGTCGGATTTGAGGAGTACCTGGTCGTCGGATTGGTTGGCGTCCATTTCCACTCTGCCGCGGATATGGTCGTCAAAGGCAAAGATGCGCTCATCGGGCATTTTGAGGCGCAGGACGTGCTTTTCGCCAGCCTCGATTCTGGCGGCTACTTCTTGAGAATCCAGGTGCAGACAGCGGCGGTCATACTTTACAAATTCCTTTCTCTCCTGCTGTTGGGTGCGCATTTCTGAGAGGGTTTCCGCCGTGCAAAAACAGTGGTAGGCATCGCCGCTTGCCACCAGCCTTGCCGCTTCCTGCTGGTAAAGCTGGAGACGTTGGGATTGGACGTAGGGACCAAAATCTCCGCCGATGCCGGGGCCTTCATCATAATCCAAGCCCAGGCTATGCAGGGAGGAGATGAGGTTTTCTGTGGCGCCGGGAACCAAGCGGGATTGATCTGTATCCTCAATCCTGAGGATGCAGGCTCCGCCCAAAGCTTTGGCAAAGAGATAGTCGTAGAGGGCGGTTCTGAGCCCGCCGATATGGAGGAAACCAGTGGGAGAGGGGGCAAAGCGAACGCGTATCTGTTTCATTGGCTATTCCTTAATTTAGGCATCTATGTCAAAAGAGCGTTTGAGCACCTTGTGGTGCAAAATCCGGTAGTGGGGCTGGTAGCTGTCTTTAAAACGCTTGGAATGGTGGGTGATGGCGGCTTCCACCACATGCTGTTGCACTATCTTCACCACACTCTCGGCGGGTTTGTAACGTGCTTCGATGCGGGACCAGAGACGGCGCCAGGTGGATTTCCAAGACCTCAGATCCACGTCCATTTCCAAACAGGAATCCAGTATCATCTGAGATACAAGCTCTATCTGCCATGGTTCGGTCTTCTTTTTCACTAACTTTTTGGGCAAAGAAGACAGGGGAATGGGCTCGGAATCCGGCTTTGGGAAATAGGGGATGAGATCCAGCGAGATTCTGTAAAAGCCCTTCCTATTGCCAATATCCTGTATAACAGGCATGTATATTTTGCGTTTTTTGCCCAGTTCCTTTTCCAGACTGGATTGAATAAGCGTCAGTTCCTTGCCCATATGGCTGGGACCATAATATGCTTGACAGAGGAGCTTGTAAACATCTGTCAGATCGCCCTGGGGATGCAGTTTGGTCTCAAGATCCATGATGGCGTTGAGATCTCCAGCGTTAAGAGCTATGCGACGTGTTAACATTGACTTGCTTTCCTTTTTTGATGATGTATTTAACCTGTACTTTGCCATGCTCGAAAGGGGCTGTGAGATCGGTATCAAGCACGCTGATATCGGCTTGCAAACCTGTCTCTATCCTGCCCAGGCGAGCTTCGTCGTGGCTTAGCCAGGCGGCGTTTTGGGTGTATATCCTGATGGCATCCTGCGGGCTGAGGCGTTCATCAGGGTTGTGATGATTGATGAGGGCGTGGATGGACATGGCGATATTCATTGGTGTGATATACCAATCAGAGGAGCCAGTTACGCACACTCCAGCTTTCATGAGGCTGGCAAAGCGGTTCATGATGCGGGTGCGGGAGGCTCCCAGACGCTGGGAATAAAAGCCTGTCTCTCCTCCCCAATAGAGGTCAAAAGCGGGTTGCATCACCGCTGCTGCTCCGGAGGCTTGAATCTCTTGCATAAGGTCATCGGGAGTGATTTCACAATGGATGAGCTGGTGGCGGAGGTCTGCCGGTGCACTCTGGTTGAGCTGCAGGTAGATGTCATTTATCTGGCGGATGGCATCATCGCCAATGCAGTGGACAGCCACCTGCATGCCATGCCGGTGGGCGGTGCTGATGAAGTGGCTCCAAAATTCATTCGTGCGGTAGAGCTTGCCCCGTGTGGGTGCATCGGCATAGTTTGCGCTCAAAGCGGCACTGTGGCTGCCGATGGAGCCATCAGCCAGGATGCAGCCGCCTATGCGCGTGGCACCTGCTTCCAATGCGGCTTTGATATTAAAGCTCTGGGGATAGGGGATGTATTCAATGGGCAGGGCGTCTTTGTTCTCACAGAAAAAGCGGTAATGGTCTATGCTCTCCTCGGCATCGCCAATCATGGTGTGAACGGTGCAGAATCCGCCTTCCATCGCCGTCTGGGCAGCGTTGTGATAGGCATGCATGATGGCGGCTTCATCCAGATTGTTGTGAAACCAATTGGCAACGAGGTCGTTATCTGCGCCCTTCAGCACTTCCTCAGGGGATTGGATGCCGGGTATCAGCTGGCGGGCATTCGTGGATGCCATGCAACTGTGGCCGTCTATTCTTCTTAGTAATAAGAGATGATCGGGCGCCAGGCTGTCCAGCAGCTGCTGGCTGGGGAAGGTGCCTTCTTCCAGAGCGGTTTCATCAAGGTTCCAAGCAAAGAGCAGGGAGCCTTTCTCCTTATGTACTGCCGCATCTCTGATCATATCCGCCAGGGTGGCCAGATCGGGGCAGCTTTGCAGGTCTATCCCGCCCCGGTAGATGCCTCCTGAAAAGCTGTGGGTATGTGTGTCTATAAAGCCCGGATAGACATAGTGACCGTCCAGATCGATGCTTCCTGGTGGCAACACCTTAGGGATGCTGTCCAAAAGGCGGATAATCCTGCCGGAATCCACCTCAATGGCTTTGATATCACTCGCAAAGCTATCATTGATATAGAAGCGGGCATTGTGGATGATCATGCCAATATCTGGAGGCAGAGCCTGTAAAACTTGTGGATGGGGAAGCCCATTACGTTAAAGTAACAGCCTCTGATATTGCTGATAAATTGGGCACCATAGCCTTGGATGCCATAGGCTCCCGCCTTGTCTATGTGTTCGTTGGTTTGCAGGTAGCTTTGGATTTCGTCATCGCTGAGCGGGGCAAAGCGCACGCTGCTCTTTTCCCATGTCTTGTATATACGCTGATGATATAGGGCACACAGGCCTGTATATACAAGATGGTCTTTGCCGGAAAGCATCCTCAGATACTCGGCAGCCTGCTGATTGTCTTTGGGTTTGCCCAATACCATGTTATCAAGCACCACCAAGGTATCAGCTCCCACCACGAGGCAGTCTTCATCCATGTTTTGGGCAACGGAGGTGGCTTTGCTCTGTGCATTTTGCAGAGCTTTGAGGCGCGGCGTCTTTCCATTGTCCTGTTCTGGGGCTAAAGAGGGAACCACCAAAGGGGTTACTCCCATCATTTTGATTAGTTCCAGACGACGGGGGGAGGCAGAGGCCAGCACGACTTTGATATTCTCTAATAAATTGTGTAGCATATATATAACCGTTAAACACATAAATCCATAGGGGCGTTTTACGTCAACATATTTTTTAAAAGCCAAAAAAACACTTGCCTTAAAACAAGCCCTTTGAAAACCTTGTCCCAAAGCACAAAAATAACTATCCAGGAGGATACAATGGAACGTGTACACAACTTCAACGCCGGCCCGGCTGTCTTGCCGGAAGAGGTAATGCGTGAAGCCCAGGCAGATTTCTTTAGTTACAAAGGAATGGGCCTGTCAGTGATGGAAATGAGCCATCGCAGCAAGGAATATCAAGCTATCATCGATGAGACATACGCTGCTGTAAAGCGCATCTATGGTCTGGGAGATGATTATGAGGTGCTCTTTTTGCAAGGTGGCGCCAGCATGCAATTTCTGATGGTGCCGATGAACTTTGCCTTTGAAGGTAAAGAAGTGAATATCATCCATACTGGCGTGTGGTCCAAAAAAGCCATCGACGAGATGAAAAAATTAGGCAAACCCTACCACGTGGCAGCCAGCAGCGAAGACCGCAAATTCAGCTATATCCCCAAAGGATTCGAGCTGTCAGACAACCCCAGCTATCTGCATATCACCACCAACAACACCATCTATGGCACAGAGTGGAAGACCGATCCAGACGTGCCTGCAGGCATCCCCTTGATCGCTGATATGTCTTCAAACTTTATGAGCAAACCCATCGATGCCCAGAGATATTCTCTCATCTATGCCGGTGCCCAGAAAAACGTAGGTCCCTCCGGCACAGCAGTGGTCATCATCAAGAAAGACCTCTTGGAACAAGCCATCCCCGGTTTGCCCTCCATGCTGGATTATCAGCTGATGGCAAAGAACGGCTCCATGTACAACACCCCTGCCACCTTCACCATCTACATGATTGGATTGGTGCTGAAATGGGTGGAAGACTTTGGCGGTCTGGAGAAAGTGGAACAGAACAACATCGCCAAAGCCAAGTATATCTACGACGCAATTGATTCCTCCGGCGGCTATTACAGAGGCACCGTGGATGCAGAAGACCGCTCTTTGATGAATATCACCTTCCGCCTTCCCTCCGAAGAGCTGGAAGCCAAATTCATCGCTGAAGCAGCCCGCAACGGCATGATCGGATTGAAGGGACACCGCAGCGTGGGCGGATGCCGCGCCAGCACATACAACTCCCTGCCCCTACCCGCAGCTCACGCTTTGGGCGAATTCATGCGCAACTTCCAACAGCAGAACGGATAACACCAGTTATTCCTGAATAATAGTATAACAGGCGGGCGGAAGCCTGATTTCTGCCCGCCTTTCATCATACAACAATCATAAGATAGGTAACAAACGATGACGGTATTCAATTTATTCCTCAGAGGCGGCATTCTGATGTATGTATTGCTGCTGCTTTCCATTGCGGTGATTGCCATCGTGATAGACAAATACCGTGCCTTGAGCACAGCCAAAAAAGCCAACTTGAAGATCAAAGAATCTCTGCAACAGCAAGACAAACTGGATAATATCCGTGCCATCCTGCGCGTATATGGCATCCATTCTCCCCTGGGAGCCATGCTGAACAAGCTCTACAACTCTTCCACAGATGACATGGACTTGATCAAGGAAAGCATGGAAGCCACAGCCAATGGAGAGGTCCAGAAATTAGAGCGAGGCATGGGCTGGCTTTCCACCTTTGCCGCTGTTGCCCCATTGATTGGGTTTTTGGGAACCGTGATCGGCATGGTGAGGGTATTCATGAATATCCAGGGTCAAAGCCAGAATGGGATCGATATCAACGTCTTGGCGGGAGGCATCTGGGAAGCGCTACTCACCACCATCGGAGGTCTGGTAGTGGGCATCATCGCCATCATTTTGTACAACGACATCGTGCAAAACCTGGAAGCATTTGCCAAATCCATGCAGGAAGAGGCATTGGAATACCTCATCCGCTATCAGGCAAGTGAAAAGTAAGCATCATGAAGATCAAATCATCCAAACAAAAGATCAGCACCACAGTGTTGATATCCATGACGGATGTGGTGTTCCTCTTGATCATCTTCCTCTTGCTTTCCTCCAATTTTGCCGCTCAGACTGGCCTGCCCATCAAGCTGCCAGCTTCCACATCTGCCCAAACCCAAGCCCCCCAAGTATTGCACGTGATCTACGAGAATCACGAATCCATCTTGTTTTTGGAAGAGCGTCACACCATCCTCACCCTCGCAGATGCCATCAAACCCCAATTTGCCTCCAAAAACCAAGTGGTGCGCATCTCTGCCGCCCAAGACACAGAACTGCAAAATGTGATCACCCTCATGGACGTGATCCGCAGCGCTGGTTTTGAACGTATCTTTTTAGCCACTGAGACACCCAAAGAACAAAATGCCAGATAAATATCGCCGTTACATCCCCTTGGGGATTTCAGCCGGTTTGCACCTCATTGTGCTCATCGTGATGATGCTCTACTACCTGCCTCTGATGCAGGAACAGCCTTGGTATGAGGTAAGTTGGAGCCAGATGTCCGAGCTGGAAGATATGCCAGAGGATGTGCAGGAGCCGGAATTCAGCGATATCCAGGTGAATCTTGCCCAGCCCAGGGCCACCACCCCCAAACAACCCAAACAAGCCACCCCGCCTGCCAATCCCAACCCCACCACCCAGCCTGCCACAGCCCCCAATGCAGGTCCCAGCCATGCAGGGGAGAGCGATGTAATGGAAGCTCCCGTTTATAGCAGCACTGTACAGCCCAACTTGGCACCACCACATTTGCAAAGTAGCCCCATTGCCACAGACGCCCTGCTGCGTGATATCCCCTTTGGCATTCCCAGCCAGGGCACTCCCGGTTCTGTATCTTCAGATTTGGAAGGCGGTGGCAAATTGTTTCGCGCGGATACCAAGGTACACAGCCACCAATTTGGAGATTACGGAGAGGTAAAGCTAAGTTTTAGGGTGGATATCTCAGCGCGCTTGGACCCCAATTCCATCCGCATCGTCCAATCCCAAAGCAGGAGCATCGATGCGGAGGCAATCAAAATATTGAAGGATATGAGCTTCGGCTTCCGGGGACGTCCGGAGCCAGACCGCACATACACCATCACCATCAAGTTTATCCCCTAAAGCCATGCCTTCCGCCCTCAGCCTTTTGCAAGATATAAAACAGCCGCGACTGATGGGTATCTTGAATGTAACCCCGGATTCCTTCTCGGATGGAGGGATGTATCTGGATCCCGATCTTGCCATCCAGCAAGGTATTTTGATGATAGAAAGCGGGGCTGCAATCATCGATTTGGGTGGCGAATCCACCCGCCCCTCATCCTCGGAGACGGATGCCCAGGAGGAGCAGAAAAGGGTGATACCGGTGCTAAGAGAGCTAATACAACGTTATCCACATATCACCTATTCCATCGATACCCGCCACGCCGCCACCGCCGCCGCAGCCATCGAGCTGGGAGCCTCTATCGTCAATGATATCAGCGCCTTGCAGCATGATCCCCAGATGGCAGCCCTGTTAGCAAAGCATCCCCGGGTGCAGGTGATTTTGATGCATATGCAGGGGCAGCCGCAAACCATGCAGGATGCACCCTTTTACACAGACCTCCTGGGGGAAATCAAAGACTTTTTTGCCGCCAGGATAGCCTTCTGCACAGACGCAGGCATAGATCCATCCCGGCTGATACTGGATGTGGGCATCGGCTTTGGCAAAACGGCACAGCACAATCTGCAGCTATTGGCGCAACTGGATACCTTCACAGAGCTTGGCATGCCTTTGGTATTGGGCGCCTCCCGCAAGAGCTTTATCGATCAATATTCCCCTTCCGGTGTGCAGGATAGGCTTGCCGGCAGTTTGGCAGCCGCGCTGGTATCCGCCCTGCAGGACGTGGAGATACTGCGGGTACACGATGTGGCAGAGCACCGGCAATTCTTTGCCCTCTTAAACGCCATCACAGGAGCATCTTTATGACTTGGCTTATTCCCCAATTCCGCGATATCGTGGATATCATCATCATTTCCTTTTTGATCTACCACTCCATCAGCATTGTTCGCAAAAGCGGTGGATATCAGGTTTTGGGCGGCATCCTGCTCCTCGTTATCCTCTATATCGTAGCCAATGCGGCAAAGCTGAGGATGCTACTTTCCGTGCTCAATTTTATCCGCAACTACTGGGTTTTGGGCTTGATTATCATCTTTCAGCCGGAAATCCGCACCATTCTCACCCGCTTTTTCCTCTCACGGGGCTTGAGCGGCTTCCGAAGACGTGATAGCACGGATGTCTTTACCACCCTGGTGGATGCCGTGTCCTCGATGTCGCTGCGCAAAACCGGCGCCCTGATAGTGTTGGAAAAGAAGCGCCGCCTCAACGAATATATCCAAAACGGAGAGCCCATAGACGCCAAGATTTCGCTACGGCTCATCCTCACCATCTTCAACCCCCGCTCCAGCCTGCACGATGGCGCCATCATCATCAGGGGAGACCGCATTTTGGCCGCAAAGGTGGTATTACCGCTCACCAAAAAGAGCGTATATGTGCAAGATTTTGGTACCCGCCACTTAGCTGGCATAGGCATCAGCGAGCTCACGGATGCCATTGCCATCATTGTTTCAGAACAAAATGGCAAGGTCTCCATTGCCCGCGGAGGGAATATCCAGCATGGTGTGGCATTTGAAGAATTGATGCAGATTGTATCCGATGTGGCAGGCTGATGATGCCGGATTCCCGCCCCCTCATCATCGGTATCACGGGCAATATAGGCAGTGGTAAAACTGCCTTTTGCAGATACTTGGAAGATTCTGGCACCACGGTCTATTATGCAGACACACTCGCCAAAGATGTGTTAAACTCCGCCCCCGTCATAACAGTTTTGATAGAGAGGTGGGGGAGGGAGGTGGCGCCGGATGGCGTGCCCCTGCCCAAGGTAATATCCGACAAGGTATTTGACAAGCCGGAAGAGCTGGCTTTCCTCAATTCTCAGGTGCACCCCGGCACCCTGCAGCGGATGCAAGAGCTGGTGGATGCCTGCACTGATGCCTCCATCATCTTTGAGGTGCCCCTCCTCTTTGAAGCTGGGCTCCAGGATGGTTTTGATTATCTCGTGCTCATCATGGCACCTTATGAACAGATCAAACAGCGCCTGATAGAGCGGAATGGACTGGATGAACAGGCAATCGAGAAGCGCCTCCAATCCCAAATCCCCGACAGCCACAAGGCAAAGGATTGTGACCTGGTGATTTATAACAATACTGACTTGGCAGCCCTGCAACATCAAGCCCAGGCGTTCATTCACCAGATTCCATTAATCAATCAACGTCATACTCGCAGCTTTACGGATTTTACATAAATCCCACCTCCCCGGAAGCTGAATCTATAAAGGAGTACTTTCATGAATACCGGAGCTTTATTCTCATACCTCGGGTGCATCATGGCTTGTGTGCTGTGTTTGCTGCCCTTGTCGCTCGTTTCTTTGGATACCAAGAAAGCAGCCCAACGGTTTTATGAAATAACCATAAATTAGGAGACAGGTACTCGTTTTAAGGAAAGCAAGGTGATAATATTGAGAGATATTATGATTGTGAGATATAATAAAAGATAGAAATATTGCTTAAATTAAAAACCGACAGAAGTCGGCGAAACGCCCGGCTAAAAGCCAGGGGGTACGTGACGGCGTGCCGAACAGATAACGCCAATGTTATCAACCGTTTACTAAATTCATCATCCATTATTCATACAAGAGCCCTTCCCTGTTAACCACCCTTGTCTCTCCTTTGTCTCGACAAGGGTGAGACAAGGGTGGTACAAGGGTGGCTAATGGGCAAGGGGTGGGGACATTGCCTTAGGGGACATCCAAAAAAGCTCCAAAGCCAGGAGGGAAGAGCGATTGCCAACTTTATCTTGACAGATACGCCTAATCTGAGATATTGCACCTCAACTGCATAATTGCAAAGGACGTTACAAATGGATTATATAGAGTATAAAAAGATTGTGGGGGAATTGATAGACCAGATAACGGAAATCCGGAGGTTTCTTTGATCTGGACAAGCTGGAGGAAGAGCTATCTGCCAAAGAGCAGATAATGAACGAACCGGATTTTTGGAACGATCAAAACCGTGCCCGCAAGATTAGCAAAGATATCAGCATTATCCGTGATGAAATAGAGCATATCGGCAAGCTGGAAGCCACCCGGGATGACCTTGGCACCTATCTGGAGCTGTTGGATGATGATTTTAACCAATCCCTTTATGACGATGCCCTCGCCAGTTTGGACACTCAGCGTGCTTTCATAGAAAAATCCGAGATAGAATGCTATTTGAGCGAAAAAAATGACCGCAATAGTGCCCTTTTCAATATCCATGCAGGTGCAGGCGGCACGGAGGCTCAGGATTGGGCGCAGATGCTGTATCGGATGTACACGCGTTGGGCGGAAAAGCAGGGCTATAAATACAATGTGATCGATTCCCTGCCCGGGGAAGAGGCAGGTCTCAAAAGCGTGAGCATCGAGATTGAGGGCGATTTTGCCTATGGGATGCTAAAGGCGGAGATTGGAGTGCATCGCTTGGTGCGCATTTCCCCGTTCAATGCCCAAGGCAAGCGGCAGACCTCCTTTGCCAGCGTGTTTGTGTATCCCCAGTTTGATGATGATATCGAGGTGGAGATAGAAACCAAAGACCTGAAGGTGGATACCTACCGTGCCAGCGGTGCCGGCGGACAGCACGTGAATACCACGGATTCCGCAGTGCGCATCACCCATTTGCCCACGGGGATAGTGGTGAGCTGTCAAAACGAGCGCAGCCAGATCCAAAACCGCGAAAAGGCGATGGCAATCCTCAAAAGCAGGCTATATCAACATTATGAGGAAGAGCGTGAAAAGGAAAAGCAAAATCTGGAAAGCAGCAAAACCGATATCGGCTGGGGAAATCAAATCCGCTCCTACGTGTTCCAGCCCTACCAGATGGTGAAAGACCTGCGCACTGATTTTGAGACCAGCCAGGTGGACAAGGTGATGGATGGAGATCTGGACGGATTTATCTACGCTTGGCTAAAGTGGCACGCCGGTAATAAAACAAGGAAAATAGGATGAGCTACAAAAAACTATTGCCCCAATTGGATAGAGCCAGATTGCCCCGGCATATCGGGCTGATCATGGACGGCAATGGGCGGTGGGCAAAAAAGCGCTTTCTGCCCAGGTTGCAGGGGCACAGCGCCGGTGCCAAATCCATCAGGGAAGTGACGGAATTGGCGGTGGAAATCAGCCTGGAACACCTTACTTTTTATGCTTTTTCCACGGAGAATTGGAACCGTCCCCCGGATGAGGTGCAAGGGCTGCTTAAAATGCTCAAAGAACGGCTCATCAAGGAGATACCGGAGCTGAACGAACGTAACATCCATGTGCAATTCATCGGCTCGGAGGTGGGGCTGGACCCCCAATATCTGGCGGATATCCGAAAGGTGGCGGCAATGACAGACGGCAATAGCGGTCTGAAGGTAAATATCGCTTTCAATTATGGCGGAAGGCTGGAGATCGTGGAGGGAATCCAGAAGCTGTTTGCTGCCTCTGCACAAGATCCCTCTCTGATAGAAAAGCTTGATGTGCATAACTTTGCAGATTGGCTTTACACCGCTGGACAGCCGGAACCGGATTTGATAATCCGTACCAGCGGGGAAATGAGGCTTTCCAACTTTCTCCTCTGGCAAAGCGCCTATGCGGAAATCTATGTGACGGATACGCTGTGGCCAGATTTTGACAAGGCGGAGATGGTGAAGGCGCTGTTGCACTTTCAAAAGCGTGACAGACGCTATGGAGGCCTAAAGGCGTGACAGAACTGCAAAAGCGGGTGCTGGTATCGGTAATATTTGCACCGCTGCTGTTGGTGGCATTGTGGCTGGGCGGCTGGTATTTGGTGGGGATGTTTGCCGCGGTTAGTGGTTTGGGCTGGATGGAATATCTGGGCATGATGAGAGAGAAAAATCATCGTATTGCCTGGGTTTGGCTTGTCATAGGGCTGGCAGTGTATGCATCGCTGCTGCTGTGGCGAGATATGGACTTGGTGATCATGTGGATTGCCTTTTTGGCTCTGGTATTGGATGCCCTTTTCAGCTGGAATGCAGATCAATCCTTGCCTCGGATATTTGCCATCAGTTTCGGTCTGATATATGTTTCAGCCTTGCCGGCAATGATGGCAAGAATAGGACTTGACTATATTGATAAACCCATTTTATTGGTTCTTATCATCACGATTTGGGTGGTGGATACAATGGCTTATTTCGTTGGAATGAGCCTTGGCAAACACCGCAACCTCACCCAGGTGAGCCCTCGGAAATCTCTGGAGGGCTTCATTGCCGGTGCGCTTGCCCCCATCCCTGTTGTGGTTATAATATATTATTGGATGCCCGGTCTTTTGCCGCCCCATATTTTGGCGTTGATAGCCGTTTCAACCGGTATCTTTGGTCAAATGGGAGACCTTGCGGAAAGCATGCTAAAACGCTATTCTGGTGTGAAGGATAGCTCCAGCCTGATTCCCGGTCATGGTGGAATTCTGGATAGGACTGACAGCATTTTGCTGGCGGGATCGTTTTTGTATATAGCACTAAAAGTTTTTGAAAAAGTGAGGTAAAATATGATTAAGAAAGTAATCTTGACAATGGCGATGACAGCACTGATGGTGTTGGCATTTGCCCAAGCCCAAAACCTGTTCATCTCAGAATACGTGGAAGGTACATCAAACAACAAGGCACTGGAAATCTACAACGGAACCGGCGCCACGGTGGATCTCTCCAACTATAGCATGCGCCTTGCCTCCAATGGTGGCAATTGGTCTGCATCCAATAGCGTCACCTTGAGCGGAACCTTGGCAAACAACTCAGTTTTTGTAATTGCAAACGCCCAGGCAGACCCTTCCATATTGGCTGTGGCAGATATCACTCATACCGTTACTTATTATAATGGGAACGACTGTGTGGGGCTCTTTCAGGGAGATACCCTAATCGATATCATCGGTGTGTATCAAACCGATCCCGGCCTCCCCGGATGGCCCGTGGCAGGCGTGGAAGGCGCCACCAGCGAACACACTCTGATTCGCAAACCCACCGTCACCCAAGGCACCACAGACTGGATAACCGGCGCAGGCACCAATATCGATAATTCTGAATGGATTGTGCATCCTCAAAACTACTTTGCAGACCTGGGCAGCCATAACTTCAATCCAGGCAGTGGACAGCAGGCATTGTCTCCCGTATTTGACCCTGCCGGTGGCGTTTACACCCAAGCCATCACTGTAAGCATCACCTCGGGAACCCCTGGTGCCACCATTCGTTATACCACTGATGGCAGCACCCCCAACGATGCCTCTGCTGTGTATAGCAACCCCATCCCGGTAAGCAGCAGCGTCACCATCAAGGCAATCGCCTTTGCCCCGGAACATGATCCCAGCTATGTGGCAACAGCAGAATATCTCTTTGCCGTGAGCGTGGCAAACGTCAGCCAACTGCGTGAACAGATCGAAGGAGACGGCACGGTGTATCGCATTGAAGAACCTGTGATTGTGACTTTCAAGCAAAACCTGAGAAAGCAAAAATACGTGCAAGACAACCAATCCGGCGTGTTGATAGACGATCCCAATTCTGCCATCACCACCAATTATGAAATCGGTGATGCCATTGTGGGTCTTACCGGCACCATCGCCCGCTATGCCGGTCTGTTGCAGCTTACCCCCGTGATCAATCCCGGGCCTCCCGCCTCCACAGGCAACAGCGTGTATGTGCCGGTGGTCAATATCTCTGATATCAACCAAAACAACGAGTTTTACCAATGCCGCTTGGTGAGGTTTGACAACGCTCACTTTGTGAATGCTTCCGGAGACTTTGCCACAGGGCAAAACTATACCCTGGAAGACAATAGCGGCACCATCGTATTCAGAACCGGTTTCTATGATGTGGATTATATCGGCCAGCCCATTCCCACAGGCAATTTTAGCGTGGTGGGATTGGTGGGACAATTCAACCAAACTGCACAGTTTACGGCACGCGCCCTGTCAGATTGGGGACCCGTGGCAAATGATGACAACCTCACCGATATCCCGCGCACACATCTGAAGGGCAACTATCCCAACCCCTTCAATCCCAGCACCACCATCGAGTTTGAATCTGCCTTTGGCGAACCCGCCCAAATCGTGATTTACAACCAAAAAGGTCAGGCCGTGAGGCATTACGATTTTGCCCAGCCTCAAAAAGGTATCAACAAAGTGACGTGGGATGGCAGGAATGATGCCGGATTGGATACAGCCAGCGGCGTGTATTATTTCCGTCTGCGTTCCGGCTCCTACTCCAGCACCAAAAAGATGATTCTGATGAAATAAGCGGGTAAAAGCCCGAACTTACCAAATATGGGAGAGTCCTAAAATCTGGGCTCTCCCGTTTTTCGAGTCTGAAAAAGGATAATGGAAAAGTAAGATGAAACACTGGCGCAGTCATCTGTTTGCCCTCATCACCATCGCTATCTGGGCTACTTTGGAGGTATCTGGAAAGCTGTTGGATGGCTCTGTATCTCCGTATGGAATCACGGCTTGGCGTTTTCTGATTGGAGGCTTGGTGCTACTGCCTTTTGCCCTCAAAACCAAGACAGACGAGCGGGTGAATATCCGGGGCTTTGTGGAGCTGGTGGGCTTGGGCGTGCTGAATGTGTGTTTCAGTATGCTGATCCTGCATCTGTCTGTCTATTATGGCAAGGCGTCTTTGAGTGCGGTGATATTGAGCATCAATCCCTTGTTTGTGATGCTGTTTGCCGCCATTATCCTCAAAGAAAAGATGAGTTTGGGGCAGACCTTGGGGCTGGTGTTGGCTTTGGTGGGTATCCTGGTCTTGGTGTTGGCAGAGGTGGAGATGGATAGTGAGAAATACCACAACCTGCCTCTGGGCATAGCATTGGCAGTGGTGGCGGCGCTGGGCTTTGGGCTGTACACGGTGCTCACCAAGCGGGCTGTGCAGCGGTTTGGCAATATCTTTGCCAATAGTATTTCCTTTATCAGCGGGGCAGTGATTCTCTTTCTATATATGATGTTTAGGGGTCACGATCTGGGCTTTGCACCCACTTTGCCCAATCTAATGTTGATGGGATATCTGGGCATTATCCTCACGGGTGTGGCATATTTACTTTATTTTGAAGCAATGAAAGAGATAGGGGCTGCCGGGGCGTCGATGTATTTTTTCCTCAAGCCCATCATTTCCACGATACTGGCTTGGGTGCTGTTAAATGAGGCTTTGCGGGGCAGTCAGATAGCGGCGGTGGTGTTGATTGTGGCGGCAATGAACCTGCCTCTTTTGTATCGGCTTACAATTTTGAAAAATAGGTCTTGACTAAAATGGGTGCTCACAGAAAATTGCACTATTATCAGAACAAATATTATCTAAGAACTATCAAGGAGACATAATGGTCAAGCTGAGATTGAGAAGGATGGGAGCGAACGACGAGCCCTTCTATCGCATTGTAGCTGTTGATTCACGCGTGAAACGTGATGGCAAATACATAGAAAGCGTTGGATGGTATGATCCCAAGCCCAATCCTCATAAAATCAATATAAATACAGATCGCGCCATCTATTGGCTGAGCGTTGGTGCCCAGCCTTCGGATACGGTTCGGTCATTATTGCGCAAAGCCGGTGTATTGCAAATCTGGCACGAGCGCAAATTAGCTGATAAATCCCAAGTTGAAACAGACGCACAATAAGCGAGGTGAAAAATGAAAGACCTGATTGAATTCATCGTGAAAGCATTGGTTGACGACCCCAGCGAAGTGAACATCAACGAGATCGCCGGAGACAAGATCACCCTATTCGAATTGCGAGTATCCAAGAATGACATTGGCAAAGTGATTGGCAAGCGCGGGCGTACCGCCGGAGCCATTCGTACCATTATTAACGCCGTTAGCACCAAACAAGGAAAGCGAGCGGAGCTGGAAATTATCGAATAAATGAAAGTTTCCGATCTAATCGGAATCGGCAGGCTGGGCGGTGAGGACGCCGACGGCTTTTTCCATGTGTTGATCAAGCCGCGGTACCGCTCTGCCTTTGAAGACGCCCAGAGTGTCTTTTTGCTCTTTACAAGCGATAGAGTGTTTTACGTGACTATCAGTGAAAAAAAGGTATCAGATAACAAGGTGATGATACGTTTTGCGGAGGATGGCATCAGCGAAGAACGCCGCCGTCACCGCGAGACTCTGATTGCCATCGAAGCTGAAGCATTGGAAACGGATGAAGGCCTGGATCACCTCATCGGCTATGGCGTATTGTATCAGGATCGCCATCTGGGAGAGGTGCAGGATTACTTTTATAACAATGCCCAATATGTGCTGATAATCCGCCTGGATACGGGTGCCGAGCTAATGGTGCCGTATGTGGATTACTATGTGCAAAATCAGATTCCCGATCCCGGAATGATCGAGCTGGCGCATGCAGATAGTCTTTTGGCTGCGCTGGATTCCTGATATTGGGATGAGGCAATGCTGCAGATCGACGTGCTGAGCCTGTTTCCAGAGACCTTTGCCGGGTTTCTGGATGCCAGCATCGTGGGGCGTGCCGTCCACAAAAGCGAGCTGGAGGTGAAGATCACAAACTATCGTGATTTTAGCCAGGACAAGCATCGCAAGGTGGATGACTATGCCTATGGCGGATTTGCCGGCATGGTGCTGCAGCCACAGCCCGTGTGGGATGCCCTGATGGATGTCTTGGCAGGTGGCTTTGCGCCGGTGATCTATTTCACGCCGCAAGGGCGCCCGCTTTCCCAAGCCATCCTGGAGCATTATGCCGGGCTGGAGAGGATTATCCTCTTGTGCGGTCATTACAAGGAGCTGGATCAGCGAGTGCGGGATTTGGCGGTGGCAGATGAGATTTCCCTGGGAGACTTTGTGCTCTCTGGAGGGGAGATCGCCGCCATGGCCTTTATCGATGGCGTAGCCAGGCTGCAGGAAGGAGTGTTGAGCGACCCCGCTTCGGCGGATAGCGATTCCTTTGCCAGAGGCAAGAGCGGTCTGGGCTTTCCCTGCTATACCCGTCCCCAAAGCTGGATGGGGCAGGATGTTCCAGAGGTGCTCACCACAGGCGATCACGCCCGCATCACATCCTGGGCAGAAGAACAAGCCCAGAGGCTCACGCGGGTGCGCCGTCCAGATTTGATTGATGATTGATGGCAAATCTGCATCTTGCCCTCTTGCACTATCCGGTTCTGAATAAAGCCGGAGAGAGGATTACGTCTTCCTTTACCAATCTGGATTTGCACGATATCTCCAGAGCTGCCTACAGCTATGGTGCCTCCTCCTTTTGGGTGGTTCATCCAGACGAGGCACAGACGCAGCTGCTAAATCAGATTATCGGCTTTTGGCAGTCATCACCCCGGTTGCCATACAATCCCCAGCGCAGTGAAGCCTTGGGCATCATCAGGCACAGTCACGATTTTGATACCATGATAGATAATATTACAACGCAGGAAGCGGCGCGTCCCATAATTATTTCAACGACGGCGCGCACCAGGCAGCCTCAGATTTCATATACAGCTCTGAGGTCTCTTTGCCGCCTAAACCGGTCAATACTGATTGTATTTGGCACGGGTTTTGGCCTTTGCGAAGAGATTCATGCCGCCGCAGACCATATTCTCGCACCCATAACCGGTGTGAGGAGCTTTAACCACTTATCGGTGCGCAGCGCCGTTGCCGTCATTTTGGACCGTCTTGCTTCCGAGAACATATATGGGAGGAACCATGGATATTCTGCACACAGTTGGCAGAGACCAAATCAGAACCGACTTTCCCGAGTATCGCGTAGGCGACACCGTGAAGGTCCACTATAAAATTAAAGAAGGCAGCAAAGAACGCATACAGGTGTTTCAGGGCATCGTGATCCAGAAACGCGGAGCAGGCGTCTCCAAGACCTTCACAGTTCGTAAAATATCAAATGGCATTGGCGTGGAGAGGATTTTCCCACAGAATTCACCCAATGTCGACAAGCTTGAAATCGTTCGCTTTGGCCAAGTTCGCAGGGCAAAACTCTTTTACCTGCGCGGTGCCAAAGGCAAAGCTGGAAGGATCAAAGAACGCCGCAGATTCACTGCATAGCATTGTAAAAACTACTAAGCAATATGGAGCCCGTGAAATACATGAGTCATCAGCGGGCTCCATCCTTTTTTTAGCCTGTGTAAGAGGCACGCAATATGGATAATTCAACACTTTTGTACCTGTATTATAACCAATCTGGTTTTCACATCATGCTCACCCTCCTTAGTGAGACGGTGACGGTGATAGACTTTTTGGATAAAGACAGTCCCCAATCCCAAGAGCCCACATCCGCGCATCCCTATATAGACCGATTGGATGCATATCTGCATGGGCGCATCAAGGAGCTGGATTTGCCATACAGGCTAAACGCCACACCCTTTGTGACCAAAGTGTACGACGCCACCAAAGCCATCCCCAGAGGGCAGACCGCCAGCTATGGGGAGATTGCCGCCTTGGCGGGCAGCCCCAAAGCCGCACGTGCCGTGGGGGCAGCGATGGCATCCAATCCCCTTCCCCTCATCATCCCCTGCCACAGGGTGGTGGGTGCTTCCGGCAAGCTGACAGGCTTTGGCGGAGGTTTGGACCTCAAAGAGCGCCTCTTGAATCTGGAAAAAGACACATGATCTTTGGCATCGGCACGGATATCGTTCAGGTAAAACGCCTGCAAAATAGCATGGAGAGGCAGCCTTCCATGGCAACAACGCTGTTTACCCCCAAAGAGCGTGAGTATTGCGAAATACGGGCATCCAAGTGGCAATCCTATGCCGCCAGGTTTGCAGCCAAAGAAGCCTTTATGAAGGCATTGGGAACAGGCTGGACAGAGGGCGTGCACTGGAAACATATCGAAATCCTGCGCAGTGGTGATGATGCACCACGGCTTGTTTTATCGGATAGCACCAAAGAGCTGGCGCACAAGCTGGGCGCAGGTGCCATCCACATCAGCATCTCTCACGAACAGGACTATGCCACTGCCTGCGTAGTGATAGAGAAAATCAATTCTTGACACAATCAGACATGCTATAGAGATTGCACACGGTAAAGGTGGTTTAACTTATTATGGATTGTATCGTTATCTTTGGTATTCAGGGCAGCGGCAAAGGCGTGCAGGCAAAGCTGTTGAGCGCACACCTCAGCTATCAACACATTATGATCGGAGATCTTCTGCGGGAGCAAATCCTCCTCAAGACCCAGATCGGCAAAAAAGTGGAGAGGGTGATTGGCGGTGGTGGATTGGCAGATGATGATCTGATTTATGAGCTTATCAGCCATTCCCTGTGTGACACGGCTGCCGGCATAGTATTTGATGGATTCCCCCGCACTCCCACACAGGCGGAGCATCTGTGTGCCAATTTTACAGTGCAAAAGGCATTTTATCTGGAGCTGGATGATGCCACTGCCATTTCACGCATCGAAAGCAGACGTGTATGCAGCCGCTGTGGAGAGATCTATAACTTGATTAGCAAAAAACCACAAATTGAGGGAGTCTGTGATGTGTGCGGCAGTGCGCTGATTATCAGGGATGATGACAAACCCAGCGCCATCCGCAAGAGAATCAAAGACTTTCACGAGAGAACCCAGGGACTTACCGAATTCTTTGCCGAAAAAGGACTGCTTGCCATCATCCCGGCAGCAGGAACCCCGGAAGAGGTGTTTGCCGCTCTCTTGTCACAACTGGGCTGAGGCTCCCCTATCAGACAATGATCATCAAACTGCTGCGCGGCACTTTGGCAAAAGTGGAGCAGCTGGCGTATCTGCTTGCCGTATGGAGCTTTTTGGTATTGTTTCTACAGCCTGTGATAGCTGCCTATCTCCAGATAGACAAAGTGGAGATCATTACCGCCCTCATCAATATCTGCCTGCTATTTCTTACCATCATCAACCGCCTGCTTGCCCGCAGGGGCGCCACAGATAGAAACCTGCTTTTCTTTGATCTCATCATGCTTGCCCTGGGTGCCCTGTTGATCTTTTACAGCGCCAAATTCGTGATCTTCTTCCTCCTTGCAAGGCAGACCTGGCATAGCCTGCAATACTTTCTCTTTGATGCCTTTGATGGCAGATTCTACCGGGCTTTGGCGGCTAATCCCCCCGTATCGCTGATGCTGAGCTTTGCCTTGGTGATAGCCGTGGGAACCGTTCTGTTGATGATGCCTTCTGCCTCAAGTGATGGGAAGATCACCAGCTTTGTGGATGCACTCTTCACCGCCACCTCTGCCACCTGTGTGACGGGATTGATGGTGAATAATGTAGGCACCTATTATAGCTTTGTGGGGCAATTGATCATCCTGCTCCTTATCCAGATTGGTGGCTTGGGGATCATGACCATCTCCACCGCTTTTGCCATCGTATTGGGGCAAAGGCTTACCATGAAGATGGAAAGCGTGATGTATCAGATGGTGGGCGGCAATCAAAGGCTGGATGTGCTGCAACTACTCAAGCGCATCGTGATCGTCACCATCCTGATAGAGGTGGCGGGTGCCGCACTCTTATACATACGCTTCTCTGCCCACAACCCTCCGCTGCAGGCCTTTTATTACAGTGTGTTTCACTCCATTTCCGCCTTCTGCAGTGCCGGTATTTCGGTATTTCCAGATAATCTGATGGGCTATTCCTCAGATGTGTTGATGAATATTGTCATCCCCCTGCTTTCCATTGTGGGCAGCCTGGGGTTCATTGTGATCATAGATCTCAGCCGCTATCTATTCACAGGCAAAAAGGGACGCAAGCTGGCCCTGCATTCCAAGATTGTGCTCATCACCACCGCCGCCCTTCTGGGTTTTGGGATGCTGGCGTTTTTCATCACAGAATACTGGGGTGCCATGGATGGCTTCCCCTTTGCCCAGCGCCTGTTGGCTTCGTGGTCACACAGCGTCAATTCCCGCACGGTAGGCTATCACACGATAGATGTGAGCCTCCTGGGACGCTCCAGCATCTTGATCTCGCTCTTATTGATGTTTATCGGCGCCTCTCCCGGCTCCACCGGCGGAGGGGTAAAGACCACCACCTTTGCCGTGCTGGTGCTATCCATCACCTCGCTACTCAAGGGCAAGAAAGACCTGGTGATCTTCAACCGCAAGATATCGGCTGCCAACATCCGTCAAGCCACCTCGCTGGTGGTGCTTTCTGCGGCTATCATCTTTGTGGCTGCAGTCATTTTGCTATCAATCGAGCCTTTCTCTTTTGACAAGATGATCTTTGAAACAGTCTCTGCCTTTGGAACGGTGGGTCTTTCCACAGGCATCACACCCCTGCTCAGCGCCGCCGGCAGGCTCCTCATCACCCTCCTGATGTATGTGGGGCGCATCGGCCCGCTCACCATGATTTATGCCTTTGCCATCAAACGGCAGGCAGTAAACCTTGGCTATGCAGAGGAAAAGATAGCCATTGGCTAAGTGGAGGATGCCAATAATGAAGAGAAGGAGAATGAAATGGCACGTTATGCAGTGATTGGATTGGGCAGGTTTGGAATGACCGTTGCCACCGTCTTGGCAGAATACGGGATGGACGTGATGGCGATAGATAAAGACCAGGAATTGATAAATGAAATCAGCAGCCACGTTGCCAGTGCATACTGCCTGGATTCCACGGATGAAGCGGCATTGCGCACCCTCAATCTAAACGAGGTGGATGCCGTGATCATCGGTATTGGCAGCCAGATTCAAGAATGTATCCTCACCGCCGCCATCCTCAAAAAGATAGGAGTCAACCTCATCTATTCCAAGGTGGAAAACCGCCTGCACGGCAAGATAATGGAGCTGGTGGGCGTCCAACACATCCTGTTGCCGGAAGAGATCGTGGGCAATCAGCTTGCCAAGAGGCTGATCTCCACCAATATCCTGGAATACACCAACCTCTCCACCGGCCACACCATGATAGAACTGGTTGCACCCAAGGAATTTGTAGGCAAAACCCTGCAAGAGCTTGCCCTGCCCTCAAAGCGCGGCATCAATATAATCGCCATCAAATATAACTATTTGGATGTGACTGAAGAGGGAGACAACGTAATTGAAAACCGCCTCAATGAAATGCCCGGCGCCAACGACCTCATCAATGAAGGCGACGTCCTCATCCTTTTGGGCACCAAAGGGAATGTGGATAAACTGATTTACGATACAAGCGCCAAAAAGGAATAAGCCCCATGAAAAAATCATTTAAGAAACGCTATCACCTCCTGCTTATCGTCCTTTTGGGCATCGTCTTCCTCCAATCCGCCCTCATCCTCTTCACCCTGCACCATGCCACCAGCCTCCAGGCGCTCAGCTTTGATATCCAGACCATCCTCATCGTCTTTTTCTTTATCATATTTGCATATCTGATTGTGATTTACAACTATATCCCCTTCCGCCTGCGCAAGGCATTTCGCGAGATTGAACAGCTGATAGAAGAGATCTCGCAAGGCAATTATCAGATAGATATCGATTCCAGCACCTACGATCAGGATGCCGATATCCAAAAGCTGATTATCGCCCTGCAGAAGATGCTCAATATCCTCTTGCGTTTTGACAACGCCAAAGCAGAGAAAATCTTTGAACATCATCAACGCATCACCCAGCTTATCAATATCTTGCCCCAGGGCATCATCATTGCCTCCTCCAGCGGAGACGTGGTGTATTGCAACGATACCATGCGCAGGGCATACCCCGCCATCAGCGAAGAAGTGAATATCGGGCAGCTCATCTTTGCCAATTCCTTTGATTCCCACCTTTTTAACGTGTTAAACGACGCCATACGCAACGGCAGCAGCCTCAACAAACAGCTCTTGGAAGATGCAAAGAGCCAGCGCAAGGCATACATCGATAGCACGATGATCCGCAACCGCAAAGGCGTGGCAACAGGCTCTGTTTTTGTGATCCAGGTTTTGGAGCGATGAAGCAAAAGATTAAGATCATCTACGATCTCAGCGCTCCTCAGAGATTGGATAAATACCTCTCCGAGCTGAGGATACAGGAGCTTTACAGCCGCAGCTTTATTGAAAGGCTAATAGATGAAGACCGCATCCTGGTCAATCTCATCCCGGTAAAGAAAAGCTATCTGTTGCAGGAAGGAGACGAGATAGACGTTAATCTGCCAGAGCCCCAGCCCCAGGATATCATACCCCAAAACATCCCCCTGGAAGTGCTGTATGAAGATGACGATTTGGCTGTAATCAACAAAGAACCCGGCCTCATCGTCCACCCCGGTTTTGGCAATCCAGATATGACTTTGGTGAATGCCCTCGTTTTCCGCTGGGGAGAGCAGCTTTCCACCGGCAGAGCGGCAGACCGCCCCGGCATTGTCCACCGCTTGGACAGGGGCACCAGCGGCCTGATGGTTATCGCCAAAAACGACCTCACCCAAAGCCGCCTGAGCGATATGTTTGCCCGCCGGGAAGTGCGCAAGACCTATCTTGCCATCACCAGCGGCATCCCGCAGGCAGGGGAAGATACCATCACCAACAATATTGCCCGTAGCATGAGCAATCCCCGCAAGATGTGTGTGGCAAACGAAGGCCGCCAGGCAATTACCCATTACAAAATCATCCATTATTTTGACTTCTTTTCCTTGGCAAAGATAGACCTCGAGACAGGCAGAATGCACCAGATAAGGGTCCACTTTGCCCACATAGGCTACCCCATATTGGGGGATTTGCTCTATAACACCCGCAACCATGTGTATTCACTAATACCTCCAAATATGAAGCGCAGGGTGACGGAATTGCTCCTCAATCATCTCCGCAGACAGGCGCTGCATGCGTGGCGATTGGAATTTACCCATCCCATTTCCGGCAAAAAAATAGACGTCCAAGCCCCCCTGCCGGAGGATTTTATCTACACCCTCAATTGGCTGCAGGAGAATTTTGCTCTTGACAAAACCAGCCTCGATATAGAAGCTATTTTGAAATACAATTTAACGTGGTAAAAATGACTAAAACGAATACAGACAATATCTTCGCCACCGTCCCCGAAGCCGTGGAAATCATAGCCAACGGCGGAATGCTGATCGTGGTAGATGATGAAAACAGAGAAAATGAAGGCGACCTGGTGATGGCGGCGGATCTCGTTTCCACCCAGGCGGTAAACTTTATGATCAGCCATGGCAAGGGATTGCTTTGCGTTCCCATGCAGGAGGCTGATGCCAAGCGTCTTGATATCCCTTTGATGACCACTGCCAGCAGCGACAGGCATGGCACCAAATTCACCATTTCCGTGGATGCCGTAAAGGGCACCACCACGGGGATCTCCGCCCCTGAAAGGGCACGCACCATCCTCGCACTCACCGATCCCAAATCCTGCCCTGAAGACTTCATGCGTCCGGGACACATCTTTCCCCTCTTGGCAGAAAAGGGAGGCGTGTTAAAGCGTGCCGGACACACCGAAGCGGCTGTTGATCTTGCCCTCATGGCTGGTCGCAAACCCCTCGGTGCTATATGCGAGATTATCCGCCCCGATGGAGAAATGGCAAGGATGGACGACCTCAAAACCTTCGCCGTCAAGCATGGCCTCAAGATCTTCACCATTGCCGAGCTTATCAACTATCGTCGCCACAAGGAATGCCTCGTTGAGCAGGTTTCTGCGGCTAAACTGCCCACTGAATATGGACAATTTGACATCTACGTATATATGTCCACCCTTTCCAAAGAACACCATGTGGCTTTGGTGATGGGGGATATCAGCAGCGCAGAGCCCGTTCTCACCAGAGTCCATTCGGAATGCCTCACCGGAGATGCCCTACACTCCCAGCGCTGTGATTGTGGAGCTCAGCTCCAGCGTGCCTTTGAGATGATATCCGAAGAGGGCAGAGGCGTGATCCTCTATATGAGACAAGAGGGGAGAGGCATTGGATTGATCAACAAAATCCGTGCCTATCACCTGCAGGACAATGGCAAAGACACCGTGCAGGCAAATCTGGACTTGGGCTTCCCCGCAGATTTGAGAGATTACGGCATTGGTGCCCAAATCCTAAAACACCTGGGCATCAAAAAGATACGCCTGCTTACCAATAACCCCAAAAAGATTGTGGGTCTGCAAGGTTACGGCCTTGAGATCACCGAACGCGTGCCCATCGAAATCGAAGCCGGGCGCGACAACCTGGATTATCTGAAGACCAAAAAGAACAAAATGGGTCACATCCTTCATGACATCTAAACCCCGCCTCATCCTCCTTTTCTGCCTGCTTGTCCTCATCAGCGGGCTGATGGCAGTGTCAATTCCCCAAGCCACGGGCTGGGTGAACGACTTTGCCGGCGTTCTGGATACCCAAACCAAAGAACTGATCAACGACTGGGCTACCGAGCTAAAGGAAAAGACCGATGTGGAGCTGGCAATTGCCATCTTTCCCACATTTGACGGCGAGGATGAGAAAAGCTTTGCCACCAAGCTGATAGAGCTGTGGAAGGTGGGCAATAAAGACGACGAAGGTGTTTTAATCGTGATGTCTGTGCAGGAACGGCGCCTGCGGATAGAGCCCGGATACGGTTCGGAGCCTTATATCACCGATGCCTTCAGTGGCAATGTATATCGCCAGATGGCAGGAATGCTCTCCAAGGGCGATGAGGATTGGAATGGCGCTTTCACCCAAGGGTCACTCTTGATATTGGAGAGGATTGCCAAAGAAAAGGACGTTGTTTTAACTGGTGTATCCGATTACAGCAAAGGGGGTTCCAGCCAGAGCAACAAGAAGGCAGGGCTGCTCTTGTCTTATATAATAATGTTCTTTATTTTCCTGATTATGATCACCCGCGGGAATATCCTCGTGTGGCTGCTATATCTCTTTACAAACAGTGGTTCTGGTGGTCCGGGCGGTTTTGGCGGCGGCTTTGGCGGAGGTAGCTCCGGTGGTTCTTCCGGCGGTTCAGGTGGATTCGGTGGCTTTGGCGGGTTTGGTGGCGGACGCTCCGGTGGGGGAGGAGCGGGAGGAGGCTTCTAATGGGTATCATCTTTATATACAATCATTTACTACCGATTCCGCAGCCTTCAGCCAGCGGGTTCTCATCAGATAACAAAACGGCTTTTTGTCCGCTTGATTTACTAAATCAACAAGACGGCAGAAAGCGGGAGGATTTTTAGATGTTTTTTCTCAAATCACTTACCTTTATTCCTTGGAATATAGCGATTGGCATCCTGCTCTTGTATCTACTGGATTGGTTTTTGTTCAATCTCAAATCCAGAAAATGCTTTGGCATCCATATCCCTCTCACACCCGGCTTTGTGGTGCGCAAGCGCGAATGGATCTTTGATAAAGTGCGCGATATCCTGCATGATTATCTGGAGCAGGCGGAAGATAAACTTAGAAAACACGGATACTTGGCAAAGTGGGAGAAGATCATCCGTGATTCCGTATTTGAAAAAACAACCTTTGTGGCAGAATGGAAGCTGATGCCGGGCAAATGGAAAGAGAAAATCCGTAACTTTATGGCGGATAGCGTGAAGGGGATTGTGAGCAGAATCCTGCGCCAGATGGTTCCCCGCTTTATAGAACAGTGGCGCATCGAACATCGGATAGATGATTTTGACGAGCAATTCAATGCCGAGTATTTGCGCAAGTTTTGGCGTAAATACGTCTTCAAATACATGCTCTGGGCTTTTTTGATTATCAATTTCCTGATTGGTATCAACAACCTCATTTGGTTCCTGATTATTGGCTAAATACAGAGGTTTAGAGATTAGAGACCAGAGGCCAGAGGCCAGGGGAGCTCGCTGCGCTCGCGATGAGAGGCGCCAAGGCGCCGGTTGAGTGTTCGCTTTGCTCACGGTTGAGATTCGCTTTGCTCAAGTTGAGCGTGCTTCGCACTGTTATGAAGTAGCTGACGCCGTTTTTTAGTTTACCACCAATTATATTATTTACAATGGTTTTATAAATTCAAAATAGACTGAGCATTAGCCCTAAAACATTGCGAGCGAAGCGAGCTCCCTAAAGAGTCTCGGTAGAGACGATATTTTAGGTCAACTCACGCTATATGAGTGCGTTACGAGTCTCGGAGAGACGGTATTTCAGGTGCCAGGTTACAGGTTTCAGGTTTCAGTAAAGCACCATCTCGGACAAGTCAAGCCCATTAACCACCCTTGTCTCTCCTTTGTCTCGACAAGGGTGAGACAAGGGTGGTACAAGGGAGGCTAATGGGCAAGCGCCAGCCGAGTTTCAGGTGCGTTGTGGCAAAATCATCATGGAAAAGGCGGATTAGTTGGGCTGGGAATCCATGATAAACTGTCTATTCTGCTCTATTTTAGGCTTATCAATTCGTATATTTTCACCGGTTTATCTTTGCCTTTCACCTTCACTTCGTCCAGATAACGGGTTTCCACCTGATCCTTCACCTTTTCCAGCGTAAATTCGCTGATAATGATATGGTTTTGGGTATCATATTGTGTATTGATGGTTTCCAGACGGGCTCCCAAGTTGATATTATCCCCAATGGCGGTATAATCAAAGATCTGTTCGCTGCCCAGATTGCCCACCACGGCAGAGCCAGTGTTGATGCCAATACCGATTTCCAGGCCTTCACGCCCTTCCTTGCACCATTTTGCTTGCAATTCGCTTAGTTTTTCTCGCATCATCAAGGCTGTTTTGCAGGCGTTTAGGGCAGAATTTTCCAGCTTGACAGGCGTTCCAAACAGCGCCATTATCGCATCTCCCATAAATTTATCCACGATACCCTCATTGGCGGTAATGGTGTTGACCATGGCGGTGAGATATTCTTTGAGGATTTGCACGGTTTCTTCCGGCTTATATTTTTCGGAATAGGTGGTAAAGCCCCTGATATCCGAAAACAGCACGGTCACCTCTTGCAAGGAGCCTCCATATTTCAGGCTTTTGGGATCGTTCAACAGTTTTGAGACCAGTTCCGGAGCCATATACTGTTGGAAAGCGTTGCGGATGAAGCGTTTTTCCTTTTGCGATTCAAGATAGTGTCTGATGAGCCCTGCCAGATAGATAAGGATAAAGAGGACAAGGAATTGGATGATGGGGGCGATGGTGCCGGCGCGGGCAAAGAGCTGGTAGGCGATGATAAAGTGTGCCACACCCAAGATCACCAGCAGGATGACACCCCAGAGGGGCTTCAGCTTTTTGAATACAAACCAAAGTGCAAAGACCAGGATGAGCTCCAGCAGTAGTACCAGCCAGGAATTGAGGTGTGAGAGGTATTTGTTTTGCAATACCATCTCCAGGAAGTTGGCATGGATTTCCACCCCTGGCATCTGTGCTTTACTGGAGAACGGTGTAGGGAAATAGTCGTGCAGATCGTTTGCATAAGCTCCCACCAACACGATTTTATCCTTGAGCACTCCGGCGGCAAGGATGTCTTCAAAATCGTTGGTTTCCACTCCCTGCTGACCCGGCAAAGCTATCGTGCCGTCATCCAGGATGCTGGAATATGAATGAGTGGGGAAGTAATGGGCAGGACCAAAGTAATTGATGAGCGCTTCATTCTGGTTGTATAACGGAATTTGTTTATCCCGCACAATCAGCTTGCCGCCATCCATCTTGATTTGCTTGCTCCACTGGTGGTCATAATTGCGTGAATTTGCCAGTGTGGTGATGCCAATCGTGTAAAAAGGCTCTTTGTCTAACTTGTGAAAGAGGGCATATTTTCTCATCACACCATCGATATCTGCACCCAGATTTACCAATCCCCAGCTGAGGTTGTGGTTGATGATGGGAGCTATGGGCGTGTAAAGCTGTTGATGGCTGGCTCCTCCTCTGCCCTCGGCAATCTTGCCGGCAAAGACCACGTTTTGATGTTCTGCTGCCACTTGTGCCAAAAGTCCGTCCTGTTCCAGCTGGGTGGTTTCCGTAAATTCGATATCAAACACTATCAATCGGGCGCCAGCGCGGTTGAGGTTTTCTATCAATTTGGCGTGATATTCCCTGGGGAAAGGCCAGGTAATATCCAGGGCGTTGAAGGTTTCATCATCCACGGCGATGATCACGATATCGTCGGAAAGGGGCTGCTTGCCACGGATGTTGAAGAGGCCGTCTTGGCTGCCACGTTCCAATTTGGCAAAAAAGCCGGATATAAAGATGAGTTTTACAAAGATGAGGATGATGAGGGGAATTGAAAAATGTCTGAGATACTTCATTGTTTGCTCCCAATAGTGGGAGGGACGCCGCTATGGACGTCCCTCGATATTAAGTGGATTTGTTCTAAAATCTCTGGCTCACCTGGAATCTCCAGGTAAAGCTGTCGTTTTTATAGTTTGTTTGATCTTGGATACGGTGATACTTTTGGCTGATGCAGGTGCCCACGGAGAGGTTGTGGAGGGGTACGGAATCTATGCCCACGGTGAGGTAATCGTATGATTGATCTTTCTGATCTCCGGTGAGGTTCACCCTTCTGTAGCTGAGATAGGGGACCATCCTGCTGTCGAATAGGGAGTATTCCGTCCTGCCAAAAAAGGTGAAGTTGCTATTTTTGTGTAGCTCGTTTATAGACACCCCCTCGCTGAAACCCAGATCCCTTTTGTTATTGGCAAGAGACAGTACAAACTGGGTGCGCAAGGGGATATATAGCATGCGGTTGCTCATACTAAAATTGACGCTGTAATCGAAGTTTTCAAAGATCAGGTCTTCATTGGCTGCCTCTCCTTCCTTGCGGTCGTTCATATTCATGCGGTAGCTGATGTCAAACTGGGATGGCAGGATGGGGATTTGCGGGGCATCATAGCCCATGCCAACAGATAGGTTCTTGGAATTCAGCTTGTAAGGCGTAAACTTGGAAGCGGGCTGCACTGCGGGGTTGTTTTTGTTCATGAAATCCGTATTGAAGAATGCAGCCTTCAGATAGGGATAATTGGCTATGCGCAGGAGACCTTGGGCAAACCAGGATATGTTGTGATTTGTTTCGGCAAAGTCTTTGGAGAGGTTATCCGTCTGATGGTTGTAGCCTCCGGTGAGAGTGAAGGTGCGCCCCAAGAAGAATTGATCTGTGATGGAGAGCACGGTGTTGTCTTTTTGCAGATAGTTTGTGCTGAGGGCATTGAAGGCAGAGCCTGTGTTGCTGTAGGAGATATTGAAGAGGTTGTTCCAAAAGTAGGTGCGGAAGTATGCCATCCAAGCCAGCCAATTGAGGTTTTCTCTGTTTGGATACAGGGGTTCCATATTGCGGTTTACCACAAAGATATCTGCCAGCTGGGTGAGATCAATCTTGGAGGTTAGATTGGTGAATCCGCCTATTTGTTCCAGCTCATCAGCGCTAAAGACGCCGCCTCTGGTATCTCTATTCAACAGGCTGCCTGCCAGCTCTGCTCCCAAAACCACCCTCTGGTCTGGGATATTGAGTTTCACATCCACGCTTAGCACCAGGTTGTCTTGAGGCTTCACGATATAGCTATGCAAAGGCTCGGTATCATCTGCATCGTCACCGTCATCTTTGCCAGCATTGGGATTATTCAGGATGATGGCATTTTCATCCAAAGAAGAGATGATATCACGGTTGCGAGTGCCATTGATGCCGATGGAAAAGCCGTCCTCCGGCCCCATTCTCAGTCTGAAGCCGATGGCTTCCTGCTTGAAGGTGGCGCTTAAGGGTGTGTCGTCTTCATCTTTGAGCAGGGTGGCTCTCTGCATTTCACCTGCGGAAAGCTCCAGGGAAACGCCATGGCTATAGAGGCGTCCGGATAGGCCAAAAAGGTTGCGGTTGTTCATGGTGAGCGGGCTAATGGTGGGGCTGTAGTCTCCGGCAATTATCTCAAAGGAGGGGAGCCTGAGCCCCATGGTGTAGCGGTTGATGCGCTGGTATTTGGACGATTCGTGGGAATTCATGTAGATATTGGAGAATGCAGTGATCCTGCCCATGCTGGCAGTCACGTCTCCCCAGCCCACAAATTCATTTTTGCTGTCATAACCTGAACTAACTGAGCTGCTTTGGGGGTCTTTGATATTGTAATCGTAGATATTGGAGGCAAAGTTGACGCTTCCGTAATAGGTGATGGGGAGCCTTATTTTGCCCGTGGAGGTGGTGGTCCAGGTGGGGGATTGCACGTTCTCTCCATCAATTTTGGCAGTTATCATGCCGCGCACTTCACCAGCTTGTGCACTTCCGCGGTAAATAATGGTATTATCGGTGATGGTGGCTTTTTTGGTAACGTCCTTGCCGCCCACCCACACGCGGATGCTGTTTTCATCCACATGGTCTGCAATGGTAAGATAGGAAACGGCAAAGATAAAGCCGTCACTTTGGTCTATGTCTCCATCCTGGCTCAACAGCACAAAGCCATTCTCCAGGCGGCTTTTTAGCGCACCTGCCACCAGCATGTATGCGCCGTTTACGTCCATATCCCAAGGCATCTTCTCCACGCTGTCATCCAGAAGGGTAAATTCGTAGTAATACTCAATGTCTTTATCCCCGATATCAGAGTGTTTGATGGTGCCTTCCCAGATGTCTGAGCCGGGGGAACGGGGGCTCATGGCTATCTTTCGATAGTTAAGCTCCGAGGCGTCTTTGATGATGGGGCGGTATCTGATATACACGCTTTTTATCAGTTCATTGCCTTGGTTCACTTCGATGCGCATGTTCACGTTGCTGCCAAAGGTATAGGCATCAGGGGATTGGTTTTGAGCTATCACCTGTGCTGTCATTTGAGCATAAGATATTGCCGTGAGGCTGATTAGGATAAGGGCTAACAAGATTCGTTTCATAATTCTCTTCTCCGTGGCACAGGTTTAATACTCTATCTCGATGTATTTGATGTTATCTTCTTCATCGGTCATCTGGATGCGGATACGGCTGGGCTGGCTGCCTTTTATTGCCGCCTGTTCTTCTGCATCCAACATGGCGATATCTTCCTCGGTGGTTTCACGCACCAGCATGTTCAAAAAGCTGTCAATATAGGCGGTTTGTCCAGCGTCCACGTCTGTCTTCTCTCCAGTTTTGGGAATCTCGATGCTCACAGAACCGGACACGATGATATATGTGGTGCCTTCATTGGGTGTGAAAGAGGTATAAAGCTCCGTACCTTTCACAGAAGCCACAGTGGTAGGCGTGCTCACCGTCATGCTGCCTTTCTTGCCAGGGGTCACTGTGGTAAAAATGCTGCCATTGTTTACCTTGGTAGTTTTGTTCATCGCTTTGTCTTGGGTGGTGGCGGTCACTACCACGTGGGAGTTTGAAAACACCTTGATATTGGAGAAGCCATCCAGATACTTGTAAGCAGCGAAGGATTCCTTTCCGGTGCGGATTTCATCCTTATTACGCACGATATCACCTATCTTGAAGGATATCTTTTTGGCATTGCGGGAGAGGGATACATTGCCCTTGGAGCCTGTAATCAAGCCCACTTCCCGGGCATTGAGCATTCCCAGAGCCAACACGCTGAGAACCAGGAGTATGATTGTCTTTTTCATGGCTTCCTCCCTCACTCTGTAATCCGGATTGTCATTTCTTCTTGGGGAATAGCCTCCAAGATCTGTATCACTTCATTGCCAGTGAAATTGTATCCATTGGAATTGATGATCCCCGTGGGTCTATAACCAGAGGTGATGATGCTATTGATGAGGGGGTGGTCCAGAAGGTGCAGGAATGCCTGTATTTCATCTATATTATGGGCGATATTGGAATCGGATACATACTTGAAGACAAACCAGTTGCTCTGGGCGGTGCTGCCTTTGGGAAAGTCTCCATAGCGCTGGGAGGGAGGCCTCTCTTCACCTTTTACATGGGGATTGCTCTCATCGTATTTATCCATGGTGATTTGCCAGGCGTAATAGTGTTCTTCATTAAACGGCAGGAAGTCTGCAAAATTGATGCCTTCTGCCAGCCGCTTTGCCTCTTCTTTGTTGGGAGTTTCGTAAAAGAGCTTGCCCGTATGGCTCACGTTGCCGGTTGTGGGCGGCTGGATGGGGGAGAATTCCCTGATTTGCAACCACACAAGGTTGAAGCCGGAGCGGATGGCATTCCAAGTGAAATTGATGGGTTTGATGGATTCCATCGGAGGAACTCCGCCAATACTGGTTCCCGGAGTTATGAGATGGATTACGTCTGCATTACGCACGTTGATGATAAAGTCAACGGGATTGCCATAGCTGGGGCTCTCCAGGTTACTGCTCAAAGAGACCCTGATTTTTAGCATCCCATCTGGAAAGTATCCTGATTGCAAGGCGCTTTTGAGGGATTCATGGTTCAGAATCTGTTTCAAGCTAAACTCTCCACCGCTCACTTTGGTAAAGCGACCGCCGGCATTCTCGCTCACCAGTTCACTGTTTTGAAAAGTAACCGGAATAGCTCCGATACTCTCTACGGTGATGAATTCCGCCTGGGTGATGGTTACATCATTCCAGCGCACTTCCACTTTCAGCCTGACGCGTGCCTCTCCAGCATCAACATGGGTGATGCTCAGGGTGGTAAGCATGGGTTGCAAATCCGGCCTGGTGGGGTCAAAGCTGGTAAAATTGAAGGAGTTTACCCACACCTGAGGCGGCATGAAGGTGGCTGTAAAGCTCGTGTTTCTGGCAACCAGCGGCGTCAGAATCAGGAGCAGGGCGATAAAAACTATAAGTTGGTGCTTCATAAGACCTCCATTGATCATATGCTTAGCTGTATTATTTGTTCTAAAAGCTCGGCAAAGCCTATCCCATCTGCCTTGGCAGCCATGGGCGTGAGGCTGAGCGAGGTCATACCGGGCAGTGTGTTTGTTTCCAAAAACCATGCTTGTGATCCATCATATCTAAAGTCCATCCGGGCATAGCCCTTCAAACCAAAGGCACGCCAGATGCGGGTGGCATAAAGCTGGATGAGCTGTGCCACTGCTGGGTCCAACACTGCCGGAGCGATATATTCCGTATTGCCTGAGGTGTATTTATTTTGATAGTCATACCATCCCTCACGGGGTTTGATCTCCACTATGGGCAAGGCTTTGCCGCCCAAAACGGTGGCTGTCAGCTCCCGTCCGGGGATGAATTCCTCTATCAACACTCCATTTGACTCTTTAAAAGCGAGGTTCACGGCGTCTTTCAGCTCCTCTATCGTTTTCACCAGCGAGATTCCCACGGAAGAGCCGCCGTCGTTTGGCTTCACCACCACGGGCAGGCTCAGGTTTCCCAAAAAGCCTATCAGGTCTTCGCAGGTATTATAATCGCAGATCAGATTCTCTCTTAACATTATACTCGCGGGGGTGGGAATCCCTTCTGCCGTTACCAATAGCTTGGAAAGATATTTATCCATGCTGAGGCTGCAAGCGGCGAATCCACTGCCTGTAAAGGGGATGCCCGCCAGTTCCAGGGCTGCCTGAATCTTGCCATTCTCGCCTTCGCCTCCGTGGAGACCAATGAATACCAATTGCGCATCTATCTGCCTCAGATAAGCCAATAAATCCTCTATGGAACGGTAATCCGCCGGATCTGCCTCATATACCTGATAGCCCATTGTGATCAGTTCCTTCGCCACTGCTGCACCGCTCTGCAAAGAGATTTCCCGCTCCGAAGAGGAGCCGCCTTTAAGCACGCAAATTCGTTTCATGTTTCCTCATTTATTGATTAATCTATACAATTACTAAATACGCCACTTTGGCTATTACGTCAACCAAAAAACTAAGCCCATTTAGTTTGTGATGCGATAAAACACCTTTAGCTGCAGACCCAGAGCCGCTTTGAAGCGTGCCACATCAGGGGTGTTGCCGCCACAGAGGTCCAGCATGCGATGCTGGGTTTTGAGGTCGTTTATCAGCTGCTGGGTGTGCCAGGCGCTCACGCCATACCTCATCTCCGCTCTATCGCTGGCTCGCAGGATGGTAAATGCCTCCTCGCCTCCATCGGTCAGGAGCAGGTTCGAGCTTTTGATGACGCCCTCACGGCTCACGTTGTATTGCCTCAAGAGCCCTGCCGCATGCAGGTTTTCTATATATCCTCTCATCCGCTGGGGATGCAGCACGATTGCACGATTCTTGCGCTGTTCCAAAGCCTCATTCAGTGTCAGGAATGCCTCCACATCCAGCCCCTTGTGCCACTGGTATCCCCGGGCTTCCGCCCGCCTCAGCTTTTCCCGCTCATCACGAATGGGGCTCAGCTCCTGGTCCAGCTGGTGTGTAAAGGTATAAAAGGGCAATGCCTTGAATCCATTCCACGTAAAGCCGCGCACATCCACCTGCCCGGGAGTTAGATTGAAGGCGATATTGCGGTAATGCGCTTTCAGATAAAGCGCCATGGCAGAGGTAATCTGCAATTCATCCAAGAGCCGGCGCGGGGCAGGCGTTTCCTCCTGATGCCAGATTTGCAGCTCCTGATAGTAGGAGGAGGGGTTTATCACCAGGCTCACGCTGCCAATTCTGCGCTTTTCATAGATGGGTAGGGCAGCTGCCAAAAACTCACCCTTATAAGCCAAGAGCAGCTTGGGCTCCAGATCATACACCTTGGCGGCTTCTGTCATAAAGAGGGGATTGGTCCACAAGGCGGGCTGAAATTTCTCTGCCGTCTCCACAGTTGTCAGATGGATGTCATAGGCTGATTTGGTCATATGTCTTTGCTTCAAACGTATTTTTGCACCACATTCAGGAGTTCTGGAAATTGAAACGGTTTGATGATATAATCAGATGCGCCCTCCTGCATTGCCTGATGGGTGGTTTCCACCGTGGGAAACCCTGTCATAATCAAACAAAACAGGTTCTCATCCAGTTTCAAAAGTTCCCTCATCAATTCCACCCCACTCATTTCAGGCATCATCAAATCCAAGATTGCCAGCTTATACTTTCCTGGGACGAACCTCTCCAATGCCAGGGGTGCGCTTTCCACCATGTCAACGGCATAACCGCTGGCTTCAAGGTATTCTCCCACCACCTCTAATAGCAGGCGGTCGTCATCCACCAAAAGAATGTGTGCTTCCATGCCTGATAATTGTTCTCCCAAAGTATTGATCTTCTCAAGATAAGATATTTCATCATGCCATTTGTGTCAACAAAAAAGAAAGATTTGCCTGCCAAACAAGGTATTTTGTAGCAATTTATGATGGTGGGAGAGGTGAAGATAAAGATTCCTAATGGTTTGCCAGGATGATGGTTATTGGGGTCGTCTCTTTTTTGCCACAAAAAACTACTTTACAAAATGAGCCCAATATCAATCTTGGCTTTCAATGCTCAATGCATCTTTGGAAGATGTTTTGAAAAACATATCACTCTCAATAAAACAGGCAGGATTGAATGAAGAAAATAAAGCTTGGACTCATCGGCTGTGGCCGAATCTCCAAAAACCATTTTGATGCAGTGTCACAATTCCCGGATGCAGAATTTGTGGCAGTTGCCGATATTATCCCCGAAAAAGCCCAAACAATGGCAGATCAATACAATATCCCCGGCGTTTATCAGGATTATCAGGAAATGCTCAGAAAAGAGGAGCTGGACGCCGTCAGCATCTGCACCCCCAGCGGTTCACATCCCCAAATCGGGATCGACGTAGCCAAAGCCAAAGCCGCAGTAATCACAGAAAAACCGATGGCAATCACCATTGAACAAGCCGACAGGCTGATCAGAACCTGTGATGACAACCATGTGCCCCTCTTTGTGGTAAAGCAAAACCGCCTCAATGCCACCCTGCAACTATTGAAAAGAGCCGTGGAGAAGAACCGCTTTGGCAGAATCTACCTTGCCCAATCCAACGTCTTCTGGCAACGCCCCCAAGCCTATTATGATGCGGAAAAATGGCGCGGCACCTGGGAATTTGACGGTGGTGCCTTCATGAACCAAGCCAGCCACTATGTGGATGCCATTTATTGGCTGTTGGGAAACGTGGAAAGCGTGATGGCATACACCTCCACGATGGCGCGCAGCATCGAAGCGGAAGACACCGGCTGTGCCATCCTGCATTTCCGCAGCGGCATCCTCGCCACCCTCAACGTCACCATGCTCACCTATCCCAAAAACTTTGAAGGCTCCATCACCATTATCGGTGAAAAGGGAACCGTAAAAGTGGGCGGAGTGGCTGTGAACAAGATTGAAAAATGGGAATTTGAGGATTACGATGATGACGATCGCATTGCCCTGGATGCAAACTATCAGCCGCCAAACGTGTACGGTTTTGGACATAACCCCTATTATCGCAACGTGATAGATGTGCTTTTGGGGCGTGACGTTCCCTCTACAGACGGGCGCGATGGACGCAAATCTGTGGAAATCATCCAAGCTATTTATCAATCTGCCAAAACAGGCAAAAAGATTTCCCTGCCTCTTTAGATTCCAAAACTAATATCTCAAACATTAAGCCACAGAGATTTTATTGTCAGACAAGCACATAAGCTGGCTTGCCCCCAGCCTTAAAGTGCTTTGTCTTCACGTCAAAAACACCTTTCTTGCCCATTAGCCTCCCTTGTACCACCCTTGTCTCACCCTTGTCGAGACAAAGGAGAGACAAGGGTGGTTAACAGGGAAGCAGTGTCAAAATGATGAATAACCGCGGTGAAAGGGCAATGGCAAAAAAAGATATTGACCGCAATCCCCTCTTTGATATAAAGGCAATCTAAGGTTTTATTAACACAGACGAGGAGATATTGATGCAGAGAATCTTCATCATCATCCTGGCTTTGGCACTGCTCTTTGGCGGATGCGGCAAAGCCAGCCAATCCGGCAAGGTAAGGATAAGCTTTTGGCATGGATTGAGCGGCCCTCTGGGGGATACGCTCAATGAGATGATTCGCGAGTTTAACCGCACTCACAAGGATATCGAGGTGGTAGCCAATTCCATTAGCAGCTACACGGCACTATCCCAAAAGCTGATGGCATCCATACAGGCAAAAAAGCAGCCGGATATCGCTCAGGTATTTGAATCCTGGACTGCCAAATATGTGGCAGCAGATGTATTGGTAAATATCTCCCGCCTCATCCAGGAGGATCCAAACTTTGGGCAGGCAGATCTGGATGATATGTATCCGGTATTCCTCAATTCCATCACCTATCAGGATAGCATCTGGTCTTTCCCCTTCAACAAGAGCGTGCGCGCCTATTTTTATAATAAAGACGAGTTTTACAGGGCGGGCTTGGACCCCAATTATTTCCCCAAAACCTGGGAGGAATTCCGCCAGTATTGCCGTATCTTCACCAAGGCGGGCAAGCCTCGTGATACATTTGGCACCAATTTTGCCCCCAACGAATGGCAATTCATCAACCTCCTGCACCAAGCCGGCGGCGAGATCATAGATGCCAATGACAATCCCACGCTCAACAGCCCTGCCGGGGTGGAGGCACTCACCTTTGTTACAGACCTTTTGAACAAAGAAAAGACCGTGTATTCCGTGAAAGAATATGATGGACAAAACGACTTTTTGGCGCAGATCGTGGCGATGTATGAGGGCTCCAGCGTATCCATCGTGCATATGCGCCAACAGCCCATCAATTTCAATATCGGCTATGCACCCCTGCCCACATACCGCACCGCGGAAAGCGCCATCAGCGGTGCCAATATCGTGATTTTTAGAAGCGGGGATGAACGCCGTGAAAAGGCTGCCTGGGAATTTATCAAGTGGTTCACGGATACCCCTCAAACCGCGAGGTGGAGCGTGGATACATTCTATATGCCGCTGCGCAAAAGCGCCATGCAGACCGATACTGTGCAAGAATTTCTGGCAGAATTTCCTCAGTTTCAAGGTATCTTTGACCAATTGGAAGATGCCGTGTTTGAACCGCAAAACCCTGCTTGGTTCAATGCCCGGATGGAGCTGAAAGGATATTTGGAAAAGGCATTTACCCAGGTTTTGACGCCCAAGGAAGCCTTGGATGGTGCGGCACAGACCCTTGCCAAACTGGTGGCGGAAGAGAAGAAGAAACTAAAATAACAACATGTGGCACAATATAATACCTATGGCTAACTAATGGAACGCTTCAATAAAACACTCAAAAAGCTTAGGTTTCAGCTAAATGCTGCCATCATCGGGCGGGCTGTGATCTCTGCCTTGATCGTGTTTCTCTTGGCACTGCATGTGTATTTCATTGCCTGGCTGGGCTTTGGGGCTCATAACAGGGTGTTGCCATACGTGAATATTTCCCTGCGGACGGGCACCGTTCTGATAGCCTTTTATCTGATATTGAGCGCCAATAATGCACTCTTGAGCAGATTGCAGGTGGCGCGCTGGATGGACCTCAAGATAGATCATCAAGATGACTTGTATCAAAACCTGATCGAGCTGAAAGAGCAGGGTGAGGATGAGGCTATTGTGGATGTGTTGGCTATCCAGGCACAAAAAAGGGTGCAGGAGGGCAACTACAAGCCTCCACGCTGGTTCAAAGCAGCCCAGGTCTTTACCATCCTCTTCTTTTTGGCTGGTTTGGGGGTAATGTGGGGGCTATCCTCCCAGAATTTTGTCTTGGCATTACGCCAGTTTTATAGCAACACTCCCCAGAGTATAGATTATAAAAAAACCATAGATGTCAGCCCCGGCAGCGTTACCATTGGTAAGGGCGAAGAGCTGGTGATCAGCGTCTTGGATGCGGATCCCCGCCTCACCCACCGTCTCTTTTTCCGCTATGGCACGGCGTGGAGGGAGCTGGGAATGGGAGACAACCGCTATCGCTTTGCCTCGCTGGAAGATGACATCGAATATTATGTGGCAAACGAGGTGGCAAAATCCGATACTTTCCGCGTGAAATGTCTGGATGAACCCTATGTGCGCCGTTGGGAAGTGCGCTATCAATATCCGCCCCATACAGGGCTGCCGGCACGCACGGATACGCTTTCCTTGGGCAATATCGAGGCTTATCGCCATACAGTGGTGAATCTGAATATCCACACCAATATCCCTGTGAAGACCGCCCAGATGCGCTTTGCCGATGGTAAGACGCTGGATTTGCAAGGGGATGGCAACAGCTTTAGTCTGCAAATAAGGGTGGATCAGCCCACCACTTGGCATCTGGAATTGAACGATGCATTGGGACGCCGTAACCGTCCGGAAGAAAAGAGTATACAAGTTTTGGCAGATCTGCCGCCGGAGGTGAAAATCCTCTTTCCCGGAGAGGATACCACGCTGGATCAACGGATGAAGCTGCCCCTCATCATCAGTGCCAATGACGATTTTGGGCTCAAAGACCTCAGCCTGCGCTATCATATCAACGATTCTCCCGTGCAGGAAGTGAAGATCAAAAGCATCATCCCCAGCAAGGTGCACAATCAGGATTATCTCTTTGACCTCAAACCCTTTGACCTCTTTCCCGGTGACCGCGTAACCTATTGGGCGCAGGTGTGGGACAATTCTCCCGACCGTCAAAAAGCGGAAAGTGCGCGCTATGTGGCACGCTTCCCCTCCATTGCCGAAATCTATGAGGAGATACAGAGGCAGGAAAGCCTGAAGACCTCAGAATTGCAGCAATCCCTGGAGCAAACCCGCGATCTGCAAAAGGAATTTGAGCAAAAAAGGCGCGAGCTGCTGAAGGAGCCAGACCCCAGCTGGCAGGATAAGAAACAGCTGGAAGACATCCTCCAACAGCAGGAGGAGCTGGCAGAAAACGTGGATAACATCGCCCAGGATTTTCAGGATCTCATTGATAGACTGCACAATAACGAGGCGCTTTCCGCGGAAACCCTGCAAAAGATGCAGAAGATACAGGAGCTGATGGAGGAGATCTCAAACGACGAGCTGCGCGCTGCCATGGATAAATTCCAGGATGCCCTGGAAAACATGAATCCGCAAGACCTGCTGAAGGCGATGGAGGAATTCAAGTTTTCCATGGAGGATTTTGCCCAGCGCATAGATCAGACCTTGCAGCTTTTGGAGAGCATCAAAAAAGAGCAGGCAGTGGAAAAAGCCCTGCAAATCTCTCAGGAAATAGAGAAATCCCAAGCCGCTCTCAAGGATAAAACCGCTGATTCCAAACAAAACCCCCAGAGCCTGGCAGCGGATCAGGATAATATCCGCGAGCGTTATGACGAGCTGAAAAAAGAGCTGGAAAACCTATCCAAAATGCTGGATCCCCAACGCGATAAGGAAGTGATGCAGCAGCTGCAAGACCTGATGCAGGATATGAAACAGAGCAGACCCGAGGATGATATGAGCTCCAGCGCCCAATCCATGCGTCAAAACCGGCCGCAAAGCTCTATGCAGAGTCAGAGTGCGGCATTAGAGAAAATGCGCCGTTTTACCATGAAATTGGGCGAAATGAAAGAGTCCATGGGCGGGGGCAGTCAGCGGGAGATCAGCCAGGCAATGCAGACCGCCATCCGCGAGCTGCTCATCTTTTCCAAAAACCATGAATCCCTGCATGGCAGGCTGGGTGATGATCCCTTTCCCATCATGCAAGAGCTGATCGCCCAATACGATGGCTTGCAGATATTGGTAAACAAGCTCTTTGCCACGCCGCAGATGACGCTCTTTGTACCTCCCAAGTTTTATATGGATTTGTCGGATACAAACCGTGCCTATCGGGATATCTTTATCAATGTGAGCGAGATGCAGTATTATCGCCTGCCAGAGCATATGAAGACCATTCAAAAGGGCTTGAACCTGATGGTGTATGACCTGATGCAGGCGCTGAACGACTCTTCCTCCGGGGGAGGCGGCGGAGGCATGGAATCCCTGATGCAGATGCTGCAACAGATGGGGCAGGAACAGATGGCGATGCAGATGCTTACGCAACAGCTGATGATGCAATTGCAGCAGCAAGGGGGCAGAATGGATGCCGCCATGCAACAGCAAATTCAAAAGCTGGCAGCCGATCAACAGAGATTGGCGGATAACCTGAAGCGGGCACTGCAAAACGACCCGGAAGCCCAAAAGCAGGGGAATGCCATCAAACAGATAATCGAGGAAGCGGAGGCGGTGGCAAGGCAATTGCGCAGCAATCAGCTGAATCAAGACCTCCTGCGCCGTCAGGAAAATATCATCTCCAGACTGTTGGATGCCCAGCGCTCCATCAATAAACGGGATACCACCCAAAAGCGCAAAGGCGAAACAGCCCAACAGCAATTCCCTCAACAAAGAGGGGAGATAGACCTCCAGGAATTGCGCCGGGCAGCCCTTTTGGATGATAGCTACAAGAGCTTGCCACCCGCCTATCAGCAGCTCATCATCAAGTATTTAAGATATCTTAGTGATACTGGATTATAATGATGAAGCTCAAGCATAGCCTTATCCTCCTAATTCTTATCATGTGTGCCATAATGCTTTGGGGTCAATACGATGAGAAGGCAATCCTCACTCAGCAGGCAACCAACCTCTATAATTCCAGACAGTATGCCCAAGCGGAACAGCTCTACCGTCAGATCCTGCAAAAATGGGAATCAGACCAGCATTCCATCCTGCAGCTGCTCAATATCTCCTATGCAACGGGGGATGTGGACAAGGCGGAGGCAGTTTTGAACGAATATGGCAGGCATTTGGCGCCCATCACTATTCTGGATCATGAAATCCAGATATTGGTGCACCGTGGCAAGGCGGAAGAGGCTTGGTCAAAGGCAATGCAGAGCCTGCGGCTAAATCCCAATGATCAAAACCGATATCGCACCCTTGCCTCCCATTTTCAGCGGAGGGGCTTTTTTGACCAGGTTTTAGAGCTCTACCAGATGGGGCGCAGCAGCTTTGGCAATCCGGATCTCTTTACCCTTGAATATGCCAATGCAGCGCTGGCTTTTCAGCGTTATGATTTGGCGATGGCAGAGTATCTGCGCTGGCTGGAGAAAAACCCCGGCAACCTGTATTTTGTGAATAACCAATGCAAGCAAATCCTGGATGCGGATAGCACCCGCATCGAGCAGATCAGGGAAGCTGCCAAAACGGGCGTGCCTGTGATGAGAGAGCTTTTGGCAAGCACTCTGGTGAGCCGCAAAATGCACCAGGAAGCCCTGGAAATCTACAAGGAAATGGGGCGCGATAAGATGCTCAATTTTGCCAACGAGCAGATGCGCAATTTCAACGATGAAATAGCGGTTTTGGCTTATGAGTGGTTGGCGGAAACGGAAGCGGATATCTTTCGCAGGATGCAGTATACCTACAATCAGGCACAGATTGGCGTCCGTAACCAACACTACGCTTTGGCGGATAGCCTGGTGAATGTGGTGATAGCGGATTCCCTCTTCAATCTGCCTGGCAATCGTTGGCGCAGCGGTGTGGGGTATCAGGTGCGGCAGCTGAAAGCCAAGCTGAGCCTCATCACCAGCCGCGATCCCCTTTTGGCATTATCCTGGGTGCAACAGACCAAGGAATTTGCCCGCAACCAACTGGAAAACCAGCAGTGTGATTTGGAGGCAGCCCGCCTGCAAATCCTGGCACGTGATTACCCAGCGGCAGCCAGCCTTTTGGGTACGGTGACGGAGAATAGCTTGCGCGAGGAAAAGGAGTATTTTGCCTTTTTGGCAGCTCTGCTTGCGGACAATATGGAAGTGGCAGACAGCCTGATGAACGACTATGTAATCAACTGGCCGGGTGGCAGTTATACAAATGATGCCATCTATCTGATGATGCACACCTTGGGGATGCAGGGTGAAGGCAGGGCAGATTTTATGGAGGCGTTCCGCTTGCAACAGCTTTATGACCCTGCCGCTATCTCCATCCTGCAGGAACTCTTTGAGGCAAACGGGGATGAAGAGCTGCTGATTTTGGCGGTGGAATGGGCACTGGGCATGGGTGATAAAGAATTGGCACAAGAGCTCTTGCAGTATGAATGGGAAGATGATGTGGCGAAAGACTATGCCGCGCTGCTTACTCTGTTTTTACAAGACAAGGATGAGGCTCGCCAGCGTGAGGCAAGGGAGTTTTTGAGGCACAACCCCAATAGCGTTTTCTCCCCCAGTTTCCGTTCCTTTTTGGCACAGGAGCTGAGGGGACGCCCCAACTGATAAGACCTCCATCACGCAAAGCTGTCAAAATCCCTCTTATAAACCCTCTTACCACTGGGTTTGTGCCATAACACCAATTCTTTTTGTTTGCGCACTTCCCCGGGCTTGGGCACGTGTATGGGCTTGCCTGTGTTAAAATCCAATCCCGTATAGTACATACAGGTGCTGATGGTCATGGGTGTGGGGGTGAATTCCTGCACCTGATCCACCTTGATGCGGTGCTTGATCAGCCATTTACGCATGGCGCGGGCTGATTCCATGTTTGATCCCGGATGCCCCACGATGAGATAGGGGATGATCTGGCGCTTGATACCCGCCTGTTGGCAGAGGCTATAGAACTGGCGGGAAAACTCTTCATAGCAGCCTATTTGCGGCTTTCCCATCAGCTTCAATACCGCAGCCTCACTGTGCTCTGGGGCTAGTTTGAGCCTGCCACCCGCATAGCGCAATGCCAATGCACGGATATATTCCTGGCTCTCAAGAGCCATATCGTGACGCACTCCTGATGCCACAAAGAGGTGGTTTACCCCTTCCAGCCTGCCTGCTTCTTCCAAGAGCTGCAATTGCTCTTTGTGATTGTATCTCAAATTGGGGCAAATGGTTGGAAACAAACAGCTTTGCCGCCTGCAGCTATCCGGCCAGCCCAAGGCACAATAGCTGCCATACATATTGGCTGTGGGACCGCCTATATCTGTGATGGTGATGCCTTTGGCGCCGCTATTCTTAACCAACACCTTAGCTTCAGCCTTGATAGAGGCTTTGGAGCGTGAAGATATACGTCTTCCCTGATGGGCGGCAATGGCACAGAAATTACATCCGCCATAGCAGCCTCTGTGGGAGGTGAGGGAGTGTTTTATCTGTTCCCAGGCGGGGATGGTGGAGTTTTGATAATCGGGATGCGGCTGCCTGGTAAAAGGCAGGGCGTAGAGGGCATCCAGCTCTGGGGAGGAGAGAGCGGGGGCAGGTGGATTGTGTTTGATCATCCTGCCGCCATTTACCTGATACAGGGTTTTGATATCGTGCTGGCTCCAAAACTGGCGTGACATCTGGTGAAAGGTCTCTTTATCTACACAGCTTTTATCATCCGGCAAGAGGGTGGTGGCATCCACATCCGCGTCTCTGGCGGCAAAAACTGCAGTACCCGGGATATCTTTTAGTGAGCCAATATCCATCCCATCACGCAAGGCATTGGCTATATCCACAAGAGCCCTTTCCGCCATCCCATAAACCAAGATGTCTGCCTTGCTATCTGCCAGGATGGATGAGCGCACCTTGTCCTGCCAATAGTCATAGTGTGCCAGCCGGCGCATTGATGCCTCGATGCCGCCAATCACCACCGGCACATCCTTGAACAGCCGTTTGAGGTGATTGGTATAGATAATCACAGCCCGGTTGGGGCGCAAACCTGCCTGCCCATCAGGGCTGTAAGCATCGTCATGGCGCAATTTACGCTGGGCAGTATAGTGATTGACCATGGAATCCATATTGCCGGAGCTGACGCCAAAAAAGAGTTTGGGACGCCCCAGCTTGAGGAGTGCCTCATCGCGGGATAAATCCGGCTGGGCAATGATCCCCACCCGAAAGCCTGCCGCCTCCAACACACGTCCAATCAAAGCCGTGCCAAAGGAGGGGTGATCCACGTAGGCATCGCCGCTGATCAGGATAATATCCAAGGCATCCCAGCCGCAAGCGGCGAGGTCTTGGGGGCTTGTAGGCAGAAAAGTATTCATAAAAAAAGAGCCCGATTTTGGATAAAACCGGACCCAATCTTGTTTAGAGAGGCGAATTAGCCATTGAGGCGAATGATATTGATCGCCTGTATGCCTTTGTCTGTATTCATCAGATCAAAGGTGACCATTTCATCCTGCTCCAATACTTTAAGCTCCATCGGTGAGTTTGTCACGATGGATTTCCAGTGGGCAAAGTATTCTTTATTATCTTCGGTGATAATAAAACCGTATCCTTTGTTCTTGTTAAACCATTTAACTCTTCCTTTCATCATATACCTCATTTTATTTATTCGAAAACCCATTTATAATATAGCCCATTTTGCGTCAAGGCAAAACTGAAAATACATCAAGCAGTTAGCTGTTTTACGTGTTTTCATCCCAATCCAGGTTTTCAATGCTTACTGAGTGTATGCCAATGTGATGTGCGCCAGGTCCTTACCAGAGACTAATTATGTCGATGTCAAAAAGATGAGATGCCGGGCAAAGCGTTGTGGGGGCAAAAAAAGGCTTGACTTGCCATCAAGGTTTGAATCTTTGTGTATATTCACATCGAAAACGATGCAACACATAGGATAAGGACAGGTAATAATGAGCGCAAGCACCTTAATTATGAATCAGATAGAAGGTGTTTCTGCCCTTATGACGAGGGCAGATTATCACAAGAGGCAAGGGGAAATTGATGTGTGTTAGACGGCAGAAACTGCTCCTAATATCCGATCTGTATCCCACACCTGAGAATTCCGTCTCGGGGATCTTCGTAAAGCATCAGGTGCAGGCTCTACGCTCATTTTATGATATTACTGTGTTGGCAACCCACTTCCCTGGAAACCCGTGTATCCGCATGGAGCAAACCCCGGAATACAGGGTTATATACGTGAATTTCCCGCAAAGCCGGCTCCTGTTTCCGCTCACAGCCTTACATTATCGCAAATGGGTGTTGCCACAACTGAAGAAGCTGCTAAAGGAGTGGCAGCCGGATTTGATTCAAGTGCACGATTGCCGGCACATTCCGGAGCTCTTGTGCCTGAGCAGCGTGTTGCGTGATGTGCCTATCCGCAAGATCCTAACCTTGCACAATATCAAGACCTTACCAGAATTGGGCGAGCATTTATACCTGCGCCAGCTCTATAAATATACCTTGAAGAGAGCGTTTTCCATCTGGGATAAGGTGCTCTTTGTAAATAAGGCTCAAAAGCTTCGTATGGAAGAGATTATCCCGGCTGATAAAAGCGTTTTCATAGGCAATGCCATCCATCCCGCCACGGCTTGTGAGGATCCATTTATTCGCCAGACGGCAGAGAGCTTGCAACCAGACGAGTTTAACATCCTGACAGTGGGTAATTTAACAGCCACCAAGGGCTTTGATATCCTGATCAATGCCGTTGCCCAGATGAGGGAGCAAGGCAAAGCCGTGACCTTGTGGATAGTGGGGGATGGGGCTCAGCGGGAAAATCTTTCCAAACTGATATTAGACTTGGATTTACAGCGGCAGGTGCACATGGTATTGGCAAAATCCAACGAGATTGTGCGGCAGCTGTATCCGCTGTTTGATCTCTTTGCTTTGCCCAGCTATAGCGAGAGCTTTGGCATCGTCTATGTGGAGGCGATGGAGGCAGGAATCCCGGTGATAGGGGTGAGGGGGCAAGGCATTGATGGCGTGGTGATTGACGGTGAGAATGGACTGTTGTGCCAGCCCAAGGATCAGGCATCTCTGCATGAAAAGATAAGCTGGGTGATGGAGCACCCGGAGGCAGCCAAAGAGATGGCAAAGAAAGGGCAAACCACAGTAAAAGAACAATATATGATGGATGACCTCATCCAAAGGTTGAGAGATATCTATGAAGAATAAGAAGCGCATACTGATGATCGTGAATGAATTCCCCCCCACAGGTGAAAGTGGAGTGCAAAGACCGCTCAAGTTTTTGAAATATCTGGCGGCTGAGGGTTGGGAATGTCACGTTATCACGCCTGCGCGTCCCACCAAAACGGTGTTGGACGCAAGCCTCCACAAGGAGGTTCCAGCCAAAGCAAAGATATACAGAACAAGAAGTTGGGGCTTTGGCGGGAAGAGCGTGGACAGGGTGGCAGATATCAGGCAAGATGCTTCCTCCTGGGGCATCAAGGGTCTTCTATCCAAAATACTGATTGTCCTCAACCATATTGTATTCCCCCTCGACAAACAGATTGGCTGGGTGCCATTTGCCTATTTCAAAGCCCTGCATGTGATTAGGCGGTATAAGATAAGTAATGTGTATATCACCGCCTTCCCTTTCTCCGTTTTTTTGATTGGCATACTGCTGAAGCGCAAACTGAAAGACCGCATCCACTGGGTGGCGGATTACCGGGATGCCTGGCAGTTCGAGCCGCTCTTGCATACCAAAATCCCGGCTTGGAGATTGAACCTGATCAGGCGTATGGATAGATCCGTGATTGAAAGCTGTGACAATGCCGTATTTGTTACCCCCAGCATTCTTGGGCAATATCAGGAGGCATTCAAAAAGCATCAACACAAGATGGCGCTGATTACCAATGGCTATGATGAGGCAGATTTTGAGGGTTTGGAGGCGCACAGCTTCCCGCAGCCTTCCATGGTGTATATGGGCAAGATTTATAACATATGTCGTCCGGATATATTGCCTCTGTTGAATGCCATCAAGGTGGGTGGCTTTACCCAGCCTCTGATCCATATCGGTTCCCTGTCTGCCGATGCCAAGAAGGCTATCGCCGCCGGGGATTATGATTTTTACGATTACCAAGGCTACAAGGAGCATCGCGAGGCGCTGTCCATGTCACTGGGGGCAGAGCTCAACCTGCTGCTACTAAATGATGACGAGGCTACCGAAGGAGTGTATTCCGGCAAGGTATTTGAGCTGCTACGATTAGGGCGTCCGATACTTGCCTTGGGTCCCAAACAGTGTATTGTAAAGGATTTGATCTTGGAAACCACAGCTGGCGAGTATGTGTGGCTGAAAGATGAACAAGGGATAATAGCCGCAATCAAGCGCATCCTGGAAAACCCCGGCGCTTATGGAACGCATCCTGAAAGTATTAACCGATTTGACCGCAAGGTTTTGAGCAAGCAACTGGCAGAGCTATATGAATAAGACAAGCCCTATTATAAAAAAATCATTAATGATACTCACCTGGCTTATCTGGAAGGTGCGTCAGGCATTTACGCGCTTTGGCACACGGGAGCCCAAACGGGTATGTGTGCTGTATATCAGCGGGATGGGCGATATCCTGTGCGACACCTTTTTCTTTGAAGAGCTGCGCCAAAAGTGGCCCCAGGCAGAGCTGAGCGCCTGCTTCCCGGCGGCGTTTTGCGAGCTGCAAGAGAATTACTTTGCCTTTGACACTTACATCCCTCATCGTGGCTATTGGCAAACCCTGATCCAGCTGTGGAAGCTGAGGGCTGATCTGATCATCATCCCCGGCTGGCTCTTAAAAAACTCTATTTTGGCTATCTTCTCCAATGCCAAAGCAATACTGGGCTATATCAATGATCTCAGCTTCAGCAACCGCCTCTTGAATAGCTTCACCCTGGAAGCCGCCGGCATCGCCGTGCAACGCTATCAACAGGATATGCGCCAGTGTCATCTATCCCAGCGTCCCGCCGCCATTGCCGCTGCTTTGGATATGCCGCAGTTTGATCCTCAAGCGCTGGAGCCCAAAAGGCATCAACCGGCACAGGATTATGCCGTGTTTCATGCGGGAGCCCGCTTTGAGGGCAGGCGTTGGCCGGAGGATAGATTTGCCGCGGTGGCAGATTGGCTATTGGAAAGCGGCAGGGTAAAAAAGGTGTATCTGATTGGTGATAAGGATGATATCAGGATCAATCGCCGCATCCGATCCTTTGCCAAATCAAAAGAGATTGTGGATAAAGCTGGCAAACTGAGCCTGCAGGAAAGCTATCTCCTGATAGCAAAGGCAAGGCTGTTTGTGGGCAACGATTCCGGACCCATGCATATCGCCGCATTGGCTGGGGTTCCCACCTTGGGGCTGATGGGCCCCAGTTATCCCCAGATAAGCGGTCCTTTGGGCAAACAGAGCAGGGCGGCGTTTCACGAATTTGAGTGCAGCGGCTGCGATCAGCGCGGATGCAACTATAAATACCGCTGCATTAAGGCAATCACCATCCCAGAGGTACAAGACATCATCAACGAGATGTGGAAAGAGCAATGATCAAGATTCTAAATATAATCACCAGACTCAATATCGGCGGAGCCTCCATTCACGTGGTGGAAATCTCCCAGATGTTTACTTCCGAAAACTACACTTCCACCGTGCTGTATGGGGATGTGGAGGCAAATGAAAGCGATATGCTGTATCTTGCCAAAGAGTATTCGTTTCCCATGATCAATATCCCCACGATGGGGCGCAGCATCAACCTGTGGCAGGATTTGAGGCTGATACCCAAAGTGTATCGGATCATCCGCAGGATACAGCCGGAAATAGTGCATACCCACACGGCAAAGGCTGGACTCGTGGGCAGGATTGCCGCGAGGATGGCAGGGGTGCCAGTGATCTTGCACACCTTCCACGGCAATAACTTCCGAGGCTATTTTGGCAGGCTGATGAGCTGGATCAGCGTGCAATTGGAGCGGATCTTGGCAGGGATCAGCACGCGCATCATCGCTATCAGCGAACAACAAAAGGAAGAGCTGCTGAGGTTTAAGATATGTAAGCCAGACAAGCTGAGGGTGATCCATCTGGGTTTCGAATTTGGCAAGATCAGCTATGATGAATCTCATCAGGGCTTGTTCAAAGCCAATTTTGGCATAGCGCCCCAGCATAAATTGGTGGGCTTTGTGGGCAGGCTTACCCAGATCAAAAATCCCTGGCTGTTTATCAAGATAGCGCAGATGGTGCTCAAAACCCGTGATGACGTGGTGTTTGCCTTTGTGGGGGATGGGGAATTAGCCGATGCCCTCAAAGATGAGGTGATGAGCCTGGGCTTGCAGCAGCGGATTATCTTCACCGGCTTTGTCAAAGACCTCAAACCTTTATATGCGGATATGGATGCCTTGCTGCTGACCTCCATCAACGAAGGTACTCCCGTGGCGATCATCGAAGCCATGGCAAACAGGGTGCCTGTGCTGGCAACCAGGGTGGGCGGAGTGCCCAATCTGGTTATCGATGGAGAAAGCGGCTGGTTGTTTGATACTGATGATGCCGAGGTCTTTGCCCAGACCCTGCTACAGGTGTTGGATGACGCAAACGACTATTCTGCCGTCACCTACAAGGCCTGGGAAGATATCAGCGCCCGCTATTCTGCCAGCCGGCTCAAGACAGAGCTGGAAGAGCTGTTTGCAGAGCTGGGGCTTTAACATATATAATACAGCTCGCAAGGTTTCAGAATTCAGTGCTTCGCGCGGTATGCTTTTCGGTTAGCTATGGACAAATCTGAAATGCCGTCTCTCCGAGACTCGTAATGTATTGTTATAGCTTGAGTTGACCTGAAATATCGTCTCTCCGAGACTCATTAGGGAGCTCGCTGCACGAGCGATAAATAAAGAATGATAAATGACGAATGGGTGCGGCACACTAACACCTACTTGCAAAGCAACCTATGTTCCCTGGGCTTCTCGCCCATTAGCCTCCCTTGTACCACCCTTGTCTCACCCTTGTCAAGACAAAGGAGGCACAAGGGTGGTTAACGGGCAGGGACTTATTTTAACAGCAGTCCTTTCCTGGTGGTTTTCCCGTCTGTAAAGAGATACATCCCGGAGGGGCAGCGCTTACCCTCTTCATTGCGTCCATCCCAACTGCTTTCCAGGGCGGTGGCTCCCATTGTCTTGACGAGGCGTCCTTTGAGATCGTAAATGCGGATCATGTGCCCGGGGGCAGATTTGATGCGAATGCTATCCTGGAAAGGATTGGGGCTGAGGGTGAAAGCATGGGGAGGCTGGATGGGATCATCATTGGCAGTGCCCTGAATATCGATTTCCCAGTGGATGGTGTGGGAGTAATCCGCGGAAGATACCTGGCAGCTGAGGCTGTGATTGCCTGCGCTGAAAGCGTAGCAAACAAGATAATCTGTGGTGCCATCCTGCTGCACACCGTCCAAAGTCCAGATATATTCCAAATCTCCCTGCAGACAGTAGGCATCGATCACAAAGCAGTGCTCATCCACCACCTGACCTTCATAAATCTGGGATGGATCCGGATAGATGTTGCTGATGCCAAGATCATGGATCACAACGCTTTCTATCACAACCGGAGTGATGGGTTTATCGTTGGCTCCTGTGGGCACATCACCGATGGCAAGCACCACGTCCAGACCTTCCACCACCCTGCCAAAGACTGAGTAGTTATTATCCAGATGGGGCTGCCGTGCCAAAGTGATGTAATATTGGCTGCCGGCGGAATTGGGGGCGCTGGTCTTTGCCATTGCCAATACTCCGGCAGAATCATGCAGCAGGTCTGGATGATATTCATCGGGGATGGTATAGCCGGGTCCGCCGGTGCCGGTGCCATTGGGGCAGCCATCCTGGATCATAAAGCCGCTGATCACTCTGTGGAAGATCAGTCCATCATAAAAGCCGCTTCTTGCCAGATTGATGAAATTGGTGCCGGTGATGGGCATCAGGTGATCATAGATCTCTGCGCTAAAATCTCCCATACTGGTTTCCCAGCTGGCAAAGTGCAGTGCGGCAAGGGGATTGACGAGTAGCGTCAAAGCCGCCAACAGGAGGAGTAAACGAGTTTTGAACATTATAACCTCTTCATTTTGGATGCTGGGTTTCATAATTGTTAACCGAACTTGCGCAAGATTTTCCTAAAAAAAGCCATTTTCCAATCGTAAGTCATTGATATATAGACCTCGGATACCCAAAAAAAGGTCTGTTAGTGCCCAAAATTAGATACCTGCCTGAA
>Ga0172382_10000622_pt1 | contig 66357 bp, 55 predicted proteins | sample Leawel138RmetaG_FD_122245 | JGI IMG/M metagenome (GOLD analysis project Ga0172382, IMG submission 122245) | Leachate microbial communities from a municipal landfill in Southern Ontario, Canada - Leachate well 138R metaG | ecosystem: Engineered > Solid waste > Landfill > Unclassified | place...
AATATTCTAAGCAAATATGCCTCATATTATTCCTTTACCCATTTAGATAAAGAACTATCTTTACAGGAAGGCAATACGCCCCTAATACAGGCAAATAGTTTGCCATCGTTATTGGATATTGACAATATTTATCTGAAAAATGAAACTGTCAACCCGACCTGGTCTTTCAAAGACAGGGGGACGCTTAGCAGCATTCAGCACGCAAAAAATTCCGGTTATAATTATATAGGAACTGTTTCCAGTGGAAATATGGCCGTTTCAGTAGCTGCTTATGGTGCCCGTGCCAATATTAAAACATTTGTATTGGTAAGCGCTGATATACCTGAAGAAAAAATTAAACCTGTTTTGATATATAACCCCGTATTGATAAAGGTAGAAGGTAATTATGGAAAATTGTATTTCGAGAGTTTAAAAATTGGTCGTGAAACTGGTATTTATTTTCTAAATTCAGATGTTCCTTTCAGAGTTGAAGGCTCCAAAAGCATTGCCTTTGAACTTTGTGAACAATTTAACTATGATGTTCCGGATTATGTAATAATACCAACCAGTTCAGGGGGAAATGCCAGAGGAATAATAAAGGGGTTTTTAGAATTTTACCAAAGTGGGATTATTGATAATTTACCCAGATTTGTTTGTGTTCAGCTGGAAGGCTGTGCACCTATATATCAGGCATGGATTGACCGGATTGACAGAATTTCTCCGGTTGTAAAGCCCAAAGCTATTGATAATGCTATTGCCAACCCCTATCCGCCAAGTGGAAATGAGTTATTGCGAAAACTAAGAAAATACGACGGTATTGTTACTGCTGTTTCTGATAAGGAGGCACTTGCAGCTCAAAAAATGTTAGCGAGAGAGGGGATTTTTGCACAACCTGCAGCTGCGGTATCCATATCGGCAATCCAAAAATTAAGGATAAAGGGAATAATCAGTAAAACAGATAAGTGTGTGGCTATAATTACCGGTTCCGGCTTAAAATATCCTGGTATCCTTGATTATCACAGATTTGACATAAGAACATGTACATTGGAAAATATGAAGGAAAATATTGTTTCAATACTAAAAAAATAGTGTTTACATATTTGACATTAATAAGAATGACATGTTGTATAATCGTCCCCCGGGACGTTTTTTTATTAAATCACTAATTGCTTAAACCCTTTAAACAGGTAAGAAGGTGATTCGAATGAATAAGATATATGATGTAATTATTGTAGGGGCAGGACCAGCTGGTATCTTTACAGCTCTTGAACTTCTGAAAGATAACAATAAAGTTGATATATTAATGCTGGAAAAAGGGAAAAATATCGATGAAAGAAAATGTCCTATGAGAGAGCAAAATATACCCTGTCAGCATTGTAAGCCCTGTTCCTTATTGGCAGGCTGGGGCGGTGCCGGTGCCTTTAGTGATGGAAAATTAAATCTAACCGGTAATATCGGAGGACAACTATCTGATTATATAAGCTCAGAAGAATTAGGATGCCTAATTAAATATGTGGATGATATATATCTACAATTTGGTGCAGATGAAAAAATCTATGGTAACAATCAGGAAGAAATTAATCTCATAAGAAAGGCATCTGCTAAAGCAAATCTTAAATTTATTTCAGCCAGAGTAAGACACCTTGGTACTGAAAAATGTTTCTTAATATTAAACAGTATCTATAATTTTATCAAGAATAAAGTACAAATAAGAACTTCAACGGAAGTAAAAGAAATAATCAAAAAAAATAACAAAATACAGGGAATAATTACCACAACCGATGAAATTATCCATAGTAGATATGTTGTTTTGTCACCTGGAAGGGTTGGGTCTGAATGGTTAAAAAAACAATCTCTTGATTTAGGTTTAAGTACTTTTAATAATCCTGTAGATGTTGGAGTAAGAGTGGAATTACCTGCCATAGTTATGGAACATATAACAGATATTTTTTATGAATCAAAGTTAGTTTATTACACAGCCCAGTTTGATGACCAGGTACGAACTTTCTGTATGTGCCCTCACGGTGAGGTAGTATTAGAATATAATAATGAAATAACCACAGTAAATGGTCATAGTTATACTGATAAAAAGACCAATAATACAAATTTTGCATTATTGGTGAGTACTAATTTTACAGAACCATTTAAAGACCCTATTGCTTATGGAAGGTTTATCGCTAATCTGGCTAATATCTTAAGCGGAGGAGTTATTGTACAGCGTTTAGGAGATTTACTTGCTGGTAGAAGGTCAACTATTGACAGGATAAAAAATTCTGCTGTAATACCTACTCTAAACAGTGCTACACCCGGTGATTTAAGTTTTGTTTTACCCTATAGAATTCTGAGTGATATACTTGAAACTTTAAAGGCACTGGATAAAATAGCTCCTGGTACTTATTGTAAGCAGACATTATTATATGGGGTAGAGGTAAAATTTTATTCTGTAAGGATTAAATTGTCCCGATGTCTTGAAACAGAGGTTGAAAACCTTTACGCTATTGGTGACGGAGCAGGTATTACAAGAGGATTGATTCAAGCATCTATTTCCGGAGTTATTACTGCCCGGGAAATTAAGAGTAGATTAATATAGATATATTGATATAGTTTTGGGATTGCAATTATTAGCAAATAAGCCGAAGCTATGTTTCATAATAGGGTTATTCATAAGTGAGAAACAAAAAGAGGGATTAAGATGACAAATGAAGTAATAATGCTCTTATTAATAATAGTTTTTATAATTGCTGTTATTTCAAGTTTTACGGTAAGGATGATGAAAACAGATGATAAAAAATACAGGATACCTATTGCATACAGTAGAATATTGCTTGGATTCCTGCTGGCAATGCTTATTTACATCATTTATCTGATGCTCAAAGGAGAAGATGTGATTGGAAGGTTCCTGGGATAATTTGGAAAAAATGGTAAGTTGAAACTGGATGGAGCGGGAAACGGGGTTTGAACCCGCGGCCTTTGGCTTGGGAAGCCAACGCTCTACCAACTGAGCTATTCCCGCATAATGTCTTGATAGATTTTTATTATATATTAAAAATCTTTATTTTTCAATGAACATTATATTTATAATTTAAACAATTACAGGTATATCTAATACGGAGGAAAAATAGTTGTATTCACAAAATTATTATAGAAGAAGGCAAACTAAAAATAATAAGGCCGGTATTTATAAAAACATTTTTACAGCATTTCTTTTACTTGTCCTGATTTTTTTCTTGATATTTTCTGTGGATTATTTAATCCATAGAGGGAAAAATTATAGCAATGTTTTTGCTTTAGAACATAATATTGGAAAGCTGAACAAAACCCAAACTGAGAATGCTTTATCACCAATAGTAGAAGAGCTGCTGCATAGATCAATTCAAATAAAACATGATGATTATGCAATTACTATTGTTCCCCGGGAGGATCTTGGCGCTTCCATAGATTTAGATAAATTAATTGATAAAGCATATGCAATTTGCAGACAGGGTAGTGTATGGCAGAGAATAGCAGATAGAATATCTTTAATAAGAAGGGCAAAGATCGTTACTCCCTATTTTGATTTTAATAATTCAGACTATGATGATTTGATTAATATACTTAAAACTGAAATAGAGCAACCCACAAGAGATGCAGAATTAAAAGTAGACAGAATTATTCCTTCACAGATAGGAATTGAAATACAAAAGCAGGAATTATATGAAGAAATAAATAGAAATCTACTCCATGCAGCAAATGCGGACACTACAGATGTCATAGTTGAGGTACCGGTTAAACGTGAATATCCTGAAATATCAACAGACAAACTTCTTGCACAATTAGGAATCAATCAGGAAATCAGTTCTTTTAAAACCAGCCTGCAGGGGAAGGAAAGCAATACATTATTTAATATAAAAAAGGCATCTGACGATATTAATGGAATCATACTTAAACCAGGAGATAACTTCCTGTTTAACCAATTGGTTGGACCTGCTGAGAAGGAAGATGGATACAAGGAGAGTACTATTATAGTAAATGGACAATATACCAACGGGTATGGGGGTGGTGTTTGCCAGGTATCAACCACTTTATATAATGCAGTACTTCTTGCTAACCTTCAAATAATTGAGAGATACAATCATTCTATATATGGAGAGGCTACAAACTATGTTCCCCTGGGAAGAGATGCGGCAATATTTTATGGCTTTAAAGATTTAAGGTTTAAGAATTCACTTGACCAGACAATTGTAATATTTTCTGAGACTAAAGAAGATAACCTTATAACGACTGTATATGGTGAAAGGGTATTAGATAAAGAAATTACAATTATAACCCGGGATGAAGAGATACATGATTTTGATATTATAGAGATTAAGAGACAAAATATGGAGTATATTAAGGATAGAGTGTTACAGGAAGGCATTCCTGGTTATACTGTAAAGACATATAGGGTTATTGCCGATTCCCGTGGCGAAAGTATGGAATTTATTTCAAATGATAAATATTTAAGTGTACCAATGAAAGTAATAGTTGATTGATTTAAATTATCAAGATTCGAATAAAAATATGGATAAAAATAACCCGGTTAATTTAAAAAATAGAAATAGCGTATTTTTATTATTAATAATTGTAAGTTTAATCTTTTCCATATCCCTGATGCTTGTTTACGCTGATAATACCTCAGTTATCACCAGTTCACAAAAAATACTTTGTGAAGGATCTCAATTTGAAACTACTGCATACTTTTTTTTGTCTGAACAGAATGGCCCAATTGTAATGATTATGGCAGGGGTTCATGGAGATGAATTTGCAGGAATTGAGGCAACAAAACAGTTTATAAAAAGAATAAATGATACCGGGCTTAAAAAAGGTACAGTCATAATTATCCCTGAAGCTAACAAGGAGGCAGTTAACAATAGTGTTAGAGCAATGTCTCCTTTAGAAGATTTAAACCGGAATTTCCCAGGAGAACCTGCTTCAGAAGGAATAAAAGGATTAGCCGGAGAAATATTTGATATAATCATAAAAAATGAAGTTGATTTTTTGTTAGATTTGCATGAATCAGTTGATTATTTTCAAGAAGGTGCAACTTTTTATGGGCAAACTATTGTACTTGATGACCATGATATGCTTTTAAAGGAAGTAGCAGACTATCTATTACAGGAATTAAACAGTGCAATAATATATCCTGAAAATCAATTCCAAATTATTCAAAAACCCATTGAAGGAAGCAGTACTTATGAATCCCTGGATAAAACTGGTACACCCGGTATAACTTTTGAAACATGTACTAAGATAGAATATGGCAGGAGGGTAGAGTTTCATCTTATTTGTATTGAAAAATTACTGGATTATTTTGACATGATTCTTCCATAGCAAAATTAGCAACAAAGTAAGAATAAAAAAAGGCCTTGTATTTTAAATTACAAGGCCTTTTTTCTATTTTAAAATTATTCTTCATCTGTTTCTGTTATTGATTCTTCCAGTCCTTCACCTTCAGGATTATTTTCATCAATGGTTATCTGTTCATTGTCACCATCGTCTTCAGATAAAACTTCCTGGCTTTCAGCCTGGGCTGACTCTTCTAATTCAGAAGTAAAATCATAATAAATCTCTATTTCTGAATCTTCCCTTAGTTGAGTTACTAATTCATTTATAGCAGAATTCTGTTTTTGAGTTTTTAAAATATTTTCAATTTCTTCTCTGCTTTCCTCAAAATCAGACTGATGTTCTTCAAGAATCTCTTCACTTTTAATAATATGAAAACCAAACTCAGTTTCCACTATATCACTTATTTCTCCGGGCTCTAAGGAAAAAGCTGCATCTTCAAATGGTTGAACTGTTTGTCCACGGGAAATATAGCCTAAATCTCCGCCCTGTTCTGCAGAAGGACATATAGAGTTATCAGTTGCCAATTTTTCAAAATCAACCATTTTGTCGTTTAATTGATTTTGAATATTTTCAGCTTCTTCCAAACTCTCAACTAAAATATGGCTGACTTTTCTTTGTTCCGGTTGAAAGAAGAATTCTTTGTTTTCTTCATAATATTGCAAGATTTCCTCTTCAGTAATCTCAATTTTATCATATTCCTGTTCGACAGCTTTTCCTATCATCAATTGCATGTTTATGTCATCTTTTAACTGGTTAACGGTAATATTATTTCTTTTCAAAGCCTGGTTGAATGATTCTTCTGAATCGAAAGTGCTTTTAACTGCTTCTAATTCATTACTGATATCACTGTCAGAAATCTTTATATTTTCGTTCTGTGCGTGCTGATATAATAGTATTGAATTAATCAGTTGTTCAGTTATGCTGTTTTTTATATACGCCAGGGTTTCCTCATTCATATTTGATAGTGTCTGATTGTCATAACGGGAAATAAAATTTGTAAAAGCGCTTTGCCATTGCTGATAACTGATTCCTGTATCATTCACTTGCGCTATTAGTGCTCCCGGGTTTTGTTGACTTCCACCAGAAGACCTGTATTGGCCAAGACCATAAAATATTGAGACAACAAAGGCAGCAACAATGATTAGTAGAATTGGTTTTACGTTCTTACGAATAAATTGCATAGTGGTATATAGTCTCCTTAAAATTAATTTGGATATCGATTATAAATATAATATTACTAAGAATATTTGTCAAATTTACTTTAACCCTGTTTAAACACATAAGAATTTTAATTGTATGTTATTTAAGCATTAAATATTGAGGTTCCAATGTATTTTGTTATATACTATAATACAATAAAATTTAAAAGTTAATTGAAGGAATTGCGGTTATGGGATTAACAGGAAATAAATCGGATATAAAAAAGGAGATAAACAAACTTAGAGAGGTAATTAGAAACCACAATTATAATTACTATATTCTTGATAAGCCTCTTATATCAGATTATGAATATGATACTTTGCTAAATCAATTGATTAAATTAGAACAAAAATATCCTGAATTAATTATTCCTGACTCACCTACGCAAAGAGTTGGAGCAAAACCCTTAGCTGAATTTAAAACTGCTAAACACCTTGTTCCTATGTTAAGTCTGTCCAATGCTTTTTCAGACAAAGAATTGTTAGATTTTGATAAAAGAATCAAGAAGAGTTATCCATCAGAATTATTTGATTATGTTGTTGAATTAAAGATAGATGGACTTGCAATTGCCCTGGTTTACGAAGAAGGGATTCTAATTCGCGGGGCAACCAGAGGCGATGGTTTTACCGGAGAGGATATTACTCAAAATTTAAGAACAATAAACAGTATACCATTAAAATTAAGAAATAATAATCAATTTCAACGTATTGAAGTTTACGGTGAAGTATATATGAACAAGGATAGCTTTAAGATGCTTAATGAAGAAAGAATAAAAAAAGGTGAAAACCTGTTTGCTAATCCCCGCAATGCCGCTGCCGGTTCAGTACGCCAGCTGGATCCTGCAATAACAGCAAAAAGGCAGCTCGACACCTTTATTTACCAGGCAATGCTACCTGAAAAAAGTGAATTCAGAACACATATGGAAGTATTGGAATTTTTAAGAAATGCTGGGTTCAAGGTAAATCCGCATATTAAACATTGCCGGAATATAAGAGATGCTATAGAGTATTGTGATTCCTGGAGTAAAAGAAAAAATGACCTTAACTACGAGATTGACGGAATGGTGATAAAAATTAACCAGTTAAAAATCAGAGAACAACTTGGCTCCACTTCTAAAAGTCCCCGTTGGGCAATAGCCTTTAAATTTCCCGCTGTGCAGATGACAACTGTAATAAAAGATATTAAAGTAAGTGTTGGCCGAACCGGAACTCTTACCCCGGTAGCTGTTTTGAAACCGATAATTATTTCCGGGTCAAGAGTTCAGAGAGCTACATTGCATAATGAAGATGAAATTAGAAGAAAGGATATTCGGATCGGGGACACTGTACTGGTACAAAAAGCTGGAGAAGTTATTCCTGAAGTGGTAAAAGTAATCAAGGAAAATCGTAATGGTAAAGAAAGAAAGTTTAATATGCCATCGAAATGTCCTGTTTGTAATTCCCGTGTCGTAAAATTAAATGATGAAGTCGCTACTCGCTGTAATAATATTGCCTGTCCTGCTCAGGTAAAAGAGAGGATTAAGCATTTTGTTTCCAGGCAGGCAATGGATATTGATGGCCTGGGTTCAGCCTTAATAGAACAGCTTGTTGACAAGAAGATTATCAATGATTTTGCTGATTTGTATTATCTGAAAAAGGATGATTTGATTAAACTGGAAAGAATGGCAGAAAAATCATCGGAAAATATAATAAATGCTATAAAAGAAAGTAAAAACAGACCTTTACCTAATTTGCTGTATGCTTTGGGCATTCGCTATGTTGGCAGTTATGCTGCGAAAGTAATTTCCCAAAAAATAGACAATATTTATGATTTACAAAATAAGAGCTTAGACGATTTAATCAGAATTCAGGAGATAGGTCCTAAGATTGCAGAGAGCATTCAATTATTTTTTAAGGAAACAGAAAATTTATTAATAATTGATAAATTAAAGGATGCAGGAGTTAAACTGAGTGCAGTAACAGGAAAAGAGGAGAAGCAACTGTTGGATGGTACTCAATTTGTTATAACCGGCACACTGGAAAGTTTCAGCAGAGAACAGGCAAAAATTGAAATTGAAAAATTAGGCGGGAGAGTCACCGGTAATGTAACAGGCAAAACAGATTATTTAGTATTAGGAAATGATCCGGGTAAGAAATATCAAAAAGCATTAGAACTGAATACAAAAATAATTAAAGAAGAAGATTTTAAAAAAATGATAGGTAAAAGCGGATAATCTGATAGGAGGAATGGTTTCATATGTCTGAAAAAATTATTGATAAAAAAGATGTCGAATATGTAGCACAATTAGCTAAACTGGAATTATCTGAAGAACAAAAAGAATTATATGTAAAACAATTTAATGATATACTTACTTATTTCAAGAAATTAAATGAATTAGATACCAGGGAGGTAAGCCCTACTTCTCAAATATTGCATTCTAATCTTACGTTTCATGAGGATATTCCGAGGCCGTCACTGCCTCAGGAAAAAGTAATGAATTTGACTAATTCCAGAAAAGATGGATATTTTAAGGTTCCAAAAACATTATAAGTAATTTGAATATTTTTTATAATATATAATACAAGGAAAATAAATGCTAAAAAATGGGAGGAAATTGATTTGCAATTGAATGAGCTAAAGGGAATTGATTATATAAGAATGGTCCATGAAAAGGAATTATCAGTTGAACAGGTTATATTGGATATATTTAGTCAAATTGATAAGACTGATAAAATATTTAAGGCCTACCTGAGGACAAATCGGGATGAAGCATTACAGGAGGCAAGGGTAATAGATAGAAAAATAAGCAATGGTGAAAAGATTCCTCCTCTTGCAGGGCTTCCGGTGGCTGTAAAAGATATTATTTGTACAGAAGGTATAGAAACTAACTGTGCATCCAGGATTTTACAGGGTTTTATCCCTCCTTTTAATGCCACGGTTATCAGAAAAATAAAAGATGCTGGTGCGATTATATTAGGCAAAACAAATATGGATGAATTTGGTATGGGTTCATCTAATGAAAATTCTGCATATCAGGTAACTACAAACCCCTGGGATATTACCCGTGTTCCCGGAGGGTCCAGTGGTGGTTCGGCAGTAGCCGTAGCAGCAGACGAAGCACTGGTGGCTTTGGGAACAGATACCGGGGGTTCCGTTAGATTGCCTGCTTCATTTTGTGGGGTGGTTGGTCTTAAACCTACTTATGGACGGGTATCCCGTTATGGTGTTATTGCCTATGCCTCCTCTTTAGACCAGGTAGGTGTTTTAACTAAAAGTGTTCAGGATGCTGCTTTAATGATGAATATAATATGTGGCTATGATGAAATGGATTCCACATCAGCTAAAGTACCTGTACCGGATTTTCTTAGTGCATGCCGTGATGATATTTCAGATTTAAGATTTGGTGTCCCCGGAGAGTATTTTAAAGAAGGCTTAAATCCTGAGGTAAAGGATGCTGTACTAAAAGCAATTGATCATATATCAAAATTAGGTGGAAAAGTAGAAGAAATATCCTTACCGAGTATAGAGTACGCACTGCCTGCTTATTACTTGATAGGGATGGCAGAGGCAAGTTCGAATTTAGCTAAATTTGACGGAGTGCAATATGGCTTGAGAATAGATGATAATGATGACCTTGAGGATATGTACAGAAAAACGAGAAGTTCCGGATTTGGACCGGAAGTAATTCGCCGAATAATGCTTGGCACCTATGCTTTAAGTTCAGGTTATTACGATGCCTATTATTTAAAAGCACAAAAGGTCAGAACTGTAATCAAAGAAGATTTTGATAAAGTCTTTAAAAATATTGACATTATACTTTGTCCTGCCTCTCCTGTTCCTGCTTTTAAAATAGGCGAAAAAATAGATGATCCACTGACTATGTATTTAACTGATACTTATACAATGCCGGTGAACCTGGCAGGACTGCCCGGCATGTCCCTGAATTGTGGATTTACTAATGAGGATAATTTACCTATTGGATTACAGATTATCAGCAGGGCATTTGAGGAAGAAAATATATTACGTGTTGGCTATAATCTTGAAAGACATTATAATCAGACACTAAAGATTAAAAGACCAAAACCTCCAGTAGGCTAACCGGTAAACATAGAATTATGTCAGTAAAAATTGTATATTCCATAAAATAAAGGAAATAATAAGAAGAATGTGAATTTAAAGGATTGGAGAATTATAATGCAAGATGATATTGTAATTGGTTTAGAAATCCATGTTCAATTGTTAACACAAACAAAACTATTTTGCCATTGCAGCACAGATTATATAGATCGGGAACCCAATACTAACACATGTCCGGTTTGTTTAGGATTGCCCGGATGCCTGCCGGTCTTAAATAAAAAAGCAGTGGAATTAGCTGTTAGGACGGCAATTGCTTTAAATTGCCATATAAATACAACAAATATTTTTCATCGAAAAAATTATTTTTACCCGGATTTACCAAAGGCCTATCAGATATCACAATATGATTTACCCTTAGCAGGGGAAGGATATCTGGAAATTCTGACCGGTAACCAAAATGAAAAGGTCAGAATAAGAATAAATCGAGCCCACATGGAAGAAGATGCCGGTAAATTAGTACATATTGAAGAGAATGGCAGGATAACCGGTTCTTTAGTAGATTATAATCGTTCATGTATTCCATTGCTGGAAATAGTTACTGAACCGGATATACATTCTTCCGATGAAGCTATAATATTTTTACAAAATCTCAGGAGTATTGTTCAGTATCTTGGTGTCTGTGATGGCAATCTGGAAAGAGGGTCTATGAGATGTGATGCAAATATTTCTATAAGGGATTCAAAAACCCATCAATTAGGTACCAAGACTGAAGTTAAAAATATGAATTCATTCCGGGCAATCAAGAAGGCTCTGGATTATGAAATAATTCGACAGAGAAAGATGATTGAAGATGGTGAAAAAATATTACAGGAAACGAGAAGATGGGATGAGGCAAACAATAAAACTATTAGCATGAGAACCAAGGAAGAAGCACATGATTATCGATATTTTCCCGAACCTGATTTATTGCCTCTAACAATTGAAAGTTCCTGGATTAAGGAGATAGAAGATAACTTGCCTGAATTGCCTGCAGATAGAAAAAAAAGATTTGTGAAAGATTTTGGCCTTTCCGAGTATAATGCAGACAGATTGGTGGAGGTAAAATCATTAGGTGATTACTTTGAGGAAGCGGTAGGACATTATAAAAATTATGAAAAGCTGACTAACTGGATTCTAAGTGAGCTGCTGGGATATCTGAGCGAAGACAGTATCGATATTAGTTCAAGCCCGGTTTCAGCTGAAAGATTAACAGAATTATTGGTTTTGATTGACAGAAATATTATCAGTGGAAAGATTGCTAAAACAATTTTTGAAAAAATGTATAAAACAGGCCAGCGAGCTGAAGAGTTGGTACAGGAAAGCGGTTTAACCCAAATTAGCGATAAGAGTGAAATTGATACCGTAATAGAAAAAGTTATCAGCCAAAATTACCAGTCAGTACAGGATTACCATTCTGGTAAGGAAAAAGCATTAAATTATTTAGTAGGACAGGTTATGCGATACACAAAAGGAAGGGCACAACCGGATTTGGTGCTTGATTTATTAAAAGAAAAAGTGAATAAATTGTCAAATTAGCTTGTATTAATTATAATAAAAACAATATAATATAAATATAAAAATGAAAGGGGAAAAATAATGGATAAATATAAATGCACAGTTTGCGGTTATATCTACGACCCGGAGAAAGGGGACCCGGAATCAGAAATTGAGCCCGGAACTTCTTTTGATGATTTGCCTGATGATTGGGTATGCCCCCTATGCGGAGCAGGCAAAGACGAATTTGAAAAGGAGGAGTAATATTGGCATTCAGACAACTTGATAGCAATATTTACTGTATTGGTTCCATAGACTGGGATCGAAGACTTTTTGATGAATTAATACCCTTACCTGATGGGACCAGCTATAATTCCTATTTAGTAAAAAACAAAGATGAAGCAATTCTTATTGATACTGTTGATCCTGCAAAGAAGGAAGAGTTCTTTCAAAAATTAAAAGAAATAAAAATCAAGAAAATCAGTTATATTATTGCACACCATGCTGAACAGGACCATTCCGGATGCATAAAAGATGTATTAATAGAGTACCCAGGTTGTCGTGTTATCACAAATAAAAAATGTAAGGGATTATTAATCGATGAATTACACCTGGAAGAAAAAGATTTTTATGAGATTAAGGATGGGGAAATATTTCAATTTGGTGAGATGAAGTTTAAATTTATATTTGCACCATGGGTACATTGGCCGGAAACTTTTTTAACCTACCTGATTAACGAAAAAATATTATTCACCTGTGATTTTTTTGGCTCCCATATGGCTACAAGTGAATTATGGGCCAGGGATGATGCATATTTTTATCGTGCTGCCAAACGCTATTATGCAGAAATTATGATGCCTTTCAGGAAACAGATTAAAGGACACTTGAAAAAATTAGATAATGTTTCCATTAAAATTATTGCTCCATCACATGGTCCGGTTTACAAAGACCCTGATTTCATTCTAAACGCTTATCGTGATTGGGTATCTGAGAAAGTGAAAAATAAGGTGATAATTCCTTATGTTTCTATGCATGGCAGTACAGAGATGATGGTTTTATACCTGGTAGATCAGCTTATAAAAAGAGATATCAATGTAACTCCATATAACCTTATTTATACTGATATTGGTGACCTGGCAATGGATTTAGTAGATGCGGCAACAGTTATTATAGCTTCCCCGACAGTGCTAACAGGTCCTCATCCGCAAATTGTATATGCTGCCTACCTCTGTAATGCTTTAAAACCCAAGACAAAATATGCAGGGATTATAGGTTCTTATGGATGGGGCAGTAAAATGGAGGAAAATATTCTTCAATTAATAAGTAATTTAAAAGTTGAATTATTGCCAACAGTAATGGTAAAAAGTTACCCCAGAAAGGAAGATTTAGCAAAACTTGATAAGCTGGCAGAACAAATTGCCGATAATCACAATAAATTGAAATAGTCAGAATGATTAAAAAAGTATAAATTTAAAAATAACATTTTAAATCCTTGATCTAAAATATCATAAAAATGATTTGTTTTGTAGCAAATTGGTTACAATTGTATATAGAGGTGATTAAATATGTTCAGGAATATAGTTATTGTTATTTCCATCCTGATGGTAGCTTTCTTATTAGCCGGTATAAACGCTGCTGCTCAAAGAAATATTACTGATATACTATATGGCGATTTAGCACAAATAGAAACCTTTGGTTATATTTATGTTAAAGTACAGGGAGAACGGGCACCAAGAATCGGATTGAGCAGCGAAGAGCTGACGGATTATGCAAAACTCAGATATAAGAATAATTTTAGCGGTATTGAGTATCAGGAAATAACTGCAGAAGAAACATCTATATTTCAGGAAGAGGAAAAAGCAAAAAGAGCAGGGAGTATCTGGTTTAGAGTATGGATAGCAGGAGAGAACTCACCCATAGCCTACCTTATTGAGTGCAAGGCAGGTAATTACGAAAAGTACGAAATGTGGACTGATGAGGTGCTTGGGATTTGTGATGAAAAGGATATAAAACAGATAGCCAGAAATCATATAAATAGAATGATAGAGGATTTTGCCATTATCTTCTTTAAGGTTAGAGGCGAGATTTAGGAGTTGGGGGATAAAGAGATAAAGATAACAATCCTGATAGATAACAACAGTATTATTGACAGATACTTTCTGGCTGAGCCGGGACTTTCCATATATATAGAAACTGACAATAAGAATATCTTATTTGATACCGGGTATTCAGATGCTTTTTTAATAAATGCTCAAAAAATGAAAATAGATTTATTGAGTCTTGATTATCTTGTTATTTCTCATGGACATATGGACCACACATGGGGATTACCATACCTGATTAGATTGATAAGCGAAGCTGCAATAGAGGGATTGTCTTATCATAAGCCAACAGTCATTTCACACCCTGATGCTTTTTCATCTAAAAAAATTCCTGAAATCGGAGCTATCGGTTCCATGCTGGATAGAAATTCCCTGGAACGATTTTTTCCGACGAAGACTTCTATAAAACCACTATGGTTAACTCCAAATGTAGTTTTTCTGGGAGAGATTCCCAGGAAATATGACTTTGAGGCGAAAACTCCGATTGGTAAAACCTGTATAGAAGAAAGGGAAGTTGATGATTCTAATTTTGACGATTCTGCCATAGCTATTAATTCCCCGGAAGGATTAATAATTGTCACCGGTTGCTCACATGCTGGTATTTGCAATATTATAGATTATGCAACAGCGGTGTGCAAGGAAGACAGAATATATGATATTATTGGCGGATTTCATCTACTGAATGCACCAAAAGAACAATTAAAAAATACAATTGAATATTTTAAAAGGATTAATCCTAAAAAGTTACATGCCTGTCATTGTGTTGACTTAAAATCAAAGATTGCCTTATCACAGGTTTCTCCATTAGAAGAGATTGGTTCAGGGGTTGTCTTACAATATTAATACTAATAATATTGATAATAATAGGAAATAAAAAATATATTTTTAGTTCTTAAAAAAACTTCAGAAATACGGGTAGGTATAAGGATGATTAAAAAAATAATAGCTGTTTTTTTTGTTATGTTTATATTTTCCGGAGTGGCACTTTCGATGACACAGGAAGTGATAATAGATTCACAGCCAACCCGAATAAATATTTATCCCAATACCGGAATGATAATCAGAGAAACAGAAGTTGAACTGGGTGAGGGCTTTCACAAAATTGTATTTGATAATATTTTAGAAACATTTGATGAGCGAACAATCAATGCGGAATTAAAAGGAATCAGTGAAGATGCAATCAGTATAAGAAATGTAAGTATTGAAAAAGTTTTATTAGAAGTAGAGCCTTCTATAGAAATCAGGCAGTTAAAGGAAGAGATTGTGCAGCTGGAAAAAGAGATAAGACTGCTAATCAGTAAAAAAGATACTCTAAAAGACAAAAAAGGATTTTTAGATTCAATTATATATTATTTTCAAAACCAGGATATATCTTCTGATTACATTATTCAGATGCCAGCAGTGGAGCAGTTTGAAAGAATCTATGATTTTTTAGATGAAAAATTAAAATCAAACTATGAAGAAGAACTGAATTATGACTTGGAAATAGAATCACTTCAGGAAAAGATTGTTTTCCTGGAAAAACAATTACAGCAAATAATAGATAGACAAATTGATACCAAAGTAATAGTAACTATTGAGTTAGATGTCTATAAAAAAAGCAATCCACATATTTTAATATCATATCTGGTAGATAATGAAATCAGCTGGCGACCCGCTTATGATATCAGGGCAAATATCAATGAAAACAGCATCACTATCTTTACATATGCCTTAATAAATCAGTCTACTGGAACAAACTGGGAGGATGTTTATATTTCTTTATCTACTGCAAGGCCAACTGTATCAGGTATTATGCCTACCGTTGAACCGTGGTTTTTAAAACCATTCCAGTTAGAGCAAAGAGACAGTAAGATGGTACAGACTCCTATAATGGAGGAATATGCCTTAGAAGCAGTTTCAGGAGACAGTATGTATGAAAAAAATATTGTACCCGTAGAGCATAAAGGTACAAGTGTTACTTATAATATTCCTCACAAAATTTCTGTTTTATCAGGTAACAGACAGGAAAAGTTGTTAATCTCTGAAGAAGAATTAACAGGAAATTTTCAGTATAAGGCATATCCAAAGGAAAGCCCTTTTGTTTATTATAATGTATCTTTAAAAAATAACATGGATATTCCCTTACTACCCGGTGAAGCTAACCTATTTTTAGAAGGAGGTTATATAGGTAACAGCTCAATAGATTATATTCCCACGGGAGAAGACTTTGAAGTTTCATTAGGAATTGCGGAAAATGTTCGGATACAGAGAAAGCTAATTAGAAAATACGTAGATGAAACCTTAATTGCCAGTATACCTTCCTCTAAAATTGCCACTAAGTATGAATACAAAATAGTATTAGAAAATTATCAGGATTCGGAATCGCTATGCCAGATTTTTGAAAATATCCCTATTCCGGCGGATGATAGAATTCAGGTAAATATTGAAGATATCAGTCTGGAGCCTGATATAAAGGATTGGAATGATAAAAAAGGAGTATGGATGTGGGAAGTTTTATTACAGCCAAAGGAGAAGATTGAAATCAATATTGGGTACACTGTTATACATCCGAGAGATTTACAGGTAATAGATTTGCCATAAAATAAACATTTTTGATACATAATAAAAGATATGCCTTATTGGATAAATGGAAAAAAACCGGTCTTTCTGATAAAAAAACCGGTTTTTGTATATAGACTGCTAAGCTAATTGTTAATAATGTTACTTATTTTTTCTTTAACGGTATTATATTTTTTGCTGAATTGTATTTCCAGTTGTTTTAAATTTTTCTTCAACTGCTCATCCTGTTCCATGGCTTCTTCCATACTTAATTGTTTTACAACAATCTGACCATCCTGTTGAAATGTCTGAAATCTCCTTTGGGGATCTCTTTCTAATTCTTCTCGAAGTATTTGCATCAATTGCTCTTTGTTTTTTTTGAATTCAGTACGTATTTTGGACAGTTGCTCAAAAGAGAATTCAATGTCTGAAGTTAAATTGTCATTTTTCAGGTTTTCAATTGCAAGTATTCCGTTTTTTCTTTTTTCAATCTCAAATTCATTGCTTTGAAATGTTAATGATTGAAGAAAGTTATTTTGTGCATTAATTAACATTTTATTGGAAATATCTTTTAGATGACGCCATAAATCATCTGCCTCAATTTCGTCTTTGTAATATTTCGCTAAAATTCTATCAATTTTTTCTTGTTGTCTTATCTCATTCATTTCCTGAGAACTTAATTTTTCAATTTTTTTTGATTTTTCCATGGCTATTTCTAATGCTGATTTGATCTTTGCCACACTTACCTCCTTCTGAACAAATCGAAAAAACGATCCTGATATAATTCAAATAATCCCCAACGATCTAATTCCTTTTTTAAATCCCTGGGTTCCATATCACCATTTTTTACCATCTGGAACATTGACTCAATTTCTTTTTTAGCAATAAGCGGAATACCCTGGTTATCTCTTGATACTACCTGCTGGCCAAATTGATTATAAGATACCAGCCCTCTTTTTCTTAGTTCCGGAAAATGAGATTGTCGCGCACTTTTAGTCATCATGTCAAGAATAAATTTAGAGAGTGAAATATCCCATAAATCTCCTACTCCTTGAATAATAGCAGATAGATTATCTCCTCTTTTTTCGATGCCCCTTGCAATCTTATCTGCAACAGTTTCTAAATTTCCTGAAACAAAGTTCATTGAGTCTACTTCTCTTTTGAAATGGAAACGATATAAAATGCTGGCTAAATCAGGCATTTCATCTGCTAATTCAGAAAAAGCATTTCTGGCTTCATCACTAAAGCCCTCAATTCGAAGAATATACCCTGGTGTTAAGAGCTGCGGACGATGCCAGCTGACTGTTCCCTCTCTGACAACAGTTTCGGTATCTCCTTTGGTAAATTCCTGGTAAACAGGCTCTGTCAAAACATGATAGTGTATTTCTGAGGAACCAAAGGAAGACAAAAGCTGCTTCGGCCATTTTAATATTTTCGAGTTTTCAAATGCATACTGTATTCTCTTGTCCATATTCACTATCCCTTCTTTTTAGGAATACATTTTTATACAAATCATTGTTTTTTTGTATAAAGTTATACTCACTTACAACATTTTAGTTATATATTTAAAAATGTCAAATCTTTCGTGGATATGTTGTAATTTGCTGACAAAATTTGGTAATTAAAGTGATAATATATGATAATATATAAGAGTAAGAGTATAAAAATGATACTTAATTATTTCAGGATAAATTATATTTTGGGGACTTTAACCATTCCGATTCCCGTTTGAAACTTGTTCCCGGATTAACAGTTATCTGAATAATTACCAGGTTTTTTGTACCAGTGATTTTAACTAATCAAGAGAAATATTAAAAGAAATGACAAAAGTAGAGGATTATTATGTCTAAATTATTATTGCGTGTTGATGGTTCATGTATTCCCAATCCGGGAAAAATGGCTATTGGTGTTGTAATCTATAAGGATGGAAATATTGTTAAAAAAGTAAATGAAATTATCGGCAGGGGAACAAACAACATTGCTGAATATCAGGCTGTAATCAGAGGATTGGAAGAGATAAAAAATATACCTGCAGAAAGTGTTGAATTTTATTGTGACAGTCAGTTGGTCGTGAAACAGTTGAATAAGCAATTTAAAGTAAAAAACAAAAGGATGATCCCTCTTTATGAGAGAATACAGGAATTACTAAATGAAATAAAAGTACCGGTATTTTTTATCTGGAATCGTCGGGAAGAAAACAAGATAGCTGATAATTTAGCAAGAAAGCTGTTGATACAGGAGGAACAAAACAACAGGGCTTTAGCCGCAAATGATTTGTCTATTTGCAGAGAGGGAGGAGAGGGGAATATTTTTTTGGTAAAAAACCAAAAGAGTAAAAAAACATATCATGTCAACCTTGATGTTCCAGAATGTGATTGTTATGATTTTCAAAATAACTGTCAAAAATGGAATTTGGAATGCAAACATATAATTGCTGCACGCAGATATGAAAATGATAGACAAAATCTGATTAGCGAGTCATGTAATAAGACAATAAATGTACTTGTTTTAAGCAAGATGGTCAGCAGAGAGAACTGGGTAAAACTATTAAATAAATCTAATAAAATTAATAGTATTCCCCTGAATATTAATTTTAAAGCAAAAAAGAAGACTGAACTAAATAAACTGATAGCAGAGGCGGATGTAATCATTGGTGGAGAGCTAAATGAGGATAACCTTCAAATGGCCAAGAATCTAAAATTATTTCAGATACCATTTGCAGGTGTAGATAAGCAGAACCTGGATGCTTTCCGGAAATTTCCAAAAGTTAATGTGTGTAATGTTCACGGAAACAGCCATGCTGTATCAGAACATGCAATCTGTTTATTATTAGCACTGGCAAAAGATTTAATCAATACTGACAGAGATTTAAGAAAAGGAAAATGGCATGGCTTTATTTCACAGGAAACCACACTCCAGCTTCATGGTAGAAACCTGGGTATTATCGGTTTTGGTGCTATTGGTTTAGAAATTGCGAAAAGGGCATTACCTTTCGGTATGAATATCTATGCCATTAAACGGAAAATTAAAGAGGAAGAGCAATTGAAGAAGATATACGGATTAATATTCTTAGGCAATCATGAATCCCTGGAGTATGTAATCAAAATGTCTGATTTTATTATTGTTGCAGTGCCCCTTACTGAAAAAACCAATAATATGCTGGATGGAGATATGTTAAAATTAATGAAAGATAAGTACCTTATCAATATAGGTAGAGGTAAGGTTGTTGATGAAAAGGCTCTCTATCATAACTTAAAAAATGGACATTTAGCCGGAGCGGCAATAGATACATGGTATCGTTATCCTGACAGAGAACACCCTGAAACATTGCCGGGAAAATATCCTTTTCACGAACTGGGTAATATTATTATGACTCCTCATAATGCCGGGTACAGTGATAAGGCGGTTGAAGAGAATATACAATCTGTTTACAATAATATTACCAGGATTTTTTATGGGGAGGAGCCGGAAAATAAAGTGGATCTCTCAGAAGGATATTAATCGATAATCATATTTTTTTATCTGCACAAAGTTTAGCTTTAGAAGCTTTCAGTAATATTGAATAATTCAAAAGGGTCTTTTGTGTTATCATCCAGTAAGATAAATACACAAAAGACCCTTTTTGTTTATTTTATAAAATTCTAATTACCTGATAAATCATTAATATATTTTATATATTCATTATCAGGAGATAATAAAATAGTGGTGTTTTCATTAAAGCTATTTAAATATGCTTCCAATGACCTGTAGAATTTGTAAAATTCCGGGTCCTGATTAAAACTTTCTGCATATACTCGAATTGCTTCTGCCTCTCCTTCACCTCTTAACTGTTGCGCTTCCTTGTATGCTTCAGCGAGAATAACTGTTTTTTCTCTCTCTGTTTCTGCAATAATCTTTGCAGATTCTTCCTCACCTTCTGCTCGATATTGTTTGGCAATTCTTTCACGTTCAGCTTCCATTCTGGCAAAGATATTTTGCTCATTTTCAGGAGGTAAATCCGCTCTTTTAATTCTTACATCAATAATGTTAATTCCATATTCTATTGATTTTTCATTACTTCGTTCAGTTACTGTCTTCATAATTTCTGTTCTTTTTTGAGAGACAATTTCACTCATATCAAACTTTCCCAAATCTACTCTCAATTCTGAGTAAATAATGTCATCCAGTCTTGCCTGTGCGCCATTAATATCTCTAACAGTTTGCAGGAAAAGCAAAGGATCTTCAATTTTCCATCTGGCATAATTGTCTAAAATTAAAGTTTTCTTATCCCGGGTAATAATCTCTGTCGGCTGGGCATCATAGATAAGCAGTCTTCCTTCAAACAATACTACATTTTGAATAAAAGGTATTTTCATATATAGACCGGCTTGCTGAATTGCTTTTATAGGCTTGCCGAATTGCAGAATTATAGCCTGCTTGGTTTCATCAACAATAAAGAAGGAAAAATTTGCAACTATGATAACTAATACTAAAATAATTATTAATAAACTTTTTCTCATTATTTGGTAGCCTCCTTTCCGAGGATTTCTGGCATAAATGAATCACTCAGAGGTAAAAATTTCAGCAAGTCAGTATCATTATTCGTTTCCATGATGTATTTTTTCATCTTAGGCAGTATTAATTCCATAGTCTCAATATACAGACGATATTTTGTTACATCCTTTCCATTTTGGTATTCAGTCAGAACCTGATTAAATTTAGCAACATCTCCTTCAGCTTTTCTTATTCTCTCAACTTTGTAACCCTCGGCTTCTTTGATAATCTTAGCAGCTTCACCTCTGGCATTTGGAATTATGTCATTCCGATAGCCTTCAGCCTGATTGATGAATTTGCTTTTATCTTCTTTTGCACTGGCCACATCTTTAAAAGCTGACGAAACCTCCTCAGGAGGATTTACATCCTGAAGCTGTACTGCAATAACTACAATCCCTGATTCATAGGAATCAAGCAGTTCTTGAATTAATACCTTTGACTCTTCCTGTATTTCATACTTTCCCTCAGTTAAAGCATCATCAATTTTTCGTTCCCCAATGACCTGTCGTAATGCTGCTTCAGCAGCATTCCTAACCGTTTGTTCCGGTTCAATGATATTGAAGAGATAATCAGCAGCATTTTTTATCCTGTACTGGACTATTGACTCTGCACTGACAATATTCTCATCACCGGTTAGCATTAATGCCTCCTCGGATACTTCTACGTAACCTCCCCGAACAGTTCTAAAGCCAATTTCAATACGCTTTACCTCAGTAACAGAGGGGGTCAGGGCTGATTCAAAAGGGTAGGGAAGATGATAATGCAATCCAGGACTGTCAATTCTTGCAAATTTTCCAAAGCGCTTTATTACACCCTGTTCATTTGGCTGAACAATATAAATACCGCTGGCAAGATAAATAATAAGAATGAGCAGGAATAATATTTTAATTATACCTTTTCCAATTTGTATCTTTGATATCTTTTCTGTTATATTAGCAAATTTATCAGGGTTATTTTCATTTCCAAATTCTGGCATATTTATCTCCTTTCTTTTTTATTTAAGCCCATAGTCTATTTTTAATAATAAACAGGCTTTTTTGAATATAACACCAAATAAACTTTTACTCAAATATATTTACCTGTTTTATTTGCCGAATATTATATAATTATACTCGCAGACACCTCCTATACATATGACTATTTAGACATTAAAGATTTTTTATGTTTGCAATAAGATTACAACAGCTATATAATAAAAAAACATTGAGAATTTTTATCAATCTGATATTAATCAATAAAAAAAATAATTAAAACTGGAATTTCTAAAATATTGAGAGGAGAACAGAATGCCATTAGTAACCAGTAAAGAGATGTTAATTGACGCACAAAAAAGACAGTATGCTGTCGGAGCATTTAATGCAAACAATATGGAGATTGTTCAAGCTATCATTGAAACGGCAGAAGAGGAAAAATCTCCGGTTATAGTCCAGGCTTCCCAGGGAGCAATACAATATGCCGGCTTGGACATGATTGTCAGTATGGTCAGGTCAATGGCGGAAAGGGCAACTATACCGGTTGTGTTACACTTAGACCATGGAACTGATTATAATCAGAATATTCTTTGTTTGAGAGCTGGCTTTACTTCATTGATGTTTGATGGATCCAAGCTTCCCTTTGATGAAAATGTGGCAATGACCAAAAAAGTAGTTGAAATGGCTCATGTTTGCGATGTACCGGTAGAAGCCGAAATCGGTCAAATCGGGAAGATGGATTCCAGCGATGAGCCTGGTGTAGCTCTTGAAAAAATAAAGGAATATATGGCTGATCCGGAAGAGGCTGAAAGATTTGTCAAAATGACTAAAATTGATTCATTGGCTGCCGCAGTGGGAACAATTCATGGATGTAAGGAACCAATAGCACAGTTGGATATACCAAGAATAGAAAAGATACGAGATTTAACAGGAGTACCTTTGGTTTTGCACGGAGCATCCGGGGCATGTGATGAAGAAATAAGAAAAGGAATAGCTGCAGGTATAACTAAAATAAATATTGATACCCGAATTCGTATGGCTTTTACTAAAGCCGCAAATGATTTTCTTGAAAAAAACCCTGAAGAGATAGATCCCCGAAAAATGCTGGCACCTGCAAAAGAAGCTGCAAAAGAGGTTATAAGAGGGCGTATCAGAGTATTAGGTTCAAACAATAAGGCATAAATAATGTTAAATCATAAAAAAATATAATATACATTTTTGGGAGGAATTACTTATGTCAAAAAGAATAGGAATTTTAACTGGTGGAGGAGATTGTTGTGGATTGAATCCGGCTATTCGCGGTGCTGTTTATAGAGCCCATGATTATAATTATGAAGTTTTTGGCATCAGGGATGGCTGGAGAGGATTAATTGATGGAAACCTTTTTAAAATTCATTTACAGGATGCAGAGGAATTAATTGATAAAGCAGGAACTTTCCTGGGAACCTCCCGGACTAATCCATTTAAAATTGAAGGCGGTGTACAGAGAGTATTAAATACAATAAATAATTATGGTTTGGATGCTATATTAGCAATGGGAGGAGAAGATACTCTGGGTGTTGCCAGTAAGTTATACCATGAACATCAGGTAAATGTGGTTGGTGCCCCCAAAACAATGGATAATGACTTATCTGCTACTGATTTTACCTTTGGCTTTGACAGCTCAGTTACCAGGGCAGTAGAAGCCATGAAAAGTCTGGAAGATACAGGTAGATCCCATCATCGTGTAATGATACTGGAAGTAATGGGAAGACATGCCGGCTGGGTAGCTCTTTATACGGGTCTTTCCTCCGGTGCAGACTGGATTTTGATACCGGAAGAAACCCCGGACATAGAAGGAATGTGCAAGCAACTGCAAAGAGTATATTCCCGGAAAAAATATGCCTTAGTTGTTGTCTCGGAAGGAGTAGAATTGCCAGGAGTTGGTATGGGAGAAGAAGAGTTAGACCAATTTGGTCATATGATACTAAAAAAGAGAGAAATCGGGCAATCATTAGGGGATATAATTACTGAAAAAACCGGTATAGAAACAAGACATGCCGTGATCGGACACATGCAAAGAGGAGGAATTCCTACTGTATTTGACAGGATGCTGGGTCTGCGCACCGGTGTAAAGGCAGTTGAGTTAATCGAACAACAGGAATTTGGAAAGCTTGCAGCTATGAAGGGAAATCAAATAGTTGCCACTCCTCTGGAAGAAGCGACAAAAGAGATTAAAACAGTTAACCAGGAATGGATTGATTTCGCAAAGATTTTCTTCAAGTAATCCGGATTAAAAATCTTTTAGAAAATTCAAATATTTTTAATCATAATAGAAAATTAAGAAAAATTTGTGATAGTATTAATATAGAGAAATAATTAATGGGAAGCCAGCCAGGCTTTCCATTTTTTTAGAAATTCAAGAGAGTGTTTAAATATGTCAGAAAAGATAAATTTTGTCCATCTTCATGTACATTCTGAATATAGCCTTCTTGACGGGGCATGCAGGATAAAAGACCTGATTTCAAAGGCAAAAAAGAATAACATGCCAGCATTAGCTTTAACTGATCATGGAGTAATGTATGGTGTGATAAATTTTTACAAAGAAGCAGTAGCTAATAAAATTAAACCAATAATTGGTTGTGAAGTGTATGTTGCCCCTAAGAGCAGGAAAGATAAATCAAATGGAAAAAAAGAATCACCCAGCCATTTAATACTTCTGGTTAAGAATAAAGAGGGTTACCAGAACCTCCTCCAGTTGGTAACAAAGTCTTTTTTAGAAGGATTCTATTATAAACCGAGAATAGATAAAGATATTTTAAAAAAATACAGTAAGGGTTTAATTGGGTTATCTGCCTGCCTAAAAGGAGAGGTTCCCCGAATGATTCTGCAGAATAATTTTACCGAAGCCAGGGAACTGGCAGTTTCCTATCAGCAGATATTCGGTAAGGATGATTTTTATTTGGAAATACAGAATAATACTATGCCGGAACAGATCAAAGTGAACGAAGAGCTGATTAAATTGGGACGTCTGTTAGAAATACCTTTAGTTGCAACAAATGATGTACATTACATAAATAGAGAAGACAGGGAAGCCCATGATGTACTGTTATGTATTCAGACAGCAACCAACCTTGATGATCCGAATAGAATGAAATTAAGTACTGATGAATTCTATTTTAATACCCCTGAAGAAATGCAACAGCATTTTATTGATGTTCCCGAAGCATTAAGCAATACTTTAAAAATAGCCGAAAAATGTAATCTGGAAATTGAATTTCGTAATGCCCATCTACCTGATTTTGATTTACCCGAAAAGCTTACAGATAATGATTATTTACGACAGCTTTGTTACGAAGGTGCAAAGACTAAATTCAAGGAATTAAATAAGGAAATCAGAGAAAGACTGGATTATGAATTATCAGTTATTAAAAAGATGGGTTTTGCCACATATTTTCTTATTGTATGGGATTTTGTTAATTATGCAAAAAATAATCATGTTATGGTAGGTCCTGGCAGAGGTTCTGCAGCAGGAAGCCTGATAGCTTATTGTCTCAACATTACCAGCATAAATCCCCTGGATTATAATTTACTTTTTGAAAGATTCCTGAACCCTGAAAGAATCAGCATGCCTGATTTCGATATTGATTTCAGTTATGAAGAAAGAGGGGATGTTATTGAATATGTCAGTAAGAAATATGGAAGAGATAAAGTATCTCAGATAATTACTTTTGGTACTATGGCTGCCCGGGCGGCAATTCGGGATGTTGGCAGGGCCCTGGGTATACCTTATGGACAGGTGGACAAAATTGCCAAATTAGTACCCATGGATCCCAAAATGACTATTGAAAAAGCATTGAAGCTGGAACCTGAATTAAGAAATATAATGGCAAATGATGCTAATATAAATAAAATGATCGAGATATCATCAAAATTGGAAGGATTATCCCGACATGCTTCAACCCATGCTGCCGGTGTAGTACTGTCTAAAGAGTCACTTACCAATTTTGTTCCCCTGCAACTAACATCTGATGGCGAAATATCGACACAATATGCAGCTGATGTACTGGAATCATTAGGATTATTAAAAATGGATTTTCTGGGTTTGAGAACTCTTTCAGTAATCAATAACACCCTAAAGATTATCCGGAAAACACGTGGAGAAAATATTGATATTGAAAATATTCCACTCAATGATGAAAAAGTGTATCAATTATTATCCAGAGGGGAATGCTGTGGATTGTTTCAATTAGAAAGTTCAGGCATGATTGATCTGGTCAAGCGGTTAGAACCCAGGAATATAGAGGATATAACAGCCCTTATAGCCTTATTCAGGCCGGGTCCCCTGGGCAGTAATATGATTGATGATTTTATTGACCGAAAAAAAGGAAATTCTGAAATAAAGTACATACATCCCAGTTTAGAACCTATTTTACGTGATACATATGGTGTTATTGTATACCAGGAACAGGTAATGCAGATTGCCAGCCAATTAGCAGGTTTTTCCCTTGGACAGGCAGATATTTTGAGAAAAGCCATGGGCAAAAAGAAAAAAGAGGTAATGAAAAAACAACAGCAGCTGTTTATAGAGGGAGCTGTAAAAAATGAAATTGAAAGACAGACTGCAAGTGAAATATTTGATCTTATTGCATATTTTGCCGGATATGGTTTTAACAAATCGCATAGCGTATCATATGCATTTATATCATACCAGACCGCTTATCTAAAGGCACACTACCCTGTTGAGTTTATGGCTGCACTACTAACAAGTATTATGCAAAATACTGATAAAGTAGTAAAGTATATAAAAGAATGTCAGAATATGGGACTTAAGATATTACCACCGGATATCAATGAAAGCCTGATTGACTTCACAGTTGTTGACAAAGATGCAATCCGATTTGGCCTTGCTGCAGTAAAAAATGTAGGAAGAGCAGCTATTGAAAATATTATAGAAGAAAGAAAAGCAAATGGTCATTTTACCTCCCTTGTTGATTTTTGCCGCAGGGTGGATTTCAAAACTATGAATCGCAGGGTCATTGAAAGTCTGATAAAATGCGGTGCATTTGATTCCACTAAATCCAAAAGAGCCCAATTATTATCAATTTTGGAAAAAGCCATCAATTTAGGAAATGAGATGCAGAAAGACAAGAGAAATGGTCAGACCAATCTTTTTTCTTTAATGTCTGAAAATTCTCAATCTCAACAGACAGATGATATACCATTGCCGGATATTGACGAATTTTCAGATAAGGATTTATTAACAATGGAGAAAGAAACACTTGGTTTCTATCTATCACACCATCCACTGGAAGATTACCAGGAGAAGCTAAAACAAGCGGTTTCTGGCAATTCTGCACAATTAAACCAATTTGCAGATAAGAGTAAACTGGTTCTTGGTGGTATAATTACTTCTTTGCGCAAAAAAACAACTAAAAACGGCAATATGATGGCTCTTTTTGTTTTGGAGGATTTGGACGGTACCGTTGATGTAATAGTATTCCCAAAAACATACGAAGATTACAAAGAGGCACTCAGTGAGGAGAATATAATAATAGTTGAAGGCCGCCTTGATGCAGCTGAGTTTAATGTAAAACTACTGGCTGAATCAATTACACCTATCAATGAGTATAAGATAAAGAAAAGACGTAAAAATAATAGCAGAAAGAGCAATAAGCACCTTTTACATATCGAGGCAGATATAAATCATATAGATAAACAAAGTTTGAAAGACCTGAAAAAAATATTTAAAAAATATCCTGGTCAAAACAATGTCATTATTCACTTCAAATCACCACAAAAAATTTATCGCCAGCAAACTGATGATAGGATAGAATACAACGAAAAAATTATTAGTGAAATAAAGAATGTATTAAATTATAGCAGGGTGTGGTTTGAGGATAGTGAATAAAAGAATTTTAATGGTGCCGAAGGTCGGAGTCGAACCGACATGAGCTGCGAGGCCCGCTGGATTTTGAGTCCAGTGCGTCTACCAATTTCGCCACTTCGGCATAATTGTTTCTGGTTTAATGGAAACATTCTTAAAAATTATAGTTTAGTATATTTATAATGTCAAGTAAAATGCCTGTAAAATAAGGTTTGTAAAACGTAGAAAAATATGAAAAATAATAAAAAAGATTTATTTGACAGCTGAATTCAAATATATACAAGATACGTCAAGAAAGATTATTATAATTATGAGTAAAAAAGATACAAAAAAACTATACCTGATTGATGGACAGGGTTTAATCTACCGCGCTTTCTTTGCATTGCCAAAATTGACTACTACACATGGACAGTTAATAAATGCCGCTTATGGATTTACTTTAGTACTCACAAGATTACTGGAGGAACAAAAGCCGGACGGATTAATTATTGCCTTTGACACCCCTAAGCCTACCTTTCGCCATAAACAGTATAGTGAATATAAAGCACAGCGGGAGAAGATGCCACAGGAATTGATAGAACAACTATCCATTATAAAAGAAATAGTTGATTGCTACAATATTCCTTCAATTGCTGTCGAAGGTTTTGAGGCAGATGATATTATAGGATCTCTGACAGAGATGGCAAAGAACAGTGATTATCAGACTGTTATTGTAACAGGTGACCGTGATTTATTACAGCTAATTGATAAGGACACAGAGATATTATTAATGCAAAAAGGGATTACGCAGGTCAAGCAGTACCAGTTGGATTCTGTAAAGGAATTTTTAGGATTTTCTCCTCAATTAATCCCGGATTATGTGGGTTTAAAAGGAGATAAATCAGATAACATTCCCGGTGTTCCCGGCATAGGAGAAAAAACTGCCAGTGATTTAATAAAAACATTCGGTAGCCTGGAAAATATAATAAATAACAAGGATATGATAGAAAAGCCTGCAATAAGGAATAAAATTGAAAAATTCCAGGAACAGGCAGAGTTAAGCAAATCGTTAGCTATTATAAAAAAGGATATGGATCTTGATTTAAAAATTAAAAATGTTTTATATAAAGGACCTGACTATTCAAGGCTGCGGAGTCTTTTCCAGAAATATGAATTTAAAAAATTGTTAGAAAAATTACCTGATGATGGTAATAAAAATAGTCAAGCTGAAGAGGAATATATTTCACTTCACGAGATAAAAAAAGTATCAGAGCTAAAGCAGTTAACAAAAAAAATTAAATCTAAAGATATATTTTCTTTTTTATTTAACAAGGCAAGCCTGAAAAGAGATTTTACCGGAGTGATAGATAAAATATTATTTGCTATTGAGGAAGATGTGTATCTGATTAGAATTGATGCAGGCAATGCTTTGATTAAAAAATCTGAATACTTTTCATTAAAACAGATAAAAGAATATCTGTATCCACTTTTTCAGGATAAAAAAATTGAAAAGGTTGGCTATGATCTGAAAAATATCTGGAACTGCTTTCATGAAAATAGCTTTTTTTTCAATCTGCCTTATTTTGACATAATGATTGCTGCATATCTGCTAAATCCATCCCAAACAGAATATTCTCTGACAAAGACAATACAGGATTACTCAGAGCAGGCAGGAATTACAATAGCAACAGGTATACAGGGTGATAATGATATTTCTGAAAAAGAGTTAGAACTTTGTAGACAAATCAAGACATTGATACCTTTAAAGAAATATTTTAACAAATTGTTAAAGGAAAACCATTTAGAAGAACTTTACCAGGAAATTGAATTACCCCTTATTAAGGTTATTTTTCAGATGGAAAAAAGGGGAATAAAGCTGGATAGCGCCTTTCTTAAGGAAATGTCCCAGCAATTTTCTAAAAAAATTGGAGATATTAAAAAAGAAATATTTAATATGGCTGGTGAAAAATTTAACCCTAATTCCCCAAAACAGTTGAGCTATATATTATTTCAAAAATTAAAACTACCTGCAACTAAAAAAATTAAAACAGGCTATTCCACTGATGCTGGTGTTCTGAATAAGTTATCAGAAAGACATGAAATAGTAGCAAAGATACTCAATTACCGTGAACTGGAAAAATTAAAAAATACCTATATTGATAAATTACCTCAACTTATTAATCCGGAAACCGGCAGACTCCATACCTGCTTTAATCAAACAGGAACTACAACCGGAAGGTTAAGCAGCAACAACCCGAATTTACAGAATATTCCTGTTAGGACTGAGTTGGGAAAGGCAATCAGAAATGCATTTATTGCGGAAAAGGACTATATCTACCTTTCAGCTGATTATTCCCAGATAGAATTAAGGATATTAGCACATCTATCCCGGGATGAAAATTTATTACAGGCATTTTCAAAAGGTGAGGATATACATGCATTCACTGCGGCAAAGTTATTCAATATTGATGAGAATATTGTCAGCGAAGAGATGCGAAGAATTGCCAAGACTATAAATTTTGGAATTATCTATGGAATAAGCAGTTATGGTTTGGCAAATAACCTGGGTATCAGCAGGAATGAGGCACAGCTTTATATAGATGCATATTTTCAAAAATATTACAGGGTTAAAGAATTTATAGAGGAGCAGATTGTAAGTGCAAGGAAAAATAAATATGTGCATACAATGTTAAACCGTAGAAGATATCTTGAGGGCATTGACAGTCATAACAGAAATATTCGGGAGTTTTTCGAGCGGACTGCTATTAATACACCTATTCAGGGAACAGCTGCAGATTTGATTAAAATTGCTATGATTAGAATAAACGAAGCAATGAGAGAAAAAAATCTTGACAGTGGTTTGATTTTACAGATTCATGATGAATTAATCTTTGAAATACCAGAATTTGAAATAGAAGACAGAAAATTAATTATTAGGAGCATAATGGAGGGAAGCCTGCAATTGAGTATTCCACTAATAGTCAATTTTAAGACCGGCCATCGCTGGGGTGATTTGGAATAATATGATAATTATTTTAGTTTTATTACAACAATGAGGTAAAAATAATTTGAAAGCACTTATAGTAGGGCTCACCGGGGGGATTGTATCCGGAAAAACAACTGTTGCAGATATGTTCAGGGAATTAGGTGCAGATATTATTGATGCAGATATTATTGCCAGGGAAGTTGTACGCCCAAAGAAAAAGGCCTGGGAAAAAATTGTGAAACATTTTGGTGTAGGAATATTAAGGGAAAATCAGGAAATCAACAGGAAAAAATTAGGAAATATTGTTTTTTCTGACAAAAACAAACTCAAATTATTGAATCAGATTACTCACCCGGAAATCACTGAAGTGATAAAAAAGAAGTTAGAAAATATAAGTAATAACAGCAACAGGAGTACTGTTTGTATTGTTGATGTACCTTTACTTTTTGAAACAGGCTTTGAGAATATGATGAATAAAATCATTGTTGTATATCTCGATCCAAAAAAACAGATAAACAGATTAATGAAAAGAAACAATCTGACACGGGAAGATGCCCTGAAAAGGATTAAAACACAGATACCGATAGAGGAAAAGGTAAAAATGGCTGATTATATTATTGATAATAGTAACAGCCTGGAATATACTAAAAAACAGGTTCTACATTTATGGGAAGAACTGAATAAAAATTTTCAATAATTCAATTGAAAGAATATGTATTTATTGAAAGAAATTTCTAAGAAGTAATATAGATTATTTATTATTAAATACTATGTGTGATAAAGAGACCAAGTAATTTATCTGCTGTAATTACAATATATTACAATAAACAATTATATGTATTAGTAAAAGACACTATCAAAAGGTAAACAAACCTCATTATATTTACCCTGCTGACTAAATTATAATATGTGATATAATAATTGTTTGAACTATTTTTATTAAAGAGTATTATGATTAAAACATACAAAACATTTTATAGGTATTTTTAAATGGTAAAAAAATTTCAGTTAGTTTCTAATTATAAACCTCAGGGAGATCAGCCGGAGGCAATAGACAGAATCAGCAATGGTTTTCAGAATAAAAAGGAAATCCAAACACTGCTTGGTGTTACCGGTTCAGGAAAAACATTTACTATGGCTAATATAATTCAAAACCTGCAATTACCGACCCTGGTTATATCACATAACAAGACTTTAGCAGCGCAACTGTGCAATGAGTTTAAACAATATTTCCCTCATAATGCTGTTGGTTATTTTGTAAGCTACTATGATTACTATCAACCTGAAGCATATATACCTCGAACTGACACTTATATTGAAAAAGATTCTTCTATCAATGAAGAGATTGACAGGTTAAGGTTAGCCGCTACAGCTAATTTACTGGAAAGAAAAGATGTAATTATTGTTTCAAGTGTCTCCTGCATATATGGTCTGGGTTCTCCTGGTGACTTTTCTAATCTGGTATTGATTATAAGGGAAAACCAGCAATACCCGAGAAGTGATATTATTAATAGATTAATTGATATTCAGTACGAAAGAAATGATATTGAATTTCAGAGAAGCTCTTTTAGGGTCAGAGGAGATATAGTAGAAGTATTTCCTGCATATTCTGAAAGTGCATTCCGAATAGAACTATTCGGAGACGTTGTTGAAGCAATTCATGAGATAAATCCTTTAACCGGGCATAAAATACAAAAAAAAGAAACAGTCGCTATTTACCCGGCAAAACATTTTGTTACTACTCATGGTCGTGTAAAAGAAGCAATAAAAACAATTAACAATGAGTTAGAGGAGAGGCTTACGTATTTTAAAAAGCATAATAAGGTATTAGAGGCAGAAAGGTTAAAACAAAGAACGAAATATGATTTGGAAATGCTTGTCCAATTTGGTTATTGCACAGGTATTGAAAATTATTCCAGACATTTAAGTGGAAGAAATCCTGGTGAACCACCGGCTACTCTATTAGATTATTTCCCCCGGTCTTTTTTGATGATAATTGATGAATCACATGTGACATTACCTCAGATAAGAGGAATGTATGCAGGAGATAAATCAAGAAAAGACAGTCTTGTAAAGTATGGTTTCCGGCTGCCTTCTGCTTATGATAACCGCCCGTTAGTTTTTCATGAATTTGAAAAATATATCAAGAAGGCCATATTTGTATCGGCAACTCCCGCCCGGTATGAACTTGAAAAAAGCCAGCAGATTGTTGAGCAGATTATCCGACCTACCGGATTGGCAGATCCGGAAGTGATTATAAAACCGGCTGAATTTCAAATTGATGACCTTATTGCAGAAATCAAAAAAAGAGTTGTTAAAAAAGAGAGAATACTGGTTACTACATTAACAAAGAGAATGGCAGAAGATACAGCTAATTATTTACAGAACATTAATATAAATGTAAGGTATCTTCACTCAGAAATCGGTACCATAGAAAGAATTAAGATATTGAAAAATCTCAGAGAAGGAAAGTTTGATGTACTGGTTGGTGTTAATTTATTAAGAGAGGGGCTGGATTTACCGGAAGTTTCCCTGGTAGCAATTCTTGATGCAGATAAAGAAGGTTTTTTAAGGTCAGAAACATCCCTGATTCAAACTATGGGACGTGCAGCGCGAAATGTAAATGGTACCGTTATACTGTATTGTAATGAAATAACCGGTTCCATGCAGAGAGCAATAAATGAAACTAATCGCAGAAGAAAGATTCAATTGGAGTATAATAAAAAATATAACATTACCCCGCAAACCATTAAAAAACCCATCTATGAAATGCTTTATAATGAAAAGGTTGATTTAGAGGAAGAAGAATACTCAGTAGGGGAAGGGAAAGCAAAATACCTGCCAAAGAGCAGTTTAAGCAGCCTGCTAAAATCACTTAAGAATGAAATGAATCAGGCTGCCAAACAATTGGATTTTGAAAAAGCAGCCTTGCTGAGAGATGAAATAAGGAGATTAAAAAAAGAAAGAACAATGTTTAAATAAAATTAATTAAGTATCGTGTATACACTAAGATAATAAAATAATGTGTGAATAAGCGGGAGATAATAGTAGTTAGTCATTGGTAGTTGGTAGTTAGTTAAAGACAATGTTCAAGAAAAATAGTATCTAGATTATAGTTAAAAGAAATACAGGGTAAGCATAAGTAGAAAATAGTTTTCAGATATCAGTTTTTAGTTCATAGGTAAATAATTTCAAAAGATTCGCAGTAATATTTCAAATATTGGAGTTCTAAAACCTTTCCCACTTTTAAATTTAGTTGAGAATGTAACTTATTAGTTTGATTATAGGGATAATATAAAAAAATGTATTGGTTCTGAAATTTGGAAATCTGATGAATGATTGATTATGAGTAGTCTATTGGAAGATTGATTTTTTATTTATAATATTGATTATCTTAATGTTATACGTTATACGGTATACGTTATACTTTTTTTATACACAAATAATGATATCTTAAATTAATTGCAAATTGCAAAGCAAAAATGGGAGTTAAAAAATATGCAAAACAACATTATCATCAAAGGGGCAAGGGAACATAATTTAAAAAATATTTCTCTTAGCATACCCCGAAATAAACTGATTGTTATAACCGGTTTAAGTGGTTCAGGAAAATCCTCTCTGGCTTTTGATACTATTTATGCAGAGAGCCAGAGACGTTATATTGAATCTCTGTCCTCTTATGCAAGACAATTTATGGAAAAAATGGACAAGCCTGATGTAGATTATATTGAAGGGTTATCGCCTTCTATTTCGATTGACCAGAGAAAATCAGGTAAAAACCCACGTTCTACTGTGGGAACTGTAACCGAGATATATGATTATTTGCGCTTATTATATGCAAGAATCGGTATACCTCATTGTCCCGAATGTGGCAGAAAAATAACAAGGCAGACCTTAGACCAAATTGTTGAACAGATAATGGATATGCCCCAAAATAGCAGAATAAAGATATTGGCACCTGTGATCAGGGCTAAAAAAGGTGAACACCGTCAGGTGATTGAAGATATTAGAAGGAAGGGTTTTATCCGGTTACGGGTTGATGGAGAAATGGTTGAAGTGGATGATGATATCCAATTAGCTCGTTATCAAATGCATGATATAGACATAGTTATTGATAGATTAATAGTAAAACCGGAAATAAAGAGCAGGGTAAGCAGTTCTGTTGAAACTGCATTACAATTAGGTGAAGGGTTAGTAATTGTTCTGGATGAAGATGATAAAGAACATGTTTTTAGTGAGAAATTCTCCTGTCCTCATTGTGGAATTAACCTGCCTGAAATAACACCCAGAATTTTTTCTTTTAATAGTCCATATGGAGCTTGTCCAAATTGTACAGGTTTGGGATACAAGATGGCATTTGACCATGATTTGGTAGTTCCCGATAAAAGTAAATCAGTCATGGAAGGGGCTCTGGCACCATGGGGTAAAGTTAAAGGTAGATACCTGAATCACATTTTATCCGGAGTTGCAAAACATTATGGTTTTTCATTGGATATTCCATTTAATCAGTTAACAGATGAGCAGAAAAATATTTTATTTTATGGATCTGGAGATGAAAAGATAAATTTTGAATATAAACATTATGAAGATGACAAAACATGGTTGCATACAAATGAATTTGAAGGAGTTATAAATAATTTAAAAAGAAGATACAGAGAGACTAAATCAAAATATGTGCAATATGAGATTCAAAAATATATGACAATCAGCAATTGTTCGGTTTGTAACGGACAAAGACTTCGCCCGGAAAGTCTTATGGTGAAAATCAACGGGTATTCCATTGCTCAATTATCGGACATGACGATAAAGGCAATTATTAAATTTTTTAAACATCTTCATATAGATGATAGAGAAACAGAAATATCAAAACAGATTAGAAAGGAAATCAGCAACCGACTTAATTTCTTAATGAATGTTGGTTTGGACTATATTACTCTTTCCCGGGCTACCTCTACACTTGCTGGAGGAGAAAATCAGCGGATAAGACTTGCTACACAAATAGGTTCAAGCCTAACGGGAGTTTTATATATTCTGGATGAACCATCAATTGGATTGCATCAACGGGATAATGATAAATTATTAAAGACTCTTTTTCAGCTTAGAGACCAGGGAAATACAGTGATTGTTATTGAACATGATGAGGACACTATTCGTTCAGCTGATTTTATTATTGACCTGGGACCGGGTGCCGGAATCCATGGAGGGCAATTAGTGGCACAGGGTGATGAAGAAAGTGTCCAGAAAAATAAAAAATCAATAACAGGTCAGTATTTGAGCAAGAAAAAGAAGATACCTGTCCCAACAAGCAGGAGAAACGGGAATGGTAAGAGTATAAATATAATTGGCGCCAGGCAATTTAACCTGAAAAATATAAATGTCTCCATACCTTTAGGTAAATTTAACTGTGTAACCGGAGTATCCGGTTCTGGAAAGAGCACACTGGTAGAGGATATATTATACAAATCATTGAATAAAATATTATACCATAGCAGAGTCAGGCCTGGTGAATATGACCGGATAGAAGGTGTTGAAAATATCGATAAAGTTATAACCATTGACCAGTCACCCATAGGGAAAACATCACGTTCAAATCCTGCTACTTATACCGGAGTCTTTACCCCGATAAGGGAACTGTTTGCAAAGGCAAAAACAGCAAAAGTGAGAGGATACAAGTCGGGAAGATTTAGTTTTAATGTGAAGGGCGGAAGGTGTGAGGCATGTCAGGGTGCAGGAATAGTAAAGATAGAGATGTTTTTTTTACCTGATATCTATATTCCCTGTGAGGTTTGCAAGGGAAACAGGTTTAACCAGGAGACATTAGAGGTAAAATATAAAAACAAAAATATTGCTGAAGTGTTAGATATGACAGTTGATGAAGCCTGTCAATTTTTTGAGAATATTCCCAAAATAAATAGAGGATTACAGACTCTTGTTGATGTAGGACTGGGTTATATTAAATTAGGTCAATCTGCAAGTACTTTATCAGGAGGAGAAGCACAAAGAATTAAACTGGCTAAGGAGTTAAGCAAAATAAGCACCGGCAGGACATTATATCTTTTAGATGAACCCACTACAGGATTGCATTTTGATGATGTCAGCAAACTTTTAAATGTATTAAACAGATTAGTCGAACAGGGTAATACTGTACTGGTAATTGAGCATAATCTGGAAGTAATCAAGTCGGCGGATCACATTATTGATTTAGGACCTGGAGGAGGAGATGAGGGAGGAGAGATAGTCTTTGAAGGAACGCCTGAAGAAATTATACAGCACCCTGATTCTTTCACCGGCAAATATTTGAAAGAAATCATAAACACCGGCCATAATAAAGACATAATTAAAGTATAAGCAATTAAACTTATGGTAGAATCAAAATATGAATATTTTAGAAAAAGTCAAACAATTGCCCCAACAAAGTGGAGTATATCTTTTCAAGGATAAAACTGGCAAAATTATTTATATCGGTAAGGCAATTTCTTTAAGAAACAGAGTAAGCTCTTATTTTAATAAATCCTACACTCATTCATTAAAAGTAAGCCAAATGATAAACAGGATAGATGATGTGGATTATATTATCACCGGGTCAGAGATGGAAGCATTGCTTTTAGAAAGTAGACTGGTAAAAACAAAAAATCCCTATTTTAATACCCAGCTAAAGGATGATAAAAGTTATCCATATATTAAAATAACCTGCAGGGAAGAATATCCTGCTATTCAATTAGTCCGAAAAAATAGGTATGAGAAAGATAAAAAAGCCCGGTATTTTGGACCGTTTGTAGATGTAGAAGTAACCAAAAAAGCGGTTAAAAAATTAAGAGAAATATTCAAATTGAGAAATTGCAGTAATAGAAAAATCAAAATGGGCACAACCTGCCTTGATTATCAGATTAATCTGTGTTCCGCTCCTTGTGCTCAAAAGATAAACCGGGATGATTACCGAAAAAAAGTAGACGAATGCTGTCTCTTATTAACCGGGCAGCATAACCAATTATTGAAAGATTTAAAAGATGAAATGAAGATAGTTTCCCAGTTAATGCTGTTTGAAAAGGCTGCCAAAATCAGGGATACTATACAGATGATTGAGAAGGTAATAGACCAGGGGAAGATAAGCAAACATTATAAGAAAAAAGTAGGTAGTTACCTGATTAACACAAAGAACCACAGTTCCCTTAATCAGGGACTGCACGAGCTACAAGATTATTTGAATTTACAGTCATTACCGAAACATATTGAGGCATATGATATTTCTAATATTCACGGACAGATATCGGTTGGATCGCTTGTAGTCTTTACAGAAGGAGTGCCAGATAAAAAAAGGTACAGACATTATAAGATAAAAGAAGTGAAAGGTATTAATGATTTTGCCATGATGAGAGAAGTGCTCTACAGGCGATTTCGTGACAGTAAAGCAAAGAAAGACGCACTGCCCGATTTGGTATTACTGGATGGTGGGAAAGGTCAATTAAATATAGGTATTCAAATACTGCAGGAACTTGGCATTAAATTAGATATAGCCTCTTTGGCAAAAAGAGAAGAAGAAATATTCCGACCCGGGGAAAAAGATTCTATTTTATTACCGGAAAACTCAGAATCATTATTTTTAATGCAGAGAATCAGGGATGAAGCCCATCGGTTTGCTATTGGTTACCATAAAAGATTGCGCAGTAAACAGATAAAAAATTCTGTTATTGATTTTATACCTGGAATTGGAGATAAAAGAAAAAGACAGCTTTTATCAAAATTTAAAAGTATAGATGATATCCGAAATGCCAAACAGGAAGAATTAAAAGAAATACCCGGGATTGGAGATAAAACAGCACGTAAAATAAAAGATATATTGGAGGTAAGACATGATTATAAATTATAATGGTAAAACACCGAACATAGATGAAACGGCTTTAGTAGTTGATAATTGCTGTATCATTGGTGAGGTTGATGTAGGTCGGTATAGCAGTATATGGTTTTATGCTGTTTTACGTGGTGACTTGAATTTAATTTCTATCGGTCATCATACCAGTGTTCAGGACGGAACAGTTATCCATGTTACAGAAAATCTGCCCACTTTAGTAGGGAACTATGTTACAATTGGTCATGGAGCAATTTTACATGGATGTACGATTAAGGATTGTTCCTTAATTGGTTCAGGTGCAAACATATTAGATGAAGTGGTAATCGAAGAGAATGTCATTATTGCTGCCGGTACTGTAGTCACACCAAAAACAGTAATACCGGCCAATTCTATGGTTATGGGTATACCCGGGAAAGTGGTCAGAAAGTTGACTGATAAGGAATATGCTATGTTACGGGAACATGCAGATGGATATGTTGAATTAATGAAAAGTTACAAAAAATGATTTTCTTATTCCTGTGGGAGGTGTCAATTGTACAAAAAATCAATTGCTGATTTGGCATATGACATCCTGGAGAGAAATAATAGGCCAATGCATTATCGGAAGATAACTGAAGAGCTGGAAAAGATTAAAGAGATTAAAGCAGAAAAACCACATCATGATGTTAATGCCTCAATAGGTGCAGACCAAAGGTTTATCAGGTATCAACGGGGAATATGGGGTTTGGTTAGATGGAAATACAAAGAAGCCCATCTTTCCTATACGCTAACTTCATACTGCCTGCTTACCGGTACTGTCTTTCTGACAAGTTATTTAAAGCCATATTTCAGCTGGAGTCGTGATGACAGCAATATTGAAATAATCTTTGTAGATACTGATGGTGAAGAAATTACTGCATCAGTAAATTATCGAAAAAAATATATTACAGGGTTAAAGGGTTGGTATCAGAAGAAAAAATTAGACGTTAATGATCGTCTTTTAATGGGCTTAATTGATGATAGTAAGAAAAAATATTTCATTATTGCTGAAAAAGAAATTCTTCCGGAAACTGAAAGAGATATTAGTGATACCATTTATGGGATTTTAAAAGAAGAAGAAAAACCGCTCAGCTATGCCCGGATTTACTCTGCCATTATTAAACAAGAGCCGGATAGTAGGGGTTTATTTGTAGATTATATCAAAAATACTCTGAGAAAAGATTTACGTTATACAGAAATATCAGAAGACTGCTGGGGATTAACAGAATGGTTAAATACAACTGAAAAACTATTTCAAAATCTTTTACATACCAATACTATTAAGGATTTCCATATTTCCCTTAAAAAAACTTTTGAGTTTTTTGGATACAAAGTTGATTATATAAAAAACAACCGACAGGATTTACTGATTGTAAAGGCTGAATTAGACTTTAAGACATATTATTTACTTATTACAGGATTACCTGCTCATTACAATGCTGATATGATTAAAAATATAGATTGGCCTGAGATGAAGAGAGTAAGAGAGACTTATAACATAAATACAGTTATTTTGTTTTTAAAAAAAATTCAAGATAAAAACTTGATAGATCGGGCCAGTGAAGAAAATGTTCAACTGTATGAGTTTACTCTTTTAAAAAAAATAATGAAAGAGCATCAAAGAATTCCCTTTTCACTTTTTGAATTGCAGGTTGCCTTTAGCCCGCTGCAAAATCCCGAAAATAATTATGGTAAATTAATGGAAATACGCAATAGGCAATGGTATTATTGGAATTTGATAAAAGATGTAGTTAGAATATTGCAGATTTCTAAAAATCAGAATACTTATTTAGATTTCAAAATGCTTATGAAAAAAATAACTGAATTGAACAAATATGATAGTATGGATAATTATGAAATACTCATCAAGAAAATTGTCAATATATTAAACCAGGAGCCATTTGCATTTATTGAACTATCAGAGTCTGAGAATATGATAATTTCTTATCAGAGCTCTATGATAAACAAAAGAATTAATTCCCTTTTTCAATTTTTTCTCAATGAAGAAGAAAATAATTATTTAATAAATGGAGATAATCACCGGTGATGAAAATAAGATGGTTAGGACAATCATGTTTTTTAATATCAAATGAAAGAGGCATAAATATTTTAACCGATCCTTTTGATGAAACATTAGGATATCATATGACAAAAGAAAAAATTAACATAATCACCATTAGCCACGAACATTATGATCATAATAACACTATGGGTATTAAAGGAAAACCGGTTGTATTAAAAGGCCCGGTAAACCGTGAAACACATAAGATAAAATTTAAAGGAATATTATCTTATCATGACAGTGTCTATGGGAAGCATAGAGGAATTAATACTATTTTTCTGATTAAAACTGATAATATGATTTTATGCCATTTAGGAGATTTGGGTCATGTATTAGAGAAAGAACAATTAGAGCAGATAGATGATGTAGATATTTTATTCGTACCGGTAGGAGGATACTTTACAATTAATAGCCTTAAAGCAGAACAGGTAATCAGCCAGATTAAACCAAAAATTGTTATTCCAATGCATTACAAGACTGAGGCAATTAAGTGGTCAATTGATCCGTTATCCGTATTCCTGAATGATAAACAGGATATCAATATAATTGGCGAAAACTGTTTTGATATCGACTCAACAACTCTTCCCGGGAAAACAACTATATTCGTTTTAAATTATTAATTTTCAATATTTTTAAATAATAATAAAAAAATTTTTTGTAAACCCTTATCTTTTACATTATTTCTTATTATAATATGAAAGTATTTATTAGTCAGTAGCGTGTAAGCAGTAAAATATTATGGGAATAAATTAAGTAGGGTTTCCCTGATTTCAGTTATCAATTTACAGATTTTGGTTTAATGCTTTTTGTTTTTAGTAGAGAATAATACTGGACATATTTTATTTTTTTAACTTGCACTTTTTAATCTTTAACACAATACGTTAAACTTTTTTGTCATTGCACAGAACAAAGCGACAATGCAATTTCATTTACCTATACCAGTATCTTTGACCGAAAACTGTAAACTGTAAACTGTAAACTGATTTCTTATCTTGTAACTTATTTTAACTGAAAATAGTATTTTCTAATTAGTTAATTTAATATTATTTATTTTTACTTATTACTATATTTAGAATTCGATAGTTTTAAAAGGGGATATTTATGACAAAATATATTTTTATAACCGGTGGTGTTGTTTCATCAATTGGTAAAGGCATAACAGCTGCTTCAATAGGCAGGATTTTAAAGAGCAGAGGTTTAAGAGTGTCTATTCAAAAACATGATCCCTACCTTAATGTTGATGCCGGTACTATGAGTCCGTTTCAGCATGGAGAAGCCTTTGTTACAGAAGATGGAGCTGAAACTGATTTAGATTTAGGGCATTATGAGAGGTTTATTAATATTAATTTAAGTCGTAATAACAGTGTCACCACAGGCAAGGTATATAATTCGGTTATTTCAAAAGAAAGACATGGAGATTATTTAGGCAAGACAGTTCAAATTATCCCCCATATTACTGATGAAATTAAGGACAACATCAAGAGCCTAAACAAATCCAAGGATAAACCTTTAGATGTAATCATTGTAGAAATAGGAGGCACTGTTGGTGATATTGAAAGTTTGCCTTTTTTGGAGGCAATCAGGCAATTTAGAAATGATATAGGTAAAGAAAATGTCTTATATGCACATGTCTCATTTTTTCCGTATTTAAAAGCAGCGAGGGAGATTAAGTCGAAACCCACTCAACATAGTATAAAAGAGCTCCGGGGAATAGGTATACAACCGGATTTATTGATTTGCCGTTCTCAGTCAAGGCTGACAGAAACAGTAAAAGACAAGATATCTTTATTTTGTGATATACCGAGGGATGGAATTATCGAAATTGGTGATGTGGATTCTATATATGAAGTCCCTATTGTATTGGAAGAGCAAAAATTAGGCGATTTATTAGTCAAGAAATTAAATTTGCCTTCAAAAAAACCTGACCTGCAAAAATGGAGAGATATGGTTAAGCGGTTGTACCATCCGGAAAGACAAACAACTATTGCAGTTATTGGAAAGTATATTCGTTTAAAGGATGCTTATATGAGTATCAATGAAGCTCTTGTCCATTCAGGTATCCACCATAATTGTAAAATAAATATAAAAAAAATAGATGCAGATTTCTTATTGAAACAAGGTGTCAGGGATTTATTAAGAGGAGTTAATGGTATACTTATCCCTGGTGGTTTTGGAATTCGGGGAATAGAAGGAAAAATACAGGCAGTTAAGTATGCCCGTACTAATAACATACCATTCATGGGTATATGTCTTGGTATGCAATGTGCTCTAATAGAAATTGCCCGCAATAAAATAGGCTTGCATGAAGCTAATAGCACTGAATTTAATACTGAAACACCTTATCCTATTTTAGATTTAATGGAAAAACAGAAAAAGATAAATGATAAAGGCGGAACTATGCGGTTAGGAAATTATGATTGTAATTTAATTAAAGGCACAAAGGCCTATCATATCTACAAGAAAGAGTTAATTCAGGAGAGACACAGACATCGCTATGAATTCAACAATGACTTTTTGGAAAAATTCAAACAAAGTGATATAATATTCAGTGGAATTAATTTAGAAAATAATTTGGTCGAGATTTTTGAATTAAAAAACCATCCCTGGTTTATTGGAATGCAATTTCACCCTGAATTTAAATCCAGGCCGAATTATCCTCATCCAATGTTTGTAAGTTTTATCGGGGAAGCAATTAAAAATACTAATTAAACAAGAAAGGTAATTAAAATATATTTTGGAGTGATAAGGATATGGAAGTTTTAGTACTGGCAGGAGGAAAAAGCGACGGCTCGATAGGGAATCACCAGGAATTACATAACAAGGCATTATTGATGATTAACGGTACGCCAATGATTGAATATGTCGTGGATGCATTAAACCATGCACAGAAAATAGACAATATAGTTGTTGTAGGCCCGCAGAGTGAGCTTATACCTTATATTGAAAAAAAAGTAAATAAAATAATTGAATCAACCGATTCCATTGTTGAAAATGTAATAAATGGTATTAATTATTTAAACAATAAACAGATAATGATTATGACCTCTGATGTGCCCTTGATTACCGGAAAAATGATTGATGATTTTATTGCAAAATGCCAGGAACAGGAAGCATTTTTATACTATCCTTTTATATCAAAGGAAACTATTTTAGAAAAGTATCCGAAAACTGTTAGATCTTATGCCACTTTAAAAGAAGGTGTTTTTTGTGGAGGAAATTTAGCCGTTTTGTCTACTAAACTGTTTGATCAAAATAAGTCTTTACTTAATGAATTGTATGAAAATCGAAAAGACGTTAAAAAATATATTACTTTATTAGGAATGAAATTCATTGCAAAGTATTTGCTGAAATGTCTTTCTATAAAAGAAATTGAAGACAGGGCAGCTGAAATAGTAGGATATCCGGTTAAAGGTATTATGGTTAATGATCCGGAAATGATGATTGACCTGGATAAACTGACTGATTATGAGTTAATTCTTCAAATACTTGACGAGTCAAAAAAATAAATCCACTAAATACTTATTAAGGACAATAAAAAAATATTTTATCTATTGTTTTTTTAAAAGGAAGTGATATAATAAAATTAATAAAAATAACTCCAGGGTTATTCTTCATGAATTTTGTCCCACTATATTTCTTTGATAGGTAATATTAATTGATTAAAATTTGAAGTTGCTAAGAATAATGGACCACTTTTGTTTTTTAATAATTACATCTGGATTTCAAGTGAATTCTGATGATAAAATATTTATTCTTAAAATTTGCAGCGAATACCGATAAAGTCAATGTAGGATATTTAAGGACAGCATCTAATCTTTTTGAATGAAAAATTAATGTAATACTTCATTCAGATGAATTTTATAATACTCAATAGAATAAATTACTTATGAACTTGAGGAGGTTTTTGATTTTGGAATTAAATGAATTAAAAGAATTGAAAATTAGTGAATTATGCAAAATTGCCAATGAATATGATATTAATAATTGTGCTCGTATGAAGAAAACTGACTTAATTTTTAATATCCTAAAGGCACAAACTGAGAAAAAAGGATATATGTTTTCTGAGGGAATACTTGATATCATGAAAGAGGGGTTTGGTTTTCTTCGTACAGGTGGTTATTTGCCCAGTACTAATGATATCTATATTTCACCATCACAGATTAAACGTTTTAATTTAAGTAACGGAGATGTGGTATCCGGACAGGTTCGCTATCCAAAAGAGGGGGAGCGATATTTTGCATTATTAAAGATTGAAGCTGTAAACCATGAAGATCCGGAATTGTCCAAGGACAGGATTGATTTTGAAAACCTGACTCCTCTTTTCCCAACCGAGAAATTCACATTAGAAACCAAGCCATATGAATTATCTACACGGGTAATTGACCTATTCTCTCCAATAGGAAAAGGACAAAGAGGATTGATTGTATCTCCTCCAAAAGCCGGTAAGACTATCTTATTAGAAAAAATTGCTAATGGAATTACAGCAAATCATCCTGAAACCACTTTGATAATATTATTAATTGATGAAAGGCCTGAGGAAGTTACCGGAATGAAGCGTTCTGTTAACAATGCTGAAGTTGTCAGTTCTACTTTTGACCAGCCAATAAACCATCATATCAAAGTTGCAGAAATAGTCTTGGAAAGAGCAAAAAGACTTGTAGAGCTTAAACATGATGTAGTGATTCTACTTGATAGTATAACCAGGCTTGCACGGGCTTATAATTTAAATATTCCTACCAGCGGAAAGACATTATCCGGGGGACTTGATTCTACTGCACTATACTATCCCAAACGCTTCTTCGGTGCTGCGAGGAATATTGAGGAAGGTGGCAGTTTGACAATACTGGCAACTGCATTGGTAGAGACTGGTAGCCGCATGGATGATGTTATTTTTGAAGAATTTAAGGGAACTGGTAATATGGAATTACGTTTAGACCGGGAGATATCAGATAGTAGAATTTTCCCGGCAATTGATATTAAGCGTTCAGGCACCAGAAGGGAAGAACTGTTATTGGATGCCGAGAGTCTGAGCAAAGCATGGCTAATGAGGAGAGCCTTATCTAATCAAAGTACTACTGATGCAATTAACCTGCTTTTGAATAAATTAAAAAAGACAAAGAGTAATACTGATTTTCTTAATACTATAAGAGACGAAAATAACAATAGATAGTATAAGAGAGCAAAAATTACACTATTAAAAAATATAATTTTAAGAAGAATTTTACTTAAATCAAAAAATACACTAACTAAATTATTAATACTTATCAGAGTAATACAATTTATTTTTGACGGTTACAATTAGTTATGATATAATTTTTTCGAAATTTTAGGCATTATTAACAATGAAGGTGAGAAAAATATGAAAAAAGAAATTCATCCAAAATATGGTAAATCCAAAGTAATCTGTGCTTGTGGAAATACCTTTGAAACACAATCAACAAAAGAAGAAATTCGCGTTGAAGTCTGTTCTGCCTGTCATCCATTCTTTACCGGCAAACAAAAAATATTTGATTCTGCCGGCAGAGTAGAAAAATTCAATAGAAGATATAATATTGAACAGGAATCAGATGAAATAAGTGAAGAGCAGGACAAAAACGACAAATAAAATAATGGATAAGAATTAATGAGAGATACTATCAAATGTCAATAGTTAATAAAACAGGGCAAAAGCTCTGTTTTATTTATTATTGGCCATAATAAAAAATTGTTTTTAGATCTCTATATATAGTCAGTCTATTCAGTAATGGTTGTTAGTAAAAGAATACTTGAATGTGTACAGTTGACGGGGGTAAATAAAGATGCACGAGACCTGTGATGGTGGTAGTATTGAAGTAATCAGTGGTAGTATGTTTAGCGGTAAGAGTGAAGAACTGATTAGAAGAATCAGACGTGTTCAGATTGCCAGAAAAAAGGTTGAAATATTTAAACCGATAATTGATAACCGTTATAATTCCAGATTCATTTATTCTCATAACGGTAACAAGGTTGAAGCTAATTGTGTTAGAGATATAAAGGAAATATCAAATAAAATTCAGGATGATATTGATGTAGTTGCAATCGATGAAGTCCAGTTTTTTGATGAAGAGATTATTAGAGTGGTTCAATTACTGGCAGATGAAGGTAAGCGGGTTATTATTGCCGGACTTGACCAGGACTTTCGGGGTGAACCTTTTGGTCCAATGCCGCAATTGCTGGCAATAGCTGAATATGTAGATAAACTGTATGCCATTTGCATGGTATGCGGAAGACCAGCCACTCGTACCCAACGGCTGGTAAATGGTAAACCTGCAGATTACAATGATCCCATTATACTTGTTGGGGCTAAGGAAAGCTATGAGGCAAGATGCAGACAACATCATCAGGTTGCAAATAAACCGGTTAAAAGAATATATTAAATAAGGAATTATTATAAAATGAGAGTACAGATTATAAATTATTCCAAAAACATTGAAAAGATGGTCGCCCAGGCCGCTCGTCTTTGTTATTCTTCCAGAAATATTAATGAAATAGCAGAATCAATGGATAAGAACATGCAGGACAGGATGATTAAGAAGATAATGAAATTAGGGCATTATTCTGTTTTAGAACATGTTTCCTTTACTTTTGGCATAGAGGATATTTCCCGTACTTGTTCACATCAATTGGTTCGGCACCGTATTGCTTCTTTTTCCCAGAGAAGCCAGAGATATGTAAAGTTTGGCTCCGGTGATGATAAACAGTTTGTTATACCCCATAATATAAAAAATGATAATAACTTATTACAGAAATTTAAAGATCTCACTGCTAAAAGTTTTGAGTTATATCAGGAAATGATTGAAAAGGATATACCGGCTGAAGATGCTCGCTATATTTTGCCTCAGGCAATCGGTACCAGTATTATATTTACAGCAAATGCAAGAGAGCTGATACACTTTTTTAGATTACGATGTTGCAATAGGGCTCAATGGGAAATAAGAGAATTGGCAATTGCTATGTTAGAATTAGTTAGAAAAGAAGCCCCTTTAATCTTTAAAGATGCAGGCCCTCCTTGCTTGATAGGACCATGTCCGGAGGGTGAAATGTCCTGCGGGAAACCCTGGCATAGAGAGAATTAATAAATCAATATTTTATAGTTTATTAAATTTAAAAAAGAATTATATTTATTGTGCCATTTTATAATATATTTTTTAATTAAGGCATTGATATAAATTTCTTGAGAACACAAGAAGGTAACAGAAATGATTAGAGAATTAGAAGAACTGAAAAAAGAATATGAAGAACTGAATAAGCAGCTTTCTGATCCGAAAATAATCGCTGATCAGGAACAATTTCAAAAATTAGCAAGAAGACATAGTGAGATTGCCAGAACTGTACAGCTCTATTCTAAATATAAAAATGTTAAAAAAGAAATAGAAGAGAGCAATGAACTTAAAAAAGGAGAGGTTGATGAAGAATTAAATGAGATGATTAATGAAGAAATTGCCTCTCTGAGTAAAGAAAAAGACCAGCTTGAGGAAGATCTTAATGAATTATTATACCCGGAAGACCCAAGAAACAAGAAAGATATCATTGTTGAAATAAGAGCCGGGGCAGGAGGAGATGAAGCTGCTCTATTTGTTAATGATTTATTTCGCATGTATTCCCGTTTTGCTGAAAGGAATCGTTGGAAGGTAGAAATTATGAATTCCAATTCTACTGAAATTGGCGGGTTTAAAGAAATTATTTTTGGTATTTCGGGAGAGAACGTATTTGGGAATTTAAAACAGGAAAGTGGTGTTCACCGTGTTCAAAGAATCCCTGTAACTGAATCAGGAGGCCGAATTCATACATCCACTGTTACTGTTGCTATTCTACCGGAAGCTGAAGATATAGAGATGGAAATAAATCCTAATGACATAAAAATTGATCGTTTTCGTTCAACAGGGCCAGGTGGGCAAAGCGTAAATACAACTGATTCAGCTGTCAGGGTGACCCACATACCCACAGGTATAGTGGTAACCTGCCAGGATGAAAAATCGCAACACAAAAATAAAGAGAAAGCATTAAAAGTATTAAGAGCCAGGCTCTTTGATAGACTTCAGTCAGAACAAAACGAGAAAATTGACAAACAAAGGAAGAAACAGGTTGGAACAGGTGACCGGAGTGAGAGAATCAGAACATATAATTTCCCGCAAAACCGCATTACTGACCATCGAATAAATAAAAACTTTCATAATCTTGAAGAGATGCTTGATGGTAATATGGATGATTTAATTGCTTCTTTTAAAGAAGCAAAATAGATTTATAGTTTCATTTTAAAGAAGTAATATGGATAAAAAAATAAGTGCAATCTTAAAAGAAGGAGAGATAAGACTTACAAAAAGCGGAAATAATAGGGCTGCAGAAGAATCTATTCTACTATTAAGCTACCTTTTGAATAAGAGTAGATTTAATATATTATTTAACCGTTCATTATCCCTTTCACCAAAAGATATTCAGACTTATTATGATTGGATAGACAGCAGGTCCAAAGGTATGCCGTTGCAATATATTACAGGATTCCAAAATTTTATGGGTTTAGAGTTTAAAGTAGAAAAGGGTATATTTATTCCTCGCCCGGAAACAGAGATACTTGTTGAAAAAATTATTAATATAATTTCATTAATGCCTGATAAAGTAGAGTTATGCTTTCTGGATGTAGGAACAGGCTCTGGTATTATTCCGGTTACTATTTGTAATCATTTTCAAAACAGCAGGAAAAATATCCATTTTTATGCAGTTGATATTTCAGCAAAAGCTATTATATTAGCAACAGAAAATGCTCACAGGCTTAAATGTGCAGAAAAAATAACTTTTTGTCACGGAAATATGTTTGATTGCATAAAGAATTTGAACAGAGAAATACTCTTTGACGGGATAATATCAAATCCGCCCTATATTCCCAGAGAAGAATTGGATAATCTGCCGGATGAAATATATTATCATGAACCTGTAAAAGCATTAGACGGAGGCGAAAAAGGTTTGGATTATTATCAGGAAATTATTTCCAAAACCCCTCAATTCCTAAAACAGGAAAAAAGTTTTCTTGCATTCGAAATAGGACATAACCAGCAAAAAGACATATCTGAAATGATTAAAAAAAGTGGATTTTTTAAAGAATATTTATCTGTAATTCAGGATTATTATCACAATGACAGAGTGATTTTAGCTTACACAAAATAGATATTAGAATTATGTAAATACAGGAGAAGAGTGATTTGAATAAGAAAACCATATTGTTTGTATGTACTGGAAATACCTGCCGGAGTGTAATGGCACAAGCTTTATTCCAGAAAGCTAAGCAGGAATTATCACCGGAATTAGTATATCACTCTGATTCGGCCGGGATTGCTGCATTTAAGGGTGATGCTCCAACCGAAGAAGCTATTTTATGTATGGCAAAACGTGGATTAGATATAAGTTGTTACAGATCTAAACCGGTAGACAAAAAATTACTGGTTGATTCCTTTCTTGTTTTAACCATGACATCCAGCCAAAAAAGCTACCTTTTGTATAAGTACCCTCCGGATTCAAAAAAGATACATTTATTTAGAGATTATTGCCAGAATAACAACGATATCACTAATATGGATATTGAAGACCCATTTGGCAAAAGCTTCTCTTTTTATGAAGAAGTGTGTGATAAATTAGAAGAAAATATTTATAAATTAATTAAAAGATTAAGAGAGGAATAAAAAATGAATAATATTGCTATTGCCAGTGACCATGGTGGATATGATTTAAAGAGCGAGATAATAGAATACTTAAAAAAAATGGGATATACCTATAAGGACTTTGGCTGTAACGATAAAAAATCTGTTCACTATCCGGATTATGCTGACAAGGTCAGCAGGGCAGTGTCAAAGAAAGAATATGAATGCGGGATATTGATATGTGGTACAGGGATTGGGATGTCCATTGCTGCCAATAAAGTAACAGGCATCAGGGCTTCTTTGTGTCATGATACCTTTTCTGCCAGGATGGCGCGAGAGCATAATAATGCTAATGTTTTAACCATGGGAGGAAGAGTAATCGGAATAGGATTAGCCCGGGATATTGTTCAAACATGGCTAACAACCGATTTTAGTCAGGAAGACCGTCATATTACCCGCTTGAATAAAATTGAAGAAATTTTTAATAACAGATAATAATTTAATGATTGATTTAAAAAGAATATACACTACATAAGGAGGATTTATTTTGAAAGATGTTATCGTTTTAGACCATCCCTTAATTCAACATAAATTAACAATGTTGAGAGATAAAAAGACAGGTGTTAAAGATTTTCGCGAACTTGCCGATGAGCTATCCAATCTGATGGCTTATGAGGTAACCCGTGATATAGAGTTAAAAGAGATCAATATTGAAACTCCTGTTGCCCGGACAAAAGGGAAAATAATTTCAGGAAAAAAAATGGCAATTATAGCTATATTGCGGGCTGGTTTGGGGATGGTTGACGGAATATTAAAACTAATTCCATCTGCGAAAGTGGGACATGTTGGTATGTATCGGGATCCGGAAACATTAAAACCCATCAGTTATTATGCAAAATTACCCAAGGATGCTGATAAACGTGACATTATTATAGTAGATCCAATGCTGGCAACAGGTGGAACGGCTGTAGCTACAATTGAGTATGTTAAAAGTCATACTAAATCAAACATTAAATTCATGTGTCTTGTTGCTGCCCCTGAAGGAATTAAGGCAATACATGATAAATTCCCGGAAATTAAAATATATACAGCCACAATAGATGAAGGTTTAAATAGCCATGCCTATATTGTTCCCGGCTTAGGAGATGCCGGTGATCGCTTATTTGGAACGAAATAAAAATAATATATCGTATACCATATACAGTATAATTTGAATTTAGCGGGAATATTTGAAAGATAATAGTTGTTTTTGTCGCTGACACTATTTAGCTAATAGGTAATAAAGTTTTTTGTTTATGGTTTTGGGTTAAGACAGTATCAAGCCTATTTTATTTCAAATCGATACTGTTTACTATTTTGACTGGAAGATCTGGTGACTGTCAAAGTGGCAGACCAAAATAATTGGTGAACCGGTAAACCGGTCAATTGAATATATATTAAATAAACTAAATATTTCGAAGCTTGTAACTCGCATCTTGTACCTTGTATTCTGAATTTGAGTGAAAATCGTGAACTGATAACTAAAAACTATATTTATTTATTTATTCTCAATTCTATCCTTTAAATGATATACTAAAAATTATCCTGTTTTAACTGACTACTAACTACTATCTACTAATCACTATTTACTATTTGGAGGTTTTACCATGTCCAGACCCTCTTGGGATAAATATTTTATGGAAATTGCCCGATTAGTTGCGAGTAGATCAACCTGTTTGCGCAGACAAGTTGGTGCCGTTATTGTGAAAGACAGAAGAATACTTACTACCGGATATAATGGCGCTCCTAAGAATTTAGCCCATTGCGGGGAAGTTGGTTGTTTGCGGGAAAAGATGAATATTGCTTCCGGGACGTGTCAGGAACTATGCAGGGGGTTGCATGCTGAACAAAATGCTATTTTGCAGGCAGCTATGCATGGCATTAGTATCCAAAATAGTGTTCTGTACTGTACTAATCAACCATGTATAACATGTGCTAAAATGATTATCAATTCAGGTATAGTAAAAATATTTTACCAGAATAAGTATCCTGATGAATTAGCAAGACAGTTGTTAGTTGAGGCAGGTATAGAAGAGGTTTGCTGTGAATATGAATAAAAAGATTAAAATAGCTTTTATTTTTGGGACCAGGCCGGAAACAATAAAAATGTACCCGGTTATAAAAGAGTCAAAGAAGTATCCAAACCTGATTGAACCCATTGTTATTTTGACAGCACAACATAGAGAAATGATGGATCAAATGACTGAACTTTTAAAAATAAAATGTGATTTCGATTTAGGAATTATGAAACACGGACAGTCAATAACACAGATAAATTGCCAATCATTATTAAAACTGGAAGAAGTTCTGATGCTAAAGAAACCCGATATAGTTTTAGTGCAGGGTGATACAACTACCACTTTTTCCGGTGCATTAGCATCCTTTTACCAGAAGACTAAAATAGGCCATATTGAAGCCGGTTTAAGGACTGCAAAGAAGTATTATCCCTACCCCGAAGAGATTAACCGAAGACTAACAACAGTTTTGGCTGATTATCATTTTGCTCCCACAAAAAATGCGGCAGATAGTCTGAAAAAAGAAAATATTAACCGGAAAAATATACTAATAACAGGAAATACAGTTATTGATTCCCTGTTATTAATGCAGGATAAGCAGTATCAATTTTCAGATGACAGGATAAACAAGTTTATTAAAACAAAAAAACAGTTATTATTGGTAACAATGCACCGCCGTGAGAACTGGGGAGAGCCTCTTGAAAATTTGTGCAAATCATTAGTAAGAATTATTCACAACAATAACAATTTAGGCATAGTTTTCCCTGTACATAAAAATCCACTAATCAGGAATGTTGTTTTTAATCTATTAAGCCAGGAGGATAATATATTATTGTTAGAGCCTTTGGACTATCAGGAAATGGCAAACTTAATTGCGGCATCTACTTTGCTTCTAACTGATTCAGGTGGTATTCAAGAGGAAGCACCCGCTTTAGGGAAACCGGTATTAATATTGAGATCAGAAACCGAAAGACCGGAAGTAGTAGATATTGGTGCCGCAAAGCTTATTGGCACCGAAAAGATGAACATAGTAAAAGAGGTTGAAAGATTGCTATTCAATACAGATGAATACCAGAAGATGATTATAAATAAATCTCCTTATGGTGATGGTAATGCTTCAAAAAGAATAATTAAATATATTCTTTTCCAATATGGTTTAATAGACCACCCTCCCGATGAATTTGTATTTGAGAATTGTTAGCACTGATAATTATAAATGTTTACATCATTGGTACAAAACCAATTCAACTACAGAACCCTAAAATTTCTTTGTTATAAAGCTATGGTTTGAAACCTTTGTTATGTTATAATGAAAAACTAATTTGTTTTTTATTATTTATAAGTATAGAAAAAATAAAGAAAAATTATAACACAAAATATTTTAGATTGAGGTTTAAATATGTTCCCTTTATGGGATGAGATGCCGACTAAAAGAATACCCGTTATAACTATAATTCTTATAATTATTAATTCATTAGTATACTATTACCAGTTTTTTATAGTAACTGATAGTATTAGATTTATTTATTCCTTTGGTCTTACACCTTTTGAAATAAGTCAGGGAGTAGATATTATTCCATATGGTCCTTCTCCTATCTATTTAACAATTGTGTCGTCAATGTTTATGCATGGAAGTTTTGTGCATCTATTTGGGAATATGTTGTATCTTTGGATTTTCGGTAATAATATTGAAGATTATTTAGGCAAAATTAAGTTTACTATCTTTTATTTTCTCTCCGGTATTTTTGCTGCTTTCACGCAGATTTTGATTAGCCCCCAATCACAGGTGCCCATGATTGGAGCAAGTGGAGCAGTAGCAGGAGTACTGGGAGCATATTTTATCCTTTTCCCAAAATCAAGAATTACTACTCTTATATTCTTCGGATTTTTCATCAGACTAATTAAAATGCCTGCTTTGTTTGTATTGGGTATTTGGATAATCTTTCAACTGCTATATGGTTTTTCAAATATATCATTACAGGGGGCAGATGCAGGAGTAGCATGGTTTGCACATATTGGAGGTTTTATTGGTGGCATAATACTGATAAAATTAATTAAGCCAGTCAGAAGAGATTATTATATATAGAAAAAGAATAGATGAAATGAAGTTTTTTGATAATATTTTCTAATTAAGATATAATTTATAAAGATTTTTGATAATTTTTTTCTGAATATTTTTATTACTATTTGTTATTAAAATATCAGACTATTTCGAAGGGGAAGGGAATTTAATTAATGATAACAACAGTTACTCTGAATCCTGCTCTTGACGTTATAATGGAACTAAATAACCTGCTGCCAAATCAATATAATGCAGTTGATAAAGTATCAAAAATTCCTGGAGGAAAAGGTATTAATATAGCGAAAGCAATAGCTGTTTTTGGCCTTGACACCATGGCTTTAGGTTTCTTAGGAGGACATGCCGGACATTTTATAGCTGAGAATCTCCGGGGATATGGAATTACTACTAATTTTTGGCATATAGAGAAAGAAACCAGGACAAATGTTATAATCATTGAACATGACAATAAGATTCATACACTTTTAAGTGACCCCGGGCCAGCAATAAGCCAGCGGGATTTGGAAAGATTTAAATCAATATTTTCCCGGGTAATGTCCCAGACTCGTATGGTGACTCTTTCCGGTAGTTTGCCGAAAGATGTTCCTGATGATATCTATTACCAGTTGATAAAAATTGCACAGAAAAAAAATGTTCAAACAATTCTGGATGCCCATGGTGTTCCTTTTGAAAGGGGATTAGAAGCCAGTCCGTATTTAGCTAAACCGGATTTGAGAGCATCAAATAATCGGGTCTTCAATAAACAGATTGATAGTCAGGAAAATGCAATAAAAATTGCTCATGAAATATTAGACCGGGATGTTCAGATAGCCGTAATATCATATCAGGATACAAAGGATATTATCGCTACTACAGAAGGTATTTGGTTAGCTGAGTCCGTAAACCAGCAGGTAGCTAATATTATAGGTACAGCTGAAGCTATAATTGCCGGTTTTGCGATTAAACTGGTCGAAGAAAATCCGGAAAATATAGTAGAGATAATAAAATTTGCTATGGCTTGCGGTTTAGCAAGTGCCTTAACTGATGATGAGGAATTTCATACCAAAGAAGATGTTGTTAAATGTATAAACTGTATTAAAATAACTAAGTTAAAATGAAATGGCAGGTATAAATATTGAAAGTTAAGGAAATTATGTTAAAAAGTACGACTAGTGTATCGCCTGATTGCAGGCTGGAAGAGGTAATTGAAGTTATGGCAATACATCGTATTAACGGAATTCCCGTAGTAAATGAAGAGCAAAAAGTTATTGGTTTTATTTCCCAGCATGATATTATTAAAGCCATATTGCCAAATTATTTAGGGATAATCAACAGCAGTACGTTTATAACTGAATTTATACAGCTTTCCAAAAAACTGAAGGAATATGCCAATCATAAAGTAGAAGAGTTTATGAAAAAGAGTGTGATTACAGTTAATGAAGATGATAACGAGGTTATGGCGGCAGACTTATTAATTCGTAATAAAATTCACCATTTACCTGTATTACGAAATGGTTATTTGGTAGGGATTGTTACTCTGAGAGATTTATTGAAAGCAATGATTGAAGAAGAAGATAACTATGAAGAAGAAAAAACACAATAAAAAAGGGTTTTTTATAACTTTTGAAGGGTTTGAAGGTTCCGGTAAAACTACTGTTTCAAAGAAACTTTATCATATTTTATTAAAAAATGGTTTTAACTCAGTAATGACTAAGGAACCTGGCGGTACCTTGATTGCAGATAAGATAAGAGAAATCTTGCTGGAAAGAGAAAACAAGGGGTTGGGGTATAAGGCGGAATTATTATTGTTTGCTGCTTCAAGGTCTGAAAATATCCGGGTAAACATTAAACCGGCATTAGAAGATGGATTAATAGTTATTTGTGATCGTTTTTTTGACTCAACTACTGCTTATCAGGGATTTGGCAGGGGAATTGATATGAAAATAATTCAGTACTTGAATGATTTTGCCGTAGAAGATATTGTTCCGGATATTACCTTTTTTCTGGATGTAGATACTGAGGTTGGATTACATCGTTCTACCTTATACAGTCAGGGGAAAGAGATGAGATTCGAGGATGAATTTATCCAGCAAAAACAGATAAATGGAAAATTATTTTTAGATAGGGTGCGAGACGGATATCATCAGATTGCCAGAAAAAACCCGGACAGAATAAGAATTATTGATACTAACAGAGAATTGGAGTTTGTAATGAGCTGTATAATAAAGATATTAAATCAGCGCTTGTCAGAAAAATATAATAAAGAGGTAGCTTTAGAAATATAAGTGAATAACAAAGATTAAAGAAACGCTAAATATATAATATGATTGATTTTAAAGAAATTGTCGGGCATACTAAACCCAAACAAATACTTAAAAACAGAATAAAGAATGAAAAAATAGGACATTCCTATCTTTTTGTCGGTAATGAAGGAATAGGTAAAAAATTAACTGCTATTGCTTTTAGCAAGGCAATTAATTGTAAAAATATTTCTGAAGAGCAGGACCCCTGTAATAAATGTTCTTCCTGCCAGCAGATTGAAAAAAACAGCAGTGCTGATTTCAGCATTATTTCACCTGTTGATTCGGTCATAAAAATTGAAAAAATCAGGGAAATTAAAAGCAATATATACCTTCACCCTCTGACAAATAAGAAGAAAATATACATATTTGATAATGCAGAAAAGATGACTACTCAAGCCTCCAATTCCCTTCTAAAAATTTTGGAAGAGCCACCTGAATATGCAATATTGATATTGGTGACTTCAGCTCCTGATAAAATATTACCCACTATTATATCTCGTTGCTGCAGGCTGGTTTTTAAACCCTTAGAGATAAATCAGCAAAAAAAGATTATATCGGGTAATTCTTCTATTGATGAAAAACAGCTTGATAATCTTATCAAGCTGTCTCATGGAAGCCCCGGGATGGCTCTGGATTTAATTAGAAATCAAGATAAAATAAAAATAAAAGATAATTATATAGACTCATTGGTAAAAATAAAACCAGAAGAATTGTCAAATTATATTTTTAGTTCTGAAAAAATATTTCCTGATATTACTAATAATTTTCAAGATTTTGTCGAGATGATGGTACTCTGGTTCAGAGATACTTTGCTTGTAAAGATGAATATAGATGAAAATCAACTTTTTTTTCAGGACAAAATAGAATCAATAAGGCAATATGCACAATGGTTTAAGAAGGATAAAATAATTTTGATTTTAGAGTATTTAACAACTATTCCTGAAGAACTGGAAAAACATGTTAACCAGAACATACTTTTGGAAAATTTTTTTATACGGTTAGGTGATTAATAATGCCAAAGATTGTCGGTATTCAATTTCGTAATTCCGGCCTTGTATATTATTTTAAGAATAATAAATATATACTGGAGATTGGAGACCTGTGTGTTGTAAAAACATCGTTAGGATTAGATATCGGTGAGGTAGTTATTCCGGTACAGCATATAGAAGAGAAAGAGCTTGATACCCCGCTGAAAAGTATTCTCAGAAAAGCGAATCAGAGTGATCTGGAAAAGTGGGAAAATCTGCAAATAGAAGAAGGAGAGGCTTACAATATTTGTCTTGGGAAGATACAAAAATACGAGCTTGACATGCATCTAATAAGATGTAAATACTTATTTGACAAGAGTCGCCTTATTTTTTACTTCTGTGCCGATGACCGGGTTGACTTTCGTGAATTAGTAAAGGATTTGGCTCATCATTTTAAAACAAAGATTGAATTGAAACAGGTAGGTGTCAGGGATAAAGCAAAAATGATTGGAGGGCTGGGAATTTGCGGAAGGCCCCTTTGCTGCTCTACTTTTATATCAGACTTTAAGCCTGTTCCAATTAATGTAGCTAAAATGCAAAGTGTTGCCCTGAATCTATCAAAGGTTTCAGGAGCTTGTGGCAGGTTAAAATGCTGTTTGAATTTCGAGTCTAATTTTTACAAAGAAGAGTTAAAAAAATATCCTAAATTAGGAAAACGTATCCTGACAAAAGATGGAAAAAACGGCAAGGTGGTTGAAGTTAATATATTAAGTAAATATATAGTAATAGAAACGATAGAAAAAGAAGATAATGAACATATTAGAAATCGTGTTAAAATATCAGTCGATGACTGGCAGAATGATAAAGAGGTAAGTAAGGGAAATAATCATGCAGAAAATAAACCTTCATCCCAGCGAAACAATAGAAGAACTGGGAAAAAGCCATTTAAAAATAATTCAAGACAGTAATACTTACCGATTTTCAATTGATTCTATTCTATTAGGTGAGTTTGTGTATACTAAAAGGAATGAAAGGATAATAGATCTGGGAACCGGTTGTGGAATTATACCCTTAATGATTTATGACTCTGCTAAAAATAATAATATTTATGCCGTGGAAATACAGGAAAAATTAGCTGACATAGCAAAAAGAAGTGTTATATTAAATAATCTGGAAAAAGAGATTAACATTCTTCATGATGACATGCAAAATTTATTAAACAGGTTCCCTGCTGAATTTTTTGATGTAATTACCTCTAATCCGCCATATATTCCAGCCGGCAAAGGGAAAGTGAGCTCAAAAGAAGAACAATTATTTGCAAGACATGAAATTAATATTAATATTGATAATATGACAGCAATATGTAGCCGGCTATTGAAAAAAAGAGGAAGACTTTTTTTGATTCACCGGGCAGATAGCCTGATACAGGTTATTATGGTGTTAAGAAAATATTTATTTGAGCCAAAAGTTTTGAAATTTATTTATACAAAGAAAAATCAAAATGCCAAAAGGGTATTGATTGAAGCAAGAAAAGAAGGTGGAACAGAATTAAAAGTTGCACCCCCATTGATATTAGATTAAAAATTAAAAATCATTATTCAACAAAATCAGTAAATAAGATAGATAGATTTTTATAAACATTACATAAAAGGAAATTTTAAATTGGATTTCAAACAGGAAGGAAAATTATATATATGTGGTACTCCCATAGGTAATTTGGAAGATATTACTTTACGCTGCCTGAAAACATTAAGAAAAGTAGATTTGATTGCTGCAGAGGATACCAGGCATACCCGAAAATTGTTAAACCGCTATAGCATACATAAATCTTTAACCAGTTACCATGAATTCAGTAAAGAGAAAAAAAACCAGTATATTGTAAAATATTTAAAAGAAGGAAATGATGTTGCCCTGGTTTCTGATGCGGGAATGCCTGGAATATGTGATCCCGGATATGAAATTATCAATATGGCCATTAGAAACAGTATTGAGGTGATTCCGATACCCGGAGTGTCTGCTTTAACTGCTGCCTTGGTAGTATCCGGGTTTAATATGAATAATTTTATTTTTGAGGGTTTTATTCCCAAGAAGAATACTGAAAAAAAACAATTTTTCCTAAAAGTAAAAGAAGAAAGAAGAACAATCATTTTCTATGAGTCCCCATTCAGGATAAAGGATACAATTAATATGATATTAAACATAATAGGGGATAGAAAAATTGTAATTTGTCGTGAAATAACAAAACAATATGAAGAAATATTAAGAGGGTTCATTTCAGAGGTAATTGAAAGGATAAATAGTCGAATTATTAAAGGAGAGCTGACCATAGTCTTAGAAGGAAACCAGGAAAAAAAGAATGAAACAGGACTGTTTAATACAGATTTAAAAATTTTACCTGAAATTAAAAAAAAGATTATAAACTATAGTAAAAAAGGTTATTATAATAAGGATATAGTTTTATTAATAACAAGTGAATATGATGTACCAAAAAATTGGGTTTATGATAATATTATAAAACTGCGTGATAAGGAAAATAAGTAAAATTAATACAAAGAAGATGTTTTGTGTTATTATTGTTAGATAAAGAGCGATAAACATTTAAAAACGGCTGGATTTCCTCCAACATAACAATCCAACTGCTTTTTTATTAATATTGAAATGAAAGGACTACAAGAGGAAAATGAAAAAAAGAAATGCTTATTACATTACAACCCCTATATATTATGTTAATGATGTGCCCCACATAGGTCATGCCTATACTACTATTGCAGCAGATACCATGGCGCGATATAAGCGATTAAGAGGATTTGATGTTCTTTTTGCCACCGGAACAGATGAACATGGCCAGAAAATTGCAAAATCAGCAGAGAAAATGGGAATTGAACCATTGCAACTGGCTAATCAGGTTGTAGCAAAGTTTAAAAACCTCTGGCCTAAACTGAATATCCGGTATGATGATTTTATACGCACTACTGAAAAGAGGCATGAGCAGGTAGTGCAAAAATTATTTAACAAGCTTTATGAAAAAGGGGATATCTATAAGGGAGAATACGAAGGCTGGTATTGTGTTACTTGCGAAGCGTTCTGGCCGGAAACACAGATAGAGGAAAACAAATGCCCGGATTGTGGAAGACCGGTTGAAAAGTTTAAAGAAGAAAGTTATTTTTTCAAAATGAGCAAATACCAGGACATGTTGTTGCAACATATTAAAGATAACCCGGATTGTATTAAACCGGAATCCAGAAAAAATGAGATTATTAGCTTCATTGAAAGAGGATTAAGAGATCAGAGCGTTACCCGTACCCGGGCAAGTCTTGATTGGGGAATTGATGTTCCATTTGATTCAGAACATGTAATTTATGTTTGGTTCGATGCCTTAATCAACTATTTAACAGTTGCCGGTTATGGTATAGATGAAGAAAAGTTCAATTATTATTGGCCTGAAGCAGTACATCTAATCGGAAAAGATATACTCAGATTTCATACTATTATCTGGTTTACAATGTTAATGGCTGCTGATATAACTCCACCAAAAATGGTCTTTTCTCATGGCTGGTGGACTATGGAAGGTGAAAAAATGTCGAAATCTAAAGGCAATGTTGTTGATCCTTATCAGGTCACTGATGAATTTGATGCAGATGCTTTTAGATACTTTCTATTGAGAGAATTATGCTTTGGACAGGATGGAAATTTTTCCAGAAAATTACTCATACAGAGGATTAACTATGACTTAGCAAATGATTTAGGTAATTTGTTGAGCAGAACAGTCGCTATGACTAAAATATTCTGTGACCGGAAAATACCTGAATCTTCAGGAAAAGATGAAAAATATGATATAGAATTACACCAGATGGCCGAAGATATGGTTGAACAGTTTATTCAGGCTATGGATGAAATGTCTTTTAATGTTGCTTTGGAAAATATCTGGACATTAGTCCGCAGGACTAATAAATATATTGATCAGACAGAACCATGGATTTTAGGCCGGGATGAAAATAAAAAAGAAAGACTGGATAAAGTTATCTATCACCTGGCACAGTCACTGCAGATAATATCCGTCTTATTGTATCCTTTTATGCCAACTACAGCTTTAAAGATATGGCAACAGTTAGGAATAAAAGAGGATATTGAAAAAATGCTTATTCCGGAAAATATAAAATGGGGTACCTTAAAAGCGGGTACTATGGTTAACCCTGGTGATAATCTATTCCCGAGAATTGATGATAAAAAGAAAACAGGGAAAGAAAAAGAGAGAAAAGAAAAAGTGCCTGAAATGGAAAAGGTTGAAGATAAATGCATAAAAGAAGAAAAAGAGTATATTTCTATTGAAGAGTTTAAAAAAATAGATTTGAGAGTAGGAAAAGTATTAGCGGCTGAAGATGTTCCCGGAACTGATAAATTACTAAAGATAACGGTTGATTTTAACAGCGAAACCAGGACTCTGGTAGCCGGTATAAAGAAGCATTATTCCCCTGAAGAGCTAATTGGCAAGAATATCGTGGTTGTATTTAATTTAGAACCTGCTAAAATTAGAGGCATTAAATCCCAGGGGATGCTTCTTGCTGCTTCAGATAATGAAAAAGTTGTTTTACTGACTACTGACAGAAAAATAGATGCTGGTAGCAGGATACGTTAAAAATAACTTTTTTCATAAAAAAAGAAAATATATAGGTGATAAAAATATGGAAAAAGCTGAAAAAGCAGAAAAAAAAATCACGAAAAAGAAAAAAAATACTAACATATTAGAAAGTCATTTTAACACTATTGTGATTATTATTCTGATTACTGTTTTATTGATACTTGTTTATAGCTTATTTGAAAACTATCAAACAAATCAAGCTATAGTTGGATTGTCCGCTTCTAACCAGGATTTAAGGGAAGAAAATGAATTATTAAGAGAGAAAATTGCCGAACAAAACATGAAATTAGATGTGGTTAACAAGCAATTTGAGGAGTATAATCTCGACAGGGTTAGTAAAAATCAGTTTACTGAAATATACATGCAGTTACAAGAGTTAACCGGAATGGTGTCTGAAGAAAACAAAAGAGAATTTTATATAGGTCGTATTGTAAACATTGTTTCCGGTAGTAATAATCAGTTAGAAAGTGAAACTATTTATTCAATTGCAAAAAGTATTTATGAGGAATCCACTAAATACAATTTTAATCCTTTATTAGTTTCAGCATTAATAAAAGTAGAAAGTAATTTTATAATAGATTCAGTATCTGATTCTTATGCCTTTGGATTATGTCAGGTACGCAGGTTTATAGCCAAGGAATTAGCGGAAAATCTTGGAATTAAATGGGATGGCGCAGAAAACACCCTTTTTGACCCGGAAAAGAACATTAAAATCGGCTTATATTACCTGTCCTTACTGTATGATGACTTTGGTGATATAGAATTAGCATTAACTGCTTATAACCATGGCCCTTTTAGGATTCAGGAATTAATGTCTCAGGAAAGTGAAATTCCCAATGGCTATGCTGATAAAGTACTACAATATTATACTCAATATCGTGGTTTTGATATTGATCAGGCTGGTGATGTTCAAAATCAGGAAACAGAATAATAATTTAAGAGCCATGTTAAATGTTACAGAAAAAATATTAATATAAAACATAAAGAGATGATTAAAAATGAAAAACATTGCACTTATATTGGCCGGAGGAAGAGGAAAACGTTTCTGGCCTCATAGCAGGTTTAATAAGCCAAAGCAATTATTACCGTCTCCAAGTGGCAGAAGCATGTTGAGAGATACTTTTGAAAGACTTGTTCCTTATTTTAATGTCAATGATATATACATTGTGACAACTGAGGATTTAATCAAGCCTGTCAGAGAGATAGTTCCCGAGATTGATATGCTTAATTATATTGTCGAACCAGTAGGGAAGGATACTGCAGCCAGTATTGCCTTATCTACCCTTCTAATAACTCATTATAGACATCAGGATGTTAATTTAGCGATCTTTCCTGTTGATCACTTTATAACAGAAAAGGATAAGTTTTATACTGCTCTTAATAATGCCTTTGCAGCTATTGTAGAAGAACAGACCCCTGTTATCATAGGCATAAACCCTAAACGTAATGAGAGTCGCTATGGTTATATTTGCGCCAAAAAGGAGCTGGGGAAAACTGATGATTCTGAAATCTATAGTGTTAAACAATTTAAGGAAAAACCTGATAATGCATGGATTGAAAAGAATAAAAATAACTGCCAATTATTTTGGAATACAGGCATTTACATTTTTCCCAGTAAAAGAATAATGATATTACTGAAGAAATTGATGCCCGGGTTGTATAAATCAATACAAGAGATAACCGAAAGTATCGGTACATTAGAAAAAGGAGAGGTTATTAAGGAACAGTTTCAGAAAATGGAATCAATCTCTTTCGAGTATGGTGTATTAGAAAAAATTGATGAATTAGTAGTTGTTGATGGACAATTCAGCTGGGAAGATATTGGCTCCTGGAATGCTATAGAGTCCTTTTTGCAGCATGATGCTGATGGAAATATTATTCAGGGTGAACATACAGGAATAGATACTGAACGATGTATTATTATCAATGACAAGGGAATCACTGTTACTATTGGCTTATCTGATATGGTAGTTATTAATAATGGTCCTATTCAGCTAATTTATCCAAAAGACAGGGAAGGAGATCTCAAAAATATAATCAATCAAATGTCAAAAGACAGCCAATTCAAAAAGTATCTCTAAAATTAAATATCCAGAACACCAAAAAATCCATAAAATTTTAATAAATATTTTAATAAGAAAAAATTATATGTAGCAAATATAGCCAGGCAATAGAAGGAGGGTTATCGATTGAAAAACAATTATCTTTTTACTTCAGAGTCAGTAACTGAAGGTCATCCGGATAAAATTGCTGATCAGATTTCTGATGCAATTCTTGATGATTTATACAGACAGGACAAGGAATCCAGGGTAGCTGTGGAAACATTAGTTTCAACGGGTTTAGTATTGGTAGCAGGACAGATCAGCACAAATGGTTATGCGGATATTACCAAAGTTGTTCGTGATACAATAAGAGAAATTGGCTATACCCGGGCAAAATATGGTTTTGACTGTGATACCTGTGCGGTACTGACTTCAATTGAAGAGCAATCACCGGACATAGCTCTGGGTGTAAATTGTGCCTGGGAAATCAGGGAAGAAAAAAGTGTTCCCGAAAAAGACCGGATCGCATCTACCGGTGCCGGTGACCAGGGAATGATGTTTGGTTACGCCTGTCGGGAAACACCCGAACTTATGCCGATGCCAATATCATTGGCTCATAAGCTTACCAGTAAGCTTGCTTATGTAAGAAAGAAAAAAATAATACCATACTTAAGACCTGACGGTAAATCCCAAGTGACAGTTCAGTATCTGGATGGTAAACCCCAGAGGATAGAAGCAATTGTCATTGCTGCTCAACATCATCCAAATGTAAAATTAGAGATTATCAGGGATGATATTATTGAAAATGTCATAAAAGAGGTTATTCCTGAAAAATATATTGATAAAAATACCAAATATTATATAAATTCTACTGGTAGATTTGTAGTAGGCGGACCGCAGGCTGATACCGGACTTACCGGCCGTAAAATAATTGTTGATACATATGGTGGAGTCGGTAGCCATGGCGGTGGCTGTTTTTCCGGAAAAGATCCTACAAAAGTAGACCGTTCTGGAAGTTATATTGCCAGGTATATTGCAAAAAATATCGTGGCTGCTGGTATCGCTGAAAAATGCGAAATCGAAATAGCTTATGCCATTGGGGTAGCAAATCCCATATCGATAATGGTAGATACATTCAATACAGGGAAAATACCACAACCACAGATTATTGATATAATCAAAAGACATTTTGATTTAAGACCTGCCGCAATTATTGAAACTCTTAAGTTAAGAAGACCTATATATAAACAAACAGCTGCATATGGCCATTTCGGTAGAGAAATAGAGGATTTTACCTGGGAAAAATTAGATAAAGTCGATGATTTAAAAGGAGAAATATAGAAAACAATCATTAAAGTCTAATTTACCAGTTAAAAATTATAATGGGAGGTATGGAAATGAATATTAATGAACTGCTAAAACAAACTAACGATTTGGAAGCTTCTGATTTGCATATTACAGTAGGAGTCCCTCCTACACTGAGAATTAATGGTTTCCTGTCTACCCTTGATTATCCCCAGTTGAAAGAAACTGATACCTATGAAATGCTTTACAGTATAATGAATGATGAACAGAAAAAAAAGTTTGAAAAAGTTAAGGAAAT
>Ga0172382_10000624_pt1 | contig 66255 bp, 53 predicted proteins | sample Leawel138RmetaG_FD_122245 | JGI IMG/M metagenome (GOLD analysis project Ga0172382, IMG submission 122245) | Leachate microbial communities from a municipal landfill in Southern Ontario, Canada - Leachate well 138R metaG | ecosystem: Engineered > Solid waste > Landfill > Unclassified | place...
AGAGGAGGCCAAAAAGCTGAGTGAAGTAGCGCCTCAGTACGGCGACGAGTTGGAGAAAGTTCTGGCCAGGATTCTGGACAAAGACCCCCAGCGTCGCTACCCCGACGTGCGCCAGGCCTATGAAGCGTTTGAGAAGGCTTACAAGGCCTGGGTGAGTTGAATCAAAGGCACGAAGACGCTGAAGACCATGGTGGCCACCAGTCCGCCCACCACCAGAAGCAGGATCGGGTTGAGCAGGCTCATGGCCTGCTGCAAGGTGGTGGAAAAATCCCGAGATTGAAAGTCGGCGGATCTCAGGAGCAGGTCTGCTATGGTTCCGGACTCTTCTCCGGCTTTCAGAAAGCTTAGAAAGGCCACTTCGTCGAACAGCCCGGTACTCTCCAGGGCACTCGTCACGGTTTCTCCATCGGAGATGTCTTGCACCACTCGGTCCTCGACCTCCAGGAAAAATGGATCACCGGTGATCTTAAAGGCGGCACGCACGGAGGGAGCCAGGGGGCGACCGGCTTCCAGTTGGAGTCCCAGGGCCCGGGTGAACCGTTCCTGGGAATAGACCCGGAGCGCTTTCCCCAGACCCGGTATGAAGCGGCTGTAGCGATAGCCCATGAAACTGAGCTTGCGGAGTCGCTTTGCGACCACGTCCTGGGCAAAGAAGTCCAGTATTCGCTCTCGAATGGGAGGCAGGAGAAGCACCAGTCCGACTGCCAAAAGCGTGAGTAAGAAATAGTTCATAAACCAGGAGTAGCGGCAGAACAAGAAGACAGGAAGCGGCAGGTCTCGGTCTACCGCCGCCAGGGTTTGCACGAAGCTCTCTTCAAAGTGGGCCGGCGCCAGACTGAGCAGCAAGAAGGCCATGGAGGCCTGGAGCAGAGGGTAGGTGAGGGCTGCCCGGAGCTGGAGCCTGTTCCGCTGATTGTTCTCCTCGTAGTCGGCCAGATAACGCAGGGCCTCATCGAGTTTGCCTACGTTGACGGCCATACTGAGGAGTTCGTAATGGAAGACGGGGAAGTTCGGGAGATTGTTTTTGAAAGCCTGGGGCAGAGAGACTCCCCGATTGATGTCGTGGATCACCGAGCGCAGGTGGCGAGCCAGCCCGGGGTCTTCGTTTTTCTTGGCCACTTCGGCCAGGGCGTTGATCACGGAGACGCCCGATGAGACCATAAGACCCAGGGTGCTATAGAAGTTGGGCCAGGAGGAGGCTTTGACCCGCCGCTTACGACCGCTTATCGGATCGAGCAATCCAAGCTTGTTGCTCGGGTGTTCCGCGAGTTGAGGTTTTTCTATGGTGGAGATCAAGGCTACCGTGGTTCTTTCATTCCCATAGTAGAACGTTTGAGCGACCCGGGTCAGTGATTGGTATCACGTTGCGGCCCCCCAAACGGTTTCTCGAAGCTTGAGAAATTCGGGTGCCTGGAGAAGCTCTCCCGTGCCGAGGTCGTGCAAGGCGGCCGCCACTTGCAGTTCTTCTAGAGTGACTCCACCTTCCTGAATCCCCTGGTAAAGCTTGCCGAAGATGCTGGATGGAAAGGCACCGTTTCCGGCATACTGAGTTTTCTCGTCTTTCAGGAGCCCCTTGAGGATCTCATACAGGTACCCATATTTCTTGAGTAACGCCGCTGCCACTTCCGGACTCGGGTCGAGAAGATAAGCTTTGTGCGGGGCGTCGAAGCCGACCAGGTCGAAAAAGATGCGATTGGCAGAATAGGCGTTGAGATGGGTGGAGCGGATACCCAGATGGAGGGCCTGAAAGCAGTCTCTGCGAGCCTCATCCAGCTTGACCTTGTCCTCTTTCTTGAAGAACCGGATCGCGGTGGAGACCAGGCCTGCCGGGATCCGCTTGAGGATGGCTAGATAGTGATTGGAGAGACTATTGAGTTCCACCACTCGCCGGACCGACCGGGTCAAGGCGCTCAAGGGAAACGGTTTGCAGATGAAGTCATCGACCTTGAGCTGGATCGCCTCCTCGGTCACCTCTCTGGTGGAATAGCCGGTGACCACTATACAACGAAGATCGGGCAGTCGCTCCTTGAGCAAACGAAACCCTTCGACCCCGTTGATCTCGGCCATCCGAACGTCGGTGACCAGAATCTCGAAGACGGTGTTTTCTACCGCCTTCAAGGCCTGAGCCACCGAGTCCACGCCGTGCACAACGTAACCCTCGTCCTCCAGGGTCTCCACCAGGATGTTCTGCATTTCGTGGTCGTCTTCCACGACCAGAATGCTTGTCATGGATCAGCCTTCGCGAAGGCCGGGCAGCTTCCTCAAGGAAAGCGGAACTCTACTCTTTCGCATCCCGTCCAAGACCCACCCCTGCCATTTCATTATGGGATTGGCGATGTGGACTGGCTACCAAGCCGGAAAGCGTCTAGAATGAACTCATGACACCTGAGTACATAGTGAAAACACCTGATGTCTGCGGTGGTAAGGCCCGATTAGACGGCCATCGAATCCGTGTTCAAGATATCGCCTGTCACAGCGAATGGTGGGGATGGTCTCCCGACCGCATCGCTTCAGAGTTCAACATCAGCTTGTCGCAAGTCCACGCAGCCTTGGCTTATTACTTCGACAACATCGAAGAGATCAGAGACGAGATGCAAAGAGAACTCGAACGCTATCAAGAAGCCAAAGCCTCTTCGCCATCGCTGTTAACCGAAAAGCTCAGCAGGCAAAAAAACCAAAGTGCCTGAGTGGATCAAGTTCTATCTTGACGAAATGGTGTCCGAAGCTGTCGCCAAGGGACTCCGTGCGAGAGGAATTGACTGTATTCGTACTAATGAGGCTGGCAATCTCTCCCAGTCCGACGCTAGTCAGCTCGATTTCGCTCGACGTGAAGGCTACGCTGTCTTTACTCGAGACTCGGACTTTCTAGAACTTCACGCGGAAGGAATTGAGCACTGCGGGATTGTCTACCTCCCTCAGCAAAGACGCGTCTCGATTGGCGAGATCATCAACTCTTTGTGTCTTCTCCACGATGTGATTACACCCCAAGACATCCAAAACCGCGTCGAATATCTTTAAGCGCACTCTTTCCGATATCTAATCGAAGGGCGCCTCACCCACTACTGCAAGAAAGGCGCCCTCACGAGCGCCTTTTCACTTCACAGCCTGTGGCCGAGCCTAGGAGCGTGCCGGAGTAGTCTCCCGTCGCAGAGGCTCGTTCATTATTGTCCATGCGAATAGCTCATTTCAACCGAATATAGCCCGATATTAGGGTGAAATTTCACTATCCGCCTGAACAAAATGTCCTTCGCTCTGCTCGGTCCGACTACTCCGACACACTCCTAATACCGATAATGTTCCGGCTTATAAGGCCCTTCCACCGGCACTCCGAGATACTCCGACTGCTCTTCGGTCAGCGTGGTGAGTTTGACACCGAGCTTTTCCAGGTGCAGACGGGCGACTTCTTCGTCCAGGTGTTTGGGCAAGAAGTGCACGCCCAGAGGGTAGCGCTCGGGGTGGTTCCAGAGTTCGATTTGGGCGAGTACCTGGTTGGTGAAGGAGGTACTCATCACAAAGCTGGAGTGGCCGGTTGCGCAGCCGAGGTTCATCAGGCGACCCCGAGCCAGCAGGATGATCTCGTTGCCGTTGGCGAGTTCGAAGAGATCCACCTGGGGCTTGATGTTGGTTTCCTTGACGGCGTTTTTCTCCAGCCACGCTACGTCGATCTCGATATCGAAGTGACCGATGTTGCAGACGATGGCTTTGTCTTTCATCTGCATGAGGTGCTCACTCCGGATGATGCCTCGGCAACCGGTGGTGGTCACGAAGATGTCGCCCCGGGCCACGATGTCCTCCATGGTGGTGACCTGGAAGCCTTCCATGGCGGCCTGCAAGGCGTTGATCGGGTCGATCTCGGTGATCACCACTCGAGCGCCCATGCGCTGCAGGGAGTGGGCGCAGCCTTTGCCTACGTCTCCGTAGCCGGCTACCACTGCGGTTTTGCCGGCGATCATCACGTCGGTGGCCCGTTTCAGACCGTCGATCAAAGATTCGCGGCAGCCGTACAGGTTGTCGAACTTGGACTTGGTCACCGAGTCATTGACGTTGATGGCGGGAGCCATCAGCTTGCCCTTCTTGAACCGCTTGACCAGATTATGAACACCGGTGGTGGTCTCCTCGGAGATACCTTTGATGTCGTTGAACATCTCCGGGTAACGATCGTGAATGATGTTGGTGAGGTCACCGCCGTCGTCCAGGATCATATTGGGGGCTTTGCCATCTTTGAAGGCCTTGAGCTGCTGCTCGATGCACCAGTCGTACTCTTCCTCGGTCTCGCCCTTCCAGGCAAAGACGGGAATGCCGGCAGCGGCGATGGCGGCGGCGGCGTGATCCTGGGTGCTGAAAATATTGCAGGAGGTCCAGGTGACTTCGGCTCCCAGCTCAACCAGGGTCTCGATCAACACGGCGGTCTGGATGGTCATGTGCAGGCACCCGGCGATGCGGGCTCCGGTCAGCGGTTTCTTTTTCCCATAACGCTCGCGAAGCGCCATCAATCCGGGCATTTCTTTTTCAGCCAGGCGGATTTCTTTGCGGCCGAAATCGGCCTGGGAGATGTCTGCTACTTTAAAGTTTTCGGTTACTACGGTCAAAACGTGGTCCTTTCCTTAGGGCGCGATGCTTCAGGGCTCCGCGTCCCCTTAATGTACCCACAGATCGAGCGGAGCGAATCCAGAGAATCAGGTAACTTTCAAATAGGACCTACCTATTTTTAGGTAGCAGCCCATGATCGACTGCCCACCGAGAGGCAGCGGTGCGGGAGCTGACGTTCAACTTTCGATAGATGGAGCGCAGATGCACCATGACGGTTTGAGGGCTGATGATCAGCGTCTCTCCCACCTCTTTGTTGGAGGCGCCGGTAGCGACGGCCTTAAGGACCTCCAGTTCGCGGGGGGTGAGGCCTTGAAAGCCGTCAGAATCGTCCACCCCTTCCAGCTCTCGCAGCAGGTCGTCCAGTGGGCTCTGGCGCCCAGCCCAGTGTTGTTGCCTGAACTCCTCGCCCAGGCGGGATCGCAGAGTGCCCTGGATGGCGGCGTAGTCCTCCTGATCGGAGGCCTCCAGGCGCACCTGGATGGAGTCCAGCAGCGCATCGGCCGCCCCCAGAAAGCGCGCTCCGAGCGGGTTCTGATCGCGAGCCTTCAAGACCCCGGCCAAGCCGATCAAGCAGAGCGCCAGGCCGTGTCTGGCTCCGGCCCTGCGCCATAGGCTCAGGGCTTCCTGAAAGCCTCGCTCCGCTTCGTCCCAGCGCTTCAAGCCCAGCTCCACGTAGGCCAGATTTTGGAGCGCCAGCGCGGCCAGAGAAAACTCGTGCAGGCCGCTGAAGCACTCGGAAGCGCGGCGAAAATGCAGGGCCGCCGGGCCAGCCTGCTGGAGGCTGCGATGGATCTCGCCCAGGGCGTTGTGGGCCCAGGCCTCTCCCAGTGGGTAGTCCCCCTCCTGGGCAAGCTGCAAGCTCTGACGCTCGAACTCGATCCCTTCCTCGATCTGACCCGTGACCCAGGCCAGACGACCCAACCCAATGAGCGCGTCGACCTCTCCGAAGAGCTGCTCTTCCAGCCTGGCCAGATGCAAAGCTTGTTGAAAGTGCTCCCCCGACATTCCGTACTCCCCGAGGCGAAAGAAAAGCTGTCCCAGCCCACTCTGAAACTCCCCGGCCAGGGACCCCTCCGGCTGCAGTTCGAGAGCCCTCGTCGCGTGCTTACGGGCCTCCACGTAGGAGCCCTGGTGGCGCAGCAGGACGCCCAGCCAGTGGTGAGCCGAGGCGGCCTCCGGTCGCTGGGAACAAGGCAGTTGGAGGGTGGCCTCCAGGGCCTTTCGCCCTTCGCTCAATAGGCTGCACGCTTCCCAGTACCAGCCCAGACAGCCCACCAGTCTCAGTGCCTCGACCACCCGGCCCCCACTCTGAAAAGTGGCCAGGGCAGCAGCAAGATTGCCCTTCTCATCGGCCAGACGCTTGAGCCCCAGAGGGTGGTCCGTCCCACCCCGGCATAGGGCCAGTTCCTCGGCCGCCTGCAAGTAGTAGAGCCCGTGGCGCAGACTGAGGGCGGACCATTCCTCCTCGGGGTCGAGACTATTCCGGGCCCAGGTCCGGACCGTGTCCAGCAGGCCGTATCTGGTCTCCCCACTGGAGGCGTGGCTGGTGACCACCAGACTCTGGTCGCTCAAGTTGAGGAGTTCAGGCAGGGAGGCTCTGCCGATGGACAGGGCGGCTTGTTGATCGAAACCCCCTCGAAAGATGCTGAGCCGAGCCAGCAATCTCCGCTCCGAACTCTCCAGCAGGCGCGCGCTCCACTCCAGGGTAGCAGCCAGGGTTTTCTGCCGGTCCGGACGGTCCGGCCCTCCACCGCTCAGGAGTTCAATGCTCGCTTCCAGCCCCCGCTCCAGCTCGGCTGGACCGAGGTGCCGCAGGCGGGCGGCAGCTAGTTCCAGGGCCAGGGGGATCCCGTCCAGCCGCCGGCACAACCTCTCTAGCATTGCTCGATTCTCGGTCGTCAAGTCGAAATCGGGGCGGACCGCACGAGCCCGCGTGGAGAGCAACTCGACCGAGTGTTGGAGATCGAGAGGGCTGAGACTCAAAAGACGCTCCTCGGCCAGCAGCAAGGGTGCCCTACTGGTCACCAGAAAGCTGAGCTGGGGATGACGCTGCAGCAGATAGCTCACCTGCACCGCTTGCTCCCGAAGGTGCTCAAAGCTATCCAGCACGATCAGGGTGCGGGTTCGAAGAGAGGTGTCCAGACGCTTGTGCCACTCTGGCTCGTCGCAGTCGGGCAACTCCAGGGCATACCCCAGTTCGGTGAGCAGCGAATCTTCCGTGTCTTCCAGGGCCACCCAGACCAGCCCGTAGTCCCAGGTCTCCACCAGCTCCAGAGCCAGCCTGGTTTTCCCGATCCCACCCGGGCCCAGCAGAGTGACCAGTCGGCAGTCTTCATCGGCCAACCATCGCTTCAGCAGGGTGAGTTCAGCCTCTCGGCCGATCAGCGTCGTCATCTTCGAACAGCTTCCCGTTCCACTCAACTGGTCCTTGGAGGCAGGTCTCTCCGTTCCCGGCAAAAAGCCGCCGGGGTGATCACCACCAGCTTGATAGAAGTGCGCTACGCCGAGACCGACCAGATGGGAGTGGTGCATCACTCCCACTACCCCGTCTATTTCGAACAGGCCCGTACCAGCTTTTTTCAGGAACACCTCAAACCGTACCAGGAGTTTGAAAAGGAAGGCCTGCTGGCCCCCGTGACCAGTTATCGGGTGGAGTTAAAAGGTCGCCTCTGCTACGGCGACGTGCTGCGATTGGAGACCTTCGCGGTGAAGTTCAAAGGGCTTAGAATCGTCATGGGCTATCGGGGATACAACCAGGATGAGTTGGTGGTGGAGGGTGAATCCACGCACGCTCTCACCGATTCCACACTAAAAGCGCTCCACCCCAGACACCTCCCTGACTCCTACCGATACCTGAAAGAGCGCTTCAGCGAACTGTGCTAGAAGAGGACGAGTTCTACATGGAAAACGGCAAGTTCGTCTTGACCGAGCGGTATCACCTGAGAAGGGGCCACTGCTGCGGAAACGGATGCCGCCATTGTCCATTCAACCACCAAGCGGTGCCGCCTAAACTAAGAGAGCAAACCGAGCCACCCCGCCCCTACTACCAAGAAGGATTTAGCTCACCCGACTCGTGACCCCGGACAGGGCCTGCCAGAACGATTCCAAATCTTCAGCGGTGGTGCGGATGTTGCCGATAGAACACCTCAAGAGGACTCGCTCCTTGATCTTGGTGTGGGAGATGAAGAACTCACCGTCAGAGTTGAGACGATTCATCAATTCCAACTGTTCTTCATTGGATCGACCCTTCCAGCGGAAACAGACCAGTGCCAGGCTGACCGGCATAGCCAGCTCAAACTCCTCGGATTCATCCAGCCTGCGGCCCAGATCGCGCGCCAACTTCAAGTGGTAGCGCAACCTTTCCCGGAGTCCCTCGAGCCCGAAGCAGCGAAAGATCATCCACAACTTGAGGGAACGAAAGCGCCGCCCCAGTTGCACCCCCGTGTCCATCAGGTTCAAGACCTGACCTTCCTCAGCGTTCTTCAAGTACTCGGGCGTCATGGAGAACGCTTGCTTCAAGCTCTCGATATCTTTCAGGTACAGCACGGAAAGGTCGAAGGGAGTGAAGAGCCACTTGTGGGGATTGATGACAATGGAATCGGCCCGTTCCCAACCTTTGAAGGGTGCTCGCTCTTCTTCTAACAGACAGGCCACGCCCCCGTACGCTGCGTCTACGTGAAGCCAAACGCCTTCCTGAGCGCACACCTCGGCCACCGCATTGACCGGATCCACGGAGGCGGTCGAGGTGGTGCCGGTGGTGGCCACCACCGCGCACGGATACAGCCCGGCGGCTTTATCGGCGCGGATCTGTTCCTGGAGCTTCTCGGGAAGCATAGCCAGGTTGTCGTCGCAAGGGATCTTGCGCAGGTTGTCCCAGCCGATCCCCAGCATAAGGACCGCCTTGTCGATGGAGTTGTGGGTGTGCTCGGAGCAGTAAACCACCAGTTGCCGACCGGCCTGCCCTCTACTGCGCACATCGGGCAGGGCCATCTCCCGGGCGGTGGCCAGGGCGTGCAGCGTGGAGACGGAAGCGGTGTCGTATATGACGCCGGTGTAGTGCTCCGGCAAGCCCAGACCCTGGCGTAACCAATCCAAGGCGAGACCCTCCAACTCGGTGGCCACAGGCGAAGTGCGCCACAGCATGGCCTGCTGATTCAGGCCGGAACTCAAGAAGTCGGCCAGTACCCCGGGCATGCTCGCAGAGATGGAGAAGTAGCCGAAAAAACGGGGGGAGTTCCAGTGGGTGAGGCCGGCGCTCAGTTGTTCTCGAAACTCCTCCAGGACCTCCCGGGGGTCCTGCCCCTGAGACGGCGGCGTTGCATCCTGAGCGGCTCGGAGTTCGCCGGGCAGGACCTGGCTCAGAACCGGTTCAGGGCGAGAGTCAGGACCGAGGTACTCGGCCAGCCAATCCACCAGATACCCGGCCGCGCGCTTGAACTGCTCAGGGCTGAGATCTCCCAGATATTGGGGTTGTTCGATCATGGTTTTCCTCCATAGACCCGGTTGTAGGCGTACAAAATTAGGGCGGCATTCCAGGAAAGCGGCTCCTCCGAGTGATACAATCGGGTGGAAAGGGGCTGACCGGTCATGTCATGTACCTCGAACACGGTGCGGTCCCGCTCCACCACTTTCAGCATCCGATCCACGTACTCTTTGGCTTCCTCGATGCGGCCGGTTTCCAGACACGCCACGGCGTGCCAGCCCCCGATCCACATCCAGCTACAGTTGGTGTGGTAGTTAGGGATGCCGGCGACCCACATCTCCGGCCCGACCTGATAAAATTTGTACTCCCGGTCGGTCACCCGGGAAGGCACGATCGCGCTCATGCCGATCTTGCGCGCGTAATCCAGGATCGCGTGGGATTGATTCTCACTGGTGAGTCCCCAGGCGCAAGCCATGTAGTTGGGCGGTGCCGCAAACATAGGGTCTCGGGGGGTCTGATACAGATAGCCTGCCTCCGGCTGGTAGTAGGCCTCCAGAATTCGCCGTCCCACCACGCTCGAGGTCTCAGCCGAATGGCGCATGCCTTCGGGCAGCAAGCTCTCCACTTCCTCGACCCCCTTGAGGGCTTTCCACCACAGCACGTTGGTATAGAGGACCGGCCCTCGCCTCCCGATGCTGTCGGCCCAGTCGGCGAACGGCCCCTGATGGATCAGGCCGTCCTTGCCTTCATAGCGCTCCACCCACTTCAAGGCCCGAACGGCTTGGCCGTGGAGATCCACCGCCAGCGAAAGGTCCTCGGTGCGCAGTACGCATTCGGCCCAGGCGATGACCAGCAAGAGCACCGAGTCGATGGAGCGGGTGCCGTGGGCGGTGATGAATCGAGGGAGCAGGTTGGCCTCCACCGGCTGGACCCGGTGAAACACCGAGTGCAAATAGCGTTCGGCAAGATTGGTGGAATGGAGTTTGAGGGGAAGCTGGCCGTTGGACTTCTGGTGACTGAAGAAAAGACGGACCCCGTCGTTGACCACGTCGGCACGATTCTCACTCAAAAGGCCGAAAGCAGCAAAACCGAAGTCCCGGGCCCACGGCTCGCGGAAGTGTCGAAACCCCGCGCAGACCACGGTGGCCCTCTCTCCTGGAGCCACTCGGCGCCGCTCCATGCAAGACTCAAGACAGGCGCGGACCACCTCGACCGGCCCCATCCCGTTGGTGTCAGGCTTGACCAGCCTGTCTCGAGTGAGCACCTTCTTTCCGGTTCGATAGATGTCCAGGAGCCAGTAGCCCGTTGCCCAGACGATAAACTGTATTAGCCGCTGAAACATATATTTATCTTTCCTTCGCACTCTTGAGTTACTCCTCTAATGCAAAAGACCGGCTTAATCGCCGGCCTCTGCTGATCTGCGTAAAGAAACAACCTGGCAGTCAGTCCCTCTCAGGCAGAGAAACCTTGACTTGCTTGAGTTTATCCACGATCAGATTCAGATCGCTGGGACCCAGTTCCGGAGAAAGCGGAACTTCATCTTCGGCCCCTTCTTCTCTCTTGATGATGGGGACCTTGTCACCGATCTCAGAAAAATCTACCGCACAACTCAATGTATTGGTGGTCAATTTATACATCAAGGGTACTTGTTCGTAGGGAGTGTTGGGAAAATCCCGACCCCACGTATTCATCACACTCACCGAGAGCTCTTCCAAGCTCATCGGCTTCCCTTGAGCTTCTAATACTCTGCGAATCACTTCCACCGCGGGAGTGTTCTTACCGATGTCTTTCAGCGCCATCTCAAACCTCTTTTCATGCTTGCCACCCACCAGGGGGTGGTGGGGCCACTGATTAGCGGGGCACCCCAGAAATTCCTTCGTGATACTCCCCACAGGGGAGTGCGGGGCTTCGCCGAAGCCGTAGGCGTGAACGAACTACCGCAAAATCTGGTGCGGGAATGCTCCAGAGATCTCCTGGGAGGATGGAAAAACGATCCGGACCTGGCCGGAGCCTACGTGGTCACGCTACTGGAACCCAAAACCCTGGAGGTTGAAGTACGCCAAATGGGAAGAGTGGCAAAGTTTTCTCCCGGCCAGTTTCGAAACGCTCTCAAATCCGCCCGGGACTGTCACAGTACCGGGTGGCCGTGCGCGCCCAAGGGGCTGGGATACCCGGTAAAGCACGACGGCTCGCTTTACGGAGTCTGCATCCTTTTTCTCGCCCAGGGAGCACCGATCTCGAGTCGCTGGGCCCTACAGGTCGAGGAGTACTCCCGAAAAGTGGCGCCTCTCATCCGTTCAGGGAAGGGCTCTAGAAGTTCCGGAATCCCTGATCTCAAGGCTCTGGCCAACGTGATCCCCAGGGAGCTGGCTCCCCCCAAGACCCTTGCCAAACCCCATTGGGAGCAGAGCAAGACCCGAGTCCACGCTCCCGTTCCCGAAGAGTTGCACGTTCATCTGCTCCTCGATCATCGACCACTTTTTTAGGATAACCAGTTGAGCTCCAAAGTTTGCATTCTCTACACTGGCGGTACTTTCGGGATGACCCCGAGTATGCCGGAGATGACCTCTTCCCCCCTGGCCCCAGCCGACAAAGCCGCTCTGGAGGCAGCCCTCGACGGGGCCGGTCGCGGCCGGGGCATAGACTGGGAGTTGCACTCTCTCACCGTAGACGACGGCTCGGAACTCGGTCCCTTGGACAGTTCCGCGGTGGGCCCTGAACACTGGCTCGCCATCGCCGCCAGTATCGAGCGGCTTTACTCCCGCTACGACGGCTTCGTGGTGATCCATGGCACCGATACCCTGGCCTACACGGCCTCGGCCCTTTCCTTTTTGCTGGTAAACCTGGCCAAGCCGGTGGTGGTGACGGGGAGCCAGCGCCCCATCTTTTTCGAGCGAACCGATGCCCACCAGAACTTCCTCAACGCCCTTTACGTGGCCGGCTACAAAGCGGTGGGGCTACCCTGTGTGCCGGAGGTGACGGTTTGCTTCGGAGACCACCTCTTACGGGGAAACCGGACTCGAAAAATCAGCGTGGAGGCAAGAGCAGCTTTCAGTTCACCAAACTACCCTGCCCTGGGCACCTTCGGTGCCTCCATTCACATCGACCGCAGCCATATCCGAGAAGTGCCTAGCTCCGATCGGCCTTTCTACGTCCATCGCAAGCTTGAAGATCGGGTGATGGATCTTACCCTTTATCCGGGGGTGAGGGGTGACCAATTACGGCCGATCTTCGAGCGCGACGACATCAAGGGCTTCGTCCTTCGCACCTTCGGCAGCGGCACCACCCCCAGAGACCCCGAGTTGCTGGAAGCCGTGGCCCGGGCTGCCCGCCAGGGAACCCTGATGCTGGTGGTAACCCAGTGTGTGGAAGGCAGCGTCGATCTCGGCCGCTACGACGCCTCGACCAATCTTCTCCAGGCCGGGGTGGTCAGTGGGTTCGATCTCACTCCTGAGACGGCGCTCACCAAATTGATGTGGATCCTGTCTCTGGAGCAAGGCCCGGAACTCAACGCCCAGGTCCAGGTGAGCCACCGGGGTGAGCAAACTTATGATCATCACCACCTGATCTTCGAAGGGGGCGAAGGCGAGAAATCTCTTTCCTTTTCAGGACGCCCCTCGGCACCCTTTGCGCGCCATAACTTGCAGCGGGCTCTGCTCAGGGTCTCGGAATGCGAGAACAGCCGCCTCACCTTCTTTCTCAACGCCAGTGGAGTCGATCCCACCACCTCCGCCGAGGATGTTCGTAGCCTGGGCGCCATGAACGTGATCAACGGCCAGGGAGTTCTGGATGTGACCCGCAGCCTGCAACGCTTGATGGTGGAGAACCGGCCGTTGCGCCTCACCGTGACCGCAGGCGGAGAAGCCCTGAAAATTCATCGGGTTGATCTCAGTCTACTGGTCAACGCGGAAAACTAAGAAACACTCCGGCCAAGGTCAATGAAAAAGAGACCCCCGAGGAGGTCTCTTTTTTCATTGTCAACGTGTTTCGGACTTATTTCTTACCGAACATCAGGAATCCACCGACTCCGACGAGCAGCAGAGCACCCAGGGCGATGAGGCCCCACTTGTTGCCGCCGCTGCTACCACCGGTGCCAGTGCTGGTGGCGCCGGAGGCCAGCAGTTGCTGTCCGGAGGTTTGAACCTCGGCCAGTTTGCCTTCGACTTTGATTTCAGGAGCATCGACTGCTACCAACTTCACATCGTCGGCGGAGGCGTCCACCGAGACCGAAGCCGAGGCGGGCAAGCCCATCATTTCCTTGATCTGAACATCGCTCATTCCAGGGAAAAAGTTGCTGAAGTAGAGCCGTCCGTCAATCTTGGACTCCTGACCCTCGGGCAACTGAGCGTCGAAATACAACCCGGTCAGAGTCGCATCCAGTTGAGCCTGGGACATGGCCAGTTTGGAGATACCGCTCAGGTCGGTGGTCTCACTGCTACCCTTCAGGGTGACTTTATTGCCGGACATTTCGGCCAGAAAGGTCATCCCTTTGAGGTCGAAAGATTCCAGTTCCTTGACCACTTCCGCAGGAGCGTTGGTGCTCTTGGCAGCCTCGGCCATCATGCCTTTGTAGAAATGAAACAGGTCTCCATCGGTGTAGAGGTAGAGGTCTCCCACCAGTTGGGTGCTATCCTTGAGGTCCACACTGATCTTACCGACGGCTTTCTCAGCTACCGGTACGCCCAGTTCTTTGGCCTTGGCGACGTAGTCTTTGTAATTCTTGCTCAGCAGGTTTCCGCTGGCCTTAAAGGAGATGTCTTGCTCCTGTTTGCCGAGCGAGAACTCGGCATTACCGGAAACCGTCAGGCTCGACGCGATGGCTGCTTTTAAAGCAGCTACGCCCTGGCTGGTGTTAGCATTGAGCAGGGTCTCGATGAAGGGCTGGAAAGCGGCTCCCATCGGCCCCATCTCCCGAGTAAACTCGGCCGCAATTTCACGGTTTTGCTGCTTCTGAATACCGGGCAGAATGACCATGTAGCCTTCCAGGAAGCTATTCAGGTTGGAAGCATTGACTTCGAAGGTACCGTCCATTTTGTTTTCGGTTACAGCCATGGTGAAGGCGAACTTGTCGAACTTCACTTCCAGCATCTTCTCGAAAGCACCCTGAACGTTGACGTCGGGACCCATTTCACCTTGAAGCTGGCCGGAGACCATACCCAGGTAAGGGCGGATCGTGCCTCGGAGGTCGATGATGGTCATTTTGGCTTTGCCCACCTTCAACTCACCTTCTTCGGTGGGAGCGGGAAACTCCAGGCCTTCATACTGGATATTGGCTTGTTTCAATTGGGCTTCAAGCATCCCGGCCATAGCGGGGAGTTGGTCCAGTTGAGCAGCCAGGGGATCGGCCTTGGGAACCTTGATTTCAAAACTGATGGTGGTTTTGTTGTCGGCTTCAGTGATCTCCAGGCTCAGAGCGTCGAAGGGCACCTCATCGGCGTTGATGTCGGCACCGGAAAGACTGAACTTTCCGGAACTCGTCATGGCTTTGAAGTCTCCATCGAACTTCATATCGCCGCTTCCGTTGGGAATCTCTTCCCCGTCCTGGGCCGGGAAAAGCATATCCAGTTTGAAGTCGGCCGCGGACTGATCGCCCTCGGTCACACTCTCCAAACCGATGTTAAACTTTTTCGGAGCATCGGGGCTATTGGGCGGCAGCTTGGCATCTACGTAACCGATGGCCTCGATCTGAGTGCCGCTGGCGCTGGTATAAAGATAGACATTCGCGTCCTGAGTCTCCGGTGAGTTCTTGATGGTGAGCTCACCGTCGATGGCGCTTTTGCCCGACTTAAAGTCGGCCGAAGCCTTGACCGTGCCGGAGGCATCGGCATCGGCCGGCTGGGTTTCAGAGAACTGAACGACCGCGTTTCGGTCTCCAGTCACCTTTACTGTTACTTCTTCGGCCCCAACGCTGCTAAAGCTCAAGAGAGCCAACAGTGTAAGGATCGCGTTAATTCTTTTCATCATAAATTTTTTCTCCCCAAATGGGTTTCAGCATGGGATTTGGAGGAGCGGCCTTCTCTCCTGTTACGGGGGTTCCTTCCGGTATCTGACCCCAATAAGTTAAGGTTTAGCCCGATCATGGCGGGGAATCATGAACGGACAAAGATTCGAATAGGAGAGATAAATTATGGGAAAATCTACACTTTTAGTCAATGAAGCCCTGATCGATCTGCTCAACCAGCAGATCCAGAACGAACTGAAGGCGGCCGCTCAATATATGGCGATAGCCGTTTATTTTGAGTCGGAGAGTCTGCCCGCCCTGGGTGGATTCTTCTTTCAGCAAGCCGACGAAGAGCGTCAGCACGCCCTGAAATTCGTGCACTACCTGCTGGATGCCGGGGCCAAACCCGAAATCCCCAGCCTGCCCAACCTGCGCAACGATTTCACCAGTGCCGCCGACGCGGTCGAGTGCGCCCTGGACGGCGAACTCGAAGTGACCCGCCAGATCAACAACCTGGTGGGTGCCGCCACCAAGCACAACGACTACATGACGCACACCTTCCTCCAGTGGTTCGTGACCGAACAACTGGAAGAGGTTTCCACCATGTCGACGCTGCTCGATACCATCAAGCACGCCAAGGATCAACTCTTGTTGGTGGAAGATCTGGTGCGACGGGGCGAGATCGGTCAACACGAAGGCGAGTAGTCGTCTTATTCGGCGAACACTTGCACGCGTTCCACCCCGTAAGGTAAGGGAGTATCGTTGGGAGCAAGAACCACCTGAGCCCGTATGCGTTCGCGCAGGGCGGGCACGTGGGAAATGATTCCAACGGTCCTCCCTTCTTGCTTTAAGCTCTCCAAACAGTCCAGGGCTGCTTCCAGGGCGCGCTTGTCCAGATAGCCAAACCCCTCGTCTATAAAGAGAGTCTGCAGTTTTTCCCGGCTGTCACGCTCACTCTGCAGGATGTCTCCCAGCGCCAGCGCCAGGGCCAGCGAGGCTAGAAACGATTCTCCGCCCGAAAGGGTGGTGGCGGATCGCTCCCGGCCTGCCAAAAAGTCCATCACCGTCACTTCCAAGCCGGCTTTCAGGCCCAGACAAAAGCGGTTCGGAGCCAACACTTCCATCCTCAGATTGGCCGCCTCGATCACCCGACGGAACAACTTCTGCAAATACCAGTCGTGAAAGGCCATCCCCGCCTCTTCCCCGGACAGTCCGGCCAGTCGCTGCAGGTTGGCGGCTCGAGTCTCCAGGTGGCGAATCTCTTCGACCACCGCGTCGTACCTGGCAACATCTTCCCGCGACTGCTCCATGGACTTCTCCAGCGTGGCCCGGCGCCCCGCCTTCAGTTGAAGCTGCTCTCTCTCCCGGGCCAGAACCTGGCGGATCTGTTCGGAGCGCATCTCCGGCGCGGGCATGGTGGCCAGCAGTTCCTGGGATTGGTGTAGCTGCCGTTCCACGGTGCGGATCAAGGTTTCCCGATCCAGCACGGAGCTGTCACCCCTAACACTGGCTTCCCGGGCCATTCGACCCAGGGCAAAACTCAGGTCGTCCCAGCCCGCGAAGTCCAGCTTGAAGCTATCCTCCAGTTCGGCCTTGAGGTGGTTGGCCCTACCCTGCAGTTCGTCTCGGCGCATCTCCGAAGCCCTGCTCTCGGCTAGCTGAAGAGCGAAGGTCTCAGCCATCAATTCGGCCCGCTCGGTAGAGAATCGATGACTCTCTAACTCTTCCAGGCGCTCCTCCAGGCTCTGCTTCTCCTCTTCCACCGAACGCACCAATTCGTCGAACCCGGTTTCTTTCAGGCGGCCAAAAAATTCTCGCATGGTGACTTGCACCGCTTCCTTACGTGAATCGTATTGGGCTGAGACACCCTCCACCGTGGCCTGCAGACGCTCCTTCAGCAAGCGCATCTTCTTCAGGCGAACTCGAGCCGGTTTCAACTCCGAGCGCATAGCTTTGAGCTCTTTAAGCAGGTCCTCTTTCTTAGAAACCCTCGATTCCACGACCTGAATGGTGTTTCTCAACCCCGAGAGCGTTTGTTCATCCAGGTCGGGTAGCACGTGCTCTTCCTCCTCCCGTTCCTGGAGGCGCCCGCCCAACCGGGCTACCCGCTCTCGAGCCTGGCCCAATTCCGCTCGAGCGTGCTCCAAACGCCGCTCCAGCGCGTCCAACCCCTCCTCGGACTCCATGACTTCAGCCTTCTTTTTTCGCCTCCCCTGAAACGGATCCGGGTGGGTCTCTGAACCGCAAAGAGGGCACGGCTGCCCCGACTTCAGTTGAGATTTCAGTCTGCGCAGCGACTCTTCCAGGTCAAGCTCCCTCTGCCGGGCCAGGGTTTCCCGGAGTTCTCGCTTCTCCGCTTCGAATTGATCGATGAGATCCAGAAAGCGGATTTCCCGAGCCCTGGCTTGCTCGAAGGCCTCCTGCAGGGCTTCGCTCTGGCGTCTCTTGCCTCTTTGCCTCTCCACGGTGTCAAGCTCCGCCTTCAGCCCGGCCAGCCGGGCCTCACCGGCTTTGATCTTTTCCAACTCCTGCTCGGTCAGCTCGATCTCCGCCTTCTGGTCCTTGATACTCAAGGCCAACTCGGCACGCAACTGCCCAAGTTCAGCGAGTTTCTCTTCGATCCGTTCCAACTCATCGGCCAGAGCCTGCACCCCTTGATAATCCTCCACCAGAGTGTCCAGCCGCTCCAGAGAGCGCCGAAGATTGAAACGCTCTTCCTCTAGAAGGCGGGCTTTTTCTACCTCCTCTTCTAGAAAGTTGGTGTCGGACTTCAAGCGCTCGTACTCGGCTCGCTGGTACTGAAGCTCCTCCTCAATCTTTTCTGCTTCCATCTGGACCCGGCGCCACTGCTCAAAGATCGGTAGGCTCTCCTGAAGACGCGCGACCAGCGCCGACTCCTCGTCATCGTCCTCATCTTCGCGCAACAGAGTGAGCTCCCGCTCGGACATCCCCCGCTGCCGGTCGAGCACTTCATAACGAACCGCTTCTTCCAGCGATTGCTCCCACTCCAGGCTGCGCTCCTGAAGAGCCCGACAATCGGAAGCGACCGCTTCTAACTCTCCTTGAGCGCGTTGATACATTTCCCTGGGGTCTCCCTGAGAGGAGTGATAGCGGGCGGTGATCTCTTCTCTGCGAATCCAGGCCTCCTCCAGTTTTCTTTTGGCTTGCTGGTGAGCTGCCTTGACCGCATCTTCCAGGCGCTGGTGGCGAGAGCTATTGAAGATATTGGCCAGGATCTGGTGCCTCTCGGCCCCCTCAGCCAGGAGAAACTTGCGAAAACTGCCCTGGGGCAAGATCGCGACCTGGCAAAACTGTTCGGCGTTGAGCCCGAAAAGTTTTGAAATCATGGCCTCCACGCCCCCGGCAGAAGAGCTGATGATGTCGCGCCGAGTGGGTTCCCCGATAGCAGGAAGCCTATACAGCATCACCTCGTCGGGTTGAACCCGGGTGCCTTCCATGACAAACCGACGATCGATCCGATAGGCCTGCCCAAGGCTCTCGAAGTCCAGAGTGACAGCGGTCTCCTGACCGGCCGGGGTGCCCAGGTGTCGCAACCCCGAGCGGTCCCGCTCCCCTCCCGAACTTCTTCCGTAGAGGGCAAAGCAGATCCCGTCCAGGAGAAACGTCTTACCGCTACCAACCGGACCGTGGATCAAGAAAAGCTTGCTGTAGCGAAGAGCTCGCAGATCGATGACCTGCTCTTGCTGGAAAGGTCCGAAGGCCTGCAGAGCGAGTCGAAGTAGCTTCATAAGCTCTCGTCAAGCTCCCTCAAAAGGTCCATGCACTCCTGGTCCAATTCAAACTTGCCGACTTCCCGACAGTACTCCTGATAGTCCCGAATCAGCGCCGATATCGCCTCCGGTTCTTCCTCTTCTGCGGCGGCAAAGGGTGAAGGAAGTTCCACCGACACCACGTTGGGGCTCAGGATCCGAAGGTCGGCGCGTTGTTCGGGTGACAAGTTCTTCTCTTCCGAACGCAAAACCACCAGGTCATCGGTGCGAAGCTGGCTTCCCTGGTCCATCAACTCTTCCCAGCTGCCTTCCAAGACCTTTAAATTTCGCCGGGGTCGGAGAGGGTAGTGGTCGATGTAGACCTGATTCTTACCGGTGATTTCGTAAACGGTGACCGAGCGGCCCCTCTCCTGAGCTTCGGCTTCGTAACAGAGAAGACTGCCGCTGTAGTAAGCGTTGAGAGTCCCCAAGCGCAGAGGCTGGTGGCGCCCGCCCAGCGCGGCGACGTCGAAAAACTCCAGCAGGCGCTTCTCCAACGGTTGACCACCGGGTTGGATCAAAGGTCCGAACTCTGGCACTCTCCCCCCGTCCTGAGCCCAGGCATAGCCCACAAAGACGTTGATCTCGCCGGGGTCCAGTCGCTGCACGACCTTCTCCACCAGGCGGTGCCCGACCAGGGCCGGGTGCTCCGGAGCGCCGCTGATCGAGGTTCCGCCTCTAGGATACGGCAGGCACCAGGTCTTGACCTCAAAGTTATCTCGAGCACCCGAAAACGACATGGGTGATAGAACCTGGGTCACGTCATCGATCAGGTGAATCCCGGCCTCCTTTACCCAACGCCCATCCAGATGCAGAGGCCGAAAGTCATCCGAAGGCCCGGCCAGAAAAATCAGGGTGGTACCCAGATTCAAGAACCGGTTGAGGCTGTGATGAAACAGTTCGAGAGCTTCCTCGCCGGGTTGTCGATGGTGAAAAACATCACCGGCGATGACCATAACGTCCGGGTTCAAATCCCGCACCAGGTGAAACATCTGATCCAAGACGTACTCCTGGTCGCTGCGTAGCGAGCGACCGAAAAAGCGCTGTCCCAGATGCCAATCCGAAGTGTGGAGTAGTCGCACAAGGGATCGTGTTCGGGTGGTTGGTTCTCTGCCCTGTATCCCTAAAAAAAACCGATTTCTAGAAATTGTAAAGAAAATTTCAGATTCGATTAAGGCCCACCATGTACATTGGTTCTAACAAGAAAAAGATACCGAGAATTTTCAAGGAGATCCATACTAACTCATGACCGCCGCACCAAGTTTTTATCTGCCCGAAGAACTCGTCTACTTGCTGGAAAGTGTCGAAAATTTGCCTGCCGAAGAGATCGCTTACTGCGCTCTGCCTCACCTCGAAAGATTCTCGGATGCTGCACAGAAAGCCGAAATCGGATTTCAGTTGCTCAACAACATCAGCCGAAGCGCCTGTCCGGCCGCCGCTGAAGCCACCAAAGCTCTGGCCGTGATGGCCAAATTTCCCCACTACCCTCGCCCCCGGGCCGCCGTAGCCATGGCCGCCCTGAAAGGACTGGCCGGCGGAAAGACAGCTGCCTAGGAGCCTAAGGCTGTTCAGCTAGGACCACCGGCTCCGGAACCACGGGCAAACCGGGCGGTTGAGATAACTCCTTTACAAAAATTAGTCGTGCGCTTTTCGTTTCGATGTGAGGGTGCGACTTTTTCCATTTCTCCAGAAGATAGACCAGGGTGTCGCTGCGCCAGTTCGGAGTGTCCTGGATCTCTATCTGGATCAGGTTTTGCATCCAGCGGCGCCAACGCTGGTTGGGAAAGCGCGAGGAGCCCAAATGGGGCCGCCCCGACTCATCCACCGGACCGCGCTGCAGGATATCTCTGACCCCCTGGTCGGTCTCCACCAACAACTGAAAATAGCCGTCCTCTCTAAACGGAAAGGGAGCAAAAAAGTGCCAGTGCTGGTGCTGGTAGGTGTAGCGAGCCACCACGTGGGCCCAGGTTGGAAGTTTCTGAACGTGGCCGATGCTGTAGATATTGACGTAGACCATGTAAGCCAGTATCAACCCGGCAAAAACCCGAGTCGGGGTGTTCAGGCGATAGCCCGGCGGCAACTCCTCAACCTCTGCGGTCGGCTCTTCAGGCCACCGACGGTCCCACCAGGCCCCCGGTACGAAAACCACCAGACTCACGATCATGATGAGCATGAAGATTCCCAGGTGCAACATCAGAGCGATCCCCAGGTGAAAGGAGACCGCCAGCAGCAAGAAGGACCCTCGGACCCAGGTAAAGCGAACCGGCACCAACAGCAAGATAGGCAGCAAAAACTCCAGTCCCAGGGCCGCCCAGGTGAGATAGCGGAGGACTTCCGGGTAAGAGAGCAGACTCAGCCCCAGGTTCGTGGTGAACTGGTCGATGGAGAGCGTATAGTAGAGAGCCTCTCCGGTTTTGCGCCAGTCTTCACCGGTCTTTAAGAGGGCGGCGAAAAAGTAAAGCAGGAAAAACTGCAGGTAGACCCCGACCGTGGCCAGACTGCGAAACTTCGGGGAGAGCTTCGACCAGTCTTTTCCTCGGGCATCCATCGACCAGCGTGCACCCAGGGGCAAGAAGAACGTCCAGAACAGAAGGACCCGCAAAAAATCGTCTCCTCCGTCCATGACCATGGGGTTGCGCAGTTGGATGGAGACCACGAAGTACCAGGTCACGAAGCAGGCCAGCCTGGTCTGGTAGCCCACCAGCATACAGACGGCGGCGGTGGCCCAAGCTGCAAAGAGAAAAAGCAGTCCGGCGGTATCTCCGGAGGATAAAAAGAGGCAGTAGACCGGGCTGAGCCAGGTCTGGGCAAAGACCGAGGGGCGAGAGAGCAGGCCCGCATCGCCGTAAAACGCTTGCAGATCCCGGAGCCTGAGGGCGATGTCCAGCAGCACCAGACCGGCCAGGCCGATCCGCCAGGCAGCCAGACTGCGCAAGTCCAGGGTCAAGACGGCTTCAGCCCCTTGGGGTGACCCGCGAGTCTACCCGAATGTAGTAGCTGGCCGGACCCTTGTCAGTGGGGTGGCCCGCTTCCAATCGGATGTCGTAAGAGCGCTTTCGTTCCACCGAAGCACCGCCCAGAAAGTCCCGGGTCCCGGCGCCGTCGTCCACCTCACCGGTGAACTCCGTGACTTCGAAGCCGCACACGTCGTGCCCCAGGGTACGGGTCTCGGTATCGGAGGCGGCGGCGAAATCGGCGGTGTCCTGGTCGTCCATCTCGTCTGCCACCTCTTCCACGTCGGTGTTACCGGTGCGCCCAGCCCCATTGGTGTCTCCGTCGTCTAAGGGTCTCTCTTTGCGTATGAGCCGACCCAGGCTGGGGTCGGTGGGGTGAGCTTCAAAGTAGTAACAGATGAGCCTCTGCCAATAGATCTGGCCGGTCTGCTGGTCGAACTGAGCCTGGCCCTGGGGAGTGATGGAGGAGGCAAAGACCACGCCCGGAGGCGAATCGTAGAGCCGGATCAACTCATGGCGGCTGTTGCTGAGTTCGGCGTTCAACATCCCCAGGGCCTTGATGGCGGAGCTTTGAGCCTCGGCGGCGGCCTGATTGGTCCGAAAGAGCAGAATGCCTTCGCGAAATACCTGAAAAGCTCCCGCGATGACGATCGACATGATGCCGATCGAAACCATGAGTTCCATGAGGGATATGCCCCGCCGGTCCCTCATCGCATGGCGTCCCTGTAAACAAAAGTGGAGTAGCGCACGCTGTTGTTGTACTTGCCGTCTTCGATGATTTCGCTACCGGTGGTGGAGTGCCAACGCACGGTCACCGAAATCCAACAGATATCCTCGGAGGCCTGGGGGATCAAAGGACGGTCGTTGGTATCCCCGTCGCCCGGGGTGGCATCGGTGTTGAGAACCAGATCGTAGAGGATGTTGAAACGGATATCGGCGCTGTTACCCCGGACCCGGCGCAACACCACGTAGTCCTCCTCTACGGGGACAGCCCCCGATTCGACCTGGCTCTTTAGCCAATCGAACCCGTTGGCGATCAAACCTTCGTTGACCCCTCGGGCCAGATGGTTGGCGGCGGTAAACTCTCCCGACATGGCCATGGCACGTCCGTACATCACCCAAACCCCGGAGAGGGCGACGGCGATCATGACAAAGACCCCCGTGGCAACCAGGGTCTCCAGCAAGCTATGCCCGTTTTGATGGCGCAAAGATACTCCGGAGTTACTTCATCTGCATAAGCATGCTACCACCACCACAACCCACACCTCCGGTAGGCGGCGGGGCTGGAGGCGGAGGGCCCGGCGGAGGGGGTCCGGGCGGAGGCGGGGGAGCGCCGAACCCTGAACCGGCGGGGGGCGGGGCCAGGGTCTGGGCTGATTTCACAGCTCCCATGGTGGTGGCCGTGCCGCTAAGATTGAAGTCGAAGGTTCCAGCCACCGTAGACGCATCCAAGAGGGCCGTGTCGAAGTGAATCATTCCGGTATCGGCCAGGCTTACCGAGCGGCCGAGCACCGAGCCCCAGAGCTGGGAGTCGGCCAGGATCCTGACATCCATCTCATATCCCGCCAGCAGGGCAAAGATCTCGCTGTCTTCCAGGATCAGCTCACACTCCCCGGCAGCATAAAACTTCAGGGCCCCGGGCGGGCAGTCTCGATTGACGTTGTTGCTACCGCTGAAGCGGATCTGAGGACCCTTTACATAGATCCGTACCGGGTCCAGTTTTCCGTCGTCGTCGGTGTCGTCGATCACGATGGAAGAAGACCCGCAGATGAAGCTTCCCTCCACCAGGTAGTCGGTGCCCTCGGCCAGGACCAGCCCGCTCCCGGGCACGCTATAGGAAGCCCCGGCTCCGCCGCCCAGCAGAGTCGCCTCCCCGGGTACCCGGGGAGCCTCGATCACCGGCAACCTCTTGTTCTGGTTCTGCTTACTGACCCAGCCGTTGAGGAGTTCATGGCCGGTCCCGGTGGCCCCATAGGATCCGATGTTGTAGGTAGCAGGAGACCCGGAGGTCGTCCCCTCCCCCTGAGGAGCCGTCAGAAAACTGGTGATCTCGTTACTGGTGGCTCCTTCGTCGAAGAGTAGCCAGCCGTTGATTCGGGCGTTAGAGCCCAGGGTCACGGCGCCTGGCTGAGTGGGTTCCTCGTTATTGGTGGCCACGTTGGCCAGGGGTTGATCGAGGGAAGTAAAGGGAGTGTCAAGCGGAGGCACGAGGATATCCGTCCAGGGTCCTTTTCCGTCGCTGGCGCTCGAATCGAAGTGATCGATCCGGCCGTCGATGTCCAGGGAATCCACCCCGAAAGCTGCGTGATTGAGGATGGGGAATTTGGGTGCGAGGGTGGCCCCCATGGTCACCTCTTCAGCCCGAATTCCGGACTCGGTTTCCCCCACAGCCATAATGTAAAAGTGCTCCGGCGGTACGATCGTGCCGTCGGGAGGGACGTTGAGGGGGTCATCATCATCATCGAGAGCAGCGGTGTCCGTGACTCCGCCCGCAAAGCCCTCCAGGTTGTGATAAAGCCGGGAAGCCGCGGTTACTCCGTTGGGCATGCCGATGAGCACCCGGCGGTCGATCTCAAGCCAGCTATCCCCGCTGATCCCGTCATCATCGAAGTCCATATCGACCGGCGGCTCTTTGAGCATCGCCACCGACATCTGAATAGCGGTGTAGGCACCGTAGTAGGCCTGATCGGACTGCCCCTTTCGAGACACCGAGTTGAGATTAAAGGCAGCCTGCGCTCCGATGGCGGCGGTGAAGACAGCCAGTACTGTGGCAAATCCCAGAACTAGAACCAGGCCGAAACCTCGCTTCTGGTCTCTAGTCAGAGGTTTAGAATCCCTGGTGAGCAAGTGTTATCCTTTCGATCCCTGACCAAGTTTAGCAAATTTTTTGCTACAAGTCATGAGCCTTTATGACACCGTGCCACAGGACCCAGTTTTCGGGGTCTCGGTACTGCCCGTCGCGGTCGACTGTTCGTACCTGGAACCGATACAAGACATGACCACTCTCCGGAGGCGCCAGGATTCGAGCCAGGCCGGGCCTGAGCAAGGCGAACCTCGGGTAGAGGGAGGCTATCATCATCATCTTCATGCGGTGGCTTGAAAACGAGTGCTCAGGGCTGGGGATCTCCAGTAGGATCTCACCCTCGGGCATGGAGAGGATTTGAAAGTGGCCGTTGTAGGGGGGGATCGGGCTGAAGAGGTCCCAGTGCTGCTCCAGTCGCAGGGCCTGGCTCAAGCCCACCAAAAACCCAGGGCGCTGGAAGGCCGGTCCCTCGGGGCGGGCCGCCAGATTCGAAAGTAGCGCCAGGCCCACACAGCCCACCAGGATCGGCTTGAGCGCTCGAGGGAGTGGGCCGGTGACACCCGTTTTGCTTCCCATCGCGTTGTCGAGATAGCGTTCCAGGCCGCTCAAGGGGCGTCTGTTCCACCAGTCATGGGACAGCAGTGGCAAGAGCGCGATCAGGCCGATCAGGGGAAAGAGCCCCAGCTTGAAGAGGAGAAAAACTCCCAGGTGAAAGCTCAGCAGTAGCCAGAACGCCACCGCGCGCAGCAGACGTGGCTGAAACGGGGTCAGCAGGAGAAGCCCGGCAAAAAGCTCTCCAGCCACCACCGCGTAGTTCATCGCCTTCAGCACCACCTCCGGGGCTCGCGCCAAATAGCCCGCCAACGTTCCGGCGAAAAGTGGACTCTGCAGAGAGTGGTAGAAGCCGTCTCCCCGGACCAACCAGAAATCACCGTACTTCAGAAAAGCCGCAAAGATATAGATCTGAGCCAGTTGCAGCAGATAGGCAGCCACCGGCAACCCCTCCTCGCTCCCGGAGGCCCCCCGGCCGGCCCGGGCGTCCAAAGACCAGCGGGCCCCCAGGGGAAGAAAAAAGCTCCAGAAGAGAAGCAGAGAAAGTTCCAGATCACCCCGATCGTTGACCATGGGGTTGCGGACCAACAGGGAGTTGAAGAGAAACCAACTGCCCACCGTCATCAGCCGGGTGCGCCAACCCAGAAAAAGCCCCAGCCCCAACCCCACCTGCAGCATGAGCAGTAGAAAAAGACCCATCCAGTGGCCCACCCCCAGGTGAAAACAGAGCCACTGCTGGGCAAACTCGGAGCGGCTGAAGAGAAGCCGGGGCAGCACCCCCTGGTCGGTGTAAAACTCGCTCAGGTGGCCCACGCGAGTGCCCACGTCGATGATCAGAAGCAGGCCCAGCGCTATACGAAAAAGGGCCAGCGATCGGAGATCGAATCTGGCCCATTTTTCCTGAGACATCGGGTCCTCAGACGGTGACGCTTTCCCTTAAGAAAGCGGGCAAATCCCCGAAGTTTTCCTGATAGCGCCGGGCGAACTCTTGCGGGCTGTAGGCGTGCTTCTGGGTGCCGTACTCCTCCACCACGAACACCGCCGCCACACTGCCCATCCGGCCGCATTCCAGATACGAGCAACCGTTAACCAGACCGGCCACGAAGCCTCCCCGGTAGGCGTCTCCGCAGCCGGTGGGGTCCAGCGCCTGGTCGGTCTTGACCGGGCTGACCTTGATCTCGTCCTGACCCCTGACCAGGATCCGGCTGCCCTCCTCACCGAGCGTGATCACCAGGACCTCGATCTCCTCGTGGAGTTCCTCTACCGATTTACCGGTCTTTTCGCAGAAGATGCTGAACTCGTAGTCATTGAGGATCAGGGCTTTGGCCCCCTTGGCCCCCTCCCACAGAAACTCACCGTCCATGGCGATCACCTGGAAGGAAGGGTCATAAAGAAGGATGGCTCCAGATTCTTTGGCTTCGATGCAGTGCCGCTTCATAGCCTCGGGGTCGTCCGGGCTGACGATCACGTAGTGAGCACCTTTCAGGGCGTCCTTCACCGAAAGCTGTGAAGCCTGGTTCATGGCACCGGTGTAGAAGCCGGTGATCTGGTTGTGTTTGGAGTCGGTGGTAATAAAGCAGGTCGCGGTCATCTCGTCGGGCACCCGCAAGATGTCTTCGGTCATCACCCCGGCCTCGGATAAAAACTGTTCGTACTCATCGAAGTCGTGCCCGGCACAGGCCAGAATCCGCGATTTTTCGCCCAGCAAAGACATGGTATAGGCGATGTTTCCAGCCACTCCACCCCGCTGCTTGATGACCTTGTCCACCAAAAACGATAGGTTGATCATGTGCAGTTTATCGGCCAGGATGTGGTCCTGAAACTTGCCTGGAAAACTCAAGATAAAATCGAAGGCCAGCGACCCCGTCACCAGAACTCGGCAGTTGCTTGTTTTACTCACGATAGACTCCTTCAGACAGGTATGGTTTCCCCCAATGTTCGTAGCTTAAACTCCAGGCCATGCGAGCGTTCAAATCCTGGCCACGGCGTCCAGTAGACTTTCCCAGGTATTGGAGGAGAGCTGATACCCTTTTCCCCCCTGCCAGACCGCCGGACCACCCTCCACGGTAAAGACCAGGGGTAAGGACTTACCACCCTCCAGGGTAAGGGTGATGCTCATCCTTTGAGAAGGCATGGTTTGGCCTTCCAGGACCGCTTCATAACGCAAGTCTTTCAAGACCCAGAGCACACCGCTGAGGGCCTCTTCTCCCGCATCCTTACCCTTCTGGGTCTCCCATTTCCCCATAAGGTTTTTTACCCCGGAGTACGACTTACCGATGTCCTGAAGCTCCAGACCCTTGACCTTGTCCATGTCGAAGATCGCCACTCGCCGGTCTTCGAAGGTCGAGGCGTCGGGGTTCATCAGCTCGCTGGAACGGCCGATCTCCACCACGAACTTCTCTAAAGTGTTGGGAACCGGTTCGCCCGTCTCGGGGTCCTGCAGATACCTCTGCCCATAGACAAACTGGGGCTGAACCCCCACTCGCTGCTTGAGTTCCGTAACCCGCAGATACTTGGAATAACCGAGTCGGGCCTGGTAGGTAACCACCGTGTCTCCCATCAGGGTCTCCTCATCGGGGGCCAAAAAGCGTCCCACTTTGAGGTCTTTGAGTTTGAACAAAAACGCCTCCACCCGGGACTCGTCGGCCTTCCCGCTCTTCGGCACCACAAAGGAAAAGGTCTGGTCCTCATTCTGCTTGAGTTCCAGCACCTTGTCCCCGGCCAACAATACCGAAAGATTCTTGACCGCCGGGACATCCACCGGCAAAAGTGCGGTCTCTCGAAGGTCTTTGGGCTCTTCCTCCAGCACCCCGAGGGCGTAGGCAGGAACCGTCCAGATCGAGCCTCCACTTTCCAACTGTCCGTAGAAGTGGTTGTAGTCCGGGACCCGGTCTCCCAGTTTCACGGTGGCGACCTCCTTGCCGTCTTTCCACACCGTGATCCGATAGCTCGGTTCGTCCAAACCGAACTCCTTCTCCCGTTCGGCGTCCGGGTCGGGCTCCATTTCCCGCTCCCGACTCAACTCCAGCACGCTGGTCACCAGTTGGTGCGACTTCTCGATCTTCAGCAAATGAGAATCGATAAACCACTCGTCCCCGTGGCTCACCAATTCGTACTCGAAAACCGGATCGGTGCAGACAACCCGAATCCTGGAGACCTCTTCCTCAGTGAGGCTGGGGAAATAGCGAGCCTCCTCGTACTCTCGATGGGTCGTCTGCAGTTTATTGGCCTTGGACCAGACGTAGAAGCAACCCAGGCTCAGAGCTGCGAGCAGCAGAAAAAGCTGGGTTCGGTTCAAAGCTTCTTACCCGTGCGCCGATAGTAAGCGACCAGAATACCGGTGAGAGCAGATAGAAACGGCACCAAAATGCAGAAGACGAAATAGAGCCAGAGTTCGGCCCGCTTGCTGACCGAGATCGGCTGAACTTTAGGATCCTTGACCCGCACCGTGATCTGGTTTTCCGACTCGGCCAGCCAGTTGACCGAATTGAGGATGAAGTCTCGATTGCTCAACTGCGACAAGTTGTCGTTGCTGAAACCGTCGGTGCTGGACAAAACCACGATCCGGGCAGAGGGTGGAGGGGGGGCGTCTTCCCCGGCGGGGGGGGCATCGGTGGAGGTGTAGAGCCCGGCGGCAGCCAGTGGAAGAGCGCCCGGAGTTTTCCCTTCCGAAGAAAACTCCACCGAACCGCCACGCAGCAGCTCCTTCAGCGGGAGTACGTAGGCTGACTCCAGGGTCCTGACCAGCACCGTCAGTTCTCCGTTGTGCCCGGGGAAGTTTAACTCTCCGGTGGTTACCGGTCGGGCCATCTTGAAGGCGGTGAGGCTGCGAAAATTTCGAGTGATGGGGTGCTCGGGATCCATTTGCTTTCCGATAGGAGTTACCGGCTCCTGGCCTACCTGGCTGGAGGCTTCGTCCACGATCACGCTATCTTCAATCACCAGACCATAACGCCTCAACCACTCGCTGTACTGAGCCGGAGTCTGTACGTCGGCCAGAAAGAGCAGTTTGCCCTGGGCGGCCAGGTAGTCGTCCAGCAGGCGCTGCTCCTTTGCCAGCATGGCTCCACTGGGCCCGGCCATGATCAAGACGGTGGCATCGGCCGGGATCTCGGCTGACTCGATCAAAGACAGGGTCTTGGGGTCGTAACCTTCTCCCCGGAGAGAGTTGGCAAACTCCTGCATCTCCCGGGGCTCTTTGTTCACGGGGTGTCGCTCTCCGTGCCCCTGGATGAAGTAAACGGTCCGGGTCTCGGTGCGCAAGAGCTTGGTCAGGGCGTTGGTGATGGAAGCTTCGTCGAAATTCAAAACCCGCTCCCGACGCGCCGTCTCAGTGTCGGAACTGGTCCCCACCTTCTCCAGGATCCCCTGTCCGTAACTACGGACCTGGTACCGTTCGGCCAGAGTCGGATTCTTCTGGAGATCCACGATCTCGTAGGAAAAATGGCGGGACAGGCTCTTGTATTTATCCAGCAGTGCCTCGATCACCGAACTGTCCCCCGCAGGGTTGACGAAGGCGTAGAGCTTCACCGGTTCGCTCAGCTTGGAGACGAACTCCTCGGTTTGCGGGCTGAAGCTGTGACGCTTGTCCACGGTGAGGTCCCAGCTCGTGTGAAAATCGTTGGAAATGGCCAGGACCAGAAAAAAACAGATCAGGGCGAGGGTGACCGAGACCATGGTGGAGGAAAGAAATTTTTGTCGGCGGTTCACGAACTAATCACTCCACTTCCGGCTCTCCAGGGTGCGCACCGTGAGAAACAGAAAAAGTGCCGTCCAGGCCAGGAAATAGACCAGATGATGGCTGGTCACGGTGCCTCGAGCCATCTCCACCAGATGGTCCATCGGGGAGAGTCCGCCGAAGACGTCTTTGAGGCTCTGGATGTTGTCTCCGGCGATCACCACCAACCAGGAGGCCAGCAGGCCGCCGTAGGTGATCACCGCCGAAATCATCTGACTCGAGGTGAGGCTGGAAGCCCATATCCCGAAGGCCACGAAGGCACAGGAGAGTAGAAATACACCCAGATATCCCGAGAACACCAGCTTCCATTCGATATCCACCATTCGACCCAACACGATGAAGTAGGTGGAACTCAAACCCATCATCACGCTCACCACCCCCAGCGCTCCCAGAAACTTGCCCAGCACGATCTCCCAGTCCGCCAGGGGGTAGGTGAAGAGCATCTCCAGCATACCGACCCGGCTCTCCTCGGCGATCAAGCGCATGGTGAGAACGGGCAAGAAGAAGAGCAGCAGATAGCCGATCCACTGAAAGGTAGGCACCATAACCCGGTCGCTCGGATTCAGGCTCTGGGCCCCGAAGGGCGAGGAGGAAGCAGCCAGGCTCTGGTCCGAGTAGATGCCCAGCAGCGAAACGAAGATAAAGCCTGAGATCAGGATAAACACGGCGATGACGATCCAGGCCAGGGCTGAGTTGAAGTAGGCGGCAAGCTCACGCCTGAGGATCGACAGCATCGGCTTTCTCCGTTCCTTTATCCGAACCCACTAACTCGATGAAGATGTCTTCCAGGTTGGCGGTGTGGGCTTTGAGTTCGTGGAGGTCCCAGCCAGCACCCACCACCAGACCAGCGATCCGGGGGGCCAGAACCTCTGCCTTAGCAGACTTGGAAATCACAGAAAAGTTTCCCGCTCCCACCACTTCGATCTGATCGACCCCTTCCAACGACTTCAGTCGAGTTTGCGCTTCTTCTTCCTCGGCTCCTGCGAACCTTACCGTCACGCGGGCTTGCCCTTGCATACTGCCGGTCAGATTCTCCGGGGTATCCATGGCCTGCATGCGTCCGTGGGCGATGATGACCACCCGGTTGCACATCTGCTGAACCTCGGAGAGGATGTGACTGGAGAGGATCACGGTGGCGTTTTCGCCGAGCTTTCGCAATAAGGCTCGGATGTCACGCACCTGGGTGGGGTCCAGGCCAACCGTGGGTTCGTCCAGGATAAGAACCTTGGGGTCATTGATGATGGCCTGCCCCAGACCCACCCGCTGGCGATACCCCCGACTGATGGTGGCGATCAACTGGTCGGCCACGCTCTCCAGGTTGCAGCGCTCGATGGTGCGGTCCACCGCCTCGGTGCGCTGGACGCCGCGAAGCTTCTTGGCCGAGGCGGCAAAGTAGAGAAACTCCCGAGTGGTCATGTCTTTGTACAGAGGAACGTGCTCGGGTAGGTATCCCACCATCTCCCGCACCTTCATGGGATCCACGCAAACATCCACGCCGTTGACCGAAGCGCTCCCCGAGGTGGGTGGGAAAAACCCCGTCAAGATGCGCATGGTGGTGGTCTTACCGGCCCCGTTCGGGCCTAAGAAACCCAGGATTTCACCCTTCTCCACATCAAAGGAGAGATCGTCGACGGCGGTCTTGTAGCCGAAAGTTTTGCTCAGGTTCTTTACGCTGATCATGATGGAATAGCCGGGCCGCGCGTTCTGCACCAACCGAACGTTTCCCTCCAAATCGTGTCACCTCGGAAAGCTTGGGCAGGGAGAAACTGAATCGCTGGGAACACCCTCCTTCGTGCGAATTCTCATCGTAGAAGACAATCCCGTCAATCTCGATCTGGTGATGCAGCTCCTCGAAGACGACTATGAACTGCTCACCGCCGAAGACGGACAATCAGGAATCGATCTTGCCCTGGCCGAGCGCCCGGATCTGATCCTGCTGGACCTTTCTCTTCCCAAGAAGAGCGGTTGGGAGGTCTGTAAAGAGCTGAGAGAGGTCCTGGGTGCTTCCGTCATGCCGATCGTGGCACTGACCGCCCACGCCATCAAGGGCGATCGCGAAAAGGCTTTGAGGATCGGCTTTGATGACTACATCACCAAACCGATCGACGAAGACCTGCTCTACGATACGGTCGAGCGCTACCTATCCTTGACCCGCGGGCAAACTGACTGAAAAGGTGGAGCCCTGCCCTTTCTCGCTGTGGACTTCGATCCGACCCCTGAGCAGTTCTACCAATCGCCCCACGATGGCCAGACCCAGGCCCACCCCACCGCGCTCCCTGGTCTCGCTTCCATCGACCTGATGAAAGGGCTCAAAGATCCTTTCGATCTGCTCGGAGGTCATCCCGATCCCCTGGTCGCTCACCCTCAACACCACCAGATCTTCTTGCTGCTCAGCCTCCACCTTGATGACTCCCCGGTCCGAGTACTTGATGGCGTTGGTTATCAGGTTGGTCAAGATCTGTCGCAATCGCTCCTTGTCCGAAGGGATGGCATTCGGTAGACCCTGGGAGGCAAACTCCAGCGACAACCCCTTCTCGGCAGCCAGAGGCTTCAGAGTCTCGTGGAGAGCAGCCAAAAGCTCCGGCAGATCGACCATCTCCCGGCGAACATTCAGTTTGCCGGCCTCGATCTTTTCAAAATCGAGAAGGTCGTTGACCAGCACCAACAACTGTTCCCCCGACTCCTGAATGAGTTCAAGGTTCTTTTTCTGTCGAGGCTCCAGGTCTTTGAGCTTGCGATTCATCAAACGGCTAAAACCGATGATGGCGTTTAAGGGGGTCCGCAGTTCGTGGGACATATTAGCCAGAAACTCCCCCTTGGTCCGATAGGCTTGCTGGAGTTCTTTGTTCTTATCGGCCAGGTCCCGAGCATTCTTCTCCAGTTGGCGACGGGTCTCAGTGATGATGTTGATGGTCCGATTGGCGTTGAAGGCCAGACGCCCAACCTCGTCTTTGTATATGATCGGCACGGTATCCGAGCCTTCCGTGCGGCCCCGCCCGATGATCCGGTGAAAGGTGGCCCCGATCACCTCGATCGGCCTGATGATGGTGAGCACCGTGAGCAGCGAGGTCACCAGGGGCCACAGACAGGTCAGGAAAAGGACCAGGGCGAGCACGAAGAAGTTGTCCCGGGGTTCTGGAATCTTCACCACCACTCCGCGCTTGTACTGGGGACTGTAGCGCAGCACGTAGCCCGAACGACGCTCCAGAATCTCCCGGCTATCGGTGGAGTGATCGAACAGTCTCATGGCTTGTTCATCGGGCAGTTTGTGGAGGAAAACCGGGACGGCCCCATCCATCTGAAAGGGGTAGCAACCCGGCTGCACCCAACGCCCCAAAGTCGTGCGACTCTCGCTCTGCAGATGGATAGCCACGAGCTTCCCCATTCGATCGGCCTCCAAATAAAGGCTATCGTGCTGAAGAAAAGTCAGGATGCTAAACAGCAGCAAACTGGGTGCGCAGCCCAGGGCCACCGCCACCGTAGCCATCTTGGTTTGCAGAGAGATTCGCTTGCCTGGGATCTCTGCGAAGCTACCCGCTTTGCGCTCGGACAGGCGCTTGGAAAAACGGGCCGTGAGCAAGAGATTGATGGGGACCCCGATGGCGATAGCCCCCGCCCCGATGGCCAGGGCGAACATTGCCCCCGCAAACAGTTGGTGCTCCCCCACCTGGATGCTGCTACCACGGTAGATCAAGACCAGCATCAAACCCAGGTAAAAGAGAAAGACCAGGAGTCCGTAAAAGACGGAAAAGTCGTAAGGAAAGTAGTAAATGGAGCGGATCAGGGCTGGGTCGTTGTCCTCCGACGGCATACCCCGCTTGCACCAGCGATCGATGGGGAGAAGCAGGTGGATCCTGAGAAACAACCAGATCACCGACTTGACGGCGTAACAAAATCCCGCGACCTTCCAATACTCGAACGCGGCCAGGGGCAGTAAACCCAGAAGCAGACCGAGAACATAGCAAAGAGTGGTGATGAATACTAGATCGATGGTGGCCATCAGCAAAGTCGATCGCAGGGTGTAAGAGCGCACCTCAAAAGGTTCTTGGCTACCGAAGGCCTACCCTGTGGACCGAGAAAAGGGAATGAAATCCGAGTTTTTGGGGAATACCCCCTGTCATGAGAGTTGTTCGTATTGCTTTAGCCCTGTTTTTTCTGAGCGGCCTACCGGTGTTCGCCCAGACTCCCGTTCTTCAGAATGAGCACTTCGAATTACTGTTTCCCCCCGGGGCGCAAATCACCGACCGCTATGAAAATAGCTGGGAAACCCGGATGACGGTCGAGCACGAAGGCATTCGGGTGCGGGTCAATTGGAAAGACGACGAGTTGTTGTTTCATTTTCCCACCTCGCAACTGCGGGCCAGGGTCGTCTCCGAGGGGAATTCTAACACCATCAACGTGAACTACAACGCCGGCAAAATCGTGATCAAAAAATCGCCCCGGGAGATCGGCTGGCTGCTCTCGGACCAGCAGCAACTCTTCTTCCAAACTCGAGGGGGGCAGGTGGCCAAGGTGATCGGTCCTTCCGACTACCTCAAGCTCGGGCGCCAGACCCCCTGGGGGCGCATCTCGGTGGTTTCCAGCGCCGGCACCACCGATGCCCTGCTGAACTCCCAGGGAACTCTCGAGGTGTTCGACGGACCGGAGCTCTCCGAGCACCTCTACCTGGTCAAGGGCCTGGAAATCAAAGCCGGCCCCATCACCCTGCGCCTGCCTCTTCCCAGCGATCCCTTCCTGGAAGGTCTCCCTGCTGATCGCTATTTTTCTATCCAACAAGAGGTGGAAGCGCTGCCCGAACCAGCCGCTCGGCAAACCGAAGAGAAAGCGCCCGATCCTTTGCGGGCCGACCCCGCCACCTGGGGTTCGCCCGAGCTGAGAGCAAAGTTCAACGCGCCCGACGAGGACCCGCTGAGCGTCAAGAAAGAGAAACGGGTGCGGCACGAGGTCGACCCACTGCGCGCTCGAACCGCCCCCGACTCCGAAGAGATCCTGCGCGTCAAAGACTACTAGGGCAGAAGCTCTTGCAGTCGTAGATAGACTGCGTTGGTCCAGCCGAATCCGATCTCGTTACTGGAGTAGCCGTACTCGATCCCCTCGGAAACGTTGGAGGTGCGATTGACCACGTCATACTTCTCCACGATCGTACCTGACTTCTGGTACTCTTGCTCCACCAGGCTCAGGAAGGCTTGCGCGATCTCGGCGGCTTGTCGGGCGTAGCCGTAACCAGCCAGACCTTCAGCGGCCACCATCTGTAGGGGAGCCCAACCGAAGGGGGAATCCCATTGATTGCCGCTGCGGTGGGTGGAAGTGACGATCCCGCCGGGCTTGAGAAAGAGCTCTCGATTGGCCGCCACCGCGGCGGCCTGCCCCGGAGTGCTCCAGCCCGTCCAGAGGGGAAAGTAGGTGGTGGCAAACGGATAGTCGCGGCGGCTCTCGGTGCGGAAGTTGTAGTCCAGAAAGAGTCCGGACTCCTCATCCCAGAGATAGCGTTGCATCCGCTGTTTTCGCTCCGCGGCCAGAGCGAACCAGTCCGCCGCGGGCCCCGGACGCCTCATCTGAGAAAACAGACGACCCATGTCCAGTTCGTAGAGGTACAGCAAGCTGTTCAGGTCCACCGGATTGTAGTGAATCACATCTATATTGAAGCGGCCGAACCGGTCCGAGGGGTCGTACCCGGACTCTCGCATGGAGCGATCGCCTTTATAAAAAAGTGGGGTCAACTCATCGGCGGCGCTATCGTAGTAGAGGGAAAGCGGGTACCCGAGTTTCTCCATTTGCTCGGTTTCGCTCCACCGGGCGTATTGCTTGAAATCAGAGCGAATCCGGTCGTAGTGGGTGTGCCCCGATTCGTCTTTCTCGCTCTCCAGGACCTCGGGGGCGGCTCCTTCTCCCAGGTCGTAATACCGGCTCAAGCCGGTCTGAGGGGTGAGATGCGGCTCCGAGGTCCAAAAGCGATAAGTGGCGATCAGCGCCGGCAGGGCGCGTTCGACCCACTCCACGTCGCCCGTGCGGTCGTAGACGTCGGCCACCATGGTGGCTAGAAACGGAGGCTGGGAGCGGGTGAGATAATAGGTACGGTTGGCGTTGAGCACCCGGCCGTAGTGACGAACCTGATAGAGGTGGTTCTCCACCATCAGGCGGGCCTGCTCCACCCTTCCCGATTCCAGCAGCCCCAGATTGATGAAGTAGCTATCCCAGCCGTACATCTCATTGAAGCGACCGCCCGGCACCACGTAGGGGTGAGGGAGGTAGAGCAACCCGTGGCTCTCCATATCACCTTCAAGCTGTGGGCGGGAGAGCACATCGGGGGGCAGGGTACGAAGCTCCACCCGCTCCAGTTGTTCGGCGGTCAGTTCCTGGTCCAGCCTCTGCTGCACGGATTCCAGGCTCTCCCCGGGCGCCAGGTAGACGGGGTAACGCTCCCTATCTCCCAGCTTCGGATCGACGGCCGCAGCGGGTAAGTCTTGCAGATTGCGTTCTAGAAACTCCCAACTGCGGTTTATGTAATCTTCGATGGGAGGTAACGGTTCGGCCGGCAGCGGCGCGGCCAGGCACCCGACCATGACCGCGAGGAGAACTAGTCTTTTCATATTAGAGACCTTCCGAACCGGGTCGCCGGGCTCCTTTGGAGGACAGCCGGACTTCCAAACAAACCTATGACCCATGAAAGCCGTCGTTCTAGAAAAAGAACTCCAAATGCAAACCACTCGCCCCGAGCCCACCCTCGAACCACGCTCCGCCCTGGTCCGCCCCACCCTGGTCGGGATCTGCAAGACGGACCTGGAGTTGGTCAAGGGGTACATGGGTTTTCAAGGGGTGCTGGGCCACGAGTTCGTGGGAGTGGTGGAAGAGTGCGACTCCCCTGAATGGGTGGGACGGCGGGTGGTGGGCGAGATCAACTGTTCGCCCCGGGATCGGGTCGTGGAAGACCCGCGTCATCAACCCGAGCGGACCGTACTGGGGATCGTGGGGCGAGACGGGGTTATGGCCGAACGGTTCCTCTTGCCGGTGGAAAATCTGCTGGAAGTGCCTCCTCACCTGGACGATGAAAAAGCCGTCTTTACCGAGCCCCTGGCCGCCGCCTTCCAGATCGCCGAGCCTCTGCCCGAGTTGCCCCCCACCGCTCTGGTCATGGGGGATGGCAAACTGGGCGCCCTGTGCGCGCTGGCCCTTCAAGACCTGGGCTGCCAGGTCACCCTGCTGGGGAAGCACCCCGCCAAACTCGAGCTACTGAAGGGGAAGGTCAAGACGCACCTTCTCTCCACTCCTCTGCAGACCAGTTTTCCCCTGGTGGTGGAGGCCACCGGATCGAATAGCGGGTTGGAACAAGCCCTGAGTCTGGTCCAGCCCCGGGGAACCGTGGTCCTGAAGACCACCGTGGCCTCGCCCTATCAGATCAACCTGGCCCCCGCTGTGATCAACGAAATCCGCATCCTGGGCAGCCGCTGCGGTCGTTTCGCTCCGGCCCTGGAGGCCATGGCCTGCGGACGCGTGGACCCCAGCTTTCTCATCGAAAAGGTGTATCCTCTGGAGGAGGCTCTGGCCGCTTTCGAGCACGCCGCTCGACCGGGTGCCCGCAAGGTACTGCTGCGCATCAGCTAATCCTATGTTTGCCGTGAAACATAGGGTGCGGGAATCGTCGACAGGCGGTGCGAAGGGGCAGAGGCAAGAATTTACTTAGGAGAGTCGCCGTGACCACAAAAACCAGAACTTCCAGCGAAGCCATGGAACTCGAGCACAAATACGGAGCGCACAACTACCATCCGCTACCGGTGGTGCTGAGCCGGGGGGAAGGGGTGTTCTTATGGAATCCGGAGGGAGAGCGCTTTTTCGACTGCCTGTCAGCCTACTCGGCGGTCAATCAAGGCCACTGCCATCCCCGCTTGGTCAAGGTCATGAGCGAACAGGCCGCCCGCCTCACCCTCACCTCTCGCGCCTTCTATTCCGACGCCCTGGGCGAATTCTGTCAATACGCCACCGAATACTTCGGCTACGATCGGGTACTGCCCATGAATACCGGCGTGGAAGGTGGCGAAACCGCGGTCAAACTCGCCCGCCGCTGGGGCTATCTGGAGAAGGGCATCCCCGATGAGCAAGCGCGGGTAGTGTTCGTGGAAGGCAACTTCTGGGGGCGGACCCTCTCGGCCATCAGCACCTCCACCGATCCCACCTGCAAGGCCGGTTTCGGGCCTTACATGCCGGGCTTCGACGTGATTCCCTACGACGACGTACCGGCACTGGAAAAGGCCCTGGCCAACCCCAACGTCTGCGCCTTTATGTTCGAACCCATCCAGGGGGAAGCCGGGGTCAACATGCCCCGAGAGGGATACCTGAAAGAAGTTCGCCGGGTCTGCGACCAATATCGGGTGTTGATGATCGCCGACGAAGTCCAAACAGGCCTCTGCCGAACCGGCAAGATGCTGGCTTGCGATCACGAGGGGGTCAGACCCGACATCGTAGTTCTTGGCAAAGCGCTTTCCGGCGGTATGATGCCGGTCTCGGCGGTGCTGGCCGATGACGAGGTCATGCTGGGCATCAAGCCCGGGGAGCACGGCTCCACTTACGGTGGAAACCCGCTGGCCTGCCGGGTGGCCATGGAAGCCCTCCAGATCTTGAAAGACGAGAAACTCGATCAGCAATCCGAGAAGCTCGGTCAACTCTTCCGGGAAACCCTTCGCGGGGTGAAGAAGCCGTGGATCAAAGAAGTCCGAGGCAAAGGCCTCCTGAACGCCCTGGAGGTGACCGGAAGCCACGGAGTGGAGGCCTGGGATGTGTGCTTGAAACTCAAAGACGCGGGAGTCCTGGCCAAACCTACCCACGACACCATCATCCGTTTCGCGCCCCCCCTTGTGATCACCGAAGAACAACTCAAAGAGTGCCTGGAAATCATCGTCTCGGTTTTGGAGTCCATGTAGCCGTGGGCTATTGAAAGGTCTAATGGAGGGATCAAGCCACAAATCAAGGAAGATCTTTAAGTTAAGCCGTTGTCTTTTTTTGGGTTACGGACTATGTCAGAAAGGGTGATTGCTAGTGCCCCTGCTGCTTCCCGAAGGGAGCCAGCTTCGCAATCGGTATCAGATCTTTAAGGTACTGGATGCGTCGCCGCTACGGAACATCTATCTGGTCCAGGATCTGCATTTGCGCGGAAACACCTGGGTCGCTAAGCAGATGCTTCCGGTAGGGGCCGAAGGGGTCAACACTCGGGCCGTCCGGCGGCGCTACGAACAGGAAGCGAGAGATATCAGCAGCCTGGAGCACCCGGCCATCCCTCGACTGCTGGATTACTTCTTCATCGATCAGTGCTTCTACCTGATCCGGGAGTACGTGCCAGGCACGGATCTCCAGACCTTGCTGGCCTTTGAAGGGGGCAACTTTTCCGAGGCCGATGCCCTGCGCCTCACCGAACCGATCGCCGAACTTCTCGGATTTTTGCTTCGCAAAAAGATTGGGCCGGCCATTTTCAGAGAACTCTCATTGAGCGGCCTGATCATCACCCCGGAGGGCCAGATCAAGCTCGTCGATCTTGGGTTTGGCAGGCTCTTTGGCAAGGCCAATACGCTGGGACCGGTGGACTACGCGGCTCCCGAGCAGTTTTCCGGAGAAACGGCCGATGGTCGCACCCTGGTCTACAACCTGGGGGCCATCCTGTATCATCTGATCTCCGGATTCAACCCCGGTGATTCGCCTTTCAATCTCGACCCGCTGGATTTCTGGGCCCCCGACACCACGCCCACCACCATCAAGATCGTGGAAAAGGCGCTGCAGAGAGAACCGGCTAACCGTTTCTCCAGCCCGGAAGAGATGGTAAAACATATAAAGAAGGCCCGTGTTTCTCTGCAAAAACATAAGTCCAAGGGACGAAAAAAAGAGTCCGATACCCAACCTCTGGCCGAGGCCTTCCCCGTGTCAGCCTGGGTGGCGGCGGCACTCACTTTGGTATTTTTGGGTATTGGTTGTTACACCTTATATGAGATACTGTTTCATGGGATGGGAGGCTAGGCTAGCAAAAAAATGTTTCAACCCAATAGCATCATAGCAGGGCGTTATCAAGTGATTCGTCTGGTCGGTCAGGGAGGCATGTCTAACCTGTACCTGGCCCACGACCGCAAGTACAACAACGCCGAGGTGGTGGTCAAGGAGATGACCGCTTCTTACTCCGATCCCAAAGAACAACAGATGGCCGTCGACCTCTTTCACCGGGAAGCCAAACTGCTGGCCTCCCTGAACCACCGGCACATCCCCAAGGTTTTTGATTACTTTCAGTTCGCCGGAAAGTACTACCTCTCCATGGAGTACATCGACGGTGTGGACCTGGCCGTGAAACTCGAGGAAACGAAGGGTCCGCTACCGGAAAAGCAGGTCCTGGAGTGGGGCGAGCAGGTCGCTCAGGTGCTTTTTTATCTCCACAAGCACGATCCGCCCATCGTTTTTCGTGACGTCAAGCCGTCCAATATCATGATCAGCTCACAGGGAGTCAAACTGATCGACTTCGGCATCGCCCGTCACTTCGACCAGGCCAAGAAGGGTGACACCATGCGGATCGGCTCGCCCGGCTACGCTCCGCCTGAGCAGTACGCCGCCCAGACTGATCCTCGGTCAGACATCTACGCCCTGGGGGTGACCCTGCACCACGCCCTGACCGGTCGCGACCCCACGACCACCAGTACCCCGTTTCTGGTTCCCCCGGCCAGAAATCTTAATCCCGCCCTGTCGGAAGCGACCGCGGCAATGTTGGCCCGAGCCACTCAACTCGATCCTTCCGATCGCTACCAATCGGTCCTGGAGATGCGAAAGGATATCAAACATATTCTCCAGCGCGGCAATCAGAGCACCCGGGTCGTGGGGGCTCCTCCGGCGGTTCCCCAAGCGGCCGCTGCCCCAGCCCCCCCCGCTGCTGCAGCAGTGCCGGCTGCGGCTGCAGCCCCGGCCCCGGCCGGTGCCCAACCGCCCTCTGCCGCCCAGCAAGCCGCCCCGGCCCCCTCCTCCGGGAGCCAACCGACCGCCCCATCTTCCGGGCAATCTCAGCAACTTCAACCCGGAGCAGTTGCACCACCGAATTCGGGAGCGCCGGCCAACGCCAACCAGCCGCCCGCTCAGAACGCCGCCCCTAAGCCGAAGAAAAAAGTTTCCCTGGGCCGGGCCCTGCTGGCTGCTTGCGTGTTCGTAATCGTAGCCGGGGGAACCGCCCTGGCGACCATGGACGCAGGCGTCCGAGAGCGCTGGCTCTCTGCAGCTCAGCAAAAAGTCGAATCGCTGCTCACCGAACTTCGTCGGGGAGAAAATCCCGAGGACAGGCTGCGCCAGTCGCTCTTGTCCGGAGACCCCCGGGCCCTTCTTCCCCTCTTCCAGAGTTCCGACTTCCAGGAGATGAGTGAGGAGAAAAAAGAGCTGTTTCGCCTCAATCTTCTGGCTGCGGGCACCACCGGGGAGCAGCCGATGGTCATCCATCTCCTGATCCCCGAGGGCCAGGACGAGGCCTGGGTTTGGGAGGTCTCTTCGGCCGTCCTGGGAGCCATCAACGGGGTCGGTGGCGTCCAGGGCAGGCTCTGCTTGATAGTCCCCAAGTCCTACTCCAAAAACGAACTACCGAGAACCCTGCAAAACCTCATCAAAGAGGATCAAGAGCGGCAGACTCCAGACAGCTTTCTGGTCCTGGGCGGCCAGGACGAACCCTGGCCCGAGGGAGCCCCCAGCAATGTGCTCTTCCTCTCCTCGACCGATCTCCCCGGACGGCGCACAGTCAAGACCTTTACCAACGATCACCTCATAGAACTCTTTTCCGGGGGGCTGGATAGCGGTTCCGCACCCACCGTGTGGGGCATCCCCGGGCCCGTTCCGGCTTCCGCCATGGAGAGCCAAACGCCGGTGTCCTCCCCACCCGACAAACAAGCCCTGACCAACATGCTGGCGCAAGCCTCGTCTGCGAACGGTCAACTGGCCTTGTTGGCCGAAGATGGTCGAGCACTCTCCGAACTGGGAGCGCCGGGGGAAGTCCTACTCTTTGCCACCGATGCTCAGGAGTTGGCTCCTCTGGGAGAAGCCATGGAAGGTACCGCCACGGTCTTGAGCAGCCCCTTCGAAGAGGTGGCCCCCGGCAGTTTGCGCCTGGCTCCCCAGGCCCCGCTCTCCCCTGCTGAGGCTCGACTGTTCGACGCCCTGCTGCTGAGTGCAACTCCCGGGCAGCAAGCTTTTCATGGGCTGACGATCCGCCGCAATTCGAATGGAGAGGTCTCTGAAAAGTTACCCATCAAGTATCGATGGGAAAAGGGTACCTGGCTACCCTTACTCGGAAAAGAGGGAAGCAACCGATGACCTACTTGAAGCGATTCGCTTTTCACGTACTGATGCTGGTGGTGGGAGGCGGAGTGGCCATCATGATGCTCAACCTCGCCGGGCACCACATGGTCATCCCCCCGGCCCTGTCCTATCTGTTGATCGCACTCTTCATGGCCTTGTGCCTGGTGGTGAGCCAACTCTGGACGGTCAAACTCTTCCCTTTCCCCCAGGAAGAATCCATGACCCCCATGGTGCGAAAGCAAAGCTGGGCCTGGTTGAGACCTGGAGGAGATAGCACCCGAAGCGGCTTCCCTCTGAACAAGGACCACATCGTGGTCGGTCGTGAGGTGAAGTGCCACATCATGCTCAACGACAACAGCGTGTCCCGCCAACACTCCTCGGTCACCCGACTGGCGGAGGGGTATCTCTTGAAAGACATGGGTTCTTCCAACGGTACCTACGTCAACGGACATCGCATCCAGGAAGCCCTCCTGAAGGACGGAGACCGGATCTCCATCGGAGACTGTGAGTTCTGGTTCGAGGCTCCCACGGAAGAAGGGGCTCAGAGTCTAAACGTCTCGGCGCTCCCCCGAGAAGGCGGTGTGGAGCCTCTCGGAACCGGAGCCGGGTTCTGCCTGGACCCCAGCGCGCCAAGCGATTTCGAGGACGAAGACGACGAGGGTACCGAAGCGTGGCACCCTCGTCCTGGCGATCTATAGAGACCCCCGTCGGGGTCTATCTTGCGGGCTCAGTACCCGTGATTATGAGCCCTCAGAACCCCTCGCCAGACTTCATGACCTCATCCTTGTTTCCGCTGAACCCCTCGGTGGGAATGATGATGTCGAAGTGTCCTGGAGTGAACAAAAAGATTTGATCCGCCACTTTTTGAGACTGCCCCTCAATGGCGTAGCTGATTCCGGACAGAAAATCTACGATGCGGCGCGCCAGTTCCTTGTCGGTCTTGCGCATGTTGAGCAGGATGCATTTCTTGAGCTTGAGAGTCTCGGCGATCTCTCGGGCGTCGGCGAAGGATGCCGGTTCTAGCACAACGATCTCTTGTTTACGCTGGTTGTTCGGCACACTCACCAGGTTGCGATTGCTGCGAACCTCAGGCACCGGGTGCTCGGCTGCGCTCATGGAATACTCCGAGAGGCTCAGGGAGTCGGAGTCTTGAGATTCAGAGCTGTAGCTCTCTTCCTCAAGGGTAAAAAATCGTCTCAAACTGTCCATTACACGTCCTGCCATAATAACGAGCCTCCGCCCGAAGTTTCACCGCCCACTCAGCAGTGGAGTTGCTCAGAGGAACTTCTCTAGCATGACATTTGCGTGAAATAATTTCAAACCTTCCGGTAAGGGAAAAGTTTCTAGCGCCTCGTCAAACTTAGGAGTTAGCGCGCTCCGAAGATCTTGCGACCGACCCTGATCATGGTAGCGCCTTCTTCGATCGCCACCAGGTAGTCGTCGCTCATCCCCATGGAGAGTTCTCGCCCGGACCAGAAGGGGTAATCCCTCTCCTCGATCTCTTTCAGCAGCTCGGCCAGTCGGCGAAAGTGAGGCCGATTGTCCTCCGGATCGTCTACCGGCGGCGGGATGGTCATAAGGCCGGAGATTCGTAGATACTCGGGGGGGTTGTCGGACAACTCTTCGAGCAGGTCGAAGACACCGGCTGGGTCGAGCCCGTACTTGGTCTTTTCACCCGCCAGGTTGACCTGAATGAGCCCGGTGAGGCGTCGATGGCGGGCTTCACAGCGCTTCTCCAAACGACGGATCAGGCCGGCGTTGTCAAGCGAATGAATAACTTCGAACAGATCCACCGCCAGATTGACTTTGTTCTTCTGAAGATGACCCACCATGTGCCAGCGTGCCCCCGGCAGCTTGCGGGCTTTCTCTCGGGCTTCTTGGATGTAGTTCTCTCCCAGATCTTCAACGCCGGCATCCAGAGCAAGCTTGATCGCTTCTACGGTGTGCGTCTTGGTGATCGCCACCAATCTGACCGAGTCGGGGTCCCGGCCCTTCTCGATGCAAGTTCGCTGAATCTGTTCTGTGATCTCCGCGATGGCGTTGACAATCGGTGGCCGGGATGGGGGTGGGGCCGCCGAGGAGTCGCCAAACGGATCTCCGAAGCCTTTTGGTCCGAACAATTCCTACAACCAGTTCATTAAAGTATCTTCTTCGCCAAACGCCTCAGCTTCGCGCTGCCCCTGAGACGGCGCTGGTCTCCCTTCGCCGGAGGCGTGGGAGGGCGGCGGCGAAGTGGGCGTAGCCTCCGGGGGGGAGGCTTGAGCCGGAGCCGGGGGAGCGGTCTCCGCGGGCCGTGCCGGTGGAGGCGTGGGATGCGCCGCCTGAGGCGGAGCAGCCGGGCGGGCGGGGGCTGCGGGGGTTGCCTGCCGAGGAGCCGCCGAGGCAGCCTGCTCGATCCGCTCCAATTCGGCTTTGCCGACCTCGGGCTGAATGAGTCCGGTCTCCACCAATCGTTCGATGGAATCGCGGAAAGTCTGCATTCCTTCGGCCCCACCACCCATCAACTGGCGATGCAAGGCGGAAAGATTGGCGTCTTCGATCAGTCGGCGAACCGTACTGGTGGCCAGCAGCAACTCGGAAGCCGGAACCTGTCCGTCGCCGTCGGCCCGTTCGAAAAGCTTGAGCGAGAGGATACCCTGGAGAGTCCGGGCAAAGAGACTAGCCCGCATGCGCCGCTCGCTTTCCGGGAAAAGGTTGATCAGACGGGGGATGGCGTCTTCCGCGTTTTGGGCCGTCACGGCACCTACCACCAGAAGACCTGAGTCTACCGCATTGAAAACAGCCTCCATGGTATTGAGGTCAGCCAGATCCGCGAGAAAGACCACATCGCAGTCCTGGCCCTGGGCTCGCCGCATACCTTGAGCAAAGGACACGATGTCGGCGTCCAACTCCCGCTGGGTCACCAGACTTCGTCGGTCTTCGTGAGTGAACTCCAGTCGGTCTTCCAAGGAAACCAGGTGCAGCTGCCGAGTCCGGTTCAAGTAGTCCAGCGAGGCTGTGAGCGTGGTGGAGCGACCAGAGCCGGGCAAACCACATACCAGCACCAGGCCTGAAGGCCGACCCAGTAAGGTCAGGTAGGCCTTGGGGAGACCCAGGTTCTCCAACTCCGGGGGGCGGTTCGAGAGCATCTTGAAGGTGGCCGACAGGTTGCCCCGATCAAAGAAGACATTGGCCCTCAGGCGAATACTCTCGTATTGATAAACGAATTCGATATCACGCTCTTCCACCAGTCTCCGGCGATGGTCCGGTCTGAGGGCCGAGGTAATGAGATAGTAAGAATCCGCCGGGGTTAAAGGTGGGGTCGAAAATTGGATCAGCTCTTTACCAATACGAGCGGTGATCGCCCGACCTGTTTTGATGTGCAGGTCGGAAACGCGGTTCTTGACCATTTCCCGCACCAGGTCTCGAAGGGTGAGTTTCAGTTGGGTTTCACCGAGGGGAGGAGCCAGACCATCATCGGCGGCAGCCGGAGCAGCCACCACTGCCGCTGCCCCTTCGCCCAGATTCTTGGTTTTTTCTTCCAGTTCATTGACCAGGCGCAACGCCTCGTCAAGCTGTTCCTGATGTCGATCCGCCTGCTCGGAGTACTTCAGGAACTCGTCGAGCTTCTGCTGCAGATCGCTGCCCCCCACGGAAGAGACCCGATCCTCCACCTCTCGGACCCTGTCCTTCAGCCCGGCCATCTCACCGGCCAGAGCCGTAACGTCGTCGGAAGAGACCGAAGATGTGATAGAAGGTTGCGAACTGACCCGTTCGAGGTCTTCTCTGGTGGGTACCGCTTCGTAGGCTTCTTGAAGCTCGACGATGGCCGTTCGAAGTACATCGAGATCGCCTGCCACGACCTCTCTGATGACGTCCCTGTCCACCGGACCACCGACTGCAGGATTGTTGGCAAGACTGGCCTGGATCATGTCCAGCAGTTCCTCTTGCCGATCCTCTAAGATTCGGTCCAATCCATCCTTGAGGTCCTGGATCTTCTCATCCAGCTCGGTTCGCAAAGCGGCCACCTGCTCGGCTGATGCGCCGCCACCGGATCCAGCCCTGGCTTCCCGGCCCAACGCTTCGATCTTCAGTTCGAGGCGGGCTTCCAGATCGTCCAGAGAAGTTACCAGTGATTGTTCGAGGAGAATGGGCAGATTCTCCAGGGGGCCGATATCGCCCAGATTGTCCAATCGATGGGCGAATTCCTGAATCCGCCCCTCCATGAACTGAAACCTGTCGAACACCTGCTCCAGGCGGTCGTCCTGGGCTTCGATGTGATCAAAAACTCGACTCATCGAGTCGCTCACGTCGCCCCCCGAGCGGGTCTCTAGTGTTTCCACCTTAGCGCGCAAAGCTTGAAAGTCGCGCGCCTGCATAGCGCTGGAAAGCGATACGGTCTTGAGTTCGTCTTCGATTGAAACTATCCGAAAATCAAGTTCCGATACTCCTTCGGAGGAGCCTTCGCTACCAGGATCGTCGCGCCGAAAACGATGTCGTGGTGAATCCATAGGTTATGGCTTTCTTTAAGACAAGAGGCTCTTCCTTCGCGAGAGCGATGTTCGCAAAATGTTCAAACGTTGATTTTCAGAAGTTCACCACTGGTCAGCAAGGTTTTAGCGGTCTTGAGATCAAGAGCCAGGGCTCGATCGCCCCGAAGTGGCTCCACATATTCTCTCAGTAGAGCAAAGCCCCGCTCCGTACCCGGCCCGAAACGTAAAGGGCGCCGGTACTCCAACGCCTGGGCAGCACAGATCCACTCACTGGCCAAGATCTGTTCCAGATTGTCCATGAGTCTGGCCAGCTTAAAGGCGGCCGCCGGCCCCATGCTCACGTGATCTTCATGACCGGCCGAGGTGGGGATGGAATCGCTGGTCACCGAATGGGTCAAGAGTTTGTTCTCGTTGACCAGGGCGGCCGCCCCATACTGAACGATCATCAATCCGCTGTGCAGTCCTCCCTGATCGGTGAGAAAACTGGGGAGCCCGCTCTCCCGAGTGTCGAGCAGTTTATCGCACCGCCTTTCCGACATGCTTCCCAGGTAGGACAGGCTGATCGCGGCGGTGTCGCAAGCCAGTGCCACCGGGGCGCCATGAAAATTCCCCCCACTGATGACTCGCTTCTCCTCGATCACCACGACCGGGTTGTCACTGGCCGCGTTGAACTCTCGCTCGAAGACTGTCTTCGACCAGTTCCAGCCGTCTCGGGCTGCCCCGTGAACCTGAGGAATACAACGCAAAGAATAAGGATCCTGAACCCGACCGCAGTGCTTGTGACTCTCGATCAGTTCGCTCCCCGACAAAAGGGCTCGCAAGTGGGCGGCCACTTCCAGTTGTCCAGGGTGAGGGCGAGCCCGGTGCACCGGCTCGAGAAAAACCGAGTCCGTTCCCATCAGGGCTTCCAGACTCATGCCGGCGATGATGTCGGCCTGCTCCAGGAGCCGTCCGGCACGACACAGGGCAAGACCCCCCACGGACCCTATCAGTTGGGTACCGTTGATCATGGCCAGGGCCTCCTTGGCCCGATACTTGATGGGCTTCAGGCCGGCCTGCTGCAAGGCCTGGGCGGCCGGAAGCAAAGACCCGTCTTTAGCCAGGCAGTCTCCTTCCCCCATCAAGCCTGCTGCCACGTGGGCCAGAGGAGCCAGATCGCCGCTGGCTCCCACCGAACCCCGGCTGGGCACCAGTGGCACCACATCACGATTCAGGCACTCCACCAGCAACTCCAGCACCTTGAGGCGCACCCCGGAAAAACCACGAACCAGGGAATTCAGGCGCAGCACCATGATCCCCCGCACAGCCTCTCGCTTCAGGGGCCGACCCACCCCAGCCGAATGGGAGAGGATCAGATTGCGTTGGAGTTCGTCGACTTGCTCTTTAGGAATGCGTTCGCTGCTCAGTTTGCCAAACCCGGTGTTGATGCCGTAGAGAGTCTGCCCCTGCTGCAGCAATTCGTCGACCACCTCACGGCTCTTATTGATGCGGGGGATGACCGAGTTCGCCAGGCTGACCGTGGCCCCGAAGCAAACGCTCTCAAACTGGGATAGCGTCAGGGTCTCCCCATCGATCTCTACGGCTCTATGCTCCAGATACATCAGTCCGGCTCTCCTTCTGGCTGCAACTTCTTGACCATCTGCACTCGCTCAACCTGGTATCCGAGTTCCTCGTAGAACCCGACGGCTCGCCGGTTGGCCGCGGTCACTCCCAGGCCGACGTACTGAATGCCGAGTTCCTGAGCGAAACGCTCTCCTGTCTCCATCAGCTTTCGCCCGACGCCGCGCCCCCACCAATCTCGCCTGACCGACACGTCGTAGACCCAGGCCTGCTGGATCTCCGTCACCGAATCGGTCTGCCCACCCAGGAGCAGAATGTGCCCGATCACGGCTCCCTGGTCATCCACGGCCACAAAAAGGCCTCCCTCAGACATCGTGAAGACCCCGTGAATCTGTTCGAAATTGCGCCTGCGAAACTCCCGAATCCGGTCGTTAGGGACCTCCGGGCGGTAGGGTGATCGCGACTCCACCACCAACTCCACCGCCAATTCCATGATGGCGGATAGATCCTCTTCTCGCGCCGGACGAATGCGATAGCCGGTCAGTTCATCAGTTGCCACTTTCGACGAACGCCTGGTAGGCGTGGTGATCCAGTAAACCTTCCAGGGCCGATTCATCTGCCACTTCTAAAACCATCATCCAACCGTCCTGGTAGGGGGAAGCGTTGATCACCTCGGGCTCGAAGCTGTCGGAAGACTCCACCAACTTTTCGTTGTGCTCCACGACCTTGCCGCTGACCGGTGAATAGAGATCGGAAACGGTCTTGACCGACTCCACCACTCCGAAAGTATCACCCTTTTCCAGTTCAGCTCCCACCTCCGGGACCTCCACAAAGACGATGTCTCCCAGTTGATCCTGGGCGTGATGGGTTATCCCCACCGTCACCCGCAGGCCATCGATGCGGACCCATTCGTGATCTTCTGTATACTTCAAATCTTCCGGAATCATGAAACTACCTCTCTAGGAGTGCCGCTTGACGCTTCCTCGTACAAATGGAAGCTGCGAGACGGTGGCTTGCTGAGGCTTCCCTCGAACAATGATCTCAAGCTCCGTCCCCGGGGCACGGACCGACCTTTCCACTATGGCCAGGGCCACCCCTTTTTTGAGGGTAGGACTGAAGGTCCCGCTGGTGACGGTCCCCACCGGTTGGCCGTTCAGATGCACTTCATAGCCCGCTCGGGGGACCGTTCGACCCTCCATGGAAAGCCCGATCAAGCAGGTCGTGGCCCGCTCTTTGGCTCGCTCCAGGGCATCGGCGACCAGGGGTGCCGGCTCTTTGGTCGGCTTGCACACCCAGCCCAGCGACACCTCATAGGGGGTCCTTTCCAGGCTCAGTTCGTTGCCGTAAAGCGCGAAGCCCGACTCCAGCCTAAGGGTATCACGGGCCGCCAGTCCTACCGGAACCAACTTGTCATCGGCTTTAAACAGCCCTTCCCAGATGGAAAGCGCGTGCTCGTTTTCAACGTACAGTTCAAATCCGTCTTCACCGGTATAGCCGGTGCGTGAAATCAGCATCTCTCGAGCGGCGATCTTACCCCGGCGAGCCGTGTAAAAATCCAGCGTGGAAAGGTCCTCATCGGCCAACTTCTGCAAAATCGGCTCCGCGTTCGGCCCCTGCAGAGCGATCAGAGCGATTGCCTCGGTGCGATCATCCAGGTGAACCTCAAACGCTTCGGCGTGCTTGCTAAGCAAAGCCCAAACCGCAGCGCGATTTCCGGCGTTGGCCACGATCCATATTTCTGTTTCAAAGCGGTAGACCAACAGGTCATCGACGATCTGAGCCTGCTCGTTGCAGAGACAGCTATACATCGCTCCGCCCATCTTGAGCTTACTCAGGTCGTTGGTCACCATCTTCTGCACAAACTCTTCGCGCTGAACGCCTGTCACGATGATCTCAGCCATGTGACTGAGGTCGAACAGGCCGGCGTGAGTGCGGCAGGCTTCGTGCTCTTCCCGCACTCCGGCGTACTGCAGCGGCATCCGCCAACCGGCGAATTCGACCATTCGGGCGCCGGCGGCTTCGTGAACATGAGAAAGGGGGGTTAAAAGTTCTGAACTTGTCATAGTAAAACTCCTCTTACCACCGATTCGGAGATATTACACAACACATGCAGAGTTTATTCGGTGGACTGACGCTCGAAAAAGGAGCGGACCCGATCCGCGTCGTTGGCGATCTGGGCCTGCAACTCTTCCAATGAATCAAAGCGTCGCTCTTCTCTCACAAAGGCATGAAAGTCCACACGAATCTTCTGATCATAGAGATCCTCTTCAAAATCGAACAGATGGACCTCCAACAGCGGACTCTTATTGTGGAGAGTGCCCACGGAGGGCCGCAATCCGAAATTGGCCACTCCCGGTAGCAGGCGACCGTCGGGCAGAGCGACTTTTACCGCCACCACTCCATAGGGCGGCGTCACCTTCGCTTCGGGGAAGCTGAGGTTGGCGGTGGGAAATCCGATGGTGCGACCGCGCCGGTCCCCGGACACGATCACCCCCTCCACGGAAAAGGGGCGGTTCATCAGTTGGTGAGCCAGCATCAGGTCGCCTTCGGCGACGGCCTGCCTGATGCGGGTCGAACTTATGACGAAGGGCTCTGTCCCCTGGTGAAAGACCGCCCCGATCACGGTGCAGCTAAAACCGTAGTAGGCCCCGAGTTCAGCCAGCAAGGCCACGTCTCCGGCAGCTCGATGCCCGAACCGGTAGTCGTGACCGACCACCACGTGGTCCACGCCCAGCTTGTCCTTGAGCACCACCGAGCAGAAGTGCTCGGCACTCCAGGACGAAAAAGCTCGATCGAAGTTCTTGAGAAAAACCTTTAGCCCCAGGTCTTGAAGAAGCGCGATTCTCTCCTCGGCTGTAGTCACCAGCTTAGGAGCCTCGCGCCCTGGGATAACCGTGGTGGGATGATTGGGAAACGTGAAGACCGCCGCCCGGTCTTCTCCTACGTCTTTGCAAGTCTTCAGGATCTTCTGGTGACCCAGGTGGCATCCGTCGAAAAAACCCAGAGCCACGCAGCCTCCCTTAAGGAGAGGGCCTTCGCCGCTATCGATGTCTAGGAGCTTCAGGAGGTCCGCCTATCGATGATGTAGTTACTTCCACCAGGAGAGCGAGCCTTGGCGGCTTTCTTGAGTTCGGTGGCGATCTCAGAGACCTCCAGGGCGCTGGACAACTGACGCTTCTCGTTGGTGGAGACCCCCATGGATAGGCTGGTGATGGGGTACCGGGTGGGCTCCTTCTGCCGGTTCAAGATCTCGATCCAACCTCTCTCCCGGTCTTCCTTGTGATAGAGATTGGACACCCGGGCATCGAAGAATTCAGCAACCTTGTCCAGAACATCTTCGATCTTGTCCATCGAGGTCACCAGGATAAAGTCGTCGCCACCGATATGACCCAGAAAGTCCGACTCCGAACCGGCCGCCTCCACCGCCTCGATCAGGACGTCGGCCACCAGGCGAATGCATTCATCACCCTTTTCGAAGCCGTAGTAGTCGTTAAAGGCTTTAAAATTATCGATGTCGATGTAGGCGCAGGCCAGGATCTCTCCCCGGGCCAGTCGTTGGTTGAGTTCGTGTTCGATAGCCAGATTGCCGGGCAGACCGGTCAGCGGATTGGATGCCCGACTCAACCGGACCCTCCGAATCAGACTCTGAATCCGAACCTCCAACTCCTCCGGATCAAAGGGCTTGGAGAGGTAGTCGTCGACCCCGGTTCGCAGGGCCTCCAGTCGGTGATCGTGGAGCGCCGAAGCGGTCAGCATGATGACCGGAATCAGATAAGTGGAGCGGTTAGCTCGAAGTTGAACGCAGACTTCAATCCCGTCCATCTCCGGCATCATCAGGTCCAACAATACCAAGTCAGGGATCTCGGCCCTGGCGACTCGCAGTGCTTCCTTTCCACTATTGGCCAGAAACACATCGTAAGGGTCCTCGGAAGACTGGAGAAAGGTTTGCACCATCCGCAGCAAAACCGGGTCGTCATCCACCACCAGAACTTTGATCGGACGGGTAGCCGTCACTCCCGGAGAGTGAGAAAGCTCGGACAAGAGAATGCCCTACTCTCCTACCACGAAGACTTGAAAACTCTGAGTTCGAAGGTTGCGGGCCAACCGTTCAGCTTCCTCGGCGGTGTGGAAACTGGGCCCTTTCACTCGATACAAGACGCCGTTCTGGGACTCCACCTTTTCAACTTTGGCTTCCTGGCCCTGGGCGTTCAATTGCTCCTTGAGTCGAGTGGCGTTCTCCGGATTGGAGAAAGCACCAAACTGAAGGAGATAGCGCCCCTCTCCGACCACGGCCGCACCCACGCTGGGTGTCGCCAGAACGGTCGGTTCCGCTTCTTTGTCGGACTTCTTCTCCCCGACCAGTTTCTCGGTCAGAGTGGGACCGGCCGCAGTGCGTAGGGCCTCCAGTTCCTTTTCTAGTTCGGGATCGACCTTTACCCAGGGGCGGGCCCGGGGCTCCGGCATGCTGCGGAACTCCACCTGATCGTCCTCTTTGCCCAGAAGCTCGGAGGCTACGATAGCCCGACCGAGCCAGCTACCGCCGGCCAGAGCAAACCAGATCACAAACACGGTTGCGATGGTATACCGCGCATAAGGTGGGAGCTTTGGCCCGTCGATCATCTTGAACATACTTACATTTACCTGCACTTCCAGGTACCCCCGGAGTACTCTCTCCAAACATTTGGAGAATTTTTTTCAATGTTTCTGATTTTTCCTTCTACTCCTGCGTCGAAGAGACACTCTTTCAACCGAAATAGTAAGCCCCGACTCGAAGGGCAAACCCCAGAATCAAGAGCGCGATCAGGGCCCGGGTGAGTCGATTTGAAAGCTCTCGGGGGAGATACCCAAGACCGATAAGCCCCACCACTCCAAGGGTCAATAATAGCGCAATCTTCTTCACCAGAACCACAGACGGTGGGTTCTAAGCCGTCGAGGAATTCCCTACAGCGATCCGAAGCAGATGAGCATGGTTAAGAACTCCTTGCTCGAAATAGAGACTGCCGCCGATCGGGTGGTTTGCCGCTGGCCCAAAGAAAGGCTCGTCAATTTCAATCCCGTCGACGAAGAAGTTTTGCTTAAGGTTTTTCAGGATGATGCCCTGATCTGTGAGCACAGGGTAGAGCATCTCAGCCAAAAGGAGATCCATCTTCAGCAAGGGGACTACCGGGCGGAACTGGCCCGCTACTTCAAACCCGAAATAGAGATCCGCACTCCCCTTGCCAGAACCCCTTCGGTGGGATGGCTCAGCGACTCCCCGGTCTCCCATATCATCACCTGGCTGGGAATAGACTGGGACGACGTCAGGCGCGAGGTGGAAAGCATCCACCGCCTGGACTGGGACAGCCAGGCGGCGGTGGCGCTCCGGGTTCTGAGGAGCCACGAGGGCAAGCTAAAAAACGAATGGCTCCCCGTCCCGTTCAAGAATCACGCCACCTGCCACGGCCTATTGGAAGAAGTCGAATTGGCGGTGGTCACCCCCGAAGACCACAAGATCCTCAAGAGCCTCTTTGTAGCCAGACAAAGCTCTCGCAAACCGCTCCAGATCTACGCCAAAGCCGACTTCAGTGTGCTGGAGCCAGAACCCCGGGTACACCTGGCACGAGAAATCATGGAGACCGATAGCCTGCAAGCACGGGCCGAATGGTCGAACCTGGGTAAGGGGAAATTCTTGCTTCAGCTCTTGAAAGACGGGCAGGCCGAAGGAAAGGCTCAGGAAGTCAACGGCTTCGGCGACTGGTTTTTCACCGGTTTGAAACCCGGTCACTACAGCGTACGCCTGACCGCCGGGGGTCGAAAGAGTGCCCCCACCTACGAATCGGCATCGATCGAACTGCCGGTCCTGGAGACTCGCTGCAGACTGCTTCCCATCAGTGAAAATCGAGCGTTTTGCTACTGGCACGTGGATGACTCGAATTGGACCTCCCTGTCCGAGGAGTTCGGCGACCTCACGGATCGAGTCGCCTGCTTTCTCCAAGTCGCCTTCCGCCGAGGCGGCGACCTGGTGCCCGTGCCCGAATTGACCCGCCCGGTGGACCTGGGAAGCACCTCTGATTACTACCTCGATCTAGCTCCCGATCTGGTGTACCAGGCTCGCCTGGTGGCCCGGGTCGAAGGGGAACGACGGGAACTCACCGCCTGGTCCAACCCGTGCCAACTGGCCAGACTTCACGCGGGCCGGGCTCCGATCGTGCACAAGCGAGAGAATCAACCGGCTGACCATCCCACGGTGCGGCCGCTACAGAGCCCCACCGGAACCTCCAAGTACTCCAGAGGGTACTTGCTGCTGCACCTGCACGCCCACCTGCCCTTCATCGCCGATCCGATCAACTTTGGAGAGGGTAGTCCCACCGCCTGGAGCCCCATCGGCTATCCCCAGGAATGGTATCCGGAAGCGGTTTGCGACACCTACCTTCCGCTACTAGACGTCTTTGAACGGCTGCTCTCCGAGGGCGTGGATTTCAAAATCTCGATGGACATTTCGCCCCCCCTGGTGGCCATGATGCAGAGCCAGCGGCACGCCTCGGACGTACTGAGCTTTCTGGAGAGGTTGATCCAAAAAGCCACCCTGGAGGTGGAGCGGACCGGACGAGAGGAAGCCCACTACACCGCCGCTGCGCTTATGCACCTGCGCCGATTTCGGCGTTGTCGAGAGCTCTTCCTAGGCTGCAACGGAGACCTGGTGGCAGGGTTTCGCCGCTTTCAAGACGCCGGCCATCTGGAGATTTCTACCTGCGTTGGCACCCACCCCATGCTCCCTTTGTGGACCTCTGAGCCCTCCTGCATCAGAGGTCACGTACAGGCGGCGGCCCGTTCTCACGAGCGCGCTTTCGGCAGACCGGCCCAAGGAGTGTGGCTCCCCGAGTGCTCTTACACCCCGGGCATCGAGGGCTATCTTGAGGAGGCCGGCTTTCGCTATATCTTCGGAGAGGAACACTGCGTCACCCAGGGTGACGCCCGGGCCGAATTCGATGTCAACGCGCCGGTCTACGCCCGAGGCTCGAAGATCTGTGTGTTTCCGAGAGACCCGGAAACCGGAAAGCAGGTCTGGTCCGGCGATGAGGGCTACCCCGGTGATCCCGACTATTTGGAGTTTCACATCCGGGGTGGACCGTTTAAGTACAATAGAATTACCGATCGACGAGGCGGCCACAAACAGCCCTACAATCCGGACTGGGCCGACAACAAGGCCTCCATGCAAGCGGGACACTTTCTGGACTGTCGAAACGCGCGCTTTGAATATTTGCGCAGTACCATGTGGAAAAAACCGCTGATCGTAGCACCCTACGACGCCGAACTGTTCGGACACCATTGGTACGAAGGGCCCCGCTTTCTTTATTACCTGTTTAAGAAAATGCATTTCGACCAGAATTGCACCGAGATGATCACCCCCTCCGGGTATCTGGCCTCCAACCCCACCTGTCAGGATCTCTACTGCAACGTGAGCAGTTGGGGCCACGAGGGGACTTTCGTGAAGTGGATGTACGGAAACACATCCTGGATGTACCGCCATGGCCACGAGGCCGCCCGCACCCTCAAGGAACTGGTCAATTCCGGTATCGACTCGGAGGTGCAAAAGCGAGTCCTGGCCCAGGCCGCTCGGCAATTGATGGTGGCGACCTCGAGCGATCTACCGTTTGTCATCTCCAACGGCCACTTCGTGGATCGAATGAAGGGCCAATTCTGTGGAAACTTGCGGGACTTCTATTCGCTCTGCGAAGAGTTCAAACGTCTGAAAGCCGGGGCCGACATCGACTGGAAAAGACTCCGGAGCTTGGAACTGGAGAACAACCTTATCCCCGAACTCGACCCGAGGTGGTTTGGCTAAGGCCTGCGCAGATCCCTAATGAGGAATGCCCTCTTCGTCGTAGAGTTGATCGAGATCCAGGATTTCGAACGAGCGCATGGTCACTGACTTGAGGGTAGCGATTCGTTCGGCCAATTCGGACTTTATCTTAGACTTATCGCAAAGAAAATGAAAAATGGGCTGAGGAACGGTGCGCACCAGCGGTTTGCAAACCTGGGTCAGCTCTTCCGTGTTGTAGATGGCGCCGTCTTTGAGGGGTTTCGGCGGGTCCACCAGGCGTATCCAGTCGCTCTCGCCCAGAGCCACCTTGTCCAGGTTCTCCCAGTCCACCATGCGCCCCACGGTCTTGCTGCGCTTGTGCAGCACCGGATACAATTCGGGCACCTCGACCCGCCCCCGCCCATAGCGGCGAGCCAGATCCTGGCGCACGATGGCGAACTCCCACATGGACTCCAAAGTCTCTGCGTTGCCGAGTTGCAGCGAGCGACCGTTCTTACTGACCGCCACCTCATTGGCTTTACGCCACTCGTTCAATAAATCTTCAAAGCTTGGAGCGGGATAAAACTGGGAGCCGTCCTTATACAGGATCTCGACACCCAGCTTTTTCTCCCGAGCCACACAGAGAGCCGCCGGCAAGGCTTCCAGGGCAAAGAACGTCGGTCGAGGCAGCTTCATCTCGAAAGCCACGCCGATTTCATCCCCGAACTCCGGACGGTAGCCAACAAAGGTCGCTTCTACGCCGGTTGCCTCATTGTAGTAAGGATAGCGAACGCCCGTCTTCCCTTCCTCGCAGGGTTGCAGATTCTCAACTGAGGAAAGAAATTGCTTTAAATTTTTCGGTGGACCCTCGGGAGCGTCGTCGCCCGACCGAGAGCCGTCCACGTACAAAAGTTCAAAAAGCAAATGTCAAAAGAAACCTTTCTCGAGAGGTTGCCCGGCTACAAATTCGTCACCCCGAACGTTTGTTACCTCCCCGGCATGGGAAATAAACCTTCATAATCGCGAAAGGGGACATCCAACTTGAGTAAAGCTACCAAGAAAAAATCCATCAAACCCGAATCTCAGAACCATAAAGAGGACCGAGTCGTGGTGGTCGACGGGGTGCGCACCCCCTTCGTTAGAGCCTACACCGACTTCCAGGACCTGACCGCCCTCGACCTCTCCCGCATCGCCACCTCTGAACTGATCGCGCGCACCGGAATTGACCCGGAAGAGATCGATGAAGTTGTGATGGGCACCGTTCTGCCTTCGCCCCACGCTCCCAATCTGGCCCGGGAAGTCGTACTCTCGGCCGATCTTCCCCGAAAAATTCCTGGATTTACCCTCGGTCGCGCCTGCGCCTCCAGCGCCCAGTCCGTGATCTCCGCCGCCGAAGCCATCTTGAAAGGCGAGTACGAAACCGCCATCGCCGGGGGAGCGGAGTCCATGTCCAATGTCCCCGTCCCTTACAGCAAAAATGTGGTGGACTCCCTGATGGCGCTGTCCAAGGCAAAAAGCTTCCCGGCCCGCATGAAAGCACTCTCCGGACTCAATCTGGAGTCACTCCTGCCCCAGCCTCCCGCCATCGCCGAATCCTCCACTGGAAAATCGATGGGTCAGCACTGCGAGATGATGGCCCGCCAGAACAACATCAGCAGGCAGGACCAGGACAAGTTCTCGGTAGCCTCGCACCAAAACGCCGCCAAAGCCAGAGCGGACGGCAAGACCAAAGAGGAGGTCGTCACCGTCTACCCTCCCGGCAGCTTTAAGCCGGTCAACGAAGACTCGTTCGTGCGCGCCGACACCTCGGTCGAGAAACTGGGTGAACTCAAGCCGGTCTTCGACAAGACTTACGGCAGCCTCACCGCCGGCAACTCCTCCGGGCTCACCGATGGAGCCGCGGTGGTTCTCTTGATGAAAGAGAGCAAGGCCCGGGAGCTAGGGCTCAAGCCGCTGGCGGCCGTGACCGCCTGGTCCACCACGGCGCTCGACCCCGAGGACCAGTTACTGCTGGGGCCCGCCCTCTGCATCCCCCAGGTGCTGGAACAGGCCGGGCTGACCCTCAACGATATCGATCTCCTGGACATCCACGAAGCTTTCGCCGCCCAGGTCCTATCGGTGGTCCAGGCGCTGGAGTCGAAAGAGTTCGCCCGGGACTATCTCGGACAAGACAAAGCCGTGGGCAAGGTTGACCGCGACAAACTCAACGTCAACGGTGGCTCGATCGCCCTGGGCCACCCTTTCGGCGCCACCGGCGCGCGAATGATCATCAGCATGGCCCGAGAACTGCAACGCCGCCAGGTAAACCGAGCCATGCTGGCTCTGTGCGCCGCCGGGGGCATGGGAACCGCACTACTTCTGGAGAGGATCTAAACAATGAGCACCAGCAAAACCCACACAAGAGCCACCAAACTGGAAATCACCGAACAGGGGATCGCCCTGTTGACCATCGACGTGGCCGACAGCAAGTTCAACGTCCTCTCTCCCCCGGTCTTCGAAGAACTCGACGAGCGGTTCGACGAGATCCTCCGAAACGATCGGGTCAAGGGAGTCGCCGTCGTTTCCGGCAAGCCAGGGAGTTTCGTGGCCGGAGCCGACATCAAGTTTCTGGCCACCATCACCACCACCGAAGAGGGGGCCGAGATGAGCCGGCAAGCTCAGGGCGTCTTCAACAAACTGGAAAACCTGTCCGTACCGGTGGTTTGTGCAATCGATGGGGTATGCCTGGGGGGCGGCCTTGAGTTGGCGCTGGCCTGTCATTACCGATTGGTGAGCGACAACCCCGAAACCGTGCTGGGACTGCCGGAAGTTCAACTGGGTCTGATTCCCGGGGCCGGGGGAACCCAGCGACTACCCCGATTGATCGGCTTCACGGAAGCCCTGGACAAGATCCTCAGCGGGAAGAAAACTCGAGCCCGAAAGGCCTACAAGCTCGGGCTGGCCGACGAAATGGTGCCTGTGGAACTGCTCCAGAGCCGTGCCCTGGCAGCCGCTCAAGAGCTCTCGGACAAGAAGGGGCTGGCCTGGGACCGCCAGGAAGGCCGCCAAAAAGACCTCACCACCAAACTGGCCGAGGCCTACGGGGTCCGGAGCGCCATCTACACCAAGGCCAAGTCCGACCTGAGAGACAAAACTAGAGGCAAGTATCCCGCTCCCATGTTCGCCCTGGAAGCGGTGCGCACTGCTCTGCGAACCGAACTCTCGGAAGGGTTGGAGGAAGAGGCTCGATACTTCGGAGAAGCAGCCGTGACTCCGGTCTCCAAATCGCTCATCCACCTCTTCAACATCACCACCGAACTCAAGTCTGACTCCGGCATCGACAGCCAAGCCGAGCCTGTCAAGGTGAAGAACGCCGCCGTCATCGGGGGTGGCCTGATGGGCTCGGGTATCACCACCGTGTTGTCCGACGTGGGAGTGCGGGTGCGAGTCAAAGACGTCTCGGAAGAATCCCTCGGGAAAACCTACAAGTACGTGGACAAGTACCTGCAGCGCAAGGTGAATCGCCGTCACTACTCCGCTTTCGAGCGCGATTTGAGGTTGGGTCGCGTCACCGCCACCACCGAGTATCAGGGCTTCCAAAATGCCGAGATCGCCATCGAGGCGGTCTTTGAAGACCTCAACTTGAAGCATCGGATCGTGCAAGACGTGGAAGCCAACTTCGGTGAGAAAACGATCTTCGCGAGCAACACCAGTTCGCTGCCCATCGCCGATATCGCCAGGGGTGCCAAGCGTCCGGAGCAGGTCATCGGGATGCACTTCTTTTCTCCCGTGGAAAAGATGCAACTGGTGGAGGTCATCACCCACAAAGGGACCGCCGACTGGGTGACCGCGAGCACCGTGGCTCTGGCCAAGAAGATGAAGAAGCACACCATCGTGGTCCGGGATGGGGCCGGATTCTACACTTCTCGCATTCTGGCCGCTCTGTGCAACGAAGCGGTTCGCTGCCTGTACGACGGCGCCGCTATCGAGAAGATCGACCGAGCCCTCGAAGACTTCGGTTTTCCGGTGGGGCCCATGCGCCTGATGGACGAAGTCGGAATCGGCGTGGTCACCAAGGTCATGGCCATCATGATGAAGGCCTTTCCGGGTCGCTTCGAGGCCCCCGATGGTTGGGAACAGATCCTGGAAGGCCGTCAGGGCAAGTCCAGCGGGCGAGGTTTCTACAAATACAACGGCAAGAGTCGAACCCCGGATCGTGCCATCTACAAGATCCTTCCCGAGAAGCAACGCCTCTCTGTCAAGGAAGAAGCGATCGCCGAGCGATGCGCCTTTGCCTTCCTCAACGAGTGTGCCCACTGCTTGCAGGAAGAGATCCTGAGAAGCCCTCGCGACGGAGACGTGGGAGCAGTCTTCGGACTGGGTTATCCGCCCTTTCACGGCGGTCCGTTCTTTCACATGGACGCCATGGGGCTGGGCAGGGTGGTCGACACCTTGAAAAACCTGGCGGCTCAACACGGAAACCGCTTCGAACCGGCCGGGATCCTTACGAAAATGGCCGAGAAAAACGAGAAGTTTTTTTAGACCAGGATGACCACCGCAACCGAAACCGTTTTCGATGAGGCCAGGCGGCTCGAAGCCGTCCGCTCTCTGGAACTCCTGGACACCGGAGCCGAAGAGCGATTCGATCGAATCTGTCGACTGGTCCAGGAAGTTCTGGGGGTGCCCGTTGCCTACATCGCCTTGATCGACGAGGAGCGCCAGTTTTTCAAGGCCGAGTGTGGGCTTGGGGCCAATGAGGCTCCTCGAGAGAATAGCTTCTGCGACATGACGATCCGGCAGAGTGGTCCCATGGTGGTGCCGGATGCCGACGCCCACCGGCACTGGAAAAACAGTCCTTTTGTGAAGGGACCCCCCCACGTCAAGTTTTATCTGGGGTTTCCCCTCTTCATCAAGGACAACCAGGCGGTGGGCACGCTCTGCGCCCTGGACTTTTCCGCCCGCGAGGGAGTTGACGAGGGGCGCATGGCCCTGCTCAACGACCTGGCTCGGATCGCCGAAACCGAACTGACCCTGAAGGATGCCCTGGAAACCCAGGCGCTGCTGCTGGCCCGGGAAGCCGAACTGGTAGAGCGAAAAGACTTCATCCGCCGGGTTCTGGGCCGATACGTGACCGACGAAGTCGCCGAACACGTTCTCTCCTCACCAGAAGAGTTTCATATCGGAGGCCAGAGGCGCGAAGTCACCATTCTCATGTCGGACCTGCGGGGCTTCACCCCCATGTCCGACGTGTTGGGCCCGGAGAAGGTCGTACAGATCCTCAACCACTACCTTCACCACATGGTGGAGATCGTGCTGAAGTGGGGTGGCACCATCGACGAAATCATCGGCGACGCCCTGCTCATCATTTTCGGCGCCCCCCTGGAGATGCCTGACCACGCCAAACGCGCGGCCAGTTGTGCCATTGAAATGCAGCAGGCCATGCAAGAACTCAACGAACTCCTGAAAAACGAAGGACTGGTGGAGATCCACAGTGGCATCGGCCTGAATACCGGGGAGGTCGTGGTGGGAAATATCGGTTCGGAGAAGCGCATGAAGTACAGCGTGGTGGGTAGCCCCGTGAACCTGACGGCGCGCATCGAGGCCTTCACCATCGGCGGTCAGATCCTGGCTTCCAAGGAGACCTGCGACCAATTGGGTCCCGAGGCCCGCATCGACGGCAAGCTGCGAGTCAACATGAAGGGCTACTCAAAACCTGTCTCTATCTACGAAATCGGTGGGTTGGGAGAATTGCAGCTACCTCAACTCGGCTAAGGATCGGCAGGTTCCCCACCCTGCCGCAAGGAAATGCCCTTCCTTCTGGAGGTGTGCGTGAAACGTCATAACGACATTCGGGTGACCGGCCTGGACAGCAGCGTCGGTACCAAGACCAGCAAAGCTACGGACAATGGAACCAGGTTCGGCTCCACTTCGCCGCAGGATATACCTGGATGGGCTGAACTTTTCACCCCACCCCCCGGCTCCCAGGAGGAGGAAGAGCGCTTCGCCCGGCTGTACGCTCAACTTCCTGCTCTCTGGACCAGCCTCATGGCCGACGGCCACGTGGAGCAAACCGTGCTGGTCGTGCCTTCCCTCAGCCTGGACAAGGAAGAACTCCAGAAACTCAAAGGTGTCCGGCACTACGAAGAGCGCCTTCTGTTTCTTCTGATCCTCCTCTCGCTGCCCAAGACCCGAGTGATCTTCGTAACCTCCGAGCCGATCCACCCCCACATCATCGACTACTATCTGCAACTGCTTCCGGGCATCCCGTTTTCCCACGCTCGTCGTCGCCTGGAGATGTTCGCCACCCACGACTCCAATCATCACAAGTGTCTGACCCAGAAGATCCTGGAACGCCCCGCCCTGATGCGGCGCATTCGCAAGGCCATCGGAGATGCCAAAAACACCCATCTGACCGTGTTCAATGTGACCCCGGCCGAAAAACAGCTCTCGGTGGCCCTGGACATACCCTTGCTGGGCCCTGATCCCAAGCACCTGCACCACGGATCGAAGAGCGGATCCCGCAAACTGTTTCGAGAGGCCGGGGTGCCCATGCCGGAAGGTTTCGAAGACCTAAAATCGGCCGACGACATCTTCGATTGCTGTCTAAAACTTTGGAAACGAAAACCAGGACTCAAGAAAGTCGTGATCAAAATCAATGAAGGCTTCTCGGGCGAGGGCAACGCGATTATGCCTTTGGACTGCCTGGAAGGTGTGACCGACCCCCAAAAAGCGCGCGAAATCCTGGTCCAGGAGGTGCCCGCCCGGGCCCGCTACCAGGCCCCCGGCATGAACTGGGACGGCTTCCTCAAGAAATTCATTGAAATGGAAGGCATCGTGGAAGAATTCCTGGAGGGGGATCCCAAGGAGTCTCCTTCGGTGCAACTCCGGATCACTCCCATGGGCGAATCCCAACTCATCTCCACCCACGACCAGAAACTGGGCGGTCCGGATGGGCAGGTCTTCATAGGCTGCTCCTTCCCGGCCAGCCCCACCTACCGGGCCGAACTCCACAAGGCTGGCGGCGCCATCGGGGAGGTCCTGGCCAACGCCGGCGTGATCGGCCGGCTATCCATCGACTTTCTGGCCATCCCCAAGGACGGCGGCGGTTGGGATATGTTTGCCGTCGAGATCAACCTGCGCAAGGGCGGGACCACCCACCCCTTCCGCACCCTGCAGTTTCTCACCGGTGGTCGCTACAATCCGGAGACCGGTACTTTTCAGAGCGGCACCTCGATCCCTAAATACTACTTCGCTTCGGACAACCTGGAAAACGAGAAGTACAAAGGACTGTTACCCCAGGACCTGATCGATATCGTGACCTACACCGGCTTGCACTACAACAGCTCTTCCAACACCGGAGTGGTCTTCCACATGATCGGAGCCCTCTCCGAATTTGGAAAAATAGGCGTGACCTGCGTGGGAGACTCCCCCGAAGAAGCCGAGCAACTTTACCAGAGAACTCTAGAGACCCTGGATTGGGCAACCGAGAGTTCGGACTGGATCGTTTAACGGGCGTTGGTCAGATGCTCGATCAGGTCCTGGAATCGCTGGTTGGGGTTGTCGAATTTATCTTCGTAATCCTCCAGCGAATACTGCAGGACCTTCAGGGCTTCGGCTCGCCCATAGACCGACTCGATCTCCACGTTGCGCGCCTTGGTGGAACTGGGTAGATCCTTGTAAGAAAGAAAGTAGTGGCACAGCCGTTCCACCAACTGCTCGGGAAGCCCCGTGACATCGGTGATCTGTCCGTAGACCGCATCGTCTTTCATCACCGCGATGATCTTGTCATCGGCCTCGTGGGCATCGAGCATCCGAATCCCCCCGATCGGGATACCCGTGACCAGCAGATCTCCATGGGAGATCGAACGCTCCGAGAAAACGCAAATGTCGATGGGATCGCCATCCCCCTTGATTTCGGAGTTACCGGTTTTCATGGCCGAGTAGTTGCCCACTCGCGTACCGCAGTAAGTTCGAGGAACGAATCCGTAGAGACAGGGCGGCTGAGAAGAAAACTTTTGGGGGCGGTCTAGCTTGAGATAGCCGGAGGCTTTATCCACCTCGTATTTTACCGTGTCGGTGGGCACCTGCTCGATAAACACCGAGAGTTCCGCCGGAAATCCCGCTCCCGGCGAGACGCCGTGCCAGGGGTGCGGCTTGAAGAAAAGTTTCATCAATTCTTTGAGTTCATTCTGTTCCATGCGTATCTTTCTACCACTTTCTCTTGTCATACCATTACACCAGCAGTATCGAAGTGCCGCCTTCTTCTTGGGAGCCCACGGATTGTCTTTCCAGCAAGACCTCTCGGCGAAACTCCTCCAGGTCGGCGCAACCACAGGAACTCAGGGTACCCCGGATGGCCTTGAGATCCTTAGGCAAAAACTCGTGTAGAGAGCCCTTCAATAAGACATAGCCCTCCTCTCCTTCGACCACGAAAGTCCGCGGGTCGTTTTGCTGATAGCGACGCACGTTTTTAGCCCGAGCCGAAGCTTCTCCCCAGTAGGGTTTCACCGTGGCCGCCACTTGAAACGTGCCCCCGGAAGAGGAAACCCAGAACTTTTTCTCATAAGCCTGGGTCGGGCTCTCGGAGTAGGCGGCGAAGTAGCGACCCATCATCAGTACATCGGCACCCATGGCCAGGGCCACCGACATGTCTCCGGTCCCGGCCAGACCGCCGTCGGAAATGAGAGGGATGTAACGGCCCGTCCTCTGGGCGAATTCGTCTCGAGCCATGGCCACCTCCCGCACCGCGGTGGCCTGCCCCCGGCCGATCGCCTTCACTCGACGGGTAGTACAGATAGAGCCGCTCCCGATTCCGATCTTCACGGCGTCGGCCCCGCACTCGGCCAGATACTGGAAACTCTCCCGGCCCACCACATTGCCCGCCACCACCGGCACTCCCAACTCCTTGGCGTAAAGCACGGTGTCTCGCATGTACTCGGAGTAACCGTCGGAGGCATCGACCGAAATGAGATCGGCCCCCGCCTTGACGCACTCCCGGGCCCGCTCCTGATCCTCGGGGTGGGTGGAGATCGCCACCCCCACGCGCAGCCGACCCTGAGAGTCTCTGGTTGCGCCCCGAAACCGCAGTTCGTCTTTGACTCCTTTGCGGGTTACCAGACCCTGCAAGATACCTTGAGAATCGATGAGGTAGCCCCGGTCATTCCCCTCCCGAAACAGGGCGTCGATGACTTTGCTCCGAGGTTCGTGCACGGAGTAGACGACCAGTTCGTCGAGAGGCCTCATCCGGTCTCTAGCCTTCAACCCCAGGTCAGACCGAGGATCGTAATCGCGACTGCTGATCACCCCGAACATCTTTCCCTCCTCATCGAGTACAGGGAAGCTGGAATAGCCCAGCCGCTCCTCCAGTTGGTCCACCTCGCGCAGGGTGGTTTCGGGAGAGACCGACTGGTTGTGAGGATGAAAGCCTCCGGTATGAGCCTTCACCTTCCTCACGTAGTCCACTTGCTGCTCCAGTTCCACCCGCCCGGCGGGCAAGATCCCCAGTCCGCCGTGTAAGGCCAGGGCGATGGACAGTTCATCGCCGGTGACGGACTCCATGGCCGCGCTCATAAAAGGGATGGTTAGGGGGAAATCCGGAGCCAACCGGGTCTCCAGACTCACGCTATCAATGGCGTGCTCCGGCCTGGTCGTTCGGGGCAGCAGGATAAACTCCCGAAACGTGGCACTTCTTAAAGGGCTAACTTTTGGGTCGTGGTTCAGCATACGCCCTGCACTTGCATATCGGCGGTCACATACCTTGCCCCAAACCTATTTTCCCCGCAGATCGGTTGACAGCCTCAAACCGTTTGCGCTATATTTCGGAAACGCCAGCGAGCGGTTATAGCTCAGTCGGTTAGAGCGCATCCCTGATAAGGATGAGGTCCCAGGTTCGAGTCCCGGTAACCGCACCACCCCAAACCCCGTCAACACGGGGTTTTTTTGTTGTTCGGCCTGCGCTGAGACTAGGTCGGAGCAAATGGAATTGGCACATAGGGGCGATATTGTTGGACAGATCCGACACCCCTGATTGGCTCGGCAGTCCAAAGGGTGGCTTCCGAATTTCCCGAACTTAGGCGCGGAGAGTTTACGACGATGCAGAATCCTCGGGTAACCGGGGCGATCTGAAAAAGCGAGGGCTTTGGCCCTTGTGAGAGCAGAGCGACAAAAAAAGAAGGAGTGCAGTCCGATGCATCGTTTAAAACGCGACTGCACTCCCGCGGAGGTCATCGTGATCGTTAGTGCGATCACGGTGATTCTTTTCGTGACTAGTTTACTAGGGCCTGTGGACATTCAGCCTTCGGTCACCAAACTTGTTCATTTTCCACCTCCTGAAGCGAAATTTTCCTCAAATAGGTCCACTATTCCACAGAAAATTCCACTCCAGGAGGAGAAA
>Ga0172382_10000626_pt1 | contig 66233 bp, 65 predicted proteins | sample Leawel138RmetaG_FD_122245 | JGI IMG/M metagenome (GOLD analysis project Ga0172382, IMG submission 122245) | Leachate microbial communities from a municipal landfill in Southern Ontario, Canada - Leachate well 138R metaG | ecosystem: Engineered > Solid waste > Landfill > Unclassified | place...
GCTCCAACGCCCCTTGCCTGTTGTTCTAAGGCTCATCCTGCTGTCAGGAGAGAACTCGCCCTACGGGCTCAAACAGCTCTCCTGACGGGCGCTGGATTTCGCCAAGAACAACAACGGCGCGGGCCAAGGTCGCTGCAAAGCTTCCCGGCCCGGCATCGGCTCCAGATTTGGCTAGTGAAGTCCCTTTAGGGTCTGGGCGAGATTTTTAGCATCCAGAACCTGCCAGACAATTTGTGGCTGATTGTGGCTATCCATGTAAAGCATGGTAGGGACAGTTTTCTGGCCGGTGGCTTCGAGTATGCTCAGGTTGTTTTTCAGTGCTTTTTCAGTTGCCGTACTGGGCAGAATTTCCTGGATGGCACCATCATGACCTTTTTCCGTAAACCCTTTTTCATTTTCCCATAGGGCCTTCAGTGGGTTTTTCGCCTCCAGAATCGCGGCAGCCTTGCCGGTACTGGAAGGTTCCAGAAAGCCCACGGGAACATAGCGTATGCTGAGTTGATCGGGTTTGATCAGGGATTGCAGTTCCTGGATGAGAAGATGGCAATAGGGGCAGTTCGGATCAAATATCAGATAAATGATGTGTGGCCCCGAACCTTGGACGAACCAGCGGGCATGATTGAGTCGCTGCCAGATCTGTGCAGAGCTGGCCACTGTGCGCTTTGGGGCAAAACTGGCTGCCATCTGGCCCAGCGTCGAGGCTTGGCCAGACGGGCTGAAGCCGCTTGTCATGAGGGTCATGGAAAACGCTAAGCCTATAGAATAAAGCCAACTTTTTTTGCTCATTAAGACAGAAGAGAACATGCATGCGCTCCTTGATTTTTGCTATCTCCTTGTATTAAAGCAATACTCAGGCCAGTTTTAAGTATTTTTCGGAAATCAGGAAAAAAATTGCTTTTCAGACCTTGCCTGTCCCGGCAATTCCACCTATATTCCCAAATACGGACTATGGAGCATCGATTTTACTAATGGCTAATATTCGAATTGATTCGGGAGAAGACTGTCTGGTTATTTGGGGCTTGGCGCCCCAAGCTGCCGGCAGTTTTGATTCGGTGTCGGCCCGCGTGTTCCGTAGTCTGGGTAATTCTCATCGAGCCGAACCAACGTTCGGCTTTTTTGTTGGGTTCAGGGGGTAGCCTCGAAGTTTCTCTTTCAACTTTATGAGAAATGGCAATGTCTCTGCATAATCAGCCCTTGGGCAGATTACGCAGCGGCGATTCCCAGGTGATTCTGGAGATAAGAATGAAGAAGAAGCATCGCTGGCAGATTGCTTTAGCGGTATGTTTGTGTACAGGAGGTGTTGCTGTGGCTCAGGCCGCGCCACATCATGTTAAGACGGCAGCTCATCGAGTGGATGCGCATCGGTATCATCGGGAGACCTCTCCCAGGCATCTCTATTCGAGACGTTATCATGCCGTCAAATCGGTCCGAAAAGTTTCGCATAGGCATAAGGCTTTACCAGTCGAAGCAGCCGATTATACGGCTTTGACGCCAACGGCCCTGCAGTTGATGCATCTTTCCCCGGTGGAATTTGCGGGAGTAGGTGCAGCACCTCAGCCGGTAACAAATTACCAATTTCCTGTTCATTCGTTTCCGGATGCCCCTGACAATTCGGTCACCAGCCCCGACTTTGTGGATCAATCCCTGGTGCTGGTGAAAACCGGTCTCGCAGCCAGCACGATGACTACAGATTCTCCGGCCAAGCCAGCGGCAGCCCCGGTGGATGCAGTGGTCGCCACTTCCGCGCCGGAACAGTCGCATCTGCGCATCGCCCTGGAAATGTTCGCCAGTCAGGCCTACCACTGGGCCCGTCATCCGCTGCAGGCTTTAGAGTCCAGCGGCGACGCCGCCAGCGGGCCTCAGGCTGCTGCTGAATTGGCAGACGATATGGCCCAACAACAGGCAGATCCAAACAATACCGGGAGCAATGCTGCTGCGTCCTCGAGCGATTTCTGGCTTTCGCCCCGGGCCATGGTGGTTTCGGCCTTGAAGTTTATTGGTGCCCCTTATCGCTGGGGCGGGATGAGTCCTGTTTCGGGCTTTGATTGCAGTGGCTTTGTGAAGTACATACTGGCCAAATTTGACATTCAGGTGCCGCGCACTTCTTATGCCCAGGCTGCGGAGTTGCACAAGGTGTCCCGGGAAAACCTCAAACCCGGAGATCTGGTGTTTTTTGATACCATGCATCGGGCTTATTCTCACGTAGGTATATACATCGGTCACCAGCGTTTCGTCAGCGCCCAGACACCCAGCACTGGTGTCCAGGTTGGCAGCCTGAATGATCCTTATTGGGCAGCGCATTATGACGGCGCGCGCAGCTTGCCGGTAGCCAACTCTTATTAAGGTTGCTGTGCTGATCAGAGCGTTGCTCATAAAAAACCCGCAGACTTGAAGCTGCGGGTTGTGCTTCTTTGATGTTTGGCTTTACGGTTCATTGTAAAGGCGGCCGTGGGCCGTCTGTCTGACAATTCAGAGTTTGCCGTAGGAGTGCAGCCCACCCAGGAACAAGTCGACGCCGATGAAACAGAAGGTAACGACGATCAGACTGATAAATGCCCACCAGGCCATGGGGCGTCCTTCCCAGTTGCGCTGACTACGGGCGTGCAGAAAGCCGGCATAATTCAGCCAGACAATCAGTGCCCAGGTTTCCTTGGGGTCCCAGGACCAGAATCCCCCCCAGGCTTTGGCAGCCCAGACTGCACCGAGAATGGTGCCGACCGTAAAAAACAAAAATCCGAAGGCGATGGTTCCGGAAAAGGTCTTGTCCAGTAATTCCAGGCTGGGCAGGCGATCACGCAGAAAGTTGCCGCTGCTGATGGCGCGTTCTTTCAGCAAATAGGCCAAACCGGCCATGGCTGAAATATAAAAATTGGCGTAGGCAATGAACATGGAGGGTACATGGATTTTCATCCAGAAACTCTGCAATGCCGGAATCAGTGGTTGAATACGGTTCAAATGATAAGCCGCACCCACCCAGATCAGAAAAATATCAGCGACCAGCACCAAAGGCAGAACAAAAGCCCCCAATCCCCGGTTTTCTGTGCGATTTTCGTGAAACAAGTAAAACAGGATGGTGGTCGCACAAAACAACACCATCACATCATATATATTGCTGACGGGAATATGTCCCCAGGATGGGTGGCCGATATAGGTTTCTCGCCAGCGAATGGCCAGACCGGCAAAGCCCAGAACAACGGCAATCCAGGCCAGGCGATGCCCCCAGTTGCCCGCATTCTGGTTACCGGCAAACAAATACAAATAGTAGCCGGCGGCACTGAGCAGAATCGCGCCACTCATCCAGTAAAACATTGCATTACTGTGGAAAAAATAACGTATTGCGAGGCTGTTGTGCGTTGTGAAACCCCATTGATAAAGCCCTACCCCGGTGCCGGCAATGGCCATGACGACCAGAAACAAAGCCCGGAAAGCCGGCCATTTCAGACCAAACCACATAAGCCCGGCATACCACATACCGAGGATGATGAATTGCCACATCCAGAATTCGGCACGAAATACGGCCCAGGTGGCAACGGCGCCGACGCTCAGAAAAATGGCCCAGGCAATACGCTGAGCTTTGGAGTTTTCTATGGATGCGGGCTCTTTGAGTGAAAAATAGGGTGATTGGAGTTGCGCTGACATCTTGTTGGCTCCTGTTTCGCGGTTGTGTTGGGCATCTGTTTACAATTTTATAAGAGCTTTAAGCAAGAATTAAGCCCGAACAGTCCGAGCTTTTTATCTATCCGCAAGGATCAAAATGCGTGCTTCCAGAATGTGCTAACTTACACATAATTTTAGACTTTTGGGCCTATTCGAACAATCGGGACAATACGTCTGGTTCCGAAAGGGCCAGCGTGTTCACTCGGGCTCAGGCTTGCGGCGGTGTACTTTGATCCAGTCTGGCCAGTAAGCGAAAACCGCCGATGACACCCAGAATGCGTTCTCGCAGCTTATTTTCAGGATCCGTGGAGGAAACTGGCCAGAATTTGCATTGGGTATGAGTTGCCCGTTCCAGATCAGGGATCCCATCACAGGCCAGCGCAATAATAAGATCGGGCCATAAGTATTCTGCCGAATTGGCTTTGGCGATCAGCCACTCACCGCCAAGTTCAGCGGCTAACTGGGCAGCATATTGGGCCTTTTCAGGTTGGCTCGGATGCCAAAAGAGTATGTGTGCACGTCGTTTATACATGAATGCCCTATTTATGGCGGAATTGTGTAAAAATAGCAGGACAGAGCGCGCAGCGGGAGTAGGCATGAAATTCAGGCGTTGTCAGTGACAATAACAGACTGGTCAGAAAATCTGGGACAAAATGGGGCCTTGGCACAACGCTTGCCGCAGTTTCGGGCGCGTGCCCAGCAGCAGGCCATGGCCGCGCAGGTTGCCCAAACCTTGCAGCAGGGTGGGGTTGCATTGATTGAAGCGGGTACGGGTACAGGTAAAACGTTTGCCTACTTGTTGCCCGCCATGCTTTCCGGACGCAAGGTGCTGGTTTCCACCGGGAGCAAGGCGCTGCAAGACCAGATTCTCGAAAAAGACATTCCCTTGCTCACGGATGTGGTGGGTAAGCCGATGCGCGTCAGCCGTCTCAAGGGGCGATCCAACTATCTTTGTCTGCACCGTCTCCAGCGTTTCAGCAGTGAGGGCGTTGCGCCATTGCTGGCGGCTCCTCTCGCCAAAATTGTGGATTGGGCGGGGCGCACCCGGGAGGGAGATATTGCGGAAGTCAGTGGGGTCCCGGAAGACTCGGCGGTGTGGCCGCTGGTGACTTCAACCCGGGATAATTGTCTGGGTAGTGAATGTCCTGATTATCAGCGTTGTCATGTCGTGGAAGCACGGCGCAAGGCTCACGAAGCCGATTTGCTGGTGGTGAACCACCATCTGCTTTTTTCCGATCTGGCACTCAAGGCCAATGGCATGGGCGATCTGCTGCCCCGGGTGGAAGCGATGGTGCTGGATGAGGCTCATCAGGTTTTTGACCTGGCGGGCCGCTACTTTGGGCGGCAACTCAGCAGTCACCAGTTGTGGGACTGGGCCAGGGACAGTCGTGTGGAAGCCCTTGGCGAAGCGGCAGATGACGCGCTCCTGCTGCAGGCCGCTGCCGAACTGGAGACGGCGACCAGTGCCTGGCGCACTGCCCTCGGGGCGGGTGAGGAACGGATTCTGTGGACCCTGACACCGGGTTCTCCCGAGGAAGCGGCTTTTATCCATTTACGTCAGGCCGGAATCACCTTGCTGCACGCCCTTCATCAGGCCTCCGCCCGAGGCAAGGGGTTGGAACAATGTGCGGCACGGGGCGTGGCGCTGCTGGCCAGCGTCGAGTTTTTTTTGCTGCATAATGCCCCCGAAATGGTGTTCTGGCAGGAGAAGAGAACGCGTACTGTGCAGTTACACGCCACCCCCCTGGATGTGGCGGGACCGCTGCAAAAATATCTGCTGGAGCCTATTGAGGCACTGGTGTTGACCAGTGCGACCTTGCGGGTGGGAGACAGTTTTACGGTCACCGAGCGGGCGCTGGGTCTTAGTGGCGCACAGACTTTCAATGCCGCCTCACCCTTTGATTATGCCCGCCAATCTTTACTGTATTTACCCTCTGGCCTGCCTGAGCCCAGTCATCCAGGTTATACGTCGGCGTGTTTGCAGGCTGCCATACCAGTGATTGAGGCCAGTGCCGGGCGGACTTTTATCCTGTTTACCAGTCATCGCGCCCTGCAGGAGGCTGCATCCTTTCTGCCTCGCCAACTGGGGTTTCCCGTGCTGGTACAGGGCAGCATGCCGCGTTCGCGCTTGCTGGACCGCTTTCGTAGTCTGGGCAATGCCGTGTTGCTGGGCGCGGCGAGTTTCTGGGAAGGTGTTGATGTGCAGGGAGAGGCCTTGTCCTCGGTCATTATTGATAAGCTGCCTTTTGCCAACCCATCTGATCCGATTTTGCGCGCGCGTACCGAACAATGTCAGGCTGCAGGCGGCGACCCCTTTCGCGAACTGCAAATACCCCAGGCCGTCATTGCCTTGCGCCAGGGCGTAGGGCGCTTGATCCGCTCGGAAACTGATCGTGGTGTGCTCATGCTCTGCGATCCGCGTCTGCGCAGCAAAGCTTATGGCAAGATTTTTCTGGAAAGTTTGCCACCCATGCGGCGCGTGAGCGATCTGGAGGCCGTGCAGCAATTCTGGAAGGCATCGCTGTCATGAGTGATCCAATTATTCTCGCGATAGATACGGCTACCGAAGCCTGCTCGGTCGCCGTGAATGGCGTTGCGGAGTGTCAGGTGGCGGCCAACGCCCACAGCCAGATCTTGTTGCCGATGATCAGCAGGGTATTGCAGCGTGCCGGATTGGTTCTTACCGATCTGGATGCGATCGCCTGCGGGGTGGGACCCGGCGGCTTTACTGGAGTCCGTATTGGGGTCAGTACCGCGCAGGCTCTGGCGATGGCGCGGGGGTTGCCCGTATATCCGGTTTCCAGTTTGCAGGCGTTGGCGGCAGCGACCGTCCAGCCATCAGTTTTGACGGCCCTTGATGCGCGTAAAGGCGAGGTCTATGCCGCCGTCTATGTGCAGGATGAGCTTACCGGGCTGCCAGTATTGCAGGACGAGGAGCGCGTTTGTCCGCCGGGGGCGGTAGCCTGGCCGCAAGCGGGTATCTTCTGGGGACTGGGTAGCGCTTGGCCCCTGTATCATTCTGAATGGCAGCAGGATAACGTCCTGGGGTGGACGGAAGACGCCTATCCGCAGGCAGATGCAGTTCTGCGTCTGGCACTGGCCCGTCATCTCGGAGGTGATGAAGGTTGTCGTCCTGACCAGCTCGAACCCCATTACATCCGGCCCTTTCTGCCCCAGGACCAACAAAAATGAAGTTGCGACCGATGCAGGCGGAAGATCTGGATGCGGTAGCGGCACTGGAGTCGCACATTTCCCCTGGACCCTGGACGCGGGGCATATTCCGGGATTGTATGCAGGCCGGATATGATGCCTGGGTGCTGAAGGATGAAACGGATCTCCTGACTGCCTTTGGTGTTTTGTCTACCGGAGCCTCTGAAGCGCATGTGCTGAATCTGGGGGTGAGTCCGGCACAGCGTCGCCGTGGTTATGGGCGTAAAATGCTCATGCACCTCCTGTCGCGCGCCGGGCAACTGGGTGCAGAACGCGCCTTTCTGGAGGTCCGGGTATCCAATACGGCCGCCCAGCAGTTGTACCGCTCGGCGGGTTTTCATGAAATCGGGGTGCGCTTGAATTATTATCGAAATACCGAGGGTCGCGAAGATGCTCTGGTTTTGTCCATGTCTTTGGTTCGTGATGTGCATTTTTTCAAAGAAGGTTAAAAAAACTTATGTCTTCCTCACCTGAAGCACTGGTTCCGTCAGTGGATGCCTTTCTGGAGGCTATTCAACGGCGCCGGACTTTTGCGATTATTTCCCATCCTGATGCGGGTAAAACTACCCTGACGGAAAAACTGTTGTTGTTTGGTGGTGCCATTCAACTGGCAGGGACCGTCAAGGCGCGTAAAAGTAGCCGCCATGCTACCAGTGACTGGATGGCCATTGAAAAAAATCGCGGTATTTCCGTGGCGAGTTCGGTGATGCAGTTTGAATATGCGGATCACGTGATCAACCTGCTGGATACGCCCGGTCACCAGGACTTCTCCGAAGATACTTATCGGGTGCTGACGGCCGTGGATTCAGCCCTGATGGTCATTGACGGCGGTAATGGTGTGGAAGCCCAGACCATCAAATTGCTGGAAGTGTGTCGGTTGCGCGATACGCCCATCATCACCTTCATGAACAAGTTTGACCGCGAAAGCCGGGATCCTACGGAACTGATGGATGAAGTGGAGTCGGTGCTGGGCATTCAATGTGCCCCCGTCACCTGGCCGATTGGTATGGGCAAGCGTTTTCGAGGGGTCTACCACCTTTTGCGGGATGAAGTATTGGTGTTCGCCCCTGGTGAGGAAACCCGTGAGCATCAGCTGGAATGTATAGCTGGCCTGGATAATCCGGAGCTGGACCGGCGCTTTCCTGAGGAAATGCCCGAGTTGCGGGAACAGGTGGAGCTGCTGCGGGCCGCTTCCAACCCGTTTTCACTGGAAGATTTTCTGGCGGGACAGCAGACCCCGGTATTTTTCGGCTCCGCCATCAACAATTTCGGCGTCCGGGAATTACTCGGAGCCCTGATTGACTGGGCACCCTCGCCGCGTCCAAGACCAACGACTGGCCGTGCGGTGCAACCCGATGAACAGGCTTTCAGCGGCTTTGTATTCAAAATACAGGCCAATATGGATCCCCAGCATCGCGATCGGGTAGCGTTTTTGCGGGTTTGTTCCGGTCATTTTCAGCGTGGCATGAAAATCAAGCATCTGCGTATAGGGCGTGATATTCAGGTGCACAATCCCATCACTTTTCTGGCCCAGGAAAGAGAGCTGGTGGAAGACGCCTATGCCGGAGACATCATCGGCCTGCATAACCATGGCAGCATTCAGATTGGTGACAGCTTCAGCCAGGGCGAAGCGCTGCAATTTACGGGGATACCCTATTTTGCGCCGGAATTGTTCCGGCGGGTGCGGCTGCGCAATCCGCTCAAGGCCAAGCAACTGCAAAAAGGCCTGCAGCAGTTGGCAGAGGAGGGCGCGACCCAGGTTTTCAAGCCACTGCAGGGTGGAGATATGATTCTGGGGGCAGTGGGCGTGCTGCAATTTGATGTGGTGGCGGAGCGCCTGAAAACCGAATACGCGGTGGAAGCCATTTTTGATCCGGTTACCGTCCAGACGGCTCGCTGGATTCAATGCGAAGATACCAAAATCCTGGCAGAATTCACCCGCAAGCATGAAGATCAGTTGGCTGAAGATGCGGGGGGGCGCCTTGCCTATCTGGCCCCCTCGCGGGTGAATCTGGATTTGACCATGGAACGCTGGCCGCAGGTCATCTTCCATGCCACCCGGGAGCATGCGGATACCTGAGGTTATAGACAAAAGGAGATTGCACGGATGAAAAAATCCACCCTGATGGGCCTGATGCTGCTGATTTGGCCCTTAGCAGCGGCCGCCCAGGACCTGGAGTCATTGCGCAATCAGGCCGAGTCTGATCCGGCCGCTTTAGCACAACTGCAGGCGCTCGCCCGTGGGCATGATGCCAAGGCGGCATTTTATCTGGGGACCCTGTATTCACCGCTGATCACCCGTAAGGAAGTCACCGTCCATAAAGGCTGGCCAGAAACCCTCCATTGGTACCGTAAAGCTGCAGGATTGGGTCTGGCTCGTGCTGATTTTGACCTGGGTCTTGCTTACGAAGAAGGCCTGGGTGTGCGCAAAAATCCGCAACAGGCCAAGGCCTATTTTGCGCGCATGGCCCATATTGCCCAGCTTGAAACAGCCCTGCCAGCCGCTGCTCAGCTTCCCGCAAACCCGCAGGAGTCAGCGCGGCAGGATTGATGGTTGTTGTGACTGGTCGTATCGCTCATTTGCGCGTCAACAGAAAAACCACTATCCCGAAAAATACCAAGCCTCCTGATAAAGCCAGTAATATTAAAGGATTGCTTAAGCCTGCGAAGGGACTGGCACCGTACATGATCGCTCCTCTGATAGTAAATGCGGAAACTGACCTATACTGAATTTTATCACAGAAGCGCAAAGCATTTGACAACGATTTATAATTAGTCTAAATATATATTTAGTTTTATTTGTGATCTGGGTAATGTGTCGAGGTTCGTGGCTGTCTGTCTATATCAATAAGGAGGATGTGATATGTCTGAAGAAATGACTTGTCCGTTTCGTAAAACCATGGCTACCGGTGATGTACAGTCAATTCGCGATTGGTGGCCAGAGCGCTTGAATCTTGGGCTCCTGCGTCAAAATTCGGCTTTATCCAACCCCATGCCAAGCGATTTTGACTACGTCAAAGCGTTTCAGGCGTTGGATCTGGAAGCAGTCAAGGCAGATCTCCGTACTTTAATGACAGAATCCCAGGATTGGTGGCCAGCCGATTTTGGTCATTACGGACCTTTTTTCATACGCATGGCCTGGCATTCAGCGGGTACTTATCGTACGGGTGACGGGCGGGGTGGTGCGGGTGCTGCCCAGCAGCGTTTTGCCCCCATCAATAGCTGGCCGGACAATGTCAACCTGGACAAGGCCCGGCGTTTACTTTGGCCGGTCAAACAAAAATATGGGCACAGCATTTCCTGGGGTGATCTCATGATGCTGACCGGCAATGTGGCTCTGGAATCCATGGGCTTTAAGGTATTTGGTTTCGGCGGTGGACGTCGGGACGTTTGGGAGCCTGATGAATCGGTTTACTGGGGTGCAGAAAATACCTGGTTGGGCGATCAGGATCGTTACACCGGCAAGCGAGACCTGGAAAATCCTCTGGCAGCGGTGCAAATGGGCTTGATTTATGTGAATCCGGAAGGTCCGGGAGGCAATCCAGATCCGGTGGCAGCCATTGAAGACGTCCGTGAGACCTTTGCACGCATGGCCATGAACGATGAAGAGACTGTAGCATTAATTGCCGGCGGGCATTCTTTTGGGAAGACACATGGGGCCGGACCGGCCACCCATGTTGGTCCGGAACCAGAAGCCGCACCCATTGAAAATCAGGGTTTGGGCTGGAAAAGCAGCTTTCGCAGTGGCAAGGGAGAAGATCAGATTGGTAGTGGTCTGGAAGTCACCTGGACGAAAACCCCCACGCAGTGGAGTAATAATTTTTTCGAAAATCTGTTTGGCTTCGAGTGGGAACTGGAAAAAAGTCCAGCGGGGGCCCATCAGTGGGTTGCCAAAAATGCTCCCGAAATCATTCCCGATGCCCATGATCCATCAAAATTTCATCGTCCAACCATGTTGACGACGGATCTCGTCCTGCGCTTCGATCCCGTTTACGAGAAAATTTCGCGGCACTTTTACGAGCATCCGGAAGCTTTTGCCGATGCTTTTGCGCGCGCCTGGTTTAAGCTGACGCACCGGGACATGGGACCTAAAAGCCGGTATTTGGGGCCTGATGTGCCGCAAGAAGATTTGCTTTGGCAGGATCCCATACCGGATGTGAATCATCCATTGGTGGATGATCAGGATCTAGTTGCTCTGAAGAGCAAAATCATGGATTCAGATTTGACGGTTTCGGAAATGGTGACAACCGCCTGGGCATCTGCCTCAACTTTTCGTGGGTCTGACAAACGTGCTGGTGTAAATGGAGCGCGTATTTGTCTGGAACCGCAAAAGCAATGGGAAGTCAACCAGCCCGTGCAATTGATCAAGGTATTAAATACACTTGAAGGTATTCGTGCCGACTTCAATGCCAAGCAAAGCGGGGGCAAACAAATATCCATGGCAGATCTGCTTGTTCTTGCAGGTAATGCAGCGATAGAAGACGCAGCCCGCCAGGCTGGTCACCAGATAACGGTGCCGTTTACTCCGGGACGCATGGACGCTACCCAGGAGCAGACGGATGTGGTCTCCTTTGCCGTATTGGAGCCAGTCGCAGACGGTTTCCGTAACTACCGCAGTGCCCGTTGTTCCAACATCCCAGCAGAGGCTCTGTTGCTGGACAAAGCTCAATTATTGACCTTAACTGTTCCGGAAATGACGGTTCTGTTAGCTGGTTTGCGCGTATTGGGCGGGAATTTTGCCGCAGCCGAACACGGTGTGTTTACAGACAGGCCCGGTGTTCTCAGTAATGACTTTTTTGTGCAGCTTCTGGATATGCGGACAGAATGGAAAGCAGATGCGGAGGAGGCTGAAACCTTCACCGGCTATGATCGTAAAACGGGGGCTCGCAAGTGGTCTGCGACCCGGGTGGATCTGGTTTTTGGATCGCATTCCGAGTTGCGGGCAGTGGCTGAAGTGTATGCCAGCGCCGATGGGCAAGCTCAATTTGTGGAGGATTTTGTAAAAGCCTGGACCAAGGTCATGAATCTCGATCGTTTTGATTTGGCTGGATAAAAACTGGCAGGCAGGCTCAGGTCAGATTAATGAATGAACCTTTGCGCCAGCCGCCGATACTGGATGGCCTCGGACAGATGCTGCAGGCTGATCGTGGTACTTTCTTCCAGATCGGCAATGCTGCGGGCCAGACGCAAAATGCGGTGATAGCCACGGGCGGAAAGATGCAGGGTGTCAGCGGCGCGCGTCAGTAAGCGGGCGCCCTCGGGCTGTAGTGCACAATGCTGGTCCAACGCTTCGCCCTGCAGTTGGGCATTACGGCAGGACTGTCGTTGCCACTGTCGATTTATGGCCGCGCTGATCCGCTCGCGCCAGTAGGCAGAACTTTCGCCTTCTGGCGCTTTTTGCAGGAGTTTTACCGGAAGACTCGGTACTTCTATTTGGATATCCATACGATCCAGCAGGGGGCCGGAAAGACGGCTGCGATACTGGGAAATTTGGGTTGGGGTGCATACACAGGCCTGGTGGGGGTTACCGAGATTGCCGCAGGGGCAGGGATTCATGGCGGCAATCAACTGAAAACGCGCTGGGAAGGCGCTTTGCCGGGCGGCTCTGGAAATATGGATTTCGCCGGACTCCAGAGGTTCCCGAAGCACTTCGAGAACACTCCGCGAGAATTCCGGCATTTCATCCAGAAAAAGAATGCCATGATGCGCAAGACTGATTTCTCCGGGGCGGGGGCGCGATCCCCCACCCACCAGTGCTGCCGAAGAGGCACTATGATGAGGGGAACGAAAGGGACGTTGTCCCCAGCGTTGCACATCAAATCCACCGCTTTGCAAACTATGGATGGCGGCCACTTCCAGGGCTTCGCTGCGGCGCAGGGGCGGAAGCAATCCGGGCAAACGCGCGGCCAGCATGCTTTTCCCGGTCCCGGGAGGCCCGGACAGGAGAATATGATGACCTCCGACGGCCGCAATAATCAGTGCCCGTTTGACGGTTTCCTGACTGCGCACATCCCGCAAGTCCGGATAGGGGATGGCGTTTATGCCGATCTCGTCATGAGGCACCGTTTCCGGCAGTGGTTGGGTGCCGCGCAGGTGGGCCACTGCTTCCGCGAGATTGCGGCAGGCCAATACGGGCGCCGTGCGTGCTAAAGCAGCTTCCACGGCATTGCCTTCCGGGAGCAGTAAAGCATGTCCGGCCTGACCGGCAGCCAGACTGCTGGAGAGGGCTCCGGTCACCGGACGCAAACTGCCATCCAGCGCCAGTTCCCCGATCATTTCCAGATTTTCCAAGGCTTTCAGAGGAATCTGACCACTGGCGGCGAGAATGCCAATGGCAATAGGCAGGTCAAAACGCCCTCCATCCTTGGGGAGATCGGCGGGCGCCAGATTGACGACCATGCGCCGGGCCGGGAACTCGAAGCCACTGTTCTGAATGGCGGAGCGGACGCGATCCCGGGATTCCTTGACGGCAGTCTCGGCCAACCCCACCACAGCAAAAGTGGGTAGACCCGGCCCCAGATCGCATTCTACGGCGACTGCAGCAGCATGCACCCCCGTGAGCGCACGACTCTGGACAATCGCCAGAGGCAAGGTTCAGTCCTTGTCGGTATTTTCGTCGAGGGCTGCTTTGGGAGCCAGGGCGTCCAGGCGCGCTTCCAAGGCTGCCACGCGCGAGGCCAGTCGGGATACCAGATCCTGCTGGACATCAAATTCGTCGCGGGTAACCAGATCCAGACGATCCAAAGCGTTGGAGAGAATGGCCTTAACCTGTTTGTCCACATCTTCTTTGACGGTGCCCAGGCGCGCAAATGCGTCACCAAGAGTGGCAGCAATATCATCAGCAATACGGTGTTGCATGGTGGTCTCCTTAAAGGCCCATGGCCTGACGAATCAGAAAGCGTTTAACCGGTGGCAGCATTGCCGTTCCCAGCATGCCAATGTCGCGCAGGCGGGCAAGTCCGCGACTGCGATTGGAAAACAGATGGCTCAATGCCCCGCAGGTCATTACATTGAGAAGATTATCAGGGCGTCGCGCTCTTTGATAGCGGCGCAGCACAGGATCATCTCCCCAGTCCTCATGTTGGGCTTGCGCGTCGCGAATGGTGCTGATCAATGCCTGAGCATCGCGAAAGCCCAGATTGACCCCCAGCCCAGCCAATGGATGCACGCCATGGGCACTGTCTCCCAGAACCACGCAACGCTCACCCACATAACGGCTGCTATGCAGACCGGAAAGCGGGTAACTGCTGCGCTGGCCAATACGCAGAAAATGCCCCAGTTGCGGCCCGAATGCCAGGTGAAGGGCCGCTAAAAATGCGCTGTCATCCATGGCCATCAGGCGCCGCGCCAAGGGGCGTTTGGCACTCCAGACAATAGATGCACGGGGATGGTTTTCGGCATCAGCGCTGAAGGGCAGGACGGCCAGGGGACCGGTCGCCAGAAAACGCTGATAGGCGATCCCGCGATGGGGTTTTTCCATCCATACGGTGGCGGTGATGGCATCCTGATCGTAGTCCTCCTGAAAAACCGGTGCCTGAATGAGCTGCTTGCGAAGCAGAGACTGACGGCCTTCGGCAATGGCGAGGAGGGTGGTCCTGTATCCGGTTCCATCTTTCGCGGTAAGTTGCATGTGCTGCTGATCAGCCCAGGCCTGAGCGATTTCCTGCGCGTAAAGCACCCTGACTCCTTCCTCAGCCAGTGCGGCATGGAGTTGCTGCTCCAAACGCCGGTTTTCAACAATATGACCGAGAAAGGTTTCGCCGGCTTCTTCGGCGTCCAGATGAATGCTGCCGGAATTTTCAGCATCCCAGACCCGCATTCTCTCGACTTTGCTGCCAAGCGTGGCCAGGTCGATACCGAGTTCCTGCAAAAACCGCTGAGAACCATTGGCCACCAGACTCGCCCGTTCAAAGGGATTTGCCAGGGCGCAGACCGATTGCGGACGTTTTTCAAAAAGTGCGACCCGGAGACCGCTTTGCCGAGCAGCCAGCGCCAGACTGGCACCCACCATGCCGGCTCCGGAAATGATCAGATCGTAATGTGCATCAGTGGACATGGAAAGCCTCCCGCATCAGGTCTGGAATGCTGCTCCCGGCAGGCAGGCGAATTCCCGCCAGACGGGCAGCGACCTCACGTTTTCCCAGCGTGCTTTGTTCGAGCAGGGCAAGGGCTGCCGCCCGGGCGAAACGCAATGGCAGGCGCGGACTGCTAAACAGGCGATTCATGGCTTCGGTGAAGGCAATGGTTTCCAGGCGGTCCCGGCGGCGAATCCGGCTGTAATCTTCCAGCAAGCGTCTGGCCCCGGGATCATGCCCGGCAGTGGCAGCCTCCCGAAGCAAGGCGGCCAGGGTGACGACATCGCGCAAGCCCAGATTGTAACCTTGCCCAGCCAGGGGATGGAGCGTTTGCGCCGCATTTCCCACCAGTGCCAGGCGTTGACTGGGCTGAGCCCATAAGCGCTGGAAAAACAGCGGATATACGCTACGCGGACCAACGCCGGTCAGTAGAGGAAGATGGGGAGGCCGTTGGCGGTTCAGGGCTTCCAGAAAAGCGAAATCACTTAAATCCAGCATCTGGCTGGCGGCACTGGGACGCAGGCTCCAGACAATGGAAAATTGCTGTTGACCAATAGGCAAAAAAGCCAGTGGCCCGCTCTCCTGAAAATGTTCAAAGGCAATGCCCGGTAAGGCTTCACGCGGTGTTACCGTGGCGACAATAGCATGGCGGTTATGATCCCAGCCCATGCGCTGCAAAGCCGCCAGACGGGCAAGACCCCCATGTCCTCCGTCGGCCACGACCGCCAGCGCTGTGTCCACGCGCAGGTCCGGCCAATCCAGCTGGAGACGATCGGGAAACCACTGCAAGTCCTCCAGAGGCCCCGCCGCCTCCTGTTGCAGCGTACTACATTGCGCCAGCGGCATTGCCAGCGCTGCTTGCAAGGTGTTCAGTCCGGCCACCTCTCCCAAGCGTTGTTCCGGCGCTTCCAGGAGCTGCTGCTCCAGGCGGACCCGACCGCTAAGTCCCTGTTGGGTGATCTGGACGGTTTCAATGGCGGCAGCATCATGCAGCGGCATTTGGACGCCGAGATGGCTGAGAAGACGACGACTCCCCAGTGCCAGGGCAACCGTCCGCTCACTATGCGCAGGGCGGGGCTGCTGCAGCGGAAAGGTGTCCACCATGAGTATGTTGAGGGATGTCTGTTTCAGGGCCAGCACCAAACTGTGCGCCACAGGCCCATTGCCGAGGATGGTGATATCGGCGGTCAGGCTACGCATAATTTCTCCGGTACTTGAGCATATACTGCCATTTAAGACCAAGATGCCGCTTGCAGCAAGTCATGAATCTTCAAATCCGGCGGTGCATGCGGACACAAGCCATCAGAAAGTCCTAGAATAGCTGGATGGAGATTCGCTCAGTGAACCATAACGGCAACTCAGCTGGCACGCCGCAAAACCCTTTACTGCAGGGTTTGATTGACAGTCATTGTCATCTGGATGACGAGGCCTTTGCTCCAGACCGTAGCGCCGTTATACAAAGGGCCAAAAATGCTGGCGTCGATAAAATTCTGGTGCCTGCTTACAGCCCGGCATTTTGGCCGCGTCTGCACCATCTCTGCGCGCAACAGTCCATGCTTTATCCGGCTTACGGGGTGCACCCTTTATATATCAATGCGTGTGCTTCCGACTGGCTTGAGCAACTGCGCAGTCTGCTGGATCAGGCAGTGGCGGTCGGCGAAATCGGGCTCGATCTTTCGGAAAATGCGCCTGATTATGGGTCGCAAGTGGCCTGCCTGAAAATGCAGTTGCATCTGGCCCAAGAGTTAAATTTGCCCGTGATTCTCCATGCGCGTCGCACCCTGGAAGATCTGTCACTCATTCTCAGGGATTTTTCGGGGCTGCGCGGGGTGGTGCACAGTTTTTCCGGGAGTCTGGTACAGGCCCAACGACTGGTGGACAGGGGATTTTATCTGGGGTTAGGTGGGGCTTTTACCCATGCGCGGGCGCTGCGCCTGCGGGCCACTATCCAGTCCCTGCCGCTGGAGCGGATTCTGGTGGAAACGGACGCTCCCTGGCAATCTGCCGAAAGTTACCGGGAGCAGCGCAACGAACCCGCCTTTCTGCTGGAAACCGTGCATGCGCTTGCAGGTCTGCTCCAGATGGCGCCGCAAGCGTTGGCAGGGCAGCTCACCCGTAATACTCTGACTCTTTTTCAGGAAAAACTATAAATGCAAGATCCCTTTATTCGTAGCGAAATTCTTTTGGGTGCTGCGGCAGTAGCCGATTTGCGCCACCGCCATGTGCTTATTGCCGGGGTGGGAGGCGTGGGGGGATATGTAGCAGAAAACCTGGCCCGGTCGGGGGTCGGTAAAATCACCCTGGTTGATCACGATGTAGTCTCCTCATCGAATATTAACCGCCAGTTGGTGGCTTTGCACTCGACGCTGGACCAGCCCAAGGTGGCAGTGATGGCGGCAAGGATTCAGGATATTTCTCCAGATTGTGAAGTGGACGCCCGACAGGAATTTATTACCGTCGACAATGCCGAGCAGATCCTGCGTGACAGTGGCGCAGAAGTGGTAGCAGATTGCATTGATGCCATTGCCTGGAAAGCGGTGCTTATTCAATCAGCCCAGCATTTGGGTCTGGAAGTGTTTTCGAGTATGGGCGCAGGGAATCGTCTGGATCCCCGGCGGGTGCGAGTAGCCAAATTGAATCAGACGGAGACATGTCCGCTGGCCCGTGAAGTCCGGGCGTTACTCCGTAAAAACGGCGCCAGCCTCGATTTTCTGACTGTATTTTCCGATGAGGCACCGCGACCTGCCGCTCCCCAGGAGCCGGTTAGCGGCCCGCAGGGACGGCCCAAAACGGTCAATGGAACCATTTCCTATATGCCCGCGATATTTGGTGTGTTGCTTTCTGGAATGATTGTGCAATATTTTCTTACGGCTGGCGAAAACGAAAAAAACAACTAACTATAAGTTTATATTGGGAAGATAAAAAGCATATAACCAAATTATTATATTATTGGGTTCGGTAGCGTAGAGGCGCTTCAAGTTATGGCAAAATTCATGAGTACGGAGTGGATTCGTCTGGTGGGTAAACAATGGGACACCCATCCGGAAATCCAGAAAGATCTGAAAAATTTTAATGCGACCTGGGAATACTATATTGAGGATCGTCCCGATATCCCCCATGTCATGCTTTTCTGCAAAGCCGGAAAAGTCATCTATGCGGGCCCTTCTGATGGTCGTCGTCGTGATTTCATCATGTGGACCTCCATGGACAACTGGAAAAAAATTCTTTCCGGCGAGCTGTCTGGAAAAGCCGCGCTGATGACGCGTAAGCTGAAATTTAAAGGGTCCATGATGACCGCCATGAAATATATGACCCCATTCAATATTCACCTGAGTATTCTGGGTGAAATACCCGTCGATTTTGATATTTAGGGCGGATGCATTGATGACAGAAGAAGTTTTGCCTTCCAAAACCATACTGAACTTTACGGTTGACCCGAATTATTCCGGGAAAAATCTGCCAGGCTGGTTTTTGATGAATACTTTTTTGCAGCGTCACCTGGGTCGGGTAATGCATTTTCAACCGCAGGATGATTTTGACAGCGGTCGGGCGGCAGTGCTGTCCGGAAATTATGATCTGGTATATGCCAATCCTTTTGATTGGGTGCAGTATCAGCAAAAGCTGGGTTTTCTGCCCATCGTCAAGCCGCTAAACCATTTTGATGAAGTGTACTTGTGCGCACCAGCAGCAGGTTCTATTCATCATGCTGAGGATTTTCCGGAGCGTATCCGGATTGCTTCGGCGCATCCCTCAACGCTGGTCCATATGGTGGGATTATTCCTCATGGATAAAGCTGACATTGATCGAGCGCGTCTGGATTTTGTGTTTACCGGCAGCTATCAAGGGGTGCTCAAGGCCTTACTGCAGGGCCAGGCGGATTTGGGTTTTCTTTTTAATGAAGTTTACAGCAGTGCCAGTAAACTGATCCGTGAACGTTTAAGAGTGATTGATCAGTCTGATGATGCCTTTGCTTTTCATGCTTTTTGCGTGGGCCCACGCTTACTGTCACAACGTGAATTACTGACTGACTTGTTGATAAACATGGATCAGGATCCTCGTGGGAAAAGCCTGTTGGAAGATTTGGGTTTTTCCGGATTTGAGGCGGTTACGGAAGATGAAATCGCCTGCCTTGCCACCCTTGCCGATGAATACATCAGCGGTCACGAAGCCATTGATATTCGTGCGACCTCCAGCCTGGCCGTGGCAGACAGCGCCTTTGTCGTCGCCCGTGAAGATCCCGAAGGCGGGACAAATTAGCCGTGCTGCGGTTACAATGCGCCCATGAGCTATCGTGACCTGCGTGCCTTTATTGCCGACCTTGAAAAACGTGACCTGCTGCGCACTCTGAATGTGCCGGTTTCTCCGCAGCTGGAGATGACGGAAATTTGTGATCGTACCCTGCGGGCAGGTGGCCCTGCGGTGTTATTCAAAAAGCCCAGCGGGTTCGATATACCGGTGCTGGGCAATCTTTTTGGAACCACGGAAAGAGTCGCTTTGGGTATGGGTGCAGAGTCTCTGGCTGATCTGCGCCAGATTGGTCAGTTGCTGTCCTATCTCAAGGAGCCGGATCCGCCCCGGGGACTGAAGGACCTGTGGAGCAAATTGCCGACCCTGCGCAAGGTGCTGTATATGGCTCCGACAAATGTTGCGCGCCCGGTTTGTCAGGAAGTGATCATGCGCGGCGACGATGTGGATTTATCCACCTTGCCGGTGCAGACCTGTTGGCCCGAAGACGTAGCACCACTCATGACCTGGGGGCTGACCATTACCAAAGGTCCGCACAAGCGCCGTGCCAATATGGGAATTTACCGACAACAGGTCATTGGCCGTAATCGGGTGATCATGCGTTGGCTGGCGCACCGGGGTGGGGCGCAGGATTTACGTGAATTTCAAAAATTACATCCGGGTGAAGCTTTCCCGGTTGCTGTGGCCTATGGCGCTGACCCGGCCACTATTCTCGCCGCCGTTATTCCCATTCCCGATACGGTTTCCGAACATCAATTTGCGGGATTACTACGGGGCGGGCGGACGGAACTGGCCAAAGCGTTGACCGTACCCCTGCAAGTTCCGGCGCGCGCGGAAATAGTCCTGGAAGGGCACATATATCCCGATGATATGGCTGAAGAGGGACCTTTTGGCGACCACACCGGATATTACAACGAAACCCAGAAATTCCCCGTTTTTACGGTCGAAGCCGTCACCCACCGCGAAAACCCCATTTATCATAGTACCTATACCGGACGCCCTCCGGACGAGCCAGCCATTCTTGGTGCGGCCCTGAATGAGGTTTTTGTGCCTCTTCTGCAAAAGCAGTTTCCGGAAATTGTTGATTTTTATCTGCCTCCCGAAGGCTGCTCCTATCGCCTGGCTGTAGTCAGTATCCGCAAGGGATATCCAGGACATGCCAAACGTGTCATGTTTGGTATTTGGGGATTTTTACGGCAGTTCATGTACACCAAATTTATTATTGTCGTGGACGACGACATCAATGTGCGCAGTTGGGAGGATGTCATCTGGGCGATGACAACGCGCATGGACCCGGTACGGGACATTACGCTGATAGACAATACGCCCATCGATTACCTCGATTTTGCTTCGCCGGTGGCTGGTCTGGGCGGTAAAACGGGTTTTGATGCCACCAACAAGATGCCGGGCGAAACCAGTCGGGAATGGGGGCGTCCCATCCAGATGACCAGTGCCGTGCGTGACAGCGTGGATGCTATACTGAGTAGTCTGGATCGACCGCTTTTCTAATCGGGTATGGTTGGGGTTTCTAAAATTGTTGTATGGGGTTATTCTCATTCGCTGATGGTGGAGCGGGTGATGGGAATCGAACCCACGTCATGAGCTTGGGAAGCTCAGGTTCTACCATTGAACTACACCCGCATGCGCTGGATTCTAAGCGTTTGCAGATGAAAACGCAAGGCAGCAAAACAGGCATTTTTTTAAGAATTTTCAATTAAAGTCAATAAGATGGTTAATAGACCAAGAGGCAAGAATATGGAAGAGTTACCAACCCGGGAAGAGGATATCGAGCAGGCTTCGCGTTCTCTGAAAGCCATGGCCCACCCACTGCGCCTCAAGGTGCTTTGTGTTTTGGGTTCAGAAGAGATGAGTGTTCAGGACATCGTCTCCGCAGTGGGTACTACACAAAGTAATATTTCCCAGCATCTCGCCATTTTGCGGGAAAAAGATATCCTCCGCGCTCGCAAGGACGCTAACAAGGTTTATTATCGAGTGGGTGATCCGCGCACTTTGCGCCTGATTTCCATGATGAGTGATGTGTTCTGCAGTATCCACTGAAACTCTGGATAGATCTGAATCATCGGCTAGCAAAGGCAATGGCAGCAAGAACCGGTGCCTGATGCGCATTTGTGGAATATGATGATATTCTGATATACTCCGCCGCCTGTGCCTGCTGGTTTTCAGAAAACGCAAGGAAAAGCAATTGGTAATGGCTGCGTGACCTGATTTGTGGCGGCTTTGTTTGGCGGAGAAATCAATGCATTACGGTCCCTATAAAAAATCCCTGGCGCTCGTTGCCATAGCTGTCTCAGGAACTTTTTTTGCCCTATCTGCTCAGGCAGTGGATTTTAACCAGTGTGTGGCCATGGCACTCAAACAGAATCCGCAGATGATGGCCGCCAAGGCGGAGCAGGCGGAAGCCAAGGGGGCGGTGTCCCAGGCGCGTGGCCACCTGCTGCCGAAACTGAATGCTTCGTTTTCTGCCAGCCAGTCCAATAATGCCTTGACCGTTTTCGGGATGAAGTTGTCCCAACGCCAGGCAACTTTCAATGATTTTGGCGCAAGTCAGTTTAATCCAAGTAATCCCAGCAGCCTCAATGTGGCACCGGCTGGTCTCAATTTGCCGGGTAGTTATCATAACTACGGTACCAAACTCCAGTTGGAAATTCCGATCTGGAATGGTGGTGAAATCTGGGGGCGCCTGAGCCAGGCCCACGCCATGCTGGAAGCTGCCCAAAGTGGTAATATTATGGCTCGCCAAAAGCTGACTTTTGCGGTTTTGCAGGCCTACGACAGCGTCATTGCGGCTGAAAGCGCCATTCAGGTTGCCCATAAAGCCCAGAAGGCCGCTGAGTCCTATGTCAAAACCAGCAAATTGCTTCTGGATAAAGGGGTGCTGGTCAAAAGCGATTGGCTGGCAGCTGAGGTGAATCTGGAAAAAGCTCAGCTGGCAGTGCAGACCGCAGAAAATGACCATGCTAATGCTCTGGAAAATCTGTCTATTCTGATTGGCTGGCCGGAAGAAAAAACATTATCCGTGGGGAAACCCGTACAACCCGCCTTACCTGATCACTCCCTCCTGGATTTGCAGCGCCAGGCGATGACAGAAAATGCGGGCATTGTCGCGCTACGCCACAAATTGAAAGCCGCTCAGGATGGTATCCAGGTCGCTCGTGCAGCCTATCTGCCCCATGTGAACGCCATGGCCAATCAGGAATGGAACGGTACATCCTTGGGTAATGCTGCTCCTTCCTATACCGTTGGCGGCGAAGTCACCTGGAATGTGCTGGATTTTTCCCGGGGCGGGGGCATGGATCGGGCGCAGGCCGAACGTGAGCAGGCCATGGCCGCCTTGCAGGAAGCGCAGGACAAGCTGCGCTTGCAGGTGGCAGAAGTCTGGCGCGGTGCGCGTGAGGCGGCACTGCGCGTCAAAATGCGCCGTCTGGCTGTTCAGCAAATGGAAGAATCCCAGCGTCTGGTGCGACTGCGTTATGAAAATGGCGTTGAAACCATTACCGGCTTGTTACATGGGCAAGCCGAGCTGGATCAATCCCGGGCTGAACTGGTATCGGCCGATTATGCCGAGGCTGTCCAGCGTGCCGCACTGCTGCTGGCTATTGGTAAACTGAATCCGCAAGAAATCGTCGACGTGGCCCCGGTGTCCGTCGTGGAAGGAGCTTCCTGATGTTGACCTTGAAACGCACCGTCATGCTATCAGCCATTGTTTTGGCCAGTGCCGGCTTGGCTGCCTGCAGTAAATCCCCTCCCCAGACCCCTGCTGTGCATCACAGTGTGAGTGCTCCAGTCATGCAGATTGGAGGGAAGAACATGGCCGCCTTTAGCCAGGTCCCGGGCACGGTGACTGCTGCCCAGCAGGTGCAAATCAGCTCGCGACTCAGTGGTTATATTCGTCATCTGGATCTACGCGAAGGTCAGGCGGTGAAAGCTGGGCAGCTCCTCTTTGAGGTCGATCCAACGGATGTGCAGGCCCAGGTCCAGCAGGCTCAGGCGGGTCTTGCCGAGGCACAGTCCAGTCTGATTGATGCCCGGTCCAATTATGAGCGCTTCAAGGCCCTCTATGCCCAGCAGGCGATTCCCGAAAAGCAGTGGGATCAGGTGAAGTCGGCCTATGCCATGGCCCAGGCGCGTGCCGCTGCCGCGCGTGCGGGTATTGCCAGTGCTGAGGCCCAGATGCGTTACGCTCGGGTAACTGCACCGTTTTCCGGAACCATTATCAATAAACAGGCCCAAAATGGCGATATGGCCTCGCCGGGGCAACCGGTGCTTACTTTGGCCAATACCAGTCAACTGGAAGTGCGCTTTGCCGCCGGCAGTGCTTTATACCGCAGCCTGAAAATTGGTCAGACGCTCAGCGTGCTTGCAGACGGCCAGCGGATACCCGCGACGGTGCTGGATATGGTCAACGCGGCAGATGCCATGACCCATGCCCACACCGTCAAGCTGAGTCTGCCCGCCGATAGTCATCTCCAGGCAGGAGATTATGTGACCGTTGCGGCCCCGCTGGCAGCCCGCAAGATTATTGCAGTGCCTGCCAGCGCTTTGCTGGATCGTGCCGGCATCCCCGGCGTGTTTGTTGTAGACGCCCACGGCATCGCCCATTACCGGATGGTGCGTCCCGGCCCGGAAACACCGGATGGTGTAGAAATTCTGGCCGGCCTGAGTGCTGGCGAAACGGTGGTGACGGGTAATCTTGCTGCAGTCAACAATGGCGATCAGATCAAGGCCGGAGCAGCCCATGGCTGATCAGCAGCACAAAATGAATCTGGCCGGACGGCTGGCCCAGTCTTTTTACCAATCCAAAATTACCGTGCTCATCATGATTGCCATCGCCCTGTTCGGGCTCCTGGCGGTTACGGTGACCCCGCGTCTTTACAATCCCGAGATTGTGGTTCCGGCAGCAGAAATTTTCGTCATGCGCCCCGGTTCCAACAGTGAGGAAATCCACAATTTAGTCATCCGCCCGTTGGAAGCGCTGATGGCTTCTCTGCCGGGAGTGCATCATACCTTCGGTTACTCCGTGAATGACATGGGCATTGTCACTGTGGAATTCCAGGTGGGAGCCAATGAAGAAAAAAGCCTGCTGGAGGTGTATAATCAGCTCAGCCGCAATATGGACAAAATGCCGCCGGGGACGGAACAGCCTCTGGTCAAGTCCATAGGGATCAATGATGTTCCCATCATGACGGTGACTTTAAGTACATCACAGTTGACGCCGGTGGCCTTGCGTCAGGTGGGTACCCGCTTGATGGATCAATTGCAGAATGTGCCCGATGTGGCTAATGCTACCCTTATTGGTGGAGGCAGGCAGGCGGTCAATGTCTGGCTCAACCCCGCCAAACTCGCGAGTGCCGGTCTCAGTCTGAAAAATATCCAGCAGTCCCTGCAGGGCAACAATGTGATTTTGCCGGGTGGTCATCTGGTCAATGACAATCACGAAATTCCTCTGCGCATCAATGGCGCACTGGGTTCCGCGCAAGATGTCGGTAATGTGATTATCGGCAGCCATGATGGCCAACCCATTTTTCTGAAAAATGTAGCACGTATTGAGGAAGGCGCAGCGGAAGGGCACACTGCAATCAGCAATACGGCAGGATTGGCGAATCGCATGCAGCTGCCGGCCGGAACAAATATGCCGGCAGTAACCATTACCCTGGCCAAGCGCCCGGGAACCAATGCGGTCACTGTCGCTGATGCCATCAAGGCCAAGCTGGGGCGCCTGGAACAGGAGGCACTGCCCGAGGGCGTGCACGTCACCATTACCCGGGATTACGGTGCCCGGGCTGATGATGCCGTCAGTACCCTGTTTGAGCATCTCAGCATCGCTGTCGGCGTGGTGGCCATCATCTTGATGATTTTCCTGGGTTGGCGGGAAGCCGGTATTGTCATTTTGACGGTGCCCCTGACTCTGGGAGCGGTACTGGGCATTGGCTGGTTGCTGGGCCAGACCATCAACCGCATCACCCTGTTTGCCCTGATTTTATCGTTGGGCTTATTGGTCGATGGCGGCATTGTGGTGATTGAAAATATCCACCGTCATTTGCATGGATGTGCCAAGGGTGGTTTTGCCAACTGCGTGATTCATGCCACCAATGAAATTGGTAATCCTACCAATATCGCTACGTTAGCGGTCATTCTGGCTTTTGTGCCGATGGCTTTTGTGACCGGCATGATGGGTCCTTTCATGTTGCCGATCCCCATTTTTGTGCCCATTGCCATGATTGCTTCGGTGCTGTTGGCTTATACGGTAGTTCCCTGGGGTGCGTATCGTTTTCTGCGCAAGAAGGCTGCCAAGGCGGCAGATACCCATTCCCATGCGGGACATGAAACAGAGCATGAGGATGGGACCCAAGCTCCCCCAGATGCGTTACAAAGGGGGTATTTGCGCGTGGTAACCCCCCTGCTCGAGTCTTCTGGAAGGCGCAATATATTCTTCCTGATTGTCGTGGTATTGCTGTTGTTGGCCATGTTGATGCCCCTATGGCAGTTTGTCCGTCCTCAGGGTATGAATGGCCCCCTCAGTGCCTTGGGCGTCAATTTGAAGATGCTCCCGGAAGGTAATGTCAGTGATTTCATGATTCAGGTGGATACGCCTGCAGGTACTGCATTGGATGCCACCGGTCAGGTGACGCAAGAGGTAGGGGATGTCCTCAGTCATAATCATTACATAGAAAACTTCCAGACGTATTTGGGACGTTCTGCTCCGGTGGATTTTGCGGGACTGGTACGTGGTGACATGATGCGCGAAGGCAGTAATTACGCCCAGATACAAATCAATCTGGTACCGCGTGATGAGCGCCCCATGTCGCATACGGTGGCGGTGGAGGTGTATAAAGCCCTGCAGAGTGTGCGCAGTCGTTACCCACAGGCCGTCATCAAGATTTTTGAGGTTCCGCCGGGGCCCCCCGTTCGTGCCCAGGTAGTGGCAGAGCTTTATGGCCCGAATTACCAAAAATTGCGGGAACTGGCGGGGACGGTAGAGCAGCACTTCCGGAAAGTGTACGACATGATTAACGTGGATGATTCGGTCACGGCGACTGTGCCCGAATACCGGATTCACGTAGATCGGCAAAAGGCCATGCTCGCAGGGGTGGCTCCGGCACAAGTGGCTGAGCTGGTACATGACTATGTTGCGGGCACCAAGCTCGGTGCCTTGCATGATCCTTCAGCGCGGGAACCGGTAGACATCATTTTGCGGGTCTCCCCCCAGGATCGTGCCTGGCGTCAGCAGATTCTTGATCTGCATATTCGCAACAGTCAGGGGCAAGAGGTGGCCTTGTCCAGTATTGTCCAGATCCAGAAAACCACTCTGGCCAAACCGATTTATGATCGGGACCAACATCCGGTGGTCTATGTGACCGGCGATCTGATTGGTTCAAGCCCGGTGTACGCCGTCCTGAGCCTGAATCACTGGCTGGATGATCAGCACATTGACGGTGTCCATCTGACCACTGGCAATCTCGGCTTCACGCCTGCCCAGCCCGATGATATTACCCACTACCAGATTCTCTGGGGGGGGGATATGCGCCTGACTCTGGATGTGTTTCGCGATCTGGGTGCCGCTTTCATTGTGGCTCTGGTGTTCATCTATCTGATGTTGGTGGCTTATTATCAGTCTTTTATGATGCCGGTCATTGTCATGGGCGCCATTCCCATGACCCTGATTGGTGTGTTTCCCGGGCACTGGTTGTTGAATACGCCCTTTAACGCAACTTCCATGATTGGTGTCATTGCATTGGCCGGTGTAGTGGTGCGTAACTCACTACTGTTAATTGATTTTATTATTGATTATCGGCGTCAGGGGTACGCGCTTGAAGAGGCTGTGTTGCAGGCGGGGGCAGTGCGGTTTCGCCCGATTTTGCTGACGGCTCTGGCTATCATGTTCGGCTCGGCCATTATGGTGACCGATCCGGTATTTGGTGGTCTGGCGGTTTCCTTGATTTTTGGTACCTTCGCCTCCACACTGCTGACATTAGTGGTGATTCCGCTTTTATACTTTTTGTGGGAGCGGCGCCTTGAAAAGCAGACGCAGAGGATTTAACAGAAAATGAATACAGAACGTTGGGTACGTGTGGTTGCTGGTTTTTTTGTTCTGGTGAGTGTGGTTTTGGGTGCGCCCGCCAGCCCGATTTTCGTCAGTGAGTGGTTCCTGGCATTTACGCTCTTTGTCGGTTTCAATTTGTTGCAGAGCGGTTTCACTTGTTTCTGCCCTCTGGACAAAATTTTACTGAAGCTTGGCGTACCGGGTTCAGGGTCCTGCGGGAGATAATTCATGGAAGCCAAAATTCTCACCTTTGTCCAGGCGCAATGGCCGCTTTTACTGGCAGCAGTAGCCTTGATCATCATGATTTTTAAAGGCCCACTGACGCGCAAAGCAGCAGGAATCAGTGAGGTGGATGCGAAAACGGCGGTTCAGTTGATTAACCACGAAGAAGCTGTAGTCATTGATGTGCGCGAACAAAAGGAATGGGCTCAGGGGCATCTCCCCGGCGCCCGTCATATTCCCCTCGGGGATCTTCCCAAGTACATGAAAGATTTGGAAAAACATCGTGGTCATCATGTCATTTGCCAGTGTGCCAGCGGAATGCGTTCGGCGCGGGCTGCTGCGAGCCTGAAAAAAGCGGGCTTTGATAAAATCTACAGCCTCAAGGGTGGTATTGGCGCCTGGAGGGGTGCTGGATTACCGGTCGAAAAATGAAAGTAGCAGCCGAAGTGTTGATGTATGCTACGGGGACTTGCCCCTATTGCCATCGCGCAGAGGCTCTGCTGCGGAGTAAGGGCGTCAATCCACAAATTATTCGGGTGGACCACAACCCGGCTTTACGTCGGGAAATGCAGCAGCGCGCCCACGGAAGGCACACCGTACCGCAGATTTTCATTAATGGTCAGCATGTGGGTGGTTCTGATGATCTGGCGGCCCTGAATCATCGTGGGGCTCTGGACGCTCTCCTGCAGTCTGCACCCCAGGAATAGCCGGCAAGGCGGATTTGGAGGAGAAAATGAAGGGATTGATGGTAGTTTGTCCTTCCTGTGGAAGCCTGAATCGGGTGCCGCAGGAGCGTCTGGGTGACAAAGCCAAATGCGGCAAGTGTCATGCTGAAATCTTGCCCGACCACCCGGTTAATCTGGCTGCTGCAAGCTTCAATACCTACATCCAGAAAAATGAATTACCCGTATTGGTAGATTTTTGGGCCCCCTGGTGTGGTCCATGCCGCAGTATGGCCCCGCAGTTTGAGCAGGCTGGACGAACTTTGCGTGGTCGCGTGCTTTTTGCCAAGGTCAATACGGAAGAAGAACAGTCCTTGGGGGCGCGCTTCCAGATCCGCTCTATTCCCAGCATGGTTCTTTTCAAAATTGGTAAGGAATACGCGCGGGTCAGTGGTGCCATGGGCGCTGCGGATATTCAGCGCTGGCTTGCTGCTCAGGGTGTCTAGATCAGAATTCTTTCAGTAAAGGTGCAAGCCATCATTATCTGTCTTGACTTCTTTCGAATAAACACTAAATTACCTCTATAACTTGAGATTTTAAAATAAGTTGGGGGCGTGTTGTGTGTGATTCATCCAGAACTTATTCCAATCGGCGTCAATTTCTTCGGCAGTTAGTTCTGGGTGGAGCTCTGCTCGGAACCTGGAAAATGGCGGATGCGGGCAATTTCCTGCGCAGCCGATCGAAAGAACGTCCCATTGTGGTTTGCCTGGATCCCGGTCACGGGGGCCACGACCCTGGTGCGGTTGGTTTGCGTGGCACCCGGGAAAAAGACGTGGTGCTCGACGTCGGCCTTACTCTGGCCCAACGTTTGCGCGAAACTCCGGGGATACAGGTCGTCATGACCCGGCATACGGATCAATATATTCCGCTGATGTCGCGTATGCATCTGGGTTCACAACATCGGGCCGATCTGTTTATTTCCATCCATGCGGATGCTTTTCCTGACCCCGACGTACGGGGTTCCACGGTCTGGGCGTTGTCAGGGAAGGGCGCGAGTAATGCCGCAGCGCGCTGGCTGGCGAAAACCCAAAATGCAGCAGACCCCTTACTGAGCAAGTTGCCTGCAGGCAGCCTGAATCCCATGCTCAATGAAGTATTAATCAATATGACCCAGACGGCCGCCATGAATGCAGCGGCAGCGGCAGCAGATGTGATGATTCGCGGGCTGGTGGGGGTGGAAGGGCTGCATAATGCGGCCGTGCAACATGCTAATTTTGTGGTGTTGCGTGCGCCCGATGTGCCTTCCATGTTGGTCGAGACCGCCTTTATTTCCAACCCGCAGGAAGAACAGCGATTGCGTGACCCGGAATTTCGTCAGATCCTTGCGCGCAGTATGCACGATGCTATTGTTGCCCACTTTGTGAAGGCACCACCTGCTGATAGCTGTTGGTCATCGGCTAATCATATTCTGGGTCATCATGAAACTCTCTCGGAAGTCGCGCGACGGTATGGCCTCAGTGTTGAAGCGCTCCGCCTCGCCAATAATCTCCCCCATGGTGAAGAGCCAGCAGGCACCCATTTGCGTGTTCCGATCATGAGTGCCTGAGATCAGGTTCTGTGCAGTTTTACGGGCAAGTGATATAACTAAGCAGTTGGCCGACAGAACCATAGGTGGACATTGCAGTATTCTCAGGCAGAACCCCAGACAGAAAGAAATCAGACGCGGCTAGAAGAGTGGATTAATGGACTCTTGCATGGCGCAGGAGCCATGGGTGCGCTGCTGATATTTATTATCTGGTTGCTGGGAGCGGCGTTGCACAGTAAGGCGCTGGCCAATGTCAGCGTTTCGGTATTTGTGGCTACCATCCTGATTTTATATGCGGCATCCACCATTTATCATTTGCTGCCACAGGGACCCGCCAAACTGTTTTTTCAATGGGTGGATCGTTCGGCCATTTACCTGTTGATTGCCGGCACCTATACGCCCGTGACCCTGATGGTTTTGCACGATGTCTGGGGGATGATTCTTCTGGTGCTGGAATGGGTGCTGGCGTTGGTGGGTATTTTACTGTTGGTGTTCACCGGAAAGCGCTTTTATACCCTGTCTTTGATGCTCTATTTGCTGATGGGTTGGATGGCGGTGTTTGCGGTGCTGCCTTTGTATCGCGCCTCTCCAGGCTGGTTTTTGTGGCTGTTGCTGGGTGGTGGTGCCGCTTATACGCTGGGAGTTGTTTTCTTTCTGTTGGACCAACGTAAATACTTCCATTCGATCTGGCATATTTTTGTCCTTGCCGGTACGGCTCTGCAATTCTGGGCTATCCTGCAGTTTGCGGGTTGACCTGATTATACTTGCTATTATTCGGTGGATCCTTATAATCTGTGGCCCTGCTCCCATCGTCTAGCGGTCTAGGACACTGGCCTCTCACGTCGGTAACAGGGGTTCGAACCCCCTTGGGAGCACCAGTTACCGTCTCAGTGAAAATTATACTGGCTGATCTGCTGGCTATTGTTGCAGAAATGACCATGAAGGCAGACAGCTTCGTAACGCCATTAAACAATTTGGGTCAATGGCTTTTCCCACTTCCTGTTCCATGATTTCCAGAGTGCGGGCAACAGGTACTGCGTCGCGATAGGGTCTTTTGGCAGTGATTGCATCAAAAATGTCAGCGGTAGTGATGATTTTGGTTTCAAGGGAAATATCCTTTGCAAGCAAGCCTAAGGGGTATCCCATTCCATCCAGGCGTTCATGATGGGCGCCAGCAATAGCAGCTATATCCTGAAAATGAAAAATTCTTTGCAGAACATCCTTGGTTAATCCGGCATGAATCCGAACCGCTTCCCATTCCTGATCATCCAGTTTGCCGGGTTTGTCGAGGATATGATTACTGACGCCAAGCTTTCCTACATCGTGCAATAACGCACCACGTCGCAACCAGCGTCGATGCTCTGGAGTGAACCCCATTTGTTCCGCAATTCCGTCAGTGTAAAGGCTTACCCGACGACTATGATCATGTGTATAGGGGCTTTTTATATCGACTATGGAAGCAAAAACCTCTGCAATATGATCTAATCTGTCCTCGTCAATAAAGGTTCTGCAGGATACGGGTTCCAGGGCGCTGACGCGTGACTCAATCCCTTCATCCTTAAGTCCTTCCCAAAACCCATCGGTCCGATAAAGTGCCTGAAAAGCTTTTACTATCTCAGGATTAAACCATGTTCCCTGACGTCGACGCAGCTCTTTATGGACGTCATGGCGTGATCCTGTCTTGTAGAAAATATCTATGACCTGAGAGATCAGGGCTATTTGTGAAAACAATGGAATCTGGTTGCCTTTTAAGCCTTCCGGACGCCCTTTACCGTTCCAGTGCTCGTCAAGACTCTTGATGCTTTCGGCAACCTTTGCGTTGAAACCTAATTTTAGCGCTATATTGGATCCACGTTCACAGCGGGTTTGAACCAGTTCTGTCGCCAGTTCTTCTCCTTTGCTGCCAAGATGCACAACACGACGCATTTTTCCCAGAATATCCTCATGTTGACCAACGTGACGAAACACAAATTTGGCTAGCTGCAAAAAATTCTGATTGTCTACCAGCTTGTAGTCTTTTTTGACCAGTCTTTCATCGGTGCCATAAAGCTCCCACAGACGCGCGGCGTTACTGCTACAACCGGCGTCTTTCAGTAATACCGAGTAGTACAGGTCGGTTAAGGCTGTATCGTCAAGCCGTAATTCACGACCGATATGCATGGCAATCCAGGTGCAGCGCAAAGAATGGCCGGCTGGCTGCCCCTCGGTTAGATCCAATGCGAAGCTTATGGCACCCACAATTTCTGCGAGTGAGGCGGTTGATTCATATTGTGCAAAGGTTTTCATAAGCTTTGTATTTTAACGGGCATCCATACTGAGGTACAGATGCATCAAGACTGTCTGGAATAGAGTGTTATGGAGTTGGTTATGACGCGGGGTCAGCCAGCCAATTGATCCCTTTGCCTTGCCAGCCCTCTGTCGGGCAAGTACCATCCCATGCAGAAATGGAACGCGTAAGAGCGGGAGCATAAAAATCATGTTTCACGGCAGTATGGTAGCTTTGGTGACGCCCATGCGCGCAGATGGCGCTGTGGACGATAAGGCATTGCGGGATTTAGTGGAGTGGCATATCAGTGAAGGCACGCATGCGCTGGTAGCTGTGGGTACCACCGGTGAATCTGCCACCTTGGAAATGAAAGAACATGTTACGGTGATTCGAAGCGTCGTTGAGCAGGTCAAGGGGCGGATACCCGTCATTGCCGGAACCGGTGCCAATGCCACCCATGAAGCCATCAGTCTGACCAAAGCGGCCATGGAAGCCAAGGCGGATGCGGCGCTTCTGGTTTCTCCATACTACAACAAACCGACTCAGGAAGGGCTTTTTCAGCATTATACGGCTATTGCCGAGGCCTGCCATTTTCCCATGATCCTTTATAATGTGCCCGGCCGTACGGCGGGAGACATTCTCCCGGAAACTGTGGCCCGCCTGGCTCCGCGCGCCTGTGTGGTGGGTATCAAGGAAGCCAGTGGTAAAGTCGAGCGGGTGGCCGAAATCCTCCATCAGTGTGGTGATCAGGTTGAAGTGTATACCGGAGATGATGCGGCGGCCTTGGCGGCCATGTCTTTGGGGGCCAGAGGGGTCATTTCTGTGACGGCCAATGTCGCCCCGCGCCTCATGGCAGAAATGTGCAATCTGGCGCTGGCAGGGGACGTTGCGGCCGCCAGGGCTGTCAACGCGCAGTTGGTGGGTTTACATCGTGACTTGTTCGTAGAGTCCAATCCCATCCCGGTGAAATGGGCCTTGCAGGAAATGGGAAGAGTGGGACCGGCGTTGCGATTGCCCCTGACTCCGTTGTCCGAAATGTATCACGAGCGTCTGCGCAGCAGTTTGCACGCAGCGCATTGTCTTTGATTTTTTTCGCGCTCTGTCGCGTTTAGTGGGGTTTTGCATGCGCCGTTATGTTGCTCTTGCCGTGGTTGCCAGTCTGGGTTTGGGAGGGTGTTCGTATATTCCTTTCCTGCATACAAGTACGGGTCCGAAGTATGAAGATTCGCAGGTGATGAAACCCTTGGCCGTTCCGCCGGACCTGCTGGCGCAGGTCCCGGCGCCGGGAGTGACTATTCCAGGAGGACCTGTAAATCCTGCTAGCGTGTCGGATAGCACCATGGGCGGATATGGGGTTTTCCAGCCGCGTGAAGCGCCCGGCCAAAAGCCCATAGAAGAAAAACCGTTGGCCGGGGTCAGTTCGCAGATTGTCGGTAGCGGTGCAGATCTGAGCCTGACGACGCAGGCCAAACCTGAGCAGATATGGGCTGCAGTCAAGGAAACCCTGGCAGCCAGCAAGACCCCTATCGAAAAATTTGCGCCGGAGCAGGGTGAACTGGTGACTGGCTGGCATAATTTCCGTACCGGTATTTCGGCCTTTTTCGGCAATACCCTGGCGCCTTCACATCGTGAACGCTACGCTTTTCATTTGCAGGCCGCCACCGATGGTAATCAGGTTTTAAGTATCCAGCAGGAGCGTTACTGGAATAACCCTCAGGGCAGTTCGGTGGAATGGAAAAAAGTCCCTGCCGATGCTGATCATAATCGCGACTTGCTGCAGGCTGTGCAGAAGCGTCTGAGCCAGTCGGTGCTGCTGGCAGAAATGCCCAAAATCAAGGTGACGCGCTATCGGGATGATGGTGGTCCTTATCTGGTTCTGAATGCGGTTCCTGCCAAAGCCCAGCCAGCCGTTGAGGTGGCACTGCAAGGCCTGGGTTATCCGGTCCGCAGCGAAGGAATGGGAGATTGGTCGGTGATGATTCATGAAGGCGGTAAGCAGGCCCGGCAAAAGCAGGGTTTTGTGGGCGGGATTCTGAACCGTACCTGGGACAGCATCAAGGCTATCTGGAGCAGCCCGAAAGATCAGGAGCCGGTTTCGGTGCGGGTCCGCCTGCTGGCCATGAAAGACAACTCCGGTAGCGTTCTGGAAACCGAGCCGGGGGTGGGTAAAACAGCACCCAAGTGGTCGGTGGAACTGCTCAACAAGTTGCAGACGGCACTGACCCCGCAATCCGGGGGTAATGCATGATTGAGCGTTATACGCGCCCGGAAATGGGTGCCTTATGGACTCAGGACGCTAAATATCAGGCGTGGCTGGATGTCGAGCTGGCCGCCTGTCGCGCTCTGGCTGCGCGTGGCGAGATCCCGGCCGAGGCCCTGGCAGAAATTGCAGCAAAGGCGGCTTTTGACAGTGCCCGCATTGCTGAAATCGAGCTGGAAGTGAAGCATGACGTCATTGCATTTTTGACCTCCGTGGCAGAATTTGTGGGGCCTTCCAGTCGCTTTATTCACGTGGGACTCACTTCCTCAGATGTGGTGGATACGGGGTTCGGCTTGCAGCTCAAGCGCTCCGGTGAACTGCTCCTGAAAGGCATGGAGCGGGTTTGTGCCGCGCTGGAGCAACTCGCCTGGAAATACAAGGATACGGTCATGATGGGCCGTTCTCACGGCATTCATGCCGAGCCCATTACTTTTGGTCTGAAAGTGGCGGTCTGGTATGCCGAGGCGCAGCGTAATCACCAGCGTCTGCAGCGTGCCATTGCGGCAGTTTCTGCGGGAATGCTGTCCGGAGCGGTGGGTACTTTTGCCAATATCGACCCGGACATTGAAGAAGCGGTTTGCCGGGAGTTGGGCCTCAGCCCGGAGCTGGCCAGCACCCAGGTAATCTCCCGTGATCGTCATGCCGAGTTTTTCAATACTCTCGCCATCATCGCCGGTTCCATCGAGAAAATCGCGGTGGAAATCCGGCATCTGCAGCGTACGGAAGTCCTGGAAGCCGAAGAACCGTTTACAGCAGGGCAGAAGGGCAGTTCCGCCATGCCGCACAAGCGCAATCCCATTCTTTCCGAAAATCTTACCGGCTTGGCGCGCCTGCTGCGCGGCTATGCCAGCATGGCGCTGGAAGACATTGCCCTCTGGCATGAGCGGGATATTTCCCATTCCAGTGTGGAGCGGGTTATTGGCCCGGATGCCTGCATTGTCATGGATTTCATGTTCCACCGGGCCAGTGGGTTGCTGGAAAAACTGGTGGTTTATCCTCAGCATATGATGGATAACCTGAATAAAATGCATGGTCTGATTTTCTCTCAACGGGTATTGCTGGCTTTGACGGCCAAGGGCATGTTGCGGGAAAACGCTTACCGTGTCGTCCAGCGCAATGCCATGCAGGTTTGGGAAAATAATGCCGATTTCAAGGCACTGCTGGCTGCGGATCCAGATGTTTCGCAGTATCTGCAGGAAAAGGACCTGGCAGAATTGTTTGATCTTGCTTACCACACCCGCAACATTGATCGCATCTTTGCGCGGGTCTTTCCGAAAGGACAGCCGCAATGAGTGAACGTCAGGCGTTATACGAAGGTAAGGCCAAAATTGTTTATGCCAGCAGCGTGGAAGATGAGCTGATTCTGCACTTCAAGGATGACACTTCGGCTTTTGATGGAGAAAAAGTCGAGCAGCTTGCCCGCAAGGGCGAGGTCAATAATGCTTTCAATGCTTTTATCATGGAGTACCTGCAATCCGAGGGCGTGCCGACCCATTTTATCCGGCGTCTGGATGCGCGCGAAAGTCTGGTGCGCCGTCTGGAAATGATTCCGGTGGAATGCGTGGTTCGCAATCGTGCCGCAGGCTCTTTAACGAAGCGACTGGGTATTGAGGAAGGGCGGATACTGGAGCCCCCGATCCTGGAATTTTTTCTCAAAAATGACGCCTTGCATGATCCCATGATCAACACCTCACATATTCGCACCTTTGGCTGGGCCAGTGCGGAAGAGGTGGAAGCCATGCGGCGCTGGACCATGCGCGTAAATACGTTATTGAAGGCGTTGTTTGCCAAAGTTAATCTGATTCTGGTGGATTTCAAGCTGGAATTCGGGCGTTTTCACGGCGAATTATATCTGGGTGATGAATTCAGCCCCGACGGTTGTCGCTTATGGGATGCCCAAAGTCTGGAAAAAATGGATAAGGATCGCTTCCGGCGTAATCTCGGCGGGGTGGTGGAAGCCTATCTGGAAGTAGCCCAACGTCTGGGTGTGCCCCTTTAAGTTTATTATCGGTTCCAGGTCTGATTGTTAAGCGAGGAAACACTTCATGCTGCTGCTGCGCGGCTCTGCGGCCCTTTCTGCCTTTCGTCTGCAACATCTGCTGAAACTCCTGCAAGAAGCGGACCTTCCGGTTGCTTATCTGAATGCGCGCTTTGTGCATCTGCTTGACCTGAGTGAAGCCCTCAACGCCGAACAAACTGGTGTGGTCACCGCTCTGCTGCACTATGGAACGCCATTTACCGAAGAGTCCCAGGATGGAATTCAGGAAATTTGCGTGTTGCCGCGCCTGGGTACCATTTCTCCCTGGTCGAGCAAAGCCAGCGAAATTTTCCGGCATTGCGGGCTTGGCAACGTCCGCAGGGTCGAGCGCGGTGTGTCCTATACGCTGATGCGTGCCGGAGTGGGTATTTTCAGCACGACAGAAATGGAGCAAATCCGCCGGCAGCTTCATGATCCCATGACCGAATCTGTGCTTTCTGACTGGGATGCAGCCGAGGCCATTTTCAAGCACCCCGAGCCGGCACATTTGCGGCGGGTGGCGCTGCAGGCAGAGGGCATGACGGCCTTGACTGAAGCCAATCGCAGCATGGGACTGGCGTTGTCTCCTGCTGAACTGGATTACCTGAAGGATTATTTTTCAGATTTGGGCCGAGATCCCAGTGATGCCGAACTGATGATGTTTGCCCAGGCGAATTCCGAGCATTGTCGCCATAAGGTATTTAACGCCCACTACCATCTGGATGGCGAAAATCAGTCCCAGAGTCTGTTTGGCATGATCCGTGAAACCCATCGCCTGAATCCGCAAGGCACTTTATCTGCCTACAAGGACAACGCAGCAGTCATGGCGAGTATCATGACCAGTCAGCCCTTTGCCGTGGCTGCCGACGGTCAGTATCGGCCAACGGAAGAAAACACCGCCATTTTGATGAAGGTGGAAACCCACAATCATCCAACGGCCATTTCTCCCTTTCCGGGCGCGGCCACGGGCAGTGGTGGGGAAATTCGGGATGAAGGGGCCACGGGGCGGGGCGGCAAACCCAAGGCGGGTCTGACCGGGTTCTCGGTATCTCATCTGCGTATTCCGGGTTATACCCAGTCCTGGGAACAGCCTTTTTATGGAAAGCCGGCGCGGATTCGTTCCGCTCTGGAAATCATGCGCGGTGGACCGCTGGGTGCGGCTGCTTTCAACAATGAATTTGGACGTCCGGCCATTGCCGGTTATTTCCGGGTTTTTGAGTGTGATCACGATGGGGTGCATCGCGGTTACCACAAGCCCATCATGCTGGCCGGAGGGTTGGGGCAAATCCGCCCGCAGATGGTGGAAAAACAGCCTTTGCCGATCGGCGCGAAAGTGTTGGTGATTGGTGGTCCGGCCATGCTCATCGGTCTGGGTGGCGGTGCAGCTTCCAGTGTGGCCAGCGGATCGGGCGATGAACAACTGGATTTTGCCTCGGTGCAACGGGGTAATCCCGAAATGCAACGGCGGGCCCAGGAAGTGATTGAACGCTGCGTGGCTTTGGGCCAGGATTCCCCCATCCTCTCCATTCATGATGTGGGCGCTGGTGGTTTATCCAATGCGGTTCCCGAGTTGTTACATGATGGGGGTCGTGGCGGGCGCCTGCAGTTGCGCATGGTACCTAATGAAGAACCCGCCATGTCGCCCATGCAAATCTGGAGTAATGAAGCGCAGGAGCGCTATGTGTTGGCGGTTACTCCGGAGGATTTATCGCGCTTTGAGGCCATTTGTCAGCGTGAGCGTTGCCCCTACGCCGTACTGGGTGAGGCTGTGGAAGAAGATGTCCTTCTGGTCGAAGATGCGCTCCTGCAAGATACTCCTGTAGATATGGCACTCAGCGCGCTACTGGGTTGTCCGCCGCGCATGGAAAGAAATAGCCGGCATCAAATGGTTCAGACCCAATCTCTGGATCTGTCTGGAACGGTTTTGCGCGATGCTGCCTATGCGGTGCTCCGTCATCCCTCGGTAGCCAGTAAGGAGTTTCTGATTACCATTGGCGACCGGAGCGTGGGGGGCCTGATTCACCGCGATCAGATGGTCGGTCCCTGGCAGGTGCCGGTTGCTGACTGTGGAGTGACTGCAGCAGATTTCTGGAATACCCACGGTGAGGCGATGGCCATTGGCGAAAGGGCGCCAGTGGCAGTTCTGAACCCTGTGGCCAGCGCGCGCCTGGCCATTGCTGAAGCACTGACCAATCTCTGGGCGGCAGATGTGCGGGTACTGGATAACATCAAGCTCTCGGCCAACTGGATGGCGGCAGTGGATCATCCCGGCGAAGATGCAGCTCTCTTTGATGCCGTCAAGGCAGCAGCCCTGGAAGTTTGTCCTGCCCTGGATCTGGCCATTCCGGTGGGAAAAGACTCCTTGTCCATGCGCACGCTCTGGCAGGAAGAAGGGCAGGACAAAGCGGTCGTCTCTCCTCTTTCCCTGATTATTACGGCTTTTACGCCCGTGCAGGATCTGCGCAAGACCTGGACGCCCCAGTGGGCGGCCCAGGAAGAGACGGATTTATGGCTGGTTGATTTAGGACAGGGCCGTCTGGGGGCTTCTATCCTCGCCCAGACAGTGGGGCAAATGGGCGCGGAAACGCCGGACATGGATCAGCCTGAACTGTTGCGTAAACTTTTTGCGGCGCTCTGCAGCTTGCGTGAACAGGAACTCGTGCTCGCCTATCATGACCGTGCCGATGGCGGGCTGTGGGCTACGCTGTGTGAAATGTCATTTGCGAGTCGTTGCGGAGCGGATATGGTGCTGCCTGCCGGGGCCGATGTCTGGTCTTTCCTGTTTGCGGAGGAGCCGGGCGTATTGCTTCAGGTAGCGGCCAAAGATCGGGAAACCGTGCGGGGCATTTTTGCGGAAAAGGATCTGGACACCCGGGCTCAGTGCCTTGGTACCGTGCATGTCGGGCATTGGCAGCTGCGGGTACTGCAGGGTGAACAGGTATTACTGAACGAACCCGTTGCGGAGTTGCTGCAGGCATGGACTGAAAACAGCTATCAGATGGCGTCGTTGCGTGACGATCCGCAATGCGCCAAAGAAGCATTTGCTGCCGCGACCGCAATGGAAGCTCCGCTTTTCTCCCGTGTTCCCTTCAGTCCGCAGATGCCCATGATTCAGCAGGGTGTGCAGCCCAAAGTGGCCATTTTGCGTGAGCAGGGCGTCAACGGTCAGATTGAAATGGCGGCCGCTTTTCACCGTGCCGGATTCACGGCTGTGGATGTCCACATGAGTGATCTGGCTAGTGGACGTTATCGCCTCAATGATTTTCAGGCATTGGCAGCTTGTGGCGGCTTTTCTTATGGCGATGTGCTGGGTGCCGGGGCTGGCTGGGCCAAGTCCATCCTGTTTCATTCGGCATTGCTGGACCAGTTTGCGGCGTTTTTTGCAGATGAATCGCGCCTGGCCCTGGGTGTCTGCAATGGCTGCCAGATGATGGCTGAATTGCGGGAAATCATTCCCGGAGCCGGGCATTGGCCATTATTTACCCGCAATCGTTCTGAGCAATTTGAAGCCCGCCTGGCCATGGTGGAAGTGCTGGACTCTCCTTCCCTGTGGTTTAGCGGGATGGCCGGAACCTATGCACCGATTGTCATCGCCCATGGTGAAGGCCGTGCCCACTTTGACAGTACCACCGAAGGGTCTCCTGCACCGGTCACCATGCGTTACGTGGACGCCATGGGGCAAGTGGCACGTCATTATCCGGCCAACCCCAACGGATCGCCGGAAGGGATCACCGGGCTCTGCAATGAAGATGGTCGGGTTGCCATTTTGATGCCGCATCCCGAGCGGGTCGTGCGTAGCCTGCAAATGAGCTGGGCACCAGCAGATTGGGGCGAATTGACCCCGTGGATGCAGATATTCACCAATGCCCGCAAAGTGCTGGGATCCTGATGTAAATAAAAACAAAGGCACTTGGCCGCATGTGCCAAGTGCCTGTTCCATTTGGTCGGGGCGATAGGATTCGAACCTACGACATCCTGCTCCCAAAGCAGACAGAACGACGTTTTATAGCGATTTTTACCGTTCTAAAAAGTCCACATATCCCCATGTTTATTATTGTAAAACCATATAAAACAGCGTACTGTGAAGTTTAGCGACGTTCGGTAGGGTTTTTTAGATAAACGCCTACACCTCGCCTACACGGTGCCTACACGGTGCCTACACGGGAAAGGGGGGATCATGGCCCGCATCACAGTTGCAGAGCTACGCAAAAAACAGAAAGCCGCCCAGCCGGGCAAGGTGTCATGGTTAAGTGATGGCGCTACAGGGCATGGGGCATTACTGGCCCGCGTCACGGTTGCAGGTGCGACATTCTTTTACGAATACCACGATGAGCAAGGCAAGCGGGACCGCCTATCCCTTGGCCGTTACAGTGAAGCCGTGGCGGAGGGGTTTCTTACCATCGACGAAGCGAAAGCCCAGCTAGACAAGATGGTGAAGATTCACCGTGACCATACAGCCAACGTCAGGGAATACATAGATCAGGAAAAAGCGAAGGCAGCGGAGGCCGCGCGTATTGCCAAGATGGAGCAGGCCGCCCGCAAGACGTTTGCGGATGTATTCGCAGAATGGGATGTAGCGAAGCTATCCAAGCGCAAGGATGGCCCCGATTTGCTCCGAGCTATGCAGAAAGACGTGATCCCGAAAGTGGGCGGCATAGAGATAGCCAAAGTTACCCGCGCCGATCTACTGGTGTGCCTGGATACCGTATCCGCACGAGCGCCGAGGATGGCTAACAGGCTGCTGACGACGCTTAAAACATTCTACAAGTGGGCGCAGTTGCGAGAGATCGTCAGCGTTGATCCTCTGGCCCCCGTTCAGGCTGCTGACGTAGGCGGCAAATTGGAAAGCCGTGACCGGGTACTGGCTGACGATGAGATCGTGGACCTGATCCGAAAGTTACCTGTCAGCGGATTGTCTGCCAGTGTGCAAGCGGTTTTGCTGATCGTGCTTTCCACCGGATGCCGCCTGGGGGAGATATGCAGCGCAGAGTGGGCGCATGTAAACGGCAACGTCTGGACTATCCCGGCGGAAAACGCCAAGAACAAAAAGGAACACCGTATCATCCTGTCAGGTTTCACGCTGGCGCAGTTCTCGGTACTTCAGGAAATCCGGGTAGGCGTCTGGTGTGTCCCGTCACCTAAAAAGATTGGAGATCATCAGGCACGGCTTTCCATTGGAACCGCCATCTATGACCGTCAGACGCAAAAGGCCCAACGGCAGGGCAGGACGGCAGCAACCGACGCCCTTACCCTGAATGGTGGACGATGGACCGCGCACGACCTACGCCGCACATGCGCCAGCGGTATGCAGGGACTCGGTATCATGCCCGCCGTCATTGATGCCGTTCTGAATCACAAGGAATCGAAAGGCGTCACCAAGATTTATCAGCGATATGATTATTCCAAAGAAGCCGCCGATGCTTGGGCTAAGTGGGGAAGGCATTTAGCCGGATTACGCGCAACGGCTACGGGTGACAATGTTGTGATGATTACCGGCTAAAGCTATACTGTCACCCATAAGGTTACGCCATGATACAGAGATTCAGGCACAAGGGTTTACGCCAGTTTTATGAAACAGGCAGTAAAGCAGGAATTATTGCCGACCAAGCAAAGCGGTTAAGTCTGCTGCTGGTCCGTCTGGACGCCGCAAGGCAACCGCAGGATATGGACTTGCCGGGTACACGTCTGCACCCGCTCAAGGGCGATATGGACGGCTTCTGGGCCGTTTGGGTTTCAGGAAACTGGCGTCTGACTTTTTGTTTTACTGGATCAGATGCTGATGACGTTGATTATGTGGATTATCACTAGGAGCTAATACCATGATGCACAACCCTCCGCATCCCGGCGAAGTGATCCGGGAACTCTGCATTGACCCTTTAGGGCTGAGTGTCACTGATGCCGCGCAAGCCCTTGGCGTCACCCGCAAGGCTTTATCTGAATTGCTGAATGGGCATACCGGAATCAGCCCCGCAATGGCCGTGCGCCTTTCTCTAGCATTTGGTGGCAGTGCTGAATCATGGCTCACCCAGCAAGCGCAATATGACCTGTGGAAAGTCCGACAGAACCCGCCAGAAGTGAAGCGCCTGCAAATGGCGTGACCTTTTAAGTCATGCCTAAGGAGGATATATGAACGCTGAAGAATTGATCGAGGCAATACACTGGGGACACTGCTGAAATGAAGAAACTAGTCATGTTCGCAATGGTCGCTGCTGGAGCCTGCACTCCTGCTTTTGCTAAAGGCTGGTATATGGTCGATGCTCAAACCTTTACCTGCGTTTCGGCTGCGAGAATCTCGGCAAAGACGGATTCGCCACAATATAAAACGCCTCAGCGCTTTAGGTATTATTTACGCTCGCAATACGGGGACGCTTATAAAGGCACTGAGGTGATAAAGTTACGCCACGGATTAGGCTCTTTGGTTGTCATAAAATTTACTGGTGGGCCTGCTTTGTACTCAACCACTTTCCGAGGATGCGAGGTCGGTTTAAGCCACTTGGCTTCTTTCAGTCCCATCATTAAAGCCATGCAACAAGGTTTCGCCGAACAACAGGAAAAAGCCGCTCAGGAGAAGGCCGCGCGGCAGGCTGCCGCTAAAGCTGCCGAGGAAAAAGCAGCGGCCCGCGCTGCAAAAGTTAATCAACAAAGCGCACTCCATGCGGCTATAGCTGCCGAAGAAAAGGCCAACGAGCAGGCCGGAGCGCAACAGACTGCCGCAGAAAATGCAGCGGCATCTCCTGGTGTAAATGAAATCTTAAAGCAGCAAATACGCAAGGAGAGAGCTGAACTAAATCAAGCGTTCCCCGAAGCAAAAGCCCCGGCAGCGGCGGAGCCCACCGAAGCCTCGCAGCAACGCATGATCGGTATGCTGATAAACACCATAAAAACCCTGGTGTCGGAGCATTGGATTCCGGTGTCTTCTTCGGCCCTTGCTTGTGAAATACAGATACGCCTTGGACCCCAGGGACAACTGATAGGAACGCCCGTTGTTATTCGATCCAGTGGTGATGCCCACTTCGATCATTTGGTGATTGCTGCCGTGGAATCCGCCGCACCTTTTGTTCCTCCAATTGGTCTGCCCTATTCAGCCTTTAATACCCCTATTAACCTCAAAATGAACGCGGAGGATCTCAATCATGGGTGAGGAAGCCCATGCTTCAATGATTTGAGTTGTACCGCCATGTTCTAGGCTGATCCCCGAAAAGTCGGAAACCTTCACAGACCCGTTAATTCTAAACTTTAAAGCCTGATTATAAACAATACGTTTAAATGGTTATCCACCTGTTATTTACACTAATTTCCGAGAAGAAAACCTATATACTGATGAGTTTTCCCAATAATGGTGTATATTGATTCTGCCGTTCGGAATCGAGCCGTGCAACCTGTAGAAAGTCGAAGCGTATCGAGTGGTTCTGTTTACGTTGACAGGGGAGCTACGAAACTCAAGAATGGTTTTGTGGTAAGAAAATAAGGCCCGCAGGTGCTACCAACACCTACAGGCCGGATACAACCAACGCCGTCTTAGGGACGGGGCACTTCTCCTAACGAACTCCGGGATACTCAGGATTACTCCAAGGTACTCCGGTAGGGAAACGCTACCATACTTCCCCGAACGTGGCTAGACACGCATGGGCTGTAACCCCTTGACGGCATCGTTAATCTCTCGATTTATGGAGTTTTACATGCCGAAGAAAATTGAAACCCCCGCAGTACCTGAAACACTCGACCGCCTGCCCGCAGTTTTGGAACGTGTAGGCGCATCCAAAACAACCCTTTACGCACAGGTAAAGGCGGGCACATTCCCCGCGCCCGTCAAAATCGGTCAACGTGCGGTTGCCTGGAAACGTTCTGACGTTGATGCCTGGATCAGCTCCCGCGTTTCATCGAACGCTTCTTGATCGGGGGATGCCCAAATGCAAACGCAAAAAAACCGCCCAGCGGGGGCGGTATACGACAATGCACGCCCTTATGATAAGCCTATCAACAAGGTTCTTCAATCTCTTGATTCCGTAAAGAAAACCGCACCAGACCGCTGGATGGCGAAGTGCCCGGCCCACAATGACCGACGACCGTCCCTATCAATCAGAGAAGCGGAGGACGGCAAGGTTTTGCTGAAATGCTGGAGCGGTTGCGGTGCTGCTGAGATCGTCAACGCTCTGGGCCTGAGCTTGGCCGATCTGTTCCCTGGTGACCGTTACAGCGTAACTAATACCGGCCCCATGCGGAGGCCGTTTGATTATCGGGACGCCCTCCAAGGCATCGCGCATGAGGCCACAGTTGCCCGTCTCATCGTGGAGGCTGTCAACGCCGGGCAGGAGATGAACGCGGATAGTTTGGACCGCTTGGCACTGGCCGAGGAACGCATCAGCGATGCACTCCAAGCTGCTGGGGGTGTCCAATGACTGCGACGCAATGGGATGAAGCAGCCAGCCCCCAGCCCGGTATAACGCTCACCACCGCAAGCACGATCCGACCGGAGCCAATCGCCTGGATATGGCCTGGATGGTTGGCCGCTGGCAAGTTGCACGTCCTGGCTGGCATGGCAGGAACGGGAAAGACAACCATTGCGCTGGCCGTGGCCGCAACACTCACAGGCAGGGGGGAGATGGCCGGATGGCGAGGCGTGCCGATCTGCTGCTGATGTGGTTATTTGGAGTGGCGAGGACGACGCCGCCGATACCCTGGTACCCCGCCTGATGACAATGGGCGCTGATCTGGAGCGGGTGCATTTAATCACCGGGGCCACCGACGAGGAAGGCCGAAAGCGTGGCTTTGACCCTGCCGCAGATATGATTGAGCTAAAGACTGCTCTTGCTCTGAAAAATCCCCGTCTGCTGATTCTGGACCCGATCAGTAGCGCCGTGTCTGGCGACAGCCACCAGAACACCGAAGTCAGACGGAGCCTGCAACCTGTTGTGGACCTTGCGTCCAGTCTCGGTTGCGCCGTTCTCGGTATAACCCACTTTTCCAAAGGGACAGCTGGCCGCGACCCGCTGGAGCGCGTGACTGGATCAATGGCGTTTGGCGCGCTTGCCCGGCTGGTATGGGCGACCATCAAACCAGCCAAAGACTCCGAAGATCAGAACCGCCGTTTAATTCGCACGAAGTCCAATATCGGACCTGATGGCGGAGGCTTCGAGTATAGCCTTGAACAGATGGCTGTCCCTGGAATGGCTGACCTGTACGGATCGTGCATCTTGTGGGGCGATACCCTGGAAGGAAGCGCCATAGAGTTGGCCGGGCAGATCGAGGAGGACCGACCCGACAACACCCCGTCACCGCGCGAAGAAGCAAAGGATTTTTTGTTAGTCATGCTGGGCGATGGTCCCCGGATGCAGACTGAGATCAAGGAGCTTGCCGATCAGGAAGGTATCGCCATTGCCACCCTGAAGCGAGCAAAAAAGGATTTTGGTATTGTATCCACGAAACTGGCCGATGGCTGGCAGTGGAAAATGAAAAACTGGGTTGATGAGGATCAAGGGGATCAAGAGGATCAGATTCTTAAAGGTAAGAAAATTGATACCCTTGAAAGCGGGCAAGATACCGAAACATATATAAATCAAACACTAAGCAAAGAGTGCCAAGGGGATCGCTTGCAAGGCAATTTGGTGGATGACGACCGCGTAAATGGTGAGCTATGAACGCCGCCACCCTGTTGGTTGAGATCGAGCAGGCCGGAGCAGAAATCTGGGCAGATGGGGACCGTCTCAAGTTTCAGGGTATCCCCGCCCGGCTGATCCCCGCTGTTCGTGAACACAAGCCCGAACTGCTGGCGCTTCTATCCCCGCAGTCATTTGTGGCCCCACTCCCGTCTGAGCAATGCGCTGATGATTACGCAATGGCCGAGCGCTTGGCGATTCAGGCCGAGAGCATGGATGACGCCACCGCACCCGCTCCGATGCCGCACAGGGCAGATAAGGCACCGCAACGGGTATCTTGTGGGCAATGCTGCCGATGCCAACCTGGACCCCAGCCGCTATCCATTGGCGTCTGTTTGGCGACTACGGACGGGCAACCACCGAAAGGCGGATCAGGTTACAAGGCCGCTTTTCCAATGGCACAACGTCAGTGTCCTGAGTTTTCGAGGGTGGCGTCATGATTGCACGTCCGAGGATTACGCTTGCCTATGTCCGAGAGCTACGATCAGGCCGCTTATCCCGTAGGGTGTCCATTCTGGATAGGCTGGTTGATGAGCCGGCCCTACGCACTGAATTAGTGGATGCTGTATTGCGAGCCGATAAGGGCAAGAAGCACACGATGTTTTACTGGAGAGGGCATAGATGCCGCCTGGGATACTCGACTTTTAGGGCGCTGGTATGGTTCAAGGTCCGTGGCCGCTGGTGTCCCGCTGTTTGCAGGTGGGGGTAATCATGACCACGAAACCAAAGACGCCAGCAACCAACGCGCGGCAAATCGCGCCAACCAAAACGCTGCAAGTCATAGACCCTCAAGACATAAACCGACACCCTACCCCCCGGCTGGGTACCGCTGACGAGGTTCGCATGGAAATGGCCCGGCTCTACAGGGATGCACGATCTGGACGGGTTGAAGTGGGCGATGCCACCAAGCTGGCCTATATCCTCAGTCAGCTTGCAACACTTCTGCGGATTGATGATCTTGAACAGCGCACCGCCGCTCTGGAGCGGGTACTAAAAGCGGAGGCCCGAAAGTGAAAAGCCTTTCTGATAGCCTCTTGAGCAATCTCACAGCACCACAACGATGCAGCGTTATTTTTTCAGCACTCAGTAGGGAGGATCGCACCGAAGCCAACCGCCTGGCCGATACCGCCCCGACCGGGACATATACCGCTGGCGATTTTTTCCAGATGTTTACTCGTGCCATGCTGACCGCTGCCCTTGCCCGTGGCGATATAGAACAGGCAACCGCGCAGGTGTGGGCTAATCGCTGTTTTTGGGCAACGAAGCTGCACAGTGAAGGGGCAGACGATCCAAGCCTGGATACATTCTGGGGTGCTGCCGCTGAGAGCAGGGACCGCGCTAGATCGCTATGGTCAGCGTTTGCCGAAGCTGTTATCGATGCGGGTATGGAACCCGGCGAAGTCATGGCGTCTATGGGTGGGCTGTCCAAGCTGGCGCAGGGTGTGGTGGACGATGAGAGGGTGGACGCTGATCCCGACGCCCTGGAGCTTTATACAGCGATGATGAAGGCATGAACCATTTTTGTGAAACAATCCCGACGAGCGACACCGAAAACAACTTCATTTTTAAGTTGTTCCAGTCATCCCGTTCTTTTGGGTTATTATCTTAGTTCGTTGAGTTCGTGGCGGTCCTTAATGCGGTGGTGCTGAGATGCATAATGCTGCTTAAAAGAACGACAGCCATCCTTGGAGGCAAAATAATACAAGTGTCTGTGGTCGTATTTTATATCAACTTCAATTTCACCATTTTTATTGTGGTAGACCTTAGTCCAATCATAGTCCCTCGACTGTCTAGCCTCTTTGCGGAAATCGTATGGAGTAATTAAGGCCTGCTTTCCTGTATCTCGTGCTTCCCGTGGGGCATAAACGCATTTTAAATTTCCAGTATTAAAAATATACCAATCGGTAGCAAATGATGGCCCTGAGACAGCCAACAACAATGCAGATATAAGCAGCTTTTTCATAATCCCCCCCATAGTAAACGGCACGACAAATAATTTGCACTTTTTCTACTTAGACGCGGATCCCTGGTCGTTCGGATGCCGTTACCGTAACAACCCCTGCGTCTGGCCGGATGCAGTGCCAGCACAAAAAACCGTTATGACATTTGCCAAGTGTAACCGGTAGTGTAACCGGTAAACGCTTCAGACAAAAAAATGGCACCTAGCGCAATCATCTAAGTGCCTGTTTTAATTGGTCGGGGCGATAGGATTCGAACCTACGACATCCTGCTCCCAAAGCAGGCGCGCTACCAAGCTGCGCTACGCCCCGTCGCGGCAGAGAATAGCCGCTTGCTGCTCCGTGGTCAATCTAAACGGGACAGTTTCCGACGCAGGCGGTCCAACTCGCTACGGGCCAGGGCGATGCCATCATTGAGGCGTTGCCGTTCCCGGTCGCTCAGGTCTTTACCCTTTTGGACCAGCTCTTCACTGTAAATGGCGATGGTATCCAGCAACTCTTCCACGCGTTCATTCATCCGTTCACGGGAAGCGACCACTTTGTCCCAGGCACGATTAGCCTGATGGCGAATTTGTTCGCGGGTGCGGTCGCCTGCCTGAGGGGCAAAAAGCAAAGCGGTTACTGCTCCGGCAGCGGCACCCGCCAGCAGGGCAATGCCCAAAGCACTATATCCAAGACCATTACTATCGTTGTCGTAATCCATCATAGTCAGACTCCTTCATCAGGTGATGACAGTGGGGGCCTTGCGGCCCGTAAGTTTTTCAATACGGGTCAGGTCCTTGCCCAAGGCAATCAGTTCACGCAGAACCCGTTGTGGATCCAGTTGCTGGCGCGCAGCATCCTGTTCCAGATGTTCATGATAAATCCTCAGAGTCGCACCCTCGGTTCCGGTTCCGGAAAGACGGAAAACCAGGCGCGCTCCATCGCTGAACAGCAGGCGCAATCCCTGATGGCTGCTAATGCTTCCATCTATCGGATCCGTATAGGCAAAATCATCAGTGGTTTGGACAATCCTTCCCGCCAGCGTTTGCCCTGTCAGCACCGGAAGCTGAGCAGTGAGTGTTGCCATGATTTCTTCCCCGGCGCTGGCAGGTATCCCTTCGTAATCATGACGGGTGTAGTAATGGCGGCCAAATTCCTGCCAGTGCCGGGTCACGATTTCTGCCACGGATTTGCCGGTCGCGGCGATCACCGACAACCAGGCAAGGACCGCCCAGAGCCCATCTTTTTCGCGGACATGATCAGAACCGGTGCCGAAACTTTCCTCGCCACAAAAGGTAATCTTACCGGCATCCAGAAGATTTCCAAAAAATTTCCAGCCGGTCGGCGTTTCATAATGTGGTATGCCCAGTTTTTGTGCTACCACATCAACGGCCTGACTGGTGGGCATGGAGCGTGCAACGCCCTTCAATCCGCCGTGGTAACCGGGAATATGGGTAGCATTGGCAGCCAATACCGCCAGAGAGTCGCTGGGTGTGACAAAAAACTGGCGACCCAGAATCATGTTGCGGTCGCCATCACCGTCGGATGCTGCGCCAAAGTCGGGAGCCTCTTCGCCGAACAGATAATCAGCAAGAGACTTGGCATACACCAGATTCGGATCGGGATGACCACCACCAAAATCCGTCAGGGGAATGCCGTTGACGACCGTACCCGCAGGGGCACCCAGTTGGTTTTCAAGAATCTCCAGGGCATAAGGACCGGTGATGGCGTGCATGGCGTCAAATCGCATGCGGAAATTGCCATTAAAAAGACGACGCAACGTTTCAAAGTCAAAAATGCGGGCCATCAGCTCGGCATAGTCCCGGACCGGATCGCAAATTTCAACGGTCATGTCGTCGAGTTGAAAAACACCATCGTGATCGATATCGACATCCGCAGTATCCAGAGTTTGATAGCTCTGGATGCTTTTACTGCCGGCCCAGATGGCATCCGTGATTTTTTCAGGAGCGGGTCCTCCGTTGCTGATGTTGTATTTGATGCCGAAGTCATGATGGGGGCCAGCCGGATTGTGGGAAGCGCTGAGAATAATGCCGCCATGGGCATGGTGGGCCCGAATGATTGCAGAAACAGCGGGGGTAGACAAAAGTCCTCCCCGGCCGACCATGACTTTGCCCCAGCCATTGGCTGCGGCCATCCGCAAAATGATCTGGATGGCTTCGCGATTGAAAAAGCGTCCATCGCCACCAAGAACCAGCGTTTTACCCTTGCGGTCAGGAATCGCTGCAAAGATCGATTGGACAAAATTTTCGAGATAATGAGGCTGCTGAAAAACCGAGACTTTTTTACGCAGTCCCGAGGTGCCGGGGCGTTGATCGGGAAAAGCCTGTGTAGGAATCGTCAGCACCGCCATGGCACACCTCAGGATTCAAGTGGTAAGTCGATGATGGTCGTTTTTCTGCTGGAATCGGTCCGGATCCAGACCGTATAACCACTGATCTGCCAGGAACTGACTATAACCCCTTCACTCTGGATGGCCTTTTCACTGGCACGCACAACCTCCGGGTCACTGGCTTCGTCCCAATCGGCAGTAACATGACGCCGGAGCAATTCCTGTGGATCCAGCTCGCCAGACTCAAAAATGGCCTGGGCATCCGGGGAAACGTAGATGGATCCGAGTTCAAACAGCATGGTTTTTTTCATGGTTCTCAAATTATAGCAGGAGGAAAAAAATCACAAGGCAAAGCCTTGGGTGCGCAGAAAGTCACGACTGGGGTTTGCACACTGGTTCATCAATGCAATCCGGTGCGGATTGTGACGGGCGCGACGCGCCCAGACCCGGGGATGGCTCAGGCCGGCCGCAGCATAAACTTGTTCTGAGGGGAAAAAGCAGGTGCGCAGAAACTGCCGGAATACTTCGCGCAACACCGGGCTGATGGCCTTTTTTTTCAGGCTATGCATGGCCTGACTGCGCATCTGGATGGTCGTCCGGGCAAAAGCCATATGCCGCGCTTCCTCGCGCATGTGCACATGGGTAATGGCGAGCACGGCAGAAGGAAGATCCTTACGGGCGAAAATCAGGCGGTTCATGCGATCGGGCACATCCTCGCCGATGAGAATAGTCGCCCAAAAAGCCGCAGAACCCTCTGGAGCGTAGCGGGCGAACAGACGTGCCAAGGGCGGACGCTCACTAAGAGGGGTCATAAACGGCAGATGGGAACGCTGCTGGAGCTCCAGAAACATGAGACTATGCCCGACTTCTTCACGCAGTTCGTGAAGCTGGTAATGATAGCCCTGGGGATCGCGATACATCTCGTGCAGCGAGTTGGCACTGAGTCGCTGGATGAACAGTGCCTCCAGCCAGAGGCCCAGCTCACAAAATGAAACAAATTCCACCTGCGAAAGCCGGGTGCGTTCATCCACGCTGAGCTGCTCGTATTCCGGGAGCCCATAAAGGGAAACCAGGGAATCCGGCAGCCAGGCACTGTCAGCATCCAGACTTTCCCAGGGGATGGTGCTGACCGGATCCCGGTATTGGCTGCTATGTGCAGACAAGCGTTTGACCAACGCATCATGATGGCGCTGGATACGGGCCTGGACGGGAATGTTGGACGCAAAAGTCATGCGCTATTGTGCCATGGTCTAGGAGACCCTCCAAGCTTTAAGCGGACTGAGACCTTGAGCCTGACGTAGAGAGGACAGAGCTTCGCTGACAGAATAACGTGCCTGCCAGCCAAGTGTCTCTTGAGCGCGGCGGGTATCGACAATAAGCGGATTTTCCAGAGCCTGAAGCCAGCCCGGGTCTCCCAAGGTCCGATTGAAGGGCCGCAGACGGCGATGGATGCGATGTAACTGTCCCGGGTTCAATGGTAAAGACCAGCGGCGCGGAATGCTGGACCACGGGACAGGTTCTGCTGCGGCAATATTGAACACTCCACCATGGGCGTGATCCAGAGCAGCAATGATGGCGCTGGTCGCATCTTCTTCATGCAGACATTGGATGGGTAGACCCGGGTTCTTCATGCGTACATTAAAGGGGCTGGTCGCAATGGCGTTTACCAGTTTTTGCCCATGGGGGCCGATGATGGCATGAAGACGCAATCGGGTAACTGCCAATGCCGGTTGTTGGGCGGAGAAAATATCCAGCCAGGATTCCAGTGCCGCCTTGTCTTCACTATAGGCAAAACCGGGCACCGGCCGGCAGGGCCAGTTTTCATCCAAGGGAATGGGATTATCGGGCCAGGCACCGTATGCGGCAACACTGCTGGTGTAAATGACATGTCGCACGCCGGCGCTGGCCGCTGCTTGAAAAAGGTGCTGGCTACCGCGCAGATTGATGTCGCGCATCTCGCTGCGCCAACGGTTTTGCGGCCCCAGACGGGGGCTGAGAACCACAAAAGCCAGGTGAATGATCTGGTCGATGCCTGCCAGCTGCTCTGCAAGACACGGGTCGCGAATATCCATGCTGAAGTAGCGCATTTTGGCAGAGCTAAAAGCGGGCGGGTGAATATCAACAGCAATCACCTGCTGAATATCCGGCCGTTGCACGAGAACCGGAAGTAATGCTGCAGCCGTATGACCAGCAGCACCAGTAACCATGACCCGCATCAGCGAGCTTCCGGCGGGTTCAGGAAAGGAATGACTTCTTCCGCGAGCAGTTGCAGGGAACGCCGGGTAACTGCACTGGGCACCATGCCTGCGCCAACCGCCAGAATCAGGCGATCAACTCCGGCACGTGCATATCTGGAAAGCTTCTTTCGACAGGTTTCCGGATCACCGACCACCACCATGCCCATACTTTCGAGCATGCGTAAACTCAGGCCGCGCCGCAGCAGGGGCTCAAGGAAGCCGAGCCGGTGATAGTATTCATAGCTTTCCCGCAATTGCGCGAGAACCGGCCTGGTCTGATCCAGCAAGCGTTGATAGTACCAGGTAAATCCCTCAGCCAGCCGTCTGGCTTCAGCGGCATCTTCCAGGCAAAGGCAACCAATGGTCATGGCAAATCCATTATTTTGTCCGGCCTGCAAAGGGCCTTGACCATGTTGCTGTTGCCAGCTCTTTTTATAAGCGCGTAAATCCTGTTTGATCATGAACCAGGGCTTGAAGGGTCCGGAGAGTACCCCGATGCCTTCCTGAGCGGCCCACTGAAAGGTGGCGGGACTGACGGCTGCTGTCCACAGGGGGGGGTGAGGTCTCTGGATGGGTTTGGGTAATATATCCAGATTTTCAAACTGATAAAGTTTATCCTTGTGGCTGAAAGCAGGTCCTCCAGCCGCACGAAGAATTTGCAAACCTTCCTGCATATGTTGGCGGCTGTCGGCCATTTGGCTGCCGAAAAGTTGATATTCCTTGGGAGAAAAGCCGCGACCAACGCCGAGCTCCAGACGACCATTGCTGAGAATGTCCAGGGCGGCAACCCGTTCGGCAACCCGGATTATGTGATTATAAGGCAGTACCACAACAGCATGTCCCAAGCGCAATTTGCTGGTACGTTGACTGGCAGCAGCCAGAAAGATTTCGGGGGCGCTGGAATGCGAATACTCGCGCATGAAATGATGCTCTACCAGCCAGGCACCATGAAAACCCAGCTGGTCCGCCAGGCTGAGTTCGTCTAGCGTTTCGTGATAAACTTGGGCTTCGCTGCGGCCCTGATGTTCGGGAACAGCAAGTTCGTAGAAAAGATCAATTTTCACTATTGAGGAGCCTCCGTGACCCAGATTGCATCTACTCCGCGCCAGATTGCCGAACGCTTGCAAATTGCCATACTAACATCAGAACAAATGCGCCTGCACTGGGCGGATGAAAGTACGGGCATTCATTACATGGAAGTCGTTATGCCCCTGGAGTGGCAGGAAAGTCCGGAGGGAGACTACCTGCTTTGCAAGGTTCTGGCAGAAAATCTGGAAGTGCGGGTACGGGTTGAGCTGATCCAGAATCTTCCGGCACCGGTAAAATAACGGGATCTACTTTTCAGGAGACTCCAGAAGCTGCGGAAAGATCTTCTCCCGATAGTAAGCCAGTTCGTCAATGGATTCACGGATATCCGCCAGGGCCTCATGTTTTTCTGCTTTGGGAAATCTCGGGAAGCCGGGATACCAGCGGGAAGTCAGCTCTTTAAGCGTGCTGACATCAATCATCCGATAGTGAAAAAAGCGCTCCAGTCGGGGCATCAGTCGTGCCAGAAAACGCCGATCCTGGCAAACACTATTGCCGCAAATGGGCGAAGTTCCGGCAGCAACATGCGCGCTGAGAAAATCCAGGGTCTGGGTTTCCACGGCCTGGGTATCCAGGCGACTTTCTCGCACCCGCTGAATCAGCCCGGATTGACCATGGGTACGCTGATTCCAGTCATCCATTTTGGCCAGCACAGTGTCGGGATGATGCACGGCCAGCACCGGCCCTTCGCAGATAATGCGAAGCTGGTTGTCGGTGACAATGCTGGCGATTTCAAGAATTTCATCCTGCTCAGGGTGCAGACCGGTCATTTCAAGATCCACCCAGACTAAGCGTTGGTTTTTGGGGTCCATACGACATCCTTGTTGAACAAGCAACAATAGTGTAGCATGATAAACACGATATAAAAAAAGACGGATCAAAGATCCGTCTAATAGCCGCAAAACAACCGCTACAAAACTGTTTCATACCTAAAGCACTGCGGCCTTCGGGCCGACGGTGCATAAAATTCTTAAAGCGCTCCCTCTTTCTGTGAGGTTTGGGTACGTTGCGCCCTCGCCATGGATTGCATAATACGGACGTTTTGTTTCTGGAATATTTCCGCAAAATACCCTGTTTGATTTTTTTTGAAGGCCCGTTTGCTTGTTCACAGCGCCCATAAAAAAAGACGGATCAAAGATCCGTCTAATAGCCGCAAAACAACCGCTACAAACCTGAAAGCATAACCGTTTTTATTATTTACCGGCTTGCTGAAAAACGCGCTCCACTCTATCTTTTGGTTTGGGTACCGCTGCTGCCTATGGTGTTATAGTAGGCGGTAAATATTTCGGGAATATTTCCTGATGGGGCACTGTGCTTCACAGGGAAGAACAAGCGAGGCAGGTTATGGCGGTCGTGTTGATAGTGGATGATGATCAAAGGCTTGCAGACATGCTACGGGAGTATCTGGTAGCACAGGGACTTGCGGTTTTGTTGGCAGCCAATGGCAAGCAGATGCGTCAACACCTGCTTGCTGGCCCAATAGATGTCATCGTATTGGACTGGATGTTACCAGGACAGGATGGCATCAGTCTGGCCAAAGAGTTACGCAGCAAGGAAGGCGGCCCGCCCATTCTGATGCTCTCGGCCCGGGGAGAGGATGACGAGCGCATTCTGGGTCTCGAAAGTGGGGTGGACGACTATTTGGCCAAGCCTTTTAACGCCAGGGAATTGTTGGCGCGCTTGCGCGTACTGTTACGGCGTAGCGGTAAGGATGAAGGTGCTGACAAGGTAGAGATCGGAGAATTTCACCTGCAGATTTTGGAGCGCCGGCTATATCGAGGCGATGCTGAGGTGGACATCAACCCGGCGGAAATGGATTTATTGCTGGTTTTTGCACAACGACCAAAACGTATTTTGAGCCGGGATTTGCTGTTGCAACTTTTGGGCGGCGAAGAAGATGGACGCTTTGATCGCAGTATTGATGTACGCGTAACCCGCTTACGAAAAATACTGGAAGAAAATCCCCGCCAACCGCGTTTTTTGCAGACAGAGCGTGGCTTGGGCTATCGTTTTGTGCCGGGTCCATGACTTTGCGGCGGGGCAGAAATTTATTTTCGCAGACGGCCTGGACGCTGGGGCCGGGTATTGTCATTTTACAGATTCTTACCTTGGTGATAGTTGTTTTGACCGTGCTTTATCCATTGGCAGAACGATCGGCGGAAGATCTGGCCGGTCTGATTGTGATCAGCGCTAAAACCTACACCGAGCTTTCGCCCGAAAAACGACCGGCTTTTCTGGAAAGCCTGCGTGCCGATAATGGGGTAGAAATTTCGGCGCAACTGGACCGTACAATCAAACATACGCATGGCCATATTTATGGCTGGCTTTTGAGCCAGGCACTCAGTAAACGTCTGGGAAAACCCGTTCCCGTAGATGTCTTGGGTGGCGCGGTACGAACTTTCTGGGTGCCGGTAAACATTTCCGGACAAACCATCTGGGTGCATTTTGATCGGGGGCGCCTCGCTTCATCACTGCCTATCGCCATGATTTTTGTTTTGGTCTTTTCGACCCTGGCGCTGGTGGTTTTGACCATGATTCTGGTACGCAGGGTTTTAAAGCCGCTGGATGTTATCTCTACAGCTCTTCAAAGCTCGCTCAAAGCGCCATTGCCAAGCTTGCCACCCAGCGGAGCCTATGAGTTTCAAAATATTCTCGATATTTTTGCTGAATTACGCACGCGTTTGCAGGCAATGATTAATCACCAGTCTCTTTTATTGACGGGCATTTCCCATGATTTACGTTCGCCTTTGGCCCGATTGCGCATGGCTTGGGAACTGCTTCCGGAAAATACTCCCCGGCATTTGCACGATGGCATGTTGCAGGACATCGAGCGCATGGACGCGCTGCTGGCACAATCGCTGGATCTGGGGCGCGGTATGGCGGCCAAAGTGGCAGATTTCGATTTGATGGTTTTATTGCAAGAAGTTGGCGCCGATTTTGAGCGGGCAGGGGGGCGATGGCATGCCCAGTTGCCTCGCCGTTATGCTTTTCGGGGAGATCGGGAAGCTTTACGTCGTTTGTTGTCCAACTTGCTCGATAATGCCATACGCTACGGCGGCGGAGAAGTTCGCGTGGAGTTCAGAAAAATGGCCAACCAGGTTCTGATCCGGCTCTGCGATGCCGGTCCGGGAATTCCGGAAATCGAGATGGAAAAGGTTTTTGAGCCATTTATTCGTCTGGATGATGCCAGAGGGCATGGTGAGGGAAGTGGATTAGGCCTGGCTATTGCCCGCCAGCTGGCCGAAGCACAAGGCATGCGCCTGCGTCTGATGAATGGGGCTGGGGGTGGTTTATGCGCAGAATTATCCTGGCCCGTTTGAGGCTGCGAAATTCAGGATTCCACCAGGAACAACAACGGCGCGGGCCAAAGTCGCGGCAAAGGCTGCAGGCCCAGTGCCGTTAGAAGATGTTGGTTTTTTGGCTCAGATGTAGCCCAGATCGGCGCTGCTGATTTGATGTTCCCAAAGGGTCTTACCCTCGGTGGATTTGCAACTCAGGAGTAGATGACGCCCCGCGCCCTTGCCGAGGAATTCAATGCTGCAGTAGTTTCTGGCTTGTATCAATGTCCCTGGCACTCGATAGGGGTTGGCGTCTCCTTTGGCCGGACTTGAGTTGAGTGGAGAGCTGGTGAGTTCCCAGAGGGGATAATCGTGTTTGCCGGAGTAATGCGGGCGGGGTCGGCGCATTAATTCGCTGATATGCCGATCTCCCGAAAGAAACAATAATCCCCTGATCTGATTATTCTGGAGCCAGTCCATAAAATCCTGACGTTCTTCCGGATATAAATTCCAGCCTTCATAAGCATCGTCATCATTAAAAAGTTGGCCACCTGCGGCAATAATTTTGAAATGCGCACGAGAGCTGAGCAGGGCGTTTTTTAACCAATCCATTTGCGCTTTGCCAAACATTTGCTTGCCGCGTGACAAGTGGGCAGCATCTGCATCGCGATACCAGCGATCATCCAGCAGAAAAAAATCGGCATCATTCAGGGTGCACTGGGTAAATACCCCGGGTATTCCTGGTAGGCCATAAGAGGGATTCGCCCAATAACTCTGAAAAAGGCGGAGTGCACTTTGTTTCAGGACAAAACTGCTGTCGCTGTCATTGGCTCCGTAATCATGATCATCCCAGATAGCTATCTGTCGCGTAGATTGCAAAAACTTTTGCAGAGGCGGAAAGGCGCGATCCGTCCAGTAGCGCATGGCCATTCCTGCAGGACTTTGAATGTCGGCTTCGCGAAAATAAAGATTATCTCCTAACCAGATCATCATATCGGCGGCTTCAGCGGTCATGGGATCATATATTTCGTACCCACCCCCATATGCTTTGCCCGGCCGATCATATTGCGGATCGTTGATGTACGCGCAAGACCCCGTGAGGACTTTGAAATCCGGAGCGGGATGACGCCATTGCCAGAGTTCAGGGGTATGTATTTGCAGATTTTTTCCGCTCCAGGTTTTGCCGTCCAATTGTATTTCAGTTTGGTAGGTTGTATTCGGGGCAAGGTCATCCAAGGTGAGCAAGGCGGTATAAAACTCCCTGGCGCTGGTGCTTATTTCGCTGCTGTTTTCACGTAAATGCGGTTGATGGACGGGCCAATAAGCGATACTCACCCTGGCAGGTCCCAAAGTCTGCATCCAGATGTTGGCTGAGCGTTGCGCCGGATAACCGGTCATGGGCCCGGCATGCAGGCTCGTGGCACGGACCGGCACCGGCATGGCAAAAGCGGTCACGGGCAGGCTGAGACCAAGCCCTAAACCCAGTCCTGAGTGAGTTATAAATTTTCTACGCGAAATGTACATCGGTATTGGCTCCCTCTTGGAATAAGATATTTACCCCGGATATTTCAGCTTCTGTGACTGTGGTCTAAATAGCTGCAATCATCCGGGTCTGTTAAGGATTATTCGTTTTGATCACTAAGTTTGAACTCCACCCAGATGCTCAAATCGAAGCTTTTGTCCTTGAGACCTGCGGGGACGGTGGGCAGGCGGGCATTGCGCATGGCGGCAATGGCGGCGCTATCGAAGGCACTCATGCTTCCTTTTTGCATGATTTTCACCTCACTAATCTGGCCGTTATGAAGGAAAAAGTGCAACTGTACCCGTCCATTTTCACCCAGCATTTTTGCAGATTCCGGAAAACGGACCGCTGCCTGAATGGCGCCTTTTACTTGTGCCAGATAGTCCTCGCGCACGGCCGGGCTTACCGGAGCAGGACTCTGCGGGGGAGGCGGTGGTGTCGCTATGACTTTGGGTGCCGGAGCTTGCACCGGGCTGGGCAATGGTGATGGTGGCACCGGAATTTTCTCCTGGGGTTTGGCAACAGGGTGTGGAACCGGCCGTGGCGTTGGTCGTGGAGTCGGTCGCGGTACGGGCTTTGGTTGTACCTTTGGCTTGGGCGTGGGTGGCAACGGTTTGGGCGGAGCGGGTGGCACCAGGCTGATGGTAACGGGGGCATTGATGGCTGCCGGTGGGGGAGTCTGTGTTGCACTTTGCCAAATCAGTACAGCGACAAAAGCCGATTCAATGGCGGCTGCAATCACCAGCGCCTTGAGGTTGCCTTTACCGCCTGGCGCCTTGACCAGACTTCCCAGCGGACGCAAATCTGCAGACATCATGACACGGGTTTGGCGGCAAGGCCGATTGCGGTGACGCCGGCATGACGACAGGCATCCATGACTTTTACCAGGGCCTGAATGTCGGCACCTTTATCGGCGGCAATGGTTACCTGTGTTTCTGAGGGGTTCCCCCCCTGGCGCAATTGGGTTTCGAGATCCTGAAGAGTGATGGTTTTGTCCTTGAATTCCAGGCTGCCATCGGCATGTAGGGTCAATACCACTTTGGGTTTGGGTAATTCCTGAGCAGAACTGGAACCGGGAAGGTGCGCTGGTAGTCCTTGGCTGGGAATCATGTGGACGGTGATCATGATGAAGAAAATCAGCAAAAATAGCATGATATCAATCATCGGGATAATCTCGACACGCCCTTTTTTCATTTCGAGGTATTGCATGACTCAGGCCTCTTTCGCCGCATAAATGACAGGCTGGGTCTCGGTAGCATTCAGGGCATGACTATGGTCCAGTCCGGACATACGATTGATGAGCATGCTGCGCAAGGTTTCCATTTGGTGTACGACAAAACGCATCTGGTTTTGCAGACCATTAAAACTGACCAGACCGATAATGGCGATGACCAGACCGGCTGCAGTGGCCATCAGGGCTTCAGCAACACTTCCGGTAATGGCCGTGGGATTGCTGGCCACGTTGTTTAAAATCTGAAAGGCATGAAACATACCGATAATGGTGCCCAGAAGACCCAGTAGGGGGGCCAGGGTAACCGTGGTATCCAGGAGCCAAAGACGCTTATCCAGCAAAGGGACCTGACGCATGACCGCTTCCTGAAGAATCTCAGAAAGCTGCGCGCTGTCCTTGATATTGGGGAAACGGATGGGGATCTGGAGCAATGCGCGGAATGGAAATTCGGCAGAATCCGCCAGAGGGCGCAGGCTTTGCTCCTTAATGTCCGGAAGTTGTTCCAGAGTGCTCGCCATTTTTTCGCCGAGGCGACTCATGCGGCTTAAAAACAAAAAACGTTCTATGCTCACCCATAAAACGATCAAAAGGAGTACAGGCATGATATAAAGAATACCGCCGGATTTGGCGGCAATGCTGGCAATAGTTGCAAAGTCCATGTTCGTTTACTCTCTTAAAAGTGACTCTCCAGAATGATCTGGAGAGGTTGTGCTGAATAATGACTACTTAAAAAGTGGCATCAATACTCGCATAAACATTGGTGGGAAGGTTGAGCTTCAGATTTGGATTGCTGCTGCTGCCGGTATAGCTCTGTACAAAGCGGCGATCAAACAAATTGTTCAGGTTGAGGCTGGCAGTCACATTTTTGAAGCCCAGGGACTGGCCAAGGGGCGCATTTCTGAAGGTGTAACGTAGAGAAGCGTCCGCAAAGAAACGACTACCCAAAGGCAGAAATTTTCCACCCAGGTTGTAGTACGACTGCCCCATCTCATGTAAGGAAACTGTTGCTCTCAGGCCATGGTAACGGGCAATTAACCCCAGTGCCTCGGTATGATGCGGAGCATAGGGAAAAGGCTGATGAGACGAGGTTAAACGGGCGTCGAGGACGCCGAAGTTGGCGTAGGCACTGAAAATATCGTTCAGCACGACGTTATTTTGCCAGGAGAGGCCCTGATTTATGGCCGTACCCGCGTTTGCCAGCACAGTCTGATTCAGCGATCCAACCAGTATGGTCGTACTTAAAATGTAGTTCTGGAAATCGACGCGGAAGGCCTGGAGACTGGAGCTCCAGGGGCCGATGTCCCAGTGTGTACCGAGGCTGTAGGTGTTGGCTTTCTGGGGTTTAAGCTCGGCATTGTAGGTTCCGGTATAAAACTGGTTGTATCCTGGAGGATTGGTATTTTGGGTAAAATTGGCAAATGCATGCCAATTGTCGGTGATGCGCAGATTGGCACCCACAGAAGGTAATACCGAGCCGAAATTCACATTGAATTGACCAGGCTTGTTTTGCGCCAGAGCCACTGTATTTTTAAAATCCCGGGTGACATAAAGATATTTAAAACCGGCAGCCAGGGTAAGTGCATCAACAGGCTTGTAAGTTAAGTTGATATAGGGCTGATAGGTGTTGGTGACCACTGGCTCCGAATAGAAAGATCCAAGATAGGTGTTACTGGCACTGAAATAACGGGAATCGTGCAGTGTATTATTATGATTGAACCAGAAACCCAGTTCTGTGCTGACCGGACCAAGCGGATAGATGATGCGGGCCAGATTCCCCCAGCGATGAGTATTGTTAACGCTATTTCCCAGTAAAACGCCATTCCTTGCAGGAGAAAATCTGCCAATCGTCCCTGCTGGTGTCAGTAGTGTCTGGGTATATGTAGTTGCGCTGGCGCTGAATCCATTTCCGTAGTAATAGTATAATTGATCGGAAAACTTGACCTTGCCAATTTCGCCTTCATATTTGGCGTAGCCCAGCCAGTTCAGGTACTGGTTATAGTTATATCCCGTGTAATTATAATTAGCCTTGCCGTCCGGGAGTAGAGGATTGCTGGTATAACTGTTGTAATCTTGTCCGTATTGGGCAATTTGCGCTGCTGTGGCGCCATTGTAATAGTTGAAGCGTTGATTGTTCTGGGAGAAAAACAGGGTCAGGGCACCAGGTCCAATCTGAGTAACAGACTTGAACAAAAACTGGTTTTGCAGGGCACCGTTATTCTGGAAATAGCCATCCCGCTGAATTTTATTCACATATATCCAGGCGGAAGTCGGGGCAAAGCTTTTGGCAAAAAGGCCGGTATTAATCAAACCGCCGACATTGTATTTACCAAAAGATCCAGCTCCGACGATAGGCCGCACAAACGGTGATGGCGAAGGCTTGAGGCTGTAGGTTTCTACGGAGCCTCCGAAAGCAGAAAGCCCGGGGATCGCTGCGGATTCAGCGCCGGGATAATATTTGGTGCCGGCTACCAGTACAGAGGGGATAAACTCGTTGGTATAATAGGTATAACTGTCATTATCATTGAGCGGGATACCATCCAAGGTAAAATTGATCAGTGATTTGCCGAATCCGTTGATGTAAACGTCATCGCCATCCATGCTGTCACCACTGCTGACGACCATGGCGTTGGGCATATTGTTCAATACCTGGGTATAGGAGTCGGTGGGTGCCAACATTTCAAATTGCCCCCGGGTGATCAGGGTCTCCTGATTGGTGGCTTTTTTATTGAATTTCTGGATGCGCTGGATGTCGCTTTTGGGCGTTTCTCCGGTATTGACATTAGGACTGCTACCGAAGAAATCGTTGCTGGCTGTAGCCGTTCCGGTTACCGTCCCCAAGGATTCATCAGCTTCTGCATTGATGCCGTAGAGGCTCACAGTGGCGCTAATAATGGCAAGATAAAGTACTTTCTTACGACGATTGATCATGACTGGCTCCCTTCCGTTAGTGTTTGACGCAAAAAATCCTAACAACGCAATTTTCAAGTTTGCATTGCCTTAAACCCTGCCATATCTCATCTGAGCTTACCGTGCGGTCAGAAGAGGGCGGTATTTATTTCAAACAGTTGTTTTGGGCTTACGCTTGGTTATTTAATTGTTGTTCATAATTTACAATGCTAATGTGACAGTATGATGACAGTTCTGTGAACCTTTTATGACAGTGGGTTGGTTTTTCTGGGCTGAAATAGATTGTAGGGCATGGACAGCTCTTGAAGCCTATGGGTTCTGGTGGTATTATCAATAGTGTTATTTTGCCGGGATGGCGGAACTGGTAGACGCGCCGGACTCAAAATCCGGTGGTGGTGACATCGTGTCGGTTCGAGTCCGACTCTCGGTACCAAATATGATTTGAACGGCCCGGTTGATCCGGGCTTTTCTGTATTTGGCTTTCAGGTGGTATGGAGGAGCAGGTACATGTTGATTCAAAGACGTTTTACCTATTTGGCTTTGGCTGCTGCGGTCTCCGCCCTTCCCTTGGGGGGGTGCGTTGCTCTCGTGGCTGCCGGTGCTGGTGGTGGCGCTGTAGCCTATGTGCAAAATGGCGGGGTCGCCAATTTTTATGCGTACTATCCAGCTTCCATGAATCGGGTAAGCGCTGCTTCTCAGGCGGCATTTGCAGACATGGGCATACGCTATAATGGTGAAATCCGCAAAAGTCCTTCCAAATATCTGTTAGAAGGGATGACCACGGAAGGAGATACCGTGCGGGTAACCTTGACCTCCATGGCAACGGATGTTACCAAGGCGAATATTCGTATTGGTACCTTGGGTAACAAATCGATGTCCTTGCAGTTTCAGAAGCTGCTTTCCCAGCATTTGGGTTTGGCTGCCAGTGCGACAGCGCCGACGAGTCTCCCGCCTGCGCAAGATAATGTTCCTGCAGAAGCGGCGCCGCAGCAGCCATCTCAGGAAACCATCCCCCTACAGTAGGGCATGGGGAAACTGTCATAAAAGTGTCATAAAAAGTTCACAATACGGTCATAATTGGGGTGTAGCCTATCGTAAGGTCAAGACTAGAAAGGAGACCACGATGGCAACACCGCAAGGCAGTTCAACACAAAACAATGTGGCAGAGGCACTCAACTCTGTCAGTTTCAGTCCGTTTCATCTGAAAGCCATGTTTGCGTCCGCAATGGGCTTTTTTACTTCTGCTTATGATCTTTTCATTATTGGTACCGCCCTGGTGCTGATCAAGAGTGAGTGGCATTTGGGCGCAGCCGAAGTCGGGCTGATTGGTTCCATTTCACTCATCGCCACTTTTGTGGGTGCATACGTATTTGGTACCCTGGCGGATCGGCTGGGCCGCAAGGCCATTTACGGTCTTGAAGCACTGTTGATGACCGTTGGTGCACTACTATCCGCTTTTGCGCCGGATGTGACAGTGCTGCTCATCGCCCGCGTTATTTTAGGCTTGGGGATTGGTGGTGATTATCCGCTCTCCGCTGTGCTGATGAGCGAATATGCAAACGTCAAATCCCGTGGTCGCATGGTCAGTCTGGTTTTTTCAGCCCAGGCCATTGGTTTGGTAACAGGTCCGGTAGTGGCTTTAACGCTGCTGGCGGCGGGTGTGAATCATGACCTGGCCTGGCGTCTGATGCTGGGACTGGGTGCTTTACCGGCGGCCGCCGTTATCTATATTCGTCGTACCCTACCCGAATCTCCGCGCTGGTTGGCCCGCGTCAAAGGCGATGCCGTGGCAGCCGGTAAGCAACTGGCTTCATTCAGCTTGGGAACGGCCACGGCCACGGTTCAGGACAAAATTGTCAAACAGCCCCTGAGCCGTTACTGGTTGACCCTGCTGGGTACAGCCGGTGGCTGGTTCATGTTCGACTATGCCTATTATGGAAATACCATTTCTACCCCCATGATCATGTCGCATATTGCCCCGCATGCCGACGTGGTGACCAGTACGGCATTGAGTTTGATGGTATTTGCTATTGCTGCTGTCCCCGGTTATTTTCTGGCGGCGTTTACGATTGATCGTGTTGGTCACAAAACTCTGCAGATGCTGGGATTTTTTCTGATGGGATTGATGTTCCTGCTGATTGGTGCTTTCCCGGTACTGACGCAATCTGTGGGTGTATTTCTGGTGCTGTACGGTGTTTCCTACTTTTTTGCGGAATACGGCCCCAATACCACCACCTTTGTTCTGGCCGCCGAACTTTTCCCGGTCAATTTACGGACTACCGGACATGGCCTGTCTGCAGGAACAGCCAAAGTAGGTGCTTTTTTGGGCGCCTTAGTTTTCCCGATCTTGCTGCATGATTATGGTTTGCATGGAACTTTGATGATCACTTTCTTTTTTGCTCTGGCTGGTTTGCTGCTCACGGCTTTTTGCCTCAAAGAGCCTGCTGGTAAATCTCTTGAAGAAGCCAGTGGTGAAGATATTGTAGTGCCGATGCGCAAGAATACCTCTGCAGGGATGACACCTTCCTGAGGTTTTCCTGATGAATCATCAGGCAGGTTTTTTACCTGCCTGATTTATAAATGAATGCCTTTTGCGGAAAAAATGTGCGTAAATTTTTTCCGGAAATTGTGCAGTTATTGATCAATCAAAAAAAACAGGAGCGAATATGTTTTATACCCTGGTCGGTGGGGTGCTTCATCATGCGATCCATCTGACAGATGCCCTGCTATTAATGACGGCTGCTAAAGTGGAAAACATCAATACGCTGGTTGGTTCCAGAATTCTGATTTTTTCTGCTGGTAAGCCAGCCGATAAGATGGCTTTACGGTTACAGCGCTCCGGCGCTTTTGTCAAAGCGTTGAATGGTCAAGAACGTGATGTTTTACCACTCATTAAACGCCGGCATCCGGTTTTGCTGATTATTACGGATTGGACTGTGGATATGGCGCCATGGCTGAATGAATTATTATCCCTTCCGGTTTGTACGCACTTATCCGTTCTGGCATTGGGTGCCGATGACGAAGCTCATGCCATGTCCGCACTGGATGCCGGTGCCAGCGCCTATCTGGCGGATACGGTGACGGAATCTGTTTTACGCGCCCAGATAGGAACCCTGTTAAAAAACGGCCATCATTGGGAGAATACTGAAGTCCGGCAAGATCCTTATATCTGGATCAATCCGGAAAGCAGTCGAATTCGCTTGAATGGTTCTGAAATCAGATTGAGCCGAAGGTTATTCCGGTTTCTCCATTATCTGGCTTTGCACCCGGATCGGACATTTACGGCCTCGGAAATTGCCAATGTCCTCAGTGACGGTCAAAAATTCATTCAGGAAAACTCCGTTGCCGCTCAGGTACACCGATTACGTAAATATATGGAGGCGGCTGGCGCCGGAGAATGGCTCGAAACCGTGCATGGTTTTGGTTATCGGCTGACTTTGCCGCAAAAAAAATCATTTGATGTGAAATTGTCATAAAAGGTTCATAAAACTGTCACATTAGTTTGTTAAGGTAGCACCTTCATTGTTACAAGGTGCTTTTCTGATGAACCTCCAATATCTCATTCACCTCGCCAACTATTCGGACGGGGTTCTATACATTCTGGGCCTGATGCTGCTGGTGGAACTGGCCGTGATGGTGGATCGCTTCTGGTACCTGCGGCGGACCATTCTGCGTGGTCTGGTATTCGTTCAGGAACTGGGACGGCATGGCCGTCTGGACCGCGAAGCTCTCAATACCCTGGCAGAAGATGCGGGCGACCTGCCC